>Ga0335085_10001856_pt1 | contig 42117 bp, 31 predicted proteins | sample Lox_Sample_45_FD_206712 | JGI IMG/M metagenome (GOLD analysis project Ga0335085, IMG submission 206712) | Soil microbial communities from Loxahatchee National Wildlife Refuge, Florida, United States - Lox_Sample_4.5 | ecosystem: Environmental > Terrestrial > Soil > Wetlands | place: USA... | reverse complement strand
CCGCGGAGCGCCGTCACCGTGTCGGCGCCGACTTTACCGATGATCTCGGGGGTGAGAAGCGCGGTGTTCTCGATCCCGCGCTCGACCATCAGCGCCTGCATCGCCATGAACAGATCGCGCGAGACATCGGCGGAAACCAGCACGCGATCGGCGGTCTCCATGCGCTCGTAGGCGACGCCGGCGATGATCGCAAATGTGACCACCAGGGCAATCGCCATCAAGCCGGTGACGGCCCGCAGCAGCGGACCGATCAACAATTGCCTGACCATGAAAACGGGCCTCCTCGATCGGCACCACCATCTGGGGATGACGCTCGTCGAAAGAGGTAACAAACGAATTAATCCCGGCTGCTGCAGGCCTCGCGCGCCGCGGCGAAAAGCATCGGCTGCGTCACGTTGCCCACCAATGAGGCGGGATTAACCAACTCAATGCGCCGGTCTCGGCACCGCGCTGCCGCTGTTGCCGATGAGGAAGTCGAGATCGCAGCCGAGATGCGCCTGCTGGACGTGCTCCTGATAGAGCTTCACCCAGCCGCGGTCCGAATGCGGCTTCGGCGGTTGCCACTGTGCGCGACGCTGCGCGAGCTCTTGCTCGCTCACATCGAGATGTAAGCGGCGCTGCTCGACATCGAGCTCGATAATGTCCCCGGTCCTGACCAGCGCCAGCGGCCCGCCCACGGCGGATTCCGGCGAGACATGCAGCACCACCGCGCCATAGGCCGTCCCGCTCATGCGCGCGTCGGAGATGCGCACCATGTCGGTGATGCCTTTCTTCAGCACTTTCTTGGGCAGCGGCAGATTGCCGAGCTCGGGAAAGCCGGGATAGCCCTTCGGGCCCGCGCCCTGCAGGACCATGACGCAATTCTCGTCGATATCGAGCGCCGGATCGTCGATCCGCGCTTTGAAATCCTCGATGCTGGCGAACACGACGGCGCGGCCGCGATGCTTGAGGAGCTTCGGCACCATCGCCGCCGACGGCTTGATCACCGCGCCATCGGGACAGAGATTGCCGCGTAGCACGGCGATGCCGGCGCGCTCTTTCAGCGGCTTGGCCGGCGAGCGGATCACCTCCTCGTTCCAGTTCTGCGCATCGGCGATGTTCTGGCCGAGCGTCTTGCCGTTGACCGTCAGCGCGTCCGTGTGAAGAAGCCCGCCGAGCGACTTCATCAGCGCCGCGAGCCCGCCGGCGTAGTAGAAATCCTCCATCAGATATTTGCCGTGCGGCATCAGATCGGTGAGCAGCGGCATGTCGTGGCCGAGCCGGTCGAAATCATCGAGCGTCAGCTCGACGCCGATGCGGCCGGCAATGGCGAGAAGATGCACGATGGCATTGGTCGAGCCGCCGATCGCCGCGTTGACCCGGATCGCGTTCTCGAATGCCGCACGCGTCAGGATCTTCGACATGCGAAGGTCCTCTTTCACCATCTCGACCGCGCGCCGTCCGGCCATATGCGCCAGCACATAGCGCCGCGCATCGACCGCCGGGATCGCCGCATTCGCCGGCAGTCCCATGCCGAGCGCCTCGACCATGCTCGCCATAGTCGAGGCCGTGCCCATGGTCATGCAATGCCCGGCCGAGCGCGACAGGCAGCCCTCGGCCTCCATGAAGGCGGAGAGCTCCATCTTGCCGGCCCGCACGTCCTCGCTCATCGACCAGACGGCGGTGCCCGAGCCGATACGCTTGCCCTGGAACCAGCCGTTCAGCATCGGACCGCCCGAGACGACGATCGCCGGCAGATCGACGCTTGCCGCGCCCATCATCAGCGCCGGCGTGGTCTTGTCGCAGCCGACCAGCAGCACGAGCCCATCCAAGGGATTGGCGCGGATCGATTCCTCGACATCGATGCTGGCGAGATTGCGATAGAGCATCGTCGTCGGGCGCATCAGCGTCTCGCCGAGGCTCATCACTGGGAACTCGACCGGAAACCCGCCCATCTCCCAAACGCCGCGCTTCACATGCTCCGCGATATCGCGAAAATGCGCGTTGCACGGCGTCAGCTCGGACCAGGTGTTGCAGATGCCGATCACCGGCCGCCCGTCGAAGACGTGGCTGGGCAGGCCCTGGTTGCGCATCCAGGCGCGGTGATTGAAGCCGTCGCGATCCTGCGCGCCGAACCAGGCGGCGCTGCGCAGCGATTTCTTCTTCGGATCGTCGGCCATCGGCTCTCTCCTCGCGTGACGAGGAGATACTAGGCGAAAACGCCGGTCCGCGAAATTTGACGCTCTGTTGCGCGCGGTTTACGTGTCGGCGCGGTGGCTACCTCGACGGCGCGGCCTTCGGCGCCGGCGCGCGCTTCGGCTCCGGCGTCGGCTGCGGGACTTGCGCCTGCTGCGGCTGCGCGTTGTTCGTCGCGGGACCGGGCTTCTGCTCGGCCGCGGCGCTCGGCAGCGAGGCCGGCGCATTGGGCACGCCGGTGGTCGGCCCGGCCTGTTGCGGCGTGATCGGCTGCTGGTTCTGCGCTTCGGCGATCAGCGCGCCGCAATTGTGATCCTTGCCGAGACCGAGCTGGATCGTCGACAGCAGGCCGGCCGGCGGAAACACGGCGGTGAGCACGGCAGCGACGCCGAGCCGCGTGCCGAGCGCCGCCGGCTCGGGCTTCACGTGCGGGTCCTTGAAGCTGCCGGTGATGTCGATCGGCGCATGCAGCGCACCAATGGTGAAATGCTTGCTCTCCTCGGTGATTTGCAGCGCGAGCCCCTCGTCCCGCAAATCGATGTTGCCCTTGGCGTAGACATTGCCCTGATCGGTGTCGAGCACCAGCGCGCGCGTATCGAGGATGCCGTTCTGCAGCGCGAAGTCGCTTACCATGCAATTGATCTTCGCGGTCTGCGGCAGACCGAGCAGCGAGGCGATCGCGCCGCCGACGTCGAGACCGGCGGCGTTGACGATGATCGCGCTGAGATCGCCGCTGCCCATGAAGAGCTTCAGGTCGCCGTTGCTGTGCGCGAGGATCTGCGCCAGCGAATTGCCGGTGCCGTCGATCACCCAGCGCCCGCCAATGACGCCGAGCCCCTTGATCATGCCGTTCGTCGATTGGGTCAAGCGCTGAAAGTCGACATGGCGGAAATCGATGTCGGTCTTGGCGTGGATCGGATTGGCTTGGCCGTTGAGATCGGCGAGCATGTGGATGGTGCCGCTGCCGACCGCGAAATCGAGCGGCTGGAGCTTGATGTCGCCGTCCTGGATCGTGAGATTCGCCTCGATGTGATCGAGCGGCGCCCAACTCGTGATGATGTGCTCGCCCTTGTAATGCACCTTGTAATCGGTCGAGCGGATCTTGCTGAGGTCGATCGGCGTATCCGGCAGCAATGTCGGCTTGGCGTTCTGCTCGGCATGCTCCGCGCGCTGCTTGGGGCCTTCGGTCGGCGCGTTCTCGCGCCCGGGCGGCGCGCCGATGAAGCCGCCGAGATCGGCCATGCGCACGTTATGCGAGGTGAGATCGGCATCGACCGCAGGCCGCTGGCCGACGCGATTGACCTCGAAATTCCCTTCGAGATCGCTCTCGCCGACGCGTCCGGTGAAGTTGCTGAAGCGGATGCGCTTGCCGCCGTTGTCGTAATCGAGATGGCCGCGCAGCGCATAAGGCGGCGAAGGCTGCAGCGGCAGATGGAAGAGCTTGTAGAGATCGGCGAGATCCTGGCCCCGCAATTCGAGCTGCAGATTGGCGCCGCTCAATTGCTCGGGATGCTCGATCGTGCCGGCGAGATGGACATGCGTGTCGCCCGACTGCGCGGTGAGCTCGACCGGATAGGGCTTGGCGCCGTTGCGCAGCGAGAGCACCGAACCGCCGACGAAATGCGCGTTGATCGGTTGCCCGCCGTAGGTCCCTTTCGCATCGACGATCATCTGCTGCTCGTGTTTTTGATCGGCCGGCTGCGTGCGCACTTTCACCTGAAAATCGGCTTTGAGCCGCGGGTCGGCGAAACGGAAATCGCCGTCCGTGATGATCAGCGAGCCGATGCGCGGCGGCGCCGCGTTACCGGCCGAATCCTGCCCGACCGGGAATGTCCAGTTCGGCTTGCCCTTGGGCCCCGGACGCAGATCACCTTCGGGGTGCTGGACGATGAGCTGGCTGACGATGATCTTCTTGCCGAAGCTGCCGATCAGCGCGCGCAGATCGAAGCTGACGCGCAGCTCGTCGATCGTGCCGGTTTGCGTGCCTTGCGGGAAATCCGGCGGATTGCCGATCGCCACGCCGTCCAGGACCAGGGTCGGCTGCGCCGAGAGCGCGTTCTCGACATCGAAATGCTGCAGTGTGACAGGGCGCTCCAGCTGCGCGGCGATCTTCGCCGCCACCATCGGCCGGAACCAGTTCCAGTTCCACACCAGCGCGAGCACGACGAGGCACGCGACGAACACACCGAAGCCGGTCCAGACGGGATGACGGCGGAGACCATCGAAAGGCTGTGCCAAAGCTTCGCGCTCCCATGTTCACAAGGCGTTTGCGGGTTATAACCGGGCTGTCGCGGGTCGGTTGCGAACACGTCAGCACGGCGAGGGATCAGAGATATGAGTGAGCGCATTGCATTTCTCGGCATTGGCCTGATGGGCGCGCCGATGGCCGAGCGGCTGATCGCCGCCGGCCGCGACATCGTCCTCTGGAACCGCACGCGCGCGAAAGCAGAAGCGATCTCAGGCGCCCGCGTCGCGGCGACGCCCGCCGCGGCCGTACAACAAGCCGATGTGCTGATCACCATGCTCGAGACCGGGCCGGTGGTCGAGACCGTCCTCTTCGGCGAAGGCGGCGCGGCCGCTGCGCTGCAGCGCGGCGCGCTGGTCATCGATATGAGCTCCTCGCCACCGCCCCTCGCCCGCGATCACGCGCAGCGTTTTGCCGCGCGCGGCATTGGCTATCTCGACGCGCCGGTGTCGGGCGGCGTGGTCGGCGCGCGCGCCGGCACGCTCGCCATCATGGCCGGCGGCAGCGCTGCGGATTTCGCGCGTGCGAAGCCGATCTTCGCGCTGCTCGGGCGCGCGACCCTCGTCGGTCCCGCCGGCAGCGGACAGCTCGCCAAATGCTGCAATCAGGCGATCGTCGCCATCACCATCGGCGCCGTCGCCGAGGCGCTGCTGCTCGCCGCCGCCAGCGGCGCGGACCCTGCGGCGGTGCGCGAGGCGCTCATGGGCGGCTTCGCCGACAGCCGCATTCTCCAGCTCCACGGCAAGCGCATGATCGAGCGCGATTTTATCCCCGGCGGCCGCGCCCGCGTGCAGCTCAAGGATCAGGACACGATTCTCGCGGCGGCCAAAGCGGCGAAGCTTAAGTTGCCGCTTTCCGAATGCGTCACGGCGCTTTACCGCGATTTGGTGAACCAGGGTGGCAGCGAGCTCGACCAAAACGCGCTGCTGTTGGAGCTCGAGCGCATCAACGCGCCGGCGCGGCTCGGGAATACACCCGATGGCATTCCGCCGCGCACATGATCATAATTTCGCCACAGCGCCGGCATAATCTTTCCGGTGCTCAGAAGGCGAGCAGTCAACCGCCGCGAGGGAGGAGCAAAGATGCATTATCGTTGCTATTTCTTCGGCGCACACGGCCAGCTTGTCGGCGCCGAGACGATCGAGCATGAAAGCGAGACGGAAGCGCTCGCGGCAGCCCGCAAGGCTTTCGCGCAACGCGCCCATGCCACGGGTTATGAATTGCGCCAGGGTAAGCGCACGATCGAAGCGCGGGATTTCGCGCGTCATCCGCGATCCCTCGCCGACGCGACCCGCGCCGCCTGAGACGGCGCGCGGCCCGGCTTCGCCGGGGCTCTAGATCACCGGCGTCAGCAGCTTCTTGCCGGCGAAATGCGCTGCGAGATTGTCGATCATGAGCGCGCCCATCGCGCGCCGCGTCGCATGCGTGGCGCTGGCGATATGCGGCGCCAGTACGACGTTCTCGAGCCGCATCAGCGCCTCGGGCACGCGCGGCTCGTCGGCGTAGACGTCGAGCGCGGCGCCGCCGAGCTGCCGCGATTGCAGCGCCGCGACCAGCGCCGGCTGATCGACCACCGAGCCGCGCGCGATATTGACCAGCATCCCCTCCGGACCGAGCGCCGCGATTACGTTCGCGTCGATGAGGTTGCGCGTCGCCTCGCCGCCGGGACAAGTCAGCATGAGGTAGTCGCTGTCACGCGCCATGGCGACGAGATCGTCGTAGAAGGGATAAGCCACATCGGGCACACGCCGCCGGCCGTAATAGACGATGCGCATGCCGAAAGCCTCGGCGCGCTTCGCCACGGCCTTGCCGATGCGGCCGAGGCCGACGATGCCCATCGTCGCGCCGCCGAGCTTGGTCGCGAGCGGGAAAAGCCCTTTGGTCCAGTCGCCCGCGCGCACGAAGCGGTCGGCGGCAACGAGATTGCGCGCGAGATTGATGGTGAGGCCCATGCCGAGATCGGCGACGCAATCGGTCAGCACGTCGGGCGCGTTGGTGACCGCGATGCCGCGCGCCTTGGCGGCGGCGAGATCGATGTGATCGGTGCCGACGCTCATCGTCGCGATGATCTCGAGCTTTGGCAACGCTTCGATCAGCTTGGCCGGCACCGGATAGCCCGTGAAGCTCGCGAAGCCGCGCACCCGATCCGCCACCGACGACAAAAAGGCGAGCGGTTCTCGCGCTTCCCAGAGCGGATGGATCGCGAATTGGCGCTCCAACCCCGCCATCACCGGCTGATAGAGCCGCGGCGCGACAACGATATCGATCTTCACGCGCCGACTCCGGGAAGTGCTGTATTTACCTGATTATGCAAGGCCATAAATTCTATCCACAGATTTTCTGTTACAGCCGACTTTTGCTTGTCGCGCAACTTCAATACAATCGCTCGAGCCTGGAGGCATGCAAAGATGACCGAGACGGTGAGGCGTAGCGCTGAATCCGTCATTGAGATCGGGCACACAGCCTATCCGGTACTGACGCCCGATGCGACTGTCGGGGCCGGGCTGCGTGTCATGATCGCGAGCGGGTTGCGCAGCCTCAAAGGGGCGAGCCAGCGCGGCTCCGACCGTCCCGAATCGATCCACCGTTTTCGCATCGGCCTGCGCCGGCTGCGCTCGGTGCTCAGCGCCTTCGGCGCCGTGTTGCCGCAGGACGAGCGCCGTGCCCTCAACCAGCGGCTGGGCAGCGTCGGCCGCAGCTATAGCCGGCTGCGCGAATGGGACGTGTTCCTGGCGGATACGGTGCAGCCGCTGGCCGCATCCCTCCCCGACGAACCGTCGCTGATCGAGATCGGCGCGACGGCGCGCGAGGCCCGGAAGCGCGCCCTGCCCGATACCGGCAGCCTGCGCCGCCAGGTCGACGATATCGTCGCGGCCATCGAAGAGGCCGAATGGCTGCAGCGCCCGGCCGGCGCGGTCGAGCTCGAGTGGCAGACGGACCTCAAGGGCTTCGCGAGCCGCCTGCTGGCGAAGCGCCATCGCCGCGTGCGCAAGCATCTGAAGAAGGTCGATATCACCGATCAGGGCGATTTTCACAACCTTCGGATTGAGGCGAAGAAAATCCGATATCCGACTGAAATGTTTGGAAATCTTTTCGAGCCCAAGCTGGTCGACGAATATCTCGACCGGCTCATCGCGGTGCAGGACGCGCTGGGCCATCTGAACGATGCGCTGGTGGCACGCGACCGCTTGGTCGAGTTGCCGCTTTCCTCGCGCGCCCAGGGGCTGGTTTCAGGGTGGCTTGCCCACGAAGTCACCGCCCGGCGTGCGCGCTTCCCACGCGCGGCCAAAAACCTCCGTAAGGCGACGCCGTTCTGGGACGAATAGGCCCAGTTTTCCGCCGGTTTCCGCGCCGCACGCAACTCGCCGCTTGCTAGAGCTTAGCTACGCGCAACAAGCGAAATTAGCAAAGTCTTAGTTAGCAAATGTCATAAATCCCACAGAGGGGGCTCTCTGCCCTGAATGAGGGATTAAGCCGTGGATTCATCCGCTTCCGGCGGCTCGGGCGCATCAGCATCGGCAGTATCGGATCATGGCGATGCGCTCGTGCCCGGCCAGGCCGAGCGCGATCGCAGACGGCTGACCCGGCGCATTCTCGGCGGCGCGATCATCGTCGCCCTCGCCATCGTCGCCGTCACCGCCACGATGCTGTGGCGACTCCAGGAAGCGCAACTCGAAGAAGGCCGCAACGGCGTCTCGGCGCTGGGCCTGCTGGTCGCCGCCCAGACCGAGCGCACCTTCGACAGCGTCGGCGTCGTGCTCGACGACGTCGCCGCCGACATCCAGGGGCAAAGCATCACGACGCCGCACGCGCTCCGCCAGGCCGTCAACAACGAGGCCACCTTCCGCCTGCTGCGCGCCAAGATGGCCGGTATCGCACAGCTCGAAGCCTTGGCGATCGCGACCGCCGACGGCGACGTCGTCAATCGCACGCGCAGCTATCCGGTCACGCCGCAGGTCAACATCGCCGATCGTGACTATTTCGCCCGGCTGCGCGACCACCCTGAGATCAAGGCTTATATCAGCCCGCCGCTGCCCGGCGCGGACGGCAAGCCGATGGTCTACGTCGCCAAGCGGATCAACGCGTCGAACGGCGCCTTTCTCGGCATCGTGCTCGGCTCGATCCACGCCGCTTATTTCGAGGATCTCTACGACAACTACCTCCGCGCGCTGCCGGGCGGCGGCAAGTCGATGGCGCTGTGGCGCAACGACGGGGCGCTGCTCGCGCGCTCGCCGGCCGAACCCGACGCCGCCGCCGATGCGACGGCGCCCGATCTGACCAAGCCGAAGCCGAGCAACGGCCTCCTTTCCTACTGGGCCGCCGATGCGCGGGGCGGCGCGGTCGCCGTCGCGCAACGCCGGCTCGACGATCTGCCGCTGACCATCGAGGCGCGGCAATCGGCGTCCGGCATGCTCGCGCCGTGGAACGGCGAGCTCCTCGCCACCGGCTTCGGCGGCGGCCTGCTGCTGCTGCTGGTCGGCGCGGCGGTGTGGCTGCTGATGCGGCAGCTGAGCGCGCAGGCGCTCATCATCGAAGAGCGCGCCCGCGCCAATCGCGAAGCCGAGGCGCGCGAGGACATCGAGCGCGCGCGGATGAAGGCGGAAGGCGCGATGCGCGAGACGCAGCAGAGCGAAGCGCGTTTCCGCGACATCGCCGAAGTCGGCAGCGACTGGATCTGGGAGACCGACGCGGCGCATCGCTTCACCATGATCGCCGGCGCGCGCCAGCCGAAAGTCAGCCTCATCGGCAAGACGCGCTGGGAGCAGGCCGACGTCGATCCCGAGACCGACCCGGTGTGGCGCGCGCACAAAGCGGTGCTCGATGCGCATCAGCCCTTCCGCCAGTTCCGCTTCGCCCTGAACCTGCCGGACGGCCGCTTTCACGTCTGCGTCAACGGCAAGCCGATCTTCGCCGAGGACGGCGGCTTTGTCGGCTATCGCGGCACGGTGAGCGACGAGACCGAGCTGGTCGAAGCGCGCGAGCGCGCCATGCGCGCCGACGCGCTCTTGCGCAACGCCATCGAGAGCATCGCCGAAGGCTTCGTCATCTACGACGCGGACGATCGCTTCGTCATGTGCAACGAAGCTTATCGCATCATGTACAAGGAAAATGCCGAGTTCATGGTGCCGGGCGCGAAATACGAAGATATCATGCGCGCGGCCGTGGGCACCGGACGCTACAGCGACGCGATCGGCCGGGAAGAAGAATGGCTCAGCCGGTGGATGGAAAAACACGACAGCCCCGGCGCGCCCGAGGAGAGCCAGCTCGCCGACGGCCGCTGGGTGCTGCGCTCCGAGCGCCGCATGCCGGACGGCGGTATTGCCGGGCTGCGCATCGACATCACACAGCTGAAGCGCGCGCAAGAAGCGCTGCGCGAGAGCCAGGTGATGCTCAACCGCGCGCAGAAACTGTCGGGCACCGCTAGCGTCGTGCGCAATCTCGTGACCAAACGGACCGAATGGTCGGACGAGATGTACCGGATCTTCGGCGTCGAGCGCGGCAACTTCGAGGCCAAGACCGAGAATTTCCTCGCCATGATCCATCCCGAGGATCGGACCAGGGTCGAGGAGCTCATCCTCCGCGGTCCCGCCGACCGGGCCGAGCCGCCGACCGAATTCCGCATCATCCGGCCCGACGGCACGATCCGCTGGGTCTATCGCGAAGCGGATTTCTGGCCCGATGCCGAGGGCGGCGCGGGCATGCGCTTGACGACCTACAAGGACATCACCGAGAAGCGCGACGCCGATCTCCGGCACCGCGAGCTCGAGATCCTGCTGCGCGATGCGATCGAAAGCATCTCCGAAGGCTTCGTCGTCTACGACAAGGACGATCGCCTCATCCTGTGCAACGAAGCATTCCGCCAACTCTATCCGAACGCCGCCGAGCTGATGATTCCCGGCACGCGCTACGAGGATATCCTGCGCTCGGCATCACGGCGGAACAGCAGTATTCCACCCGGCCGCGAAGACGAATGGCTGGCGCGGCGCTTGCGCGAGCATCGCGCGCTTACCGAGGGGGCCGAGACCCAGATCGACGACGGCCGCTGGGTGCTCATCTCCGAGCGCCGCACCAGCAGCGGCGGCACCGCCGGCTTGCGGGTGGACATCACCGCGCTGAAGACGATCCAGAACACGCTCCGCGAAAAGGAGGCGATCCTCAGTCGCGCGCAGCAAGTCTCGAAGCTCGGCACGGTCGTCCGCAACCTCCACGGCAACACGATCGACTGGTCCGATGAGATGTTTCGCATCTTCGGCCTCGATCGCGGCACGTATACCCCGACGCCGGCGGGCTTCCTCGTCTTCGTCCATCCCGAGGATCGCGCGATCGCCGAGGATTCGGTCAAGAAGGCGGAGCAGGGCGTGACCGATCGCGCCTACGAATATCGCATCATCCGCCCCGATGGCGCCGTCCGCTGGATCCATCGCGAGAGCGCGCCCTGGCACGACGGCGCCGGTGCGGTGATCGGCTGGCTCGCGACCTTCCAGGACATCACCGAGCTCAAGGACGCCCAGGAATCACTGCGCGAGAAGGAAGCGATGCTCAGCCGGGCGCAGCGCATCGCCAGCGTCGGCAGCGCCGTTCACGAGTTCAGCAGCGGCAAGAGCCAGTGGTCGGAACAGATGTTCCGCATCACCGGCTTGCCGGCGGATTCTTCGGTCCCCCATCCCGACAGCTTCCTCGCGCTCGTCCATCCGGACGATCGCGCCCTCGTCGAGGAATCGCTCGCCCGGGCCTACGAAGGCGGTTCGATCCCGCCGCTCGACTATCGCATCGTGCGGCCCGACGGCGCCGTCCGCTGGGTCCACCGCGAGGCGGAGATATTGCGCGATGCCGAGGGCAAGCCCACCGGCCGCTTGAGCACCTTCCAGGACATCACCGCGCTCAAGGTCGCGCAGGAATCGCTCCGCGGCAGCCAGGCGGCGCTCGCGCGCGCACAACGGGTCGCGAAAACCGGGAGCATCGTCCGCGATCTCGTCACCGGCAACGTCGAGTGGTCGGACGAGATGTTCCGGCTGTTCGGCGTTTCGGCGAGCACCTTTCCGGCGGAGCCGGCCAGCTTCCTCGCTTTGGCCCATCCCGACGACCGCGAGAGCCTGGCTGCCGCGATCGATAAGGGCATGCACGGACAAGCGGCGGCGCCGCTCGAATACCGCGCGATCCTCCCCGACGGAACGGAGCGCTGGCTGCGCCGCGAATCCGACGTACTGGTCGATGCCGAAGGCAAGCCGGCCGCGCTCATCGGCACGTTCACCGACATCACCGAGCGCCACGCCGCCGAGCAGCGCCAGCGCGAGCTCGAGGCGCTGCTGCGTGACGCGATCGAGAGCATCACCGAGGGTTTCGTCATCTACGACGCCGACGACCGGCTGGTCATCTGCAACGAGGGGTATCGCCGGATCTATCCGGAAATTGCCGACCTCATCGTGCCGGGCGTTCGATACGCCGAGCTGTTGCGCGCCCAGCTGGCGCGCGGTCTCCGCCCGGAAATCAAGAATGGCGCCAGCGACGAGGAATGGATCGAGCAAATGCAGGGCCGGCGGCGCTCGTCCGCCGAGCCGCACGAAGTCCAGATGCGCGACGGCCGCTGGGTCCTCGTCGCCGAGCGTCCGATGTCGAATGGCGGCCTCGCCGGGCTGCGCGTCGACATCACCGCGCTCAAGCGCGTGCAGCAATCGCTGCGCGACAGCCAGCAGCGGCTCGACCGCACGCAGCAGATCGCCCATATCGGCACGGTCGAGCGCGATCTGCGCAGCAACGCGGTCGTCTGGTCAGACGAGACCTGCCGCATCTTCGGCGTCGATCCCGCGAGCTATACCCCGAACGCCGACAACTTCCTCGGCTTCGTCCATCCCGAGGATCGGCAGCTGGTGGTCGAGGTCATCGGCCGCAGCCATCAGGAGCACGCCAACAGCAGCCTGCGCTTCCGCATCACCCGGCCGAATGGCGAGGTGCGTGTGATCCACGCGCAGGCCGACGTCGCTTACGATGAAGCCGGTGAGCCGCTCTACATCTCGATCGCGATGATGGACATCACCGAGAAAGAGCAGGCGAACCAGCGCCAGATCGAGCTCGAGACGCAGCTGCGGCACTCCGAGAAACTGACCGCGCTCGGCACGCTGGCCGGCGGTATCGCGCACGACCTCAACAACACCCTGGTGCCGATCCAGGCGCTCTCGAAGCTGGCGATGCAGGAATTCCCCGCCGGCACACCGGCGCGCGGCGATATCGAGACGATCTATCAAGCGAGCATCCAGGCGCGCGATCTGGTGCGCCACATTCTCGCCTTCAGCCGCAAGGGCGAGATCCTCAACGAGCCGACGGATATCGCGGCGCGGGTGCGGGAGGCGTTGCAGATCCTGCGCGCCAGCGTGCCAAGCACCATCGAGCTCGTCGAGCGCGTCGCCTCGATCGGCCCGATCCTCGCCGACGGCACCCAGCTTCAGCAGGTCATCGTCAATCTCGTCACCAACAGCGCGCACGCGATCGGCGACCAATGCGGACGCGTCACGGTGACGCTCGACGAGGTCCCGGGCGAGCCCGGCGCGCCGCGCTTCATCCGTCTCAGCGTCGCCGATACCGGCTGCGGCATGAGCCCTGAGCTCATGCAGCGCATGTTCGAGCCGTTCTTCACCACCAAAGCCGTGGGCGAAGGCACCGGCCTCGGGCTTTCGGTCGTCCACGGCATCGTCACCAGCCACGGCGGCACGGTCGACGTGAAGAGCACGCCGGGTCACGGAACCGAATTCATTATCCTCCTGCCGGCGAAGTCGGCGGATGAAAGCAGCGGCGCTCTTGCTGCCGCTGTCGCCTGATAAGAACCTTTGTCCAAACCAGGCGTTTTACCAGGGAATAGAAGTCGCCATGACGAAGATTTTGGTCATCGAGGATAATGCGATCGTTCGCAACACCGTGACGCGGATTCTACAGAGCGCAGGCTATGCGGTCGTCACCGCCAATGACGGGCTCCAGGGCTTCGAGATGTTCCGCAAGGAGGAGCCCGATCTCGTGATATCGGACATCATCATGCCGCAGCAGGAAGGCATCGGCACGATCCGCCAGATCCTGGCCGAGCGCCCGGACGCCAAGATCATCGCGATCTCGGGCGGCGGCCGCATCGGCAACATCGACTTCCTGTCGATCGCGCGCAAGATGGGTGCGGCCGATGCCCTGTCGAAGCCCTTCGATCCGGAAGATCTGCTCGGCCGGATCAGCACGCTCCTCAAAGCCGCCTAGATGACGCTCACCGCGTGGCCGCCGTCGACCGGCAGCACTACGCCGTTGAGATAGGCGCCGGCCGGCGACGCCAGTAGCAGCAGCGCGCCGTCGAGATCGTCGGGCGCGCCGACGCGCCCGGCGGGGATGTGCGATACCAGCGCCTTGCCGGCATTGCTGCGCAGGAACTCCCGGTTCATGTCGGTCTCGACATAGCCCGGCGCGATCGCGTTGACGGTGATGCCGAACCGGCCAAGCTCGACCGCCATGGTGCGCGTCAGATGATCGAGCCCGGCCTTCGCCGCGGTATAGCTCGGCACGCCGCGCGCGGTACGCAGCGCCAAGAGCGACGAGATGTTGACGATGCGGCCCGCGCGCTTCAGCTCGAGCCAGCGCGAGGCGAGCTCGCGCGACATCAGCCACGCGCCTTTGAGATTGGTGTCGAGCACGCGATCCCAATCTTCCTCGCTGTGCTCAAGGAGCGGCTTCGACACCGCGATGCCGGCATTGTTGACGAGGATGTCGATCGGCCCGAGCGCCGCCTCGACCGCAGCGACGCAGGCTTTGACGCTCTTGCCGTCGGTGACATCGAGCGGCACAGCGGTCGCGCGGCCGCCGGCGCTCTCGATCTCGGCTTTCACGTCGGCGAGCAGCGCTCCATCGCGCGCGGCCAGTGCAACGGCGGCGCCCGCTCGCGCCAGCACGCCGGCGAAATGCCGGCCGAGCCCACGCGAGGCGCCAGTCACCAGCGCGATGCGGCCATCGAGGCTGAAATCCGCCATGCGGCGCATCCTACGCGCCGCTCTCGCGCTGCGCTATACTGGCGCGATGCAGATCGACATCATCTCCGACGTCGTGTGTCCTTGGTGCTTCATCGGCAAGCGTCGCTTGGAGAAGGCGCTGGCGATGCGGCCCGAGATCGACACCGAGATCACCTGGCGCCCGTTCCAGCTCAATCCCGACATGCCGGCGGAGGGTATGGCGCGGGCCGATTACATCGCGACCAAATTCGGCGACAGCGGCCATTCGCGGCGCATCCACCAGACGATCGCCGAGGCGGGCGCGACCGTCGGCATCGATTTCGCTTTCGACAAGATCAAGCGCAGCCCCAACACGCGCAACGCCCATCGCCTCATCCGCTACGCCACCAGGCAAGGCGCCGGTAGCGATGTGGTAACGCGGCTCTTCGAGGGCTATTTCCTGCAAGGCCGCGACGTCGGCGATCTCGCCACCCTCGCCAAGATCGCCGCCGAGGCCGGGCTCGACGAGCGCGAGGCGCGCGCCTTCCTCGCCGGCGACAGCGAGCGCGACGAGATCGTCGCCGAAGACCGCAATGCCCGCCGCCTCGGCGTCAACGCCGTGCCCTGCTTCATCTTCGCCGGCCAATACGCGATCTCGGGCGCGCAAGAGCCGGAATTCTTCCTGCCGGTGTTCGACCTCGTGCTGAACGGCGCGCCGGCGACTGCCGGTTCCTGATTTCCACTTCCTGACTTTTTAATCGTCTTCCCCCGCGAAAGCGGGGATCCAGGGTTAGAGCACGTTGTTTCCCTGGACCCCCGCTTTCGCGGGGGAGACGAATAAAATAAGCGATCGAGAATGACCAATCGAACGCGCTTACTTCGCCTTCGCATTCGCCATCGCAGGACCAGCGGGTAGCGGCGCGGCGGCGATGCGCGCCAAATGCCCGAGGATTCCCGTCACGCCTTTCAGCCGCTCGCGCGTGTCTTCCCAGTTGCGCATGATGACGAGCTTCTGGTCCGGCCGCAGCTTCGCCGTGGCGGCGTTCTGCTGCAGGAAGTGGACGAGGCCGGCGGGGTTGGCGAAACGGTTGCCGCGGAAGGCGATCGACGCGCCCTTCTCGCCCGCATCGACCTTCTCGACCCCGGCGTCGCGGCAGAGCCGCTTGATCGCAATGATGTCGAGCAGATTGTCGACCTCGGGCGGCAGCGGCCCGAAGCGGTCGACCAGCTCGGCGGCGAAAGCGTCGATCTCGCGGCGATCGACGAGCTGCGCGATGCGGCGATAAAGCCCCAAGCGCACCGGCAGATCGGCCACATATGTCTCGGGGATCAGCACCGGCGTGCCGATGGTGATCTGCGGCGTCCATTCGTCTTTCGCCTCGCCGAGCGCCGGATCGCCGCTGCGCGCCGCCGCCACCGCTTCTTCCAGCATATGCTGATAGAGCTCGATGCCGACCTCGCGCACATGGCCCGATTGCTCCTCGCCGAGGAGATTGCCGGCGCCGCGGATGTCGAGATCGTGGCTCGCGAGTGTGAACCCGGCGCCGAGCGTGTCGAGCGTCTGCATCACTTCGAGCCGGCGCTGCGCCGTCTCGGTCAGCATCTTGCCTGCCGGCAAGGTGAGATAGGCATAGCCCCTGAGCTTGCTGCGGCCGATGCGGCCACGCAGCTGATAAAGCTGCGCCAGGCCGAACATGTCGGCGCGATGGACGATCATCGTGTTGGCGCTCGGGATATCGAGGCCGCTTTCGATGATGTTGGTCGAGAGCAGCACGTCGAATTCGCGCGCATCGAAGGCGGTCATCACTTCTTCCAGCCGCGTCGGCGCCATCTGGCCATGCGCGACGACGACCTTCACCTCGGGCACCAGCTCCTTGAGCTGCGCCTGGACCTCGTCGAGATCGGTAATGCGCGGCGCGACATAGAAGCATTGCCCGCCGCGATGGAGCTCGCGCAGCACCGCCTCGCGCACCACCACCGGATCGTAGGGCAGCACGAAAGTGCGCACGGCGAGCCGGTCGACCGGCGGCGTCGCGATCACGCTCATCTCGCGCACGCCAGCGAGCGCCAGCTGCAAGGTGCGCGGGATCGGCGTCGCGGTCAGCGTCAGCACATGGACATTGGCCTTCAATTGCTTCAGCCGCTCTTTCTGCGTCACGCCGAAATGCTGCTCCTCGTCGATGATGAGGAGGCCGAGATGCTTGAAGGCGATGCTCTTGGCCAGGAGCGAATGCGTGCCGACGACGATATCGATCTTGCCCTCGGCGAGCTCCTTCTTGATCTGGGTCGCCTGTTTCGCGTTGACGAGCCGCGAGAGCTGCTCGACCCGCAGCGGCAGGCCGGCGAAGCGGTCCCGGAAGGTGCGGAAATGCTGGCGCGCCAGGAGCGTCGTCGGCACCACCACCGCGACCTGCGTGCCGCTCATCGCCGCAACGAAGGCCGCGCGCAACGCCACCTCGGTCTTGCCGAAGCCGACATCGCCGCAAATCAGGCGATCCATCGGCTTGCCCGAGGCCATGTCGTTGAAGCTGTCGAGGATCGCCTTGTCCTGATCGTCGGTCTCGGGGAACGGGAAGCGCGCGGCGAATTCCTCGTAAGCACCTTCGGTCGGCGCCATCGGCTCGCCTTCTTTCAGCGCGCGCTGCGCCGCGACGGCGATGAGCTCGTCGGCAATGTCCTTGATACGTTTCTTGACGCGCGATTTGCGCGATTGCCACGAGATCGCGCCGAGCTTGTCGAGGGCGACATTCGCGTCCTCGGTGCCGTAGCGCGTCAGCACCTCGATATTCTCGACTGGCACGAAGAGCTTGTCGTCGCCGGCATAGATCACGCGCAGGCAATCATGCGGCGCGCCCCCGACATCGAGCGTCGCGAGCCCGTCATAGCGGCCGATGCCGTGCTCGGCATGGACGACAAGATCGCCCGGCTGCAAGGTCGCGACCTCGGCGACGAACTGGTCGTAATTGGCGCGCCGCCGCGGCGGCCGCGACAGGCGCTCACCAAGCATGTCCTGCTCGGTGACGAGCACGGCATCCGCGAAGCGGAAGCCGTGCTCGATCGCCAGCACCGCGAGGCCGAGCGCTGTCGGCGGCAGGCGGCGGAAATCCTCCCAGCACGGCACCGAAAGCGCCTCGCCGGCGCCATGCTCCTTGAGCAGCGTGCCCAAGCGCTCGCCCGAGCCGGCGCTATAGGCGGCGATCAGCACGCGCTTGCCCGCGGCGATCTCGTCCTTCAACTGCGATTGCACGATGTCGAAGAGATTGCGCGCGGGGTCGGCGCGCGCCGCGGAGAAATCCATGCCCGGTCTGGCGCCGCCGTCGGCCGCCTCGGCGCCGCCGCCGAAGGGCGAGAGCTGCACCACCGCGCGCATGTTGAGGATCTGGCCCCATTCCTTCGCGTCGAGGAACAGCTGCTTCGGCTCGACCGGGCGATAGACCACCGCGCCTTTGACCGCGCCGGTGTCGCGCCGTGCGGCGTAGAAATCGGCGATCGATTCAAGCCGGTCGGCGCGCACGCCGTCGGATTGGTGATCGAGCGACACCGCCGCGCCGGGCAGATAGTCGAAGATCGTCTCGAGGCTCTCGTAGAACAGCGGCAGCCAATGCTCGACGCCGATATAGCGATGCCCGGCGCTGACCGCCTCGTAGAGCGGATCGTCGTTGACGGCGGTGCCGAATTGCTCGCGATAGCGCGAGCGGAAGCGATGGATCGCCTCCGCGTCGAGCAGCACCTCGCTCACCGGCTTGATGATGAGCGCCTCGGCGGGGCCGGTGGTGCGCTGCGAGAGCGCATCGAACAGCCGGATATTCTCGATCTCGTCGCCGAAGAAATCCAAGCGCAGCGGCGCCCGGCTGCCCGAGGGATAAAGATCGACGATGCCGCCGCGCACCGCGTATTCGCCCGGCTCGCGCACCGTGTCGGCGCGGCTGTAGCCGTTGCGGCCGAGGAAAGACAGCAGCCGCTCGACCGGCAGGCTGCCGCGGACTGCGAGGCGCAGCACGCGATCGACGAAAGCCTTGCGCGGCGGCACGCGCTGCAGCGCCGCGTTCATCGTCGTCAGCACGATCCGCGGCGCATCGCCTGCCTCGATGAGCCGCGTCAGCGCATCGATGCGCCGGGAGGTGATTTCCGCATTGGGCGAGACGCGGTCATAGGGCAGGCAGTCCCAGGCGGGGAACGTCACGACCTCGATATCGGGATAGAAGAATTGCAGCGCCTGGAGCGTCCGCGCCATGCGGCCATCGTCGCGGCAGATATGCAGCAGCGTCTTCGTCGCCCCGCGCGAGACCGCGCCGCCGATGACGAAGGCATCGTGGCCTTCCGGCGTCGAAGCGATCTCGTGCTTGCCGCGGTTTTGGAAAAAGGAGTCGGTGTCGGTCATTGCACAATTTCAGTAACGTCATCGCGAGCGAAGCGAAGCGATCCAGTGGCTGAGACAGACTGGATTGCTTCGGCCTTCGGCCTCGCAATGACGAATAGAGAGCGCGCAGTCACGCCGCCCCCGGATATTTGAACGCGAGCAACAGCCGCAGCACGTCGCTCATCTTCTCTTGCGGCGGCGCGGCGCGGCCGGTGATCCAGTCGAAGAGATCGCCGTCGTTCTCGTTCAGCAGCGCCTCGTAGGCATCGAGCTGCGCCGGGCTGAAGGTGCCGAGCCGCGCCGCGGCGAAGGCGCCGAGCAACAGGTCGCTCTCCTTGGTGCCGCGATGCGCGCTCTGGTAGAGCAGCCGCTTGCGGCGCGTTTCGGTTGCCTCGTCCATCGCCCTTCCAGAATCGCCACCAGCCGCGACGGGTTTCCGGCGCGGCGTTCGGCTAAAAATGCCATCCGGCCGCGGGCCCGGCAAGGGCGGCACCCGGATGACAGGGTTGCGCCGCGCTGATAGGAAGGCTCTGCCATTCGGGGAGAATGCTCATGAAAGCCGCCCTTGCAGCCGGCAGCGCGGCCGCCGCTTTTTTTGCCCTGAGCGCCGCCGCGCCTCCCCTCGCCCAGGCCGATCCCTTCGCCGATCCGCGCGCCGACAAAATCCCGGCGCTGGAGCAAATCGGCAGCTTCACCAACGAGCCGCACGATCCCGCCTGCTCCGATCGCCGCCTGGTCTCGACCGGCGGGCCCGCGCCGCGGGACCGCCACACCCTCGCCGTACGCTGGACCGGCTTTTCGAATTTCGAGCTCGTCTATGGCGGCAAGATCATCCTGCTCGATGCGTTCTTCGATCGTGGTCCCGATTACCCGCCGCTCGGCTTCACCGCGGCCGATGTGAAGAAGGCGGATGTCATCCTGCTCGGCCATGGCCATTTCGATCACATGGCCGACGCCGCCTCGGTCGGCATCCGCACCGGCGCGACGATCGTCGGCGCGCCGGTCACCACCGACAAGCTCAAGACGCAAGGCGTGCCTGAGAAGCAGATCCGCACCGTCTTCGGCCGCGCGCAGGAAAAGCTGTTCTTCAGCGGCTTCAACGTCCAGCCTGTCCTCGGCTTGCACGGCCAGCCCGACAAGCACATCACCGAGGTGATGGAGAACGCGATCAATTCGCTCGCGCCGAAGCTCACGCCGGAGCAGCAGGCCGAGGAAAAGACGATCCAGGCGCGCGGCACCTTCGATCCGCGCGTCATCACCGAGGGCACGATCGCCTATATCATCACCTTCGACGACGGGTTCCGCGTCGTTTATCGCGACAGCGGCGGCCATCCGACCGATTACGAGAAACAGGCTTTCGCGCAATCGCCGGGTGTCGATCTCGCCCTCGTCGCGCTGTCGGCGGACTTTCTCAACCCGCTGGTCGCGGCCGCGGCGCTCGAGCTCGAAAAAATCTACAAGCCCGACGTCTTCATGCCGGCGCATCACGATGCCGGCTTCAGCGGCCACACGCCGCTCTGGCGCGCGACCGAGCCGGTGTTCCAGGCGCTAAAGGATGCCAACCCGCGTCTCACCACCGTATCGCGCGAATATCGCGAGCCGGTGTGCTTCGATACCGAGGTGAATGTCGCGCATAGCCGCACGCGCGGCGGCGGGTGACAACTAGGTTCGAAGCTCGCATATTGGGGCGGGTGCCCCAGAAAAGACACAATCGACTCCCATCTCCTGCTTCATGCGCGGGACGCTCTCGCGCTGCATCTCTTTTTGATTAATGCCCGAATCGGTGGCGAGCCGCCGCCGAGCACATGGTCGCGGCTTGGCCGAGGCCAAACCAACGGATAGAACGGAAGGCAAGAAAAATGGCAGCCAAGAAGACAAGCGCAAAGACAAACGCCCTGTCCGTTGACCAGTCGGAACGCCAGACGGTCGACGAAGCAACCTTCCCGCATGCAGTGGAGTCGCCATATCGCGCCGGATGGGAGCATGCGTTGACCGCGAAATACGGTGTCCGCGGAAAAACGTGGACAAGCGCCAAGAGCGAGCCGCAGTGGACGGTACGCTTCAGAAACAGCGAGGCTGCCGAGTGGTTTAAAAATACCTGGGCCGCGGAACCTCGCTAGTACCGGCAGCGCAATCGGCTTTCGGGTTTTGGCGAAAGCGACTTAGGCCGCCTTCGTTGTGAGGCGCGAGCTCCTCGGTAACGGCCTCGTTCTCGCGCAGATGACAGCCGACAGCTCCGTTGTTAGAACCCTCCTAACAATGGGAGGGATTAATGGCTGCCAAGCCGCTCGTGATCGCGCTCGAAGAGCATTTTCTCGACGCCGAGATCAAAGCCAAATTCGCACCGAATGACGCCGCGCCGGGGCGCGGGCCCGGCATGGCCGAGCGCCTGAGCGATCTCGGCGCGCTCCGCCTCAAGGAGATGGACGCGGCCGGGGTCGATATCCAGGTCGTGTCGCATGGCGCGCCGTCGGTGCAGAAAATGGACGCCGAGAGCGCCGTCGCCCTCGCCCGCCAGGCCAATGACCGCGTCGCCGCCGCCTGCGCCGCGAGCAACAAGCGGCTTTATGCCTTCGCCGTCTGCCCGACGCCCGATCCGAAAGCCGCCGCCGACGAGCTCGAACGCGCGGTGACGAAGCACGGCTTCAAGGGCACGATGATCCACGGCCTGACCAATGGCGTCTTCCACGACGACCAGCGCTTCTGGCCGATCTACGAGCGGGCCCAGGCGCTCGACGTGCCGATCTACATTCACCCGGCCTATCCGCAGGCCGCGGTGGTCGAGACCTATTACAAGGATTACCTCGGCAAATATCCCAATCTCGCGACCGCGGGCTGGGGCTTCGGCGTCGAGACCGCGACGCAAGGCATCCGCTTCTGCCTCTCGGGCGTGTTCGACAAATACCCGAAGCTGCAGATCATCCTCGGCCATATGGGCGAGGGCCTGCCCTTCTTCCTCTGGCGCATCAACCAGGCGCTGTCGCGCCACGGCAATGCCGGCCAGGGCGCGGCGAAGAGCTTCCGCGACATCTTCTGCGAGCATTTTTACGTGACGACCAGCGGCTTCTTCTCCGACGCGGCGCTGCAATGCTGCATCACCGAGCTCGGCATCGACCGCGTGATGTTCTCGATCGACTATCCGTTCGTGCCCAACCCGCCGGGCACGGAGTGGATCAATCCGCTGCAGATGAATGCCGCCGACAAGGAAAAGATTCTCAGCGGCAACGCGAAGCGGCTCTTGAAAATCTAGGGAGGCATCGATGATCCAGAATCATCCCGTCATCGCGCTCGAAGAGCATTACTGGCATAGCGACGTGGTGAAGAAGAGCGGCGGCGATGCCGGCAGCCACCGCTCAAACGAGATCATGGAGCGGCTTTACGAGATCGGCCCGCGGCGCATCGCGACGATGGACGAGGCCGGCATCGACGTGCAGATCCTCGGCCACGGCATGCCCGCGACCCAGCGCATGGACGCCGAAAGCGCCGTGCGCCTCGCGCGCATCTCGAACGATTACGTCGCCGAGAAGTGCAAGCCTTATCCGACGCGCATCATGGGCTTCGCCAACCTGCCGACGCCCGACCCGAAGGCCGCCGCCGACGAGCTCGAGCGCACGGTCACCAAGCTCGGCTTCAAAGGCGCGATGGTGCATGGGCCGAGCAACGGCATCTTCCTCGACGACGAGCGCTTCTGGCCGGTCTGGGAGCGCGCCGCCGCGCTCGACGTGCCGATCTATATGCACCCGGCGACGATGGATGAGCGCGTCGCCGAGATTTATCTCAAAGACTATCTCAAGAAATATCCGCAGCTCGTCGGCGCCGCCTGGGGCTTCACCATGGAGACCGCGACCATCGGCCTGCGCATGGTCCTATCGGGTGTGTTCGAGAAATATCCGAAGCTGCAGATCATCCTCGGGCATATGGGCGAGACATTGCCCTTCCTCCTCCATCGCGAGAGCGAGACGCTGCGCGCGCTCACCAGCGACGGCAAGACCTTCCGCGACATCTTCTGCAAGCATTTCTACATCACGACCAGCGGCTATTACTCGACGCCGGCGCTCAACTTCACGATCACCGAGATGGGCATCGACCGCGTGCTGTTCTCGGTCGATTACCCGTATGTCGATAGCAAGGCCGGCACCGATTGGATGGCGGCGCTGCAGCTCAACGCCACCGACAAAGGCAAGATCCTCGGCCACAACGCCAAGCGGCTGTTGAAGATTTAGCTAGTTCCCCCTCCGCGCTTGCGGGGAGAGGGAGGGGCCCAATGCAAAGCATTGGGAGGGTGAGGTGTGCCTTGAGCGGTGTGATCTCATCACTTTCGACACACCCACCTCACCCTACCCTCTCCGCCCTCGAGGGCGGAGAGGGAATCAGGTCACTTCACTGCCGCATTATTTCAGCCGCTTTGCCGCCGCCTCGATCATCGTGAAATCGGTGAATTTCTTCACATCGACGCCTTGCTTGAGGTATCCGTACTTCACCTGCTCGTCGACGGTCTTCTGAATGCCGGCGACATCCGGGATGCCGTCGGGATTGCGATAGTAGTCGCCCTTCTGGCCGTCTTTCTTGAACAGCCAGCTTTGCCAAGCGGGCGCGGGAATCTTGGTGACGTCGACGGCGATCTTCACCGCCTCGTCGTGGTTCGCCGGATCGAAATACCAGCGCTCGGCGCGCAGCGCGTCCTCGAGGAAATCGACCACCGCGGCGCGATTCTTGGCGATGAATTCGCTTTTCATCACCCACATACCGAGCTGATTGACGCCCACCGCATCGCCCGCGGTGAACAGCGTGCGCAGATTCGCCGTCGCCTGCGGATTGGCCGTGAACGGCAGCACCCAGGCGATGAGATCGCCTTTATGTTCGTTCGCCATCGCGCCCATGGTCGGGATCGGCGCCTCGATGATGTTGACGTCCTTCTTGTCGTTGAGACCGTGTTTCGCCAGCATGATGCGCATCGGAATGTCGGTGCCGCTGCCATAGCCGTTGCTCACCAGCACCTTGCCCTTGAGGTCCTCGACCTTTTTGATCGGGCTGTCCTTCAGCACCATATATTCGTTGCTGTACCAGCCGGGCACGCCATCCTGCAATTCATCGGCGATGATGCGCAGATCGTTCATCTTCGCATTGGTGATGGCGAGCGGCAGCGAGGTGAAGCCGAGATTGGCGACCTCGATCTCATTGGCGGCGAGCGCCTGGATGAGCGTCGGCGTCGATTGGAAATGCACCGCCTCGAAGGTGTAGCTCTTGCCGAGATGCTTGGCCATTTCCGGCTTGGCGAAGAGGATCGTCGCCCAATTCGCGACCGATACGATGTAGGACTGCCGGATCTTGATCGGATCGGCATGGGCGGCCGGCGCGATCAGCGCTCCCGCGATCAATGCCGCGACACCGGCGGCAAGCTTCTTTGGGCGTATCATCTATCTCTCCCTCGGGCCGCGATTATGAGCTCGGGCGGCTAAGGCCAAGTCTAGGCCGGGCTTGCGCCGCCGCGCAATCCGGCCGGACGCAGGCGATGGGCGCGAAAACCCACCAATCCAGGGCGCGACTCCAGCGCGTCCAACGCTGCCGCAGCGCTAACGGAACGCCCGAGTGGCGTTCGCTCTTATGGCGGCTGCAATTCGTTGCCGGCGGTCCCGCATGAGCACGCTGGTCGAGGAGCGCGCGCTCGGCGAACAGACGCGCCGGCGGCGGGCACGCCCTTCGATCCCGGCCGGCGCTCGACCGATTACTCGCTCCAGCTCGCCGTCGGCATCGCCAATCTCGCCGCGCTGAGCGACGCGCTGCGCCAGACGAGCCCGCAAGAGCGCGCCGCCCTGCTGCGCCAGGCGCCGGGCCGCGAGCACGAACCGACGCGCGCGCCGGATGCGCCGAAGTGATGGGCGCGCCGAAGTGACGGGCACGCCGCCGCTGCGCTAGACTGAGCGGCAAAACCGGGAGGAGCGTGCGCATGACCGCCACCAAGCCGATCATCCATTTCGTCGGTAGCATTCCGCTGCCCGACAGCGCGACCGTGTTCAAGACCTTGTCGCAAAGCGCCGGCGTGCATCTCGCCCGCTTACCCGACGGCGAGACCGGCATCCGTAAGAGCTGGATCCGCTTTCTGCAGGATGTGCTCGCCGAGAATCCTGCGATCGAGATGGCGACGGATGTGCCGCCGTTCAAATTCACGCAGTGGGACGGCAAGGTCGTGCGCGAGATCCCGCGGCTGCGCATCAAGCCGGGCCAGGTTCCGGCGGCGCGCGGCTTCGTCACCCACTATGGCGACATGGCGATCGCGTCGTGGAAGATCTTCGAGCAGATGCAGAAAGCCGGAGCGATCCGCGCCGACGTCAAGTTCCAGGTCTCGCTGCCGACGCCGATCGCGCCGACCTACAACAACATGATACCGGCCGACCGGCCGCGCACCCTCTCGGCGCTGGTCGATCATTTCCAGGGCGAGGTCGCGAAGATGACCGCGGCCATCCCCAACGACAAGCTCGCGATCCAATGGGACGTCTGCCAGGAGGTGCTCGCCTGGGAAGGCTATTACGAGCCCGGCCCGGTCGATTTCCGCACCGAGGCGATCGACGTGCTGACGCGGATCGGCGATGCGATCCCGCGCGCGGTCGAGCTCGGCTATCACCTCTGTTACGGCAGCCCGGCCGACGAGCACATGGTGCAGCCGAAAGACGCCGGACTGATGGTCGAGATGGTCAACGCGGTCAGCGACAGCGTGAAGCGGCCGATCCAGTTCTTCCATCTCCCGGTGCCGAAGCCGCGCACCGACGAAGCCTTCTACGTGCCGCTCGAGAAATTGAACATGCGGCCGGACACCGAGCTCTATCTCGGCCTCATCCATCGCGACGACGAGGCCGGCAACGCCGCCCGCCTCGCTGCCGGCCGGCGCCACGCGAAAGTCGACGGCATCGGCACCGAGTGCGGCATGGCCCGCGGCGACCCCGCGACCTTCCCCGCGCTCCTCGCCGCGCACGCGAAGCTGGCGGACGCGCGATAAATCCGACGAGGGTCTAAACCGCGCGGGCCTGGATGATGCCGATCACCTTCACGATCGCATCGGGCTGCAACGCGGTCTGGCCCTTGAACGGCACGTTGTAGATAAAGACCAGCGACAGGAGCAGCGCGACGGCGAGCGCCTGCCCGCCGACCGCGATCGCACGCCCAACCGTCGGCTCGATCAGCAGAGCCAGGACGATGAGCAAGACGAAGAGCGCGATGATGATCTGCCAGAACGCCGCCGGCAATCGCGTCTGCGCGTCCTGAATGCGCTGCGCGCGCATCTCGGCGATCGAATCAACCTGCGCCAGCATCAGATTGTAGATCTCGGTCTGGCGGCCGGGCGTGGGTTCGATGGCGTAGACCGTGCGCGCAAGCTGTCCGAAGGTCGGCGAGGCTTTGGAATCGAGCACGTGTGCTTGACCCTTTTCGAGCAACGGCCACTCGTCATGGACGATGGACTGCGCGTAATTCATCAACAGCGGCCTCATCGCCGCGACCTTGGGATCGCCGTAACGCAAGAGCAGCCGGTCCATTTGATTGATCGCGCTGGCTTCGGTGGCGACATGGGTTTCGACAGTGCGCAAATTACTTTGCGCATTGACGAGGCTGAAGCCGAGCACGATCGCGAGGAACGAGATCACCGTCGATTGGCCGCGCACGGCGAAATCGGCGGTGTCTTTGTCGCGCTCCATTTTCAACAAGGGACAGAGGACGAAAGGTAGGCCAGCGACGGCGATGAACATCGCCATGCCGAACAGCGCCGAGATCACGATGTTGGGAAGGACATAGAGAAAGTCGAACATGCTTGGTTATCCCCCGATGAAAGTTCTTGAAAATGCGACACACCCCCGTGTGCTCGACCGCAACGATGGCTTCGTTTCGCTCGAAATGACGATGGCGGTTAGGCATAGCGCAATTCCTTCGTCGCGATCGCCGCGCCGTCGCCAAGCGCCTTCAGCTTCGCCCAGGCGATCTGCGGGTGCGAGCGGCCGCCGAAGCCGCAATCGGCGCTGGCGATGACGTTCTCTTTGCCGACCAGCTTCGCGAACCGGACGATGCGCTGCGCCACCAGCGCGGGATGCTCGATCACGTCGGTCGAATGGGTGATGACGCCCGGCAGCACCAGCTTGCCCGCCGGCAGCTTCACGCTTTCCCAGACCGTGTATTCATGCTCGTGCCGCGCGTTGGCCGCCTCGAAGGAATAGGCGCCGGCCTTCACCGCCAGCATCACGTCGACGAAATCCTTCATCTCGAGATCGTAGGCGTGCGGCCCGTGCCAGCTGCCCCAGCACAGGTGATAGCGGATGCGGTCCTCGGGAATGCCCTTGAGCGCGTCGTTCAGGATCTCGACGCGCAGCATGCAGCGCTTCTTGAAGGCGGCGAGCCCCATCTGCATGCCGATCCGGTCCCACAGCGCCGGCAGCCAGGCATCGTCGACCTGCAGCACGAGACCCGCATCGACGATCGCCTTGTATTCGACGCGCATCGCCGAACCGATGCCGGCGAGGAAGTCCTCCTCGCTCTTATAGAATTCGTTCTCGCGATAAGGCTCGAGGCTCGCCGGCGCGGTGGTCGTGACGAACCCCTCCTCGCCCGGCTTCAGCGCGTTCTTGAGCAAGGCGACCTCGCGCTGCAGCGCCGCTTCCGCCTTGTAGGTGATCGGCCCGGTGCAGACCCAGCTCGGCCGCATGCGGCGGATGAGCCCGCCCGGCTCGTAGAACAGCGTGCCTTTCTCGGTCGCATATTGATAGAACGCGGCGAAATCGGCGCGGTCCTTGCCTTGCGCCAGGAGATGCACCGCGCCCTGCTTGGGCGGCCGCGCCTCGAAGCCGCCGAAGCGATCCTCGACGTAAGAGAGCCAGTCGCCGCCCTTGGCGTATTCGCCCTCGTTCATGATGTCGATGCCGCAGCCGCGCTGCTTCTCGACCACGGCCGCGACCGCGTCCACCAGCTTCGCCGGGTAATCGGCCGCCTTTTTGTCGAGCTCGGCCAGATACGGCAGGCTGCCGACATGGGTGGTCAGAATCTTCTTGTCGCTGCGCCGCATGATTTTTCCTCCCGATCCTTTTATCGTTGCAGCGAAACACCGGTCCCGCAACCCGAAACGCCCCGCCCTTGCGTCCCACGCCGCTCAACCCGCTCTTCGCCCCGGTCACCGCGCTCAAAGGCGTGGGACCGCGCCTGGGCAAGCTCTTCGAGAAGCTCGGCGCGCCGCTGGTCGTCGATCTGCTCTGGCATCTGCCCACGGGTCTCATCGATCGCCGTCACCAGCCGAAGGTGATCGAGGCGAAGGACGGCGAGATCGCGACCATCACGGTCACCGTCGACCAGCATCAAAAGCCGCATAATCCGCGCCAGCCCTACCGCGTGCGCTGCCGCGACGAGACCGGCTTCCTCTTCCTCGTCTTCTTCCATGTGCGCGGCGACTGGATCGAGCAGCAATTGCCGATCGGCGAGACGCGCATCGTCTCGGGCAAGGTCGAGCATTACAACAACCAGATCCAGATCACCCATCCGGATCACATCGTCGCGCCCGCGGAAGGCGAGACCCTCAAACCCATCGAGCCGGTCTACGGCCTGACGCAAGGCTTGACGCCGCGGGTCCTGGGCCGCGCTATCGATGCCGCCCTCGCGCGCGCGCCCGCGCTGCCGGAATGGCTCGATCCGGCTTATGTGAAGAAGCAGAAATGGCCACCCTGGCGCGAAGCCCTCAGCGCGGTGCACGCGCCCGAAAGCGATGACGCGCTCTCACCGCTGACGCCGCCGCGCCAGCGGCTTGCTTTCGACGAACTACTCGCCAATCAGCTCGCCCTTGCCTTGATGCGCGAGCATGTGAAGCGCGTCGCCGGCCGCGCCATCGTCGCCAAAGGCAATCTGCGCCGCAAAGTCCTCGCCGGCCTGCCCTTCAGCCTGACGCGCTCGCAGCAAGCGGCGATCGAGGAGATCGCTAACGACATGCGCCAACCCATGCGCATGATGCGGCTGCTGCAAGGCGATGTCGGCAGCGGCAAGACCGTCGTCGCGCTGGCGGCGATGCTCGATGCGGTCGAGACCGGCGCGCAAGCCGCCTTCATGGCGCCGACCGAATTGCTCGCGCGCCAGCATCACGCGACCTTGACCCAGCTCGCGCAAGGTTCGGGCGTCCGGATCGCGCTGCTGACCGGCCGCGAGAAAGGCAAGCCGCGCACGCAACTGCTGCATCTCCTCGCCCAAGGCGATGTCGATATCGTCGTCGGCACGCATGCGCTCTTCTCCGACGATGTCGAATACAAGGACCTCGCCCTCGCCATCGTCGACGAGCAGCATCGCTTCGGCGTCGAGCAGCGCATGCTCCTCGCCGACAAGGGAAAAGGCGTCGATATCCTGGTGATGACCGCGACGCCGATCCCACGCACCTTGATGCTGACGGCCTATGGCGATCTCGACAGCTCCCGCCTCACCGAGAAGCCGGCCGGGCGCAAGCCGATCAAGACCGTGACCATGCCGATCGAGCGCCTGCAAGAGGTGATCGCCGCGGTCGACCGCGCGCTCAAAAGCGGCACCAAGATCTATTGGATCTGCCCGCTGGTCGAGGAATCGGAGCTGATCGATCTCAAAGCCGCGACCGATCGTTTCAACGAGCTGCAAAAGCGCTTCGGCGAGCGCGTCGGGCTGGTGCATGGCCAGATGAAGGGCGAAGAGCGCGACCGCGTGATGGAGCAATTCGCCGGCGCGGGCATCGATCTCCTCGTCGCCACCACGGTCGTCGAAGTCGGCGTCGACGTGCCCGAGGCGACGGTGATGGTGATCGAGCATGCCGAGCGCTTCGGACTGGCGCAGCTCCACCAGCTCCGCGGCCGTATCGGCCGCAGCGACCAGGCCTCGAGCTGCCTCCTTCTCTACACGCCGCCGCTCGGCGAGACCGCGAAAGCGCGGCTGACGATCCTGCGCGAAAGCGACGACGGCTTCCGCATCGCCGAAGAGGATTTGCGCCTGCGCGGCGCCGGCGAAGTGCTCGGCACCAAGCAAAGCGGCCTGCCCGAGATGAAGCTCGCCGATCTCGCCGTCCATGGCGAGCTGCTCGCCGTCGCGCGCGACGACGCGCAGCTCATCATGACCCGCGACCCGTCGCTCGCCTCGCCCCGCGGCGAGGCGCTGCGCACGCTCCTCTACCTCTTCGGTCGCGATCAGGCGGTGCGGTATATCCGGTCGGGGTAAGGAACACCGCTACTCTTATCGTCGCCCAACTCTTTTATCGTCTCCCCCGCGAGAGGCGAATTGTTTGTTGGCGAACGACGTCTCGTTACCGCCAATACCCGAACGTCACGCCGTGGCCCGTGCCGGCGAGCGAACGGTAGCACGGCAGGTAATCGACGAGTGTCATCGTCTCCGGCGCCATTGCCGCGGCGACCGTGACCCAGTTCAAGATCTCCGGCGTGCCGGGCGCGCGGTTGAGGCGGTCGCGCGGCAAAGCGCGAAGCTGCGCGACATTGCCCCGCGTCAGCGCGTCGATCACGCCGCGGTCGAGCTCCTCGTCGATGATCTGATGGCTGAGCCCGCCCGAGGCGATGAGGCCGACGCGCAGATCGAGCGGCGCGGCCTCGATCTGCCGGCGCAGCGCGACGCCGAGATCGTAGCAGCGGCCGGCCTTCGCCTGGTTCGGCAGATCGCGGCTGAGGAGAAACGGCACCATCGGGATGCTCTTGCCGGAGAACAGCCACTGATAGGCGAACGAGAACGCGTCATCGAGCACGCTGCCTTCAGGCACTTGCTCGATCGAGGCGACATCGAAGCCGTCATCGATCAGGCCGGTGAGCAGCGCATCGGCGAGCGCCGGATGGCCGGGCATGGTGCCGGTGGGCGCCGTCTTGCGCTCGCTTTCCGTGAAGCGCGCATCGGGATTGTAATTCTCGATCGCGCGCTCCAGCACCGGAAAGCTCGCGCCGCGCATGATGCCGAAAACCGGCTGCGGCTCGGCGCGGCGGATGCGATGCAAATTGCTCACCATCACCACCACATCGGGCTTCGCCGCGGCGATGCGCTCGCTCAGCGCGTTCATGCCGTCGCGCGCCGCCTTGTGCCGCGCGCGCTGCACGTCGATCGTGATTTCCTGATCGAGACCGGGCTTCGCTGTCTTCAGCAGCGCCTGATAATTGAAACGCGGATCGCGTGTGTCGCCGTCGCCGAGCCGCGCCCAGGATTCGGCCGGGCTCTGGATGGTCGGCCCGTGCGAGCTGCCGATTGCGAAAACGATCTTGGCCATGATGTCGCTCCTCTCGGCTTAAAGCTTCAGGTTGAAGACCTGCTTCGCGTTCTCCGAGAAGATCTTCTTCTTGTCGGCCGCGGAGAGCCATGAGATGCTCTCGATCAGCGGCGCGGTGTCGTCCATCCATTTGCCGGTTTCGGGATCCTTCGCCGTGCCGGCGCCCGGCCGCTCGGTGCCGAACATGCAGCGCTCGGGCGTCGCCCAGCGGAACAGCATCTCGAGCGCGTCTTTCGTATAGAGCGAGCTGTCGAAATAGAGCTTGCGCAGCCCGTCGAGGAACGATTCCGAGCCCTCGCGCTTCGAGCGCCCGGCGAGGAAGCGGCCGATCTGATAGGGGATCGCGCCGCCGCCATGCGAGATGATGATCTTCAGCTTGGGGAAATCCTTAAACACGCGCGATTCCGCGAGCTGGAAGACGGCGATGCTTTCCTCGAGAATGAAGTTGAGCGTGTAGGAATAGCGCGACGCGCGGCAGCCGGCGCCGTGGATCAGCGCCGGCACGTCGAGCGCGCAGAGCTTCTCGTAGACCGGATACCAGAACTCGCTGCTGAGGCCGGGCGGCTCCGGCGCGGTGTTCTCGTTCGGGTCGGTGTTGAGCAGGCAGCCGACGAAGCCGTATTCCTTGACGCAGCGCTCGAGCTCCTCGACCCAGGCCTTGGGCGAGACGTCCATGCTCTGCGGCAGCGACGCCATGCCGAGGAAATTCTTCGGGAAGAGCCGGCATTGGGCCGCGGTCAGATCGTTGCACGCCTCGGTGTAGCGGCGCACGACGATCTCGGGCTTTTCCGAATGCATGAGCTGATAGGGCCGCGGCGAGATGATCTGCATATCGGTGCCGACCTCCTCGAGCTGCTGCAGATGCGAGGTGCCGCCATGCACCGGCTGATGGAGCGCGGCGACGATCGCCTCGTCGCTGAGCTTCAGCCGCCCCCGCCCCCAGCCGCGGCTCGCCAGGAGATTGGCCTTATAGGCATAGAGCGCTTCGGGGGCCGTGAAATGCGCATGGATATCGATGATCATGGTTGGCCCCTCGGCGCGTTGTTATACTGGCACAGTATAGGATTGGAGCGCGGGATGGACCACGCAGCCGATTTCAAGCGCCTCGTCGAAACCGGCAAAGCCACGCCGGGCGGCGCGCTGCTGCGCCGCTACTGGCAGCCGGTCGCGCTGGCCAAAGAACTCGGCAAGCGGCCGCTCGCGGTGAGGATCATGGGCGAGGACCTCGTCCTCTTCCGCGACAGCAACGGCAAGCTCGGCCTCATCGGCCGCCATTGTCCGCATCGCGCCGTCGATCTCGCTTATGGCCGCATCGAGGATGGCGGCCTGCGCTGCCTCTATCACGGCTGGCTGATGGACCATCGCGGCCGCTGCCTCGATCAGCCGGCCGAGCCGGTCGAGAGCACCTACAAGGACGAGATCCGCCACACCGCCTATCCCTGCCGCGAAGCCGCCGGCACGATCTTCGCTTATCTCGGCCCGGGCGAGGCGCCGCTTTTCCCCAATTTCCATTTCCTCTCGGCGCCCGACGCGCAGGTGCATCAAACAAAGCTCTATCACGCCTGCAACTATCTCCAGGCGAACGAGGGCAATTTCGATCCGGCGCATCTCTCGTTCCTGCACAGCTTCCATAAGCCGCTGACCGACCGCCAGAAAGAGGCGCAGAAGCTGCAGGGCGTCTTGATCCGCAACACGCGACCGCGGATCAGCATCGCGCGCACGCGCTACGGCTTCCGCATCTTCGCGACGCGCGCCGCCGAGCCCGGCAAGAACTACATGCGCATCACCAATTTCGTCTTCCCCAATCTCGGCTTCTTCGCCGGCGACGGCGGCCAGCGCGGGCCGGGCGGCTATGCCGTGCATTGGCATGTGCCGATCGATGACGAAAGCCATTGGCGCTACGATTTCTACTATCACCGCGCAGAGACGCTCGACAAAGCCGAGATGGACGCCAAGCACGCCGAGGAAGCCGACGAGAACTACATGCCGCGGCGCGGGCCGGCCAACCACTATCTCCAGAATGCCGAGGAGATGGAGACATTCTCCTTCGCCGGCATGGGACGGAATTTCTCGGCGCACGATCTCTTCGCCGTGCAATCGCCGGGCGCGATCCACGACCGCGGCCGCGAGCATCTCGCCTCGAGCGACGTCGCGGTGGTCGCGATGCGCCGCATGATGCTCGATGCCATGGCGGAGATGGAACGCGGCCAAGAGCCGCCGCTGGTGCTGCGCAGCTCCAACGAGAACGTCTTCAACGACATCGTCGTGCTGGGCGCGCTCATCGACGAGGGCCAGGACCAGAACGCCTATTGCGAGGAGATCGTCCGCAGTGGCGATTACCACGCGCTGCAGCAGCCACGCTGACGATTCGCGGCGCGTCGGCGATATTTCGCTGGCAACCGGCGCACCCTCTGAGCGAAGATGCCGCCGGGCTCGATTTTCTTTAATCCTTAATCATCCCTGAAATACAAACGCCATCACGCCCTTACGCTCCTGCCGCGGCGGTTTCGCCCATTCATTAAGGCAATACCCCCATACGCTCTCCCGATCTTCAGCCATTATCCGTGACTGACCGCTATACTAGGGTCAGGAAAGACGGGGCATCCCATCTATTACAAGCCTCCGCGCGTCCGGCCTTGAACGGGGTTCTGGTATTTCGATGCTAAGGCAAGGGACGACGCTTGTTTTGCTGTGGCTTTCGGGCGCGGCGCTCCGGCTCACCATCCTGGTGCTGGCGCCGCTGCTGCCGCTCATCCATCGCGATCTCAACCTCAACGAGACGGCGATCGGCACGCTCGGCACCCTGCCCTCGCTGCTGTTCGCCTGTGCCGCGATCCCGGGCGCGCTGCTCATCGCGCGGCTGGGCGCGCGCCGCACCCTCGTCGCCGGGCTGTTCCTCACCGCGCTGGGCTGCGCCTTGCGCGGCGCGGCGCCGGGCATCCTGGCGCTCGATCTCGCCACCATCGTCATGGCGGCGGGGATCGCGGTGATGCAGCCGGCCCTCCCGCCGCTGGCGCGCAATTGGATGCCCGACCGGATCGGTTTCGCTACCGCGGTCTATTCCAACGGCATGGTGATGGCCGGGCTGCTGGGCGTGTCGCTATCGCTGTCGGTGATGCGGACCCTCGCGGAGGGAAGCTGGCGCTTCTCGCTCGTCCTCTGGGCCCTGCCGGTGGCCGCGACGGGAATCCTCGTCCTCGCCTTCGCCCCGCGCCGCGGCCCGCCGCCGACAGGCATATCCCGCTGGTGGCCGGATTGGCGCGATCCGCTGGTGTGGCGGCTGGGCTTCCTCGCCGGCAGCGCCAACACGATCTACTGGACGGCTAATACCTTCCTGCCCGACTACCTCGTCGGCCTCGGCCGCCCGGAGCTGGTCGCGCCGGTCCTGACCGCCTTCAACGGCGGGCAGATCCCCGGCTCGCTGCTCATGCTGCTCTGGGCCGGACCGCTCCTGCGGCGGAATTGGGTCTATGCCGCGCTTGGCCTGGTCGTGGTGGCGACGACCATCGGCGTGGTATTCGGTGGGGATAGCGCGATAATCTGGGGCGCCGGCATCCTCGGCTGCGCCAATGCCGTGATCCTGGTGCTGGCCCTGGCGCTCCCGGCGCTGCTCGGCGCGCCGGCAGACGTCCATCGCCTGTCGGCCGCGATGTTCACGGTCAGCTTCCCCTGCTCCGTGCTGCTGCCGATCCTGGGTGGCTATGCCTGGGACGTCACCGGGATCCCGGCGCTCGCGCTGGCGCCGATCGCCCTCGGCGGGCTGGCGATCATCGGCCTGGCGCGTGGCCTGCCGGTCGGCACACAACCGGCCCCCGTCGCCCCTTAAATGTCGCCTTAAATCACGCCGCGGCCGCGTAGGGCCTCGATGGCGGCGCGGCCGTAGCCCAGCCTCTCCAGGATCTCGTCGGTATTCTCGCCGAGGTCGGGCGCGTGCGCTCTCGCCGCCGGGCGCCCGCCACTACCTTCCAGCGACATCGGCTGGCCCAGAACATCGAATGGCCCGAGTCGGGGATGGTCGACCGGGATATTCATCCCCAGCGCGATCGTCTGCCGGTCCTGCATCGCTTGGGCGATCGTATAGACCGGCCCGCACGGGACACCGGCCGCATTGAGCCTATCGATCAATTCCGCGCTCGCGATACCCCGCGTCTTCTCCGAGAGGATTGCGCACAGCTTCTGGCGATGCGCCGAGCGCGCCTCGACGCTGCGGTAATCCGGATCGCGGAGGAGCTGCGAGAGCCCCAGCACCTCGCAGAGCGCGGCGAATTTCGGGTCCTCGGCGGCGGCGAGATTGACCTGCCCGTCCGCGGTCGGGAACAGGCCGGTCGGCATCAGGGTCGGATGGTCGTTGCCGACCTGACCCGGCACCTCGCCGGTGCGCTGCCAGCGCGCGACCTGGAAATCCAGCACCGACAGCAGCGCTTCCAGTAGCGAGGTATGCACCCATTGCCCCTGGCCGGTCCGCTCGCGCTGATAGAGCGCGGCCATGATCCCTTGGACGAGCACCATGCCGGCGCTGATATCGGCGATCGCCGCGCCGGCGCGCACCGGGCCTTGTCCGGGCAGGCCGGTCACCGACATGAATCCCGACATGCCCTGGATGATCTGGTCGACCGCCGGACGCTCGGCGGTCGGGCCGCTTTGTCCGAAGCCCGAAATGCTGCCGCAGATGATGCGCGGATTGATCTGGCGCAGCGTCTCGTAATCGACGGCGAGGCGATATTTGACGTCGGGCCGGAAGCTCTCGAGCACGATATCGGCGCGCGCGGCGAGCTTGCGGAAGATTTCCTGGCCCTCCGCCGTCTTCAGATTGAGCGACAGGCTGCGCTTGTTGCGGTGGAGGTTCTGATAATCGAAGCCGTCGCGGCTGCCGCCCATGCTGTCGCTGGTATCGGTCGGCGCCTCGGCGCCCCAATCGGCGAAGAAACGCGACGCGACCGGCCCGGCCCGGTGCCGGGTCAGATCGAGCAGCAGAACATCGGTGAACGGTAGTGTCGCCGTCAAAGCGGAAAGACGATCGAATCCGGCATGACGCGCGCATCCACGACGCAGAGCCGGTCCTTGAACTTCAGCTCGTCGCCCTGGCGGACGATGACGTCGGTCGAGCGGCCGCAGGCGATGAGCTTGCTCGGATCGTCGCCTTGCGCTTCGTAGAGCACGAAAGTCGCGCGCGCCTCGATGCCCTTGCCCTCGTCGAAGCTGAGCAGGCGGACGCCGCTCATGATGCGACGCTGAAAGCGGCGGCGGTACATTACGGTCTTCTGCAGCGCGATGGCGCGGTCGCGCAGCATCGCCTGGCCGTCGCAGAGCGCGAGGCAGAGATCGAAGCCCTGCTCGAGATTGTCGCGCGTCGTGATGCGATAGAGCGCGCCTTCATCGGCAAAGAAGCTCGGCCAGCGCGCGATCTCGCCGTCGTCGAGGGCCTCGGCGTAGAGCGTATAGAGCAGCTCGACATCGGCAAGCAGCGCGCGGTGCTCGGGCTTACGATCCATGCTCAAAGGTCCATGACACCGCGATAACAATCGAAGAAGGCGCGCACCGCCGATTCCGTCATCAGGTGATCGGCATCGCCCGAGCCTTTGCCCGCTTCGAGCACCGTATTGGCGAAGGGCGCCGCGGTCGCGCCGTCCTGCGCCATCGCCAGCACCTCGTTGTCGTCGATCGTGACAAGGCCCGCGGGACCGAGCAGGTTCGCCTGCATCAGGCGCTTTTGGCGCAGTTCCGGCGCTTCGTCCTGATAGCCGAAGAAGGTCCAGGTTTTGACACAGGCATTCGGGCCGTCGGGCCGCACGTGCCGCATCGCGAGCAGATTTAGCTGCTGCAGGATGATGAGATTCGGCCAGATGGTGAGGATCGCGCCGGTGCCGTGCTCGAATTCGCGCTGGAACGCGATGAGGCGCTTGTCGGCGAGATCGAAATCCGGCGTGATCGCCTCGTCCTCGACGACAGGTTTGAAGCTCGCGGTGGAGACGAGAACGCTGCTGCCGCCGCCCGGGCCGACCTTCACCTCGGTGTTCTGATCGCTGCGCCAGATGCCGAACTTCACGTAGAACGCGTGCAGCAACGCCGCGTGCGTCGTGTCCTTGAGGTTTTCGACCTGCAGCTTCCAGTTCGCATGGACGCGGTGGCGCATCCGGCCGAGCACCTGCAGCGGCCGGCCGTCGCAGACGCGATCGAAATAGGAGAGGATGGTCGGGCCGAGATACTCCTCGAGCGGCGGAGTATCCTTCGCATAGCTCGCGAAGATGACGCCGTGACGCACGGCGACGCTGAGCGACTCCAAGCCGTGATCGGCGGGATCGAAGCATTCCGACATGCCGCCCTTGCCGCGGATGCCGCGGCGGAACGGCACGCTCTTCAGCGTCCCGTCGAGACCGAAGCTCCACTGGTGATAGGGACAGGTGAAGCCTTCGACATGGCCGCGCGGCTCGATGCAGAATTGCGAGCCGCGATGCGTGCAGCGGTTGACGAGCACGCGGAACTGATTCTCCTGATCGCGCACCACCACGACCGGATTCTCGCCGACATAGGTCTGGAGAAAATCACCCTTGTGCGGGATCTCGGCGGTCAGCCCGACATAGTTCCACGAACGGCCGCCGAAGATGCGCTCCTGCTCGCGCGCATAGATCGACGGATCGGTGTAGATCCAGCCCGGCGCGCGACGCGATCCTTCGAGTGGCCAGGTGAGTGTCGATTGCATCCCGGGGCGGAGCCTTATTCTGCCGGCGTGGAAGCCGTTTCAGCGACGCGCGCGCGCTCTTCGCGGAGGACGCCGCTCTTGCCGTGGGTCTCGGCGCTGGGGGTCTCGGCGCCGGTCGCGACCGGCTCGACCACGAAGGGCCCGTCGTTCCGAGCGCCCTTGGCGCGCGGCTCGGCCACCGGCTGCGCATCGTCGCGCGCTTGCACGCCGTCCGCATCGAGCTGGCCGGAGGTGTGCACCACGAGATCGGCAACGCGTCCCATGACCGCCATCAGCATCGCCCAGCCTTGGCGCTGAATCTCGAAGAGGCGCGGCCAATCAGCGTTGGTGACTTTGCGCAGGAAGTCGTAGCCCATCGCGACATGCTGCTCGTCGTCGGTTTTGTGCTTGTCGAAATGGCTCTTGGCGATGTTGGCCGCCATCGCCGGCTGGACGTGTTTGTAGAAGAACACCGCCGAGGCTTCGACGACGAGGTGGACGAGCACGACCTTCTCGAGATCGCTGATCGTCCCGACCTTCGAGGAGAACCACGAGCACACGCCCTCGAGCACCGGGTCGAACACCGTCTGCAGGTCGGGACGGCTCTTGGCGAGATCGCGATTATGCCCGAGCTCTTCCGTCAGATGCGCCCAGGCGAGCTCCTCGAACGCCGGGTCTTGCAGCGTGACGACGCGGTTCAGAACCATCTTCTGGAAATAGTTCGACCACACCTGGAAGCAGTCGAGGAATTTGCGCCGCGCCACCGGGTCCTTGAGCAGGCCGTTGCGGACCAGCACGAACAGCCGGTGCTTGTCGAAGCGCTCCATATATTCGTCGTTCTTCTTGAAGAGCTGCTCGACCTGGCTGCCCGCGGCTTCGCTCGCCTTCTCCTGCGCAAGGAACGTCGCCCACGGGTCTTCGATGTCTTCGTAGAGACCGCGGGAGTCGAACTGGATCGACAGGCCCCAGAAACCGTTCGGCGCCAGGCCGATGAAACCGTGCGGCCGCCGCTGCGGCACGAGCAGCGCGTCGCCGGCATTCATCACGGCGTGCTTGTCGCCCGTCGTCTTGGCGCTGCCTTCGACGATCAGGATCATCGACGGCACCGGATGCACGTGCGGCGTCAGTTCTTCGCCGGCTTCGAGGCGCACCCACGCCATCGAGATCCGATTATCCTTGGGCAGGAATTCGGCAAGATTGGTGTTCTTCGTGAAATCCTTGACGTGGCCCAGCCAATGTTCCACGCCGTTAACGACGATCGTCCGCATCGACGGCACGTCATCGCGCTTCACCAGTTGGACTTCGCGCTCTTCTCCGAGCAGCTTAAGCAATGTGGCCTCCCCCGCATTCACAATCGCCCACTCAGGCGTATGTGGAGATTGCCGACATATTAGGGAAGCGTCAATGATATAGATCAAGTAACCATAGTATGTCGTTATTGACGGCCCTTATAAGTGTTACCAAATGCCGCATCAGTTTCCGATCGCTTCCACCAGCGCTTTCTGATACTGGCCGAGATACTTCTCGAGATACCAGCTCTCGACATATTGATCCGCATATTTCACGCCCGGCCGCGGCACGACGTAGTCGGGAATGCCGTCGACATGCACGTCCGTGCGGTTGCTCGGCGTCTTCCACACCGTCGAGAATAGAGTCTGCCCGGCCTGGCTCGCATACCAGTTGAGGAATACGCCCGCCGCGTTGGGATGCGGCGCGAGCTTCGGCTCGGAGAGGACGCTGCTGCCGCCGACCTCCGCGCCCGGCCCATCCTTCATATAGATCGTGCCGAGATTGGAAACGCCGGCGGCGCGGAAGGATTCGATCTCCGTCGCCAGGGTGGCGAGCGCGATCGGGTAATTGCCGTGCGCGACCCAATCGACGAGCTGGCGGCTGCTGTTCGAGAGCACGACTTTCTGGTCGGCATAGAGATGCTTGACGAAATCGATGCCGAAAAGATCGGCGATATAGGACGCGTTCGCCTGGCCGGGCCCGCCGACGCGCGGATCGAAGGACGCGATCTTGCCCTTATATTCGGGTTTCAGCAGATCTTTCCAGCTCGTCAGCGCGCCGGGCTTGATCACATCGGTATCGATCAGGATCCAGCCGAAGACGTATCCGCTGCCCTCGAACATGTATTCCTGTTCCTTGTCGACCCATTTGATCTTGCCGTTCCGCCAATTCTTCGGATCCGTCACGCTCGGCAGCAGCAGTTGCGGTTTGATCGCCTTGATGTAGCCGTCGTTGACGAAAGGGATCAGCGACTGGCCGTCGAAGATCACGTCGATCGTGACTTGCCCGGCGCGCATCTCGCGCGCGAGCCGGGTGAATTGCTCGCGCCCTTCGCCGCCAAGGAATTCGAGCGCAATGCCGGTGTCGCGCTTGAAGGCTTCGGTCATCGGCTGGGCCATCTCGCCGCGGCCCGCGACCACGGCCGTGCCTTCCTTCTGTCCCGCCGCGAGCAGCTTCTGCCAATCGGCGCCGGCGCCCGCCTGCCAATCTGCGGCGCGGCTTTCGCTCGCCAGGAGAAATACACCGGCCAGAAATGCACCGGCCAGCAGCGTGGCGATCCAAGCAGCCTTCATCATCGATCCTCCCCCACGATCGGCCTCGCGCGTGCCGTTTCCTTGTGGTGTTCAACTATAAGCTAAAAGCCGACGAGGCCCTAGAAGCCGACGAGACGGGCCGGATTATCGACCAGCAGCTTGCGCTGTTGCGTTGCATCCGGCGCGATCAGCGGTATGAGATCGACGAGATCGGCGTCATCCGGATTCCACGGATTGTTGGGATGCGGCCAGTCCGTCCCCCAGATCACGCGATCGGGCGCCGCCTCGACCAGCGCCTGCGCGAACGGCAGCGCCTCGTGATAAGGCGGCCCGGCCTTGGTCAAGCGATCGCTGCCGGCGAGCTTCACCCAGCCATGATCGAGCCGCACCAATTCGAGCAGGGTTTGGAAAGCGGGCTGGTCGAGCCCGTGCGCGACGTCGATCTTGCCCATCGCGTCGATGACGAAGGGCACCGGCAGCGAGCGCAGGAAATCGGCCATATCGATCAGCGCCTGGGCCGAGCCGAAAAAGAAATCCGTGTGCCAGCCGAGCGGTGCGATACGCGCGACTGTCCCTTCCATCGTGGCGATGTCGGGCGGGCGGCCATGCCGCCCTTGCGTGAAGCTGAAACGCACGCCGCGGAACCCCGCTTCGTGCAGCGCCGCGATCTCTTTCTCCGACGGCACCTCGAGGATCGGCGTGATGGCGCGGTAATCCGGTCCCGCGAGCGCCAGGCCTTGCAGCGTGACCGCCCGGCTTTCCGGCAGCGCCTGCACCAGGATGCCGCGGCCGATGCCGAGCCGGCGGTGCACCGCCAGCGCCGTGTCCATCTTATGCGCCGGAAATCGCGGATCGTTGTCGTAGACGTGGAAATGGCAATCGGTCGCGCCCGGCGGCATGGCATAGCGCGGCTTGCGCTGGGAGGAAGGTTCGGCCATGGGGTCATCATAGGGCAGCGGCCATACCGCCGCTTTATTCATTTGGCCGCGGCCGTCTGCTGCGGTAAATCCGGTGCAGACAATTCGGCCGGTGCCCATGCTCAGGGGCAGGCCAGGAACTGGGAGGACTAGGGAAGTGAAGCAAGTCGTCATCACGCTCGTTGCCGCCGCGGCACTCTTCGTCGCCGGGCTCGGCAACATTCAGGGTGCGCGCGCAGAAGACCACATCAAGGTCGGTCTCTCGAAACAGATCGGGTTTCCCGGCGTGCCGGTCGGCATCGCGCGCGGCTATTTCAAGCAGCAAGGCATCGATGTCGAGATGGTGTTCTTCGACAGCGCCCAGCCGGCCGCCGTCGCGGTCGCCTCGGGCGATATCGATTTCGGCACCGTCGGCATGTCGGCCGCCTTCTTCGCGCTCGCGGCGCAAGGCCAACTCAAGCTCATCGCCTCCTCGGGTGGCAACGCGCCGGGCTATTTCAACTTGGCTTTTGTCGTCTCGAACAAGGCGTGGGATGCTGGGCTCAAATCGGTCGCCGATCTCAAAGGTCATTCGATCGCGATCAGCCAGGTCGGTACCGCGCTTCATTACACGATCGGCGAAACCGTGCGGCACTTTGGCTGGAACATGGACGATGTCGTGGTCAAGCCGCTGCAATCGACCAGCGCCTGCCTCGCCGCCGTCACCGGCGGCACCGTCGATGCATCGGTCGTGCCGGGGGTCACGGTCGCCGGTCCGGTCGGCCGCGGCGAGTTCCATCTCTTGGCGTGGGCCGGCGATATCGCGCCTATTCCGGCCGGCAACGCCGTCTTCACCTCCACCAAACATGCGAATGAGAACGCGGATCTGGTCAAGCGCTTCCTCATCGCCTATCGCCACGGCACGCATGATTTCGCCGACGCCTTCATCGGGCCGGACGGCAAGCACCGCGACAGCCCCGACGCGCCGGCGATCCTCGACATCATGTCGAAATTCACCGGAGCGCCGG
>Ga0335085_10001855_pt1 | contig 42121 bp, 33 predicted proteins | sample Lox_Sample_45_FD_206712 | JGI IMG/M metagenome (GOLD analysis project Ga0335085, IMG submission 206712) | Soil microbial communities from Loxahatchee National Wildlife Refuge, Florida, United States - Lox_Sample_4.5 | ecosystem: Environmental > Terrestrial > Soil > Wetlands | place: USA... | reverse complement strand
TTTGTGCGCCCAAATTTCCTTGAACCCCACGAAAAAAGCGTTCAACAAATTCATAGAAACGCGGAATGCGGAATGCGGAACGCGGAAAGAAGGCGGGCGGTCATACCTTCCTCCCGTTTTTGCGTGCGGTATTGATGGATGCTACGGCGATTGCCACAAGTTCGTTCGCTTCGCCAAGCAAGGCGCCAGTTTTTGCCGGAGCCACCTTTTCGCTTTCGGTCAATAATTCAAGCCAGTAACCGGATTCGTCCGCTTCCTCTTCGACTATCGGCATTTTATTGATGAAATCGGCATTTGACTTGGCGCGTTTTGCGGCTCGATAATTTGCTCCAACGGAAGTGCCTGAACGGAGCAGTTGTCTTCCCAGCACGCGCGATGTTTCGTCCTTTGGAAGACTCTCGAAGAATTTAATGACATCCAGCGCGAAGCGTTTGGTCCGTTGTTTTAGATCCGGATGGTTCATAATTGCTGAGGCGAATTGTCTTGTGTTTCCGCGTTTCGCGCTCCGCGTTCCGCGTTCAGGTAGCTCCGATCCAATCCCGCGAGTTTCGGATCCACATGCTTGGCGATTTTGCCATCGCGAATTTCAATCCGCCTCGGTGTCAGCGCGGCGATTTCGGGATCGTGAGTCACGAGCGCGATGGTGCGGCCTTCGCTGCTGAGTTTGTGGAACAACTCGAGGATGCGTTCGCCGGTTTGGGAATCGAGATTGCCGGTGGGCTCGTCGGCGAAAACAATTTTCGGATTATTCACTAGCGCGCGGGCAATGGCCACGCGCTGCTGCTGGCCGCCGGAAATCTGCATGGGACGATGTTTGCTGCGATTATCCAAGCCGACCATTTTCAGAGCTTCCATCGCATGTTCGCGGCGCGTTTTTGCCGGTAAACCGCTGTAAATCATCGGCAGCTCGACGTTTTGCAGGACGGTCAGTTTTGGGAGCAGGTTGAAGAATTGGAACACGAAGCCGATTTTCTGGTTCCGAATGCGCGCCAGTTCACGCGGTGTTGCGCCCTGGATTTCCGTTCCGTCCAGCTTGATGGTTCCCTCGGTCGGTGAGTCGAGGCAGCCCACGATGTGCATCAGTGTGGATTTTCCGCTGCCCGAGGGGCCGATGATGGAAATGAATTCGCCGCCGCCGATGTCGAGCGAGACATTGTCAAGAGCGCGAATTTCTTCGCCGCCAAGACGGTAGATTTTGCTGACATTGCGAAGCTCGATGAGGGCCATAACCGCGAAGATCAGTCCGTGTGCGGCGCCGGCTGGTTGGTCGTGCTGGAGAGCGTATTGGTATTGGCGGCTGCGCTGACGCTATTCGTTTCCGAGGAGGAGTTTTGCGCCAGCTTGCTGAGCGCTGTTTGAAGATCGCCGACCACATTTTCAGGACGGAACAGAGAAACGACGTCCCCACGTTGGAGGCCATCGAGCACTTCGGCGTATTCGAAATCAGCCACGCCAATGCGCAGCGGCCGCACTTCGAATTGCCCGTCCGCTCTCCGGACGAAAGCGTAGCGCTGGTTCTCTCCCGAGAAAACCGCCGCCAAAGGAATGGCGACCGCGTTTTGAGAGGACTGCAACGGGATGACCATGTTGGCCGTCATTCCGGGACGGACGCGCGGGTCGATGTTTTTCAGGCGGATCTGCGTTTCGAATCCCTTGATGTTGTTTTTAATCGTCGCTTGCGGCGCGATGCGCTCGACGGTGCCTTTGATTTTCAAGCCGGGCACGGCTTCCACTTCCACATCGACCTGCTGGCCGTCCTTCAGCCGTGGCACATCCGCCTGGTTCATGTGGGCGGTGATGATCATCTCCTTCAAGTTGGCGACGGTCATGATTTCCGTTCCGCCGCCGACGCCGCCGGAACCGGAAACCGCCTGGCCAATCGAAACGGGGCGCGTGAGCACTGTGCAATCGAACGGCGCGACAATCCGCGTCTTTGAAATCTGGACCTCAATCTGGCCCAGGGTTTTTTGCGCCAGTTCCAGGGCGTTTTTGGACATTTCGTAATCCGTCACGGTGTCGTCGAACACTTCCTGCGAGACGAGGTGGTGAGCGTAAAGTTCCTTGTTGCGCTCGTAATTGCGATTGGCTTTTTCGACCTGGAGTCTTGCGCCCTCGATCTGCGTGACTTGGGTATCGCGCTCGGATTGGAGGTCGCTGTCGTCCAGCGCGCAGAGCAGGGTGCCTTTGGTGACTTTGTCGCCGATGTCGAGGGGCAGGATGGAAATGCGGCCGTTAATTTCCGGCCGGACGGACACCATGTTGTCGGGGCCGATTTCTCCGGCGGCTGTCACGGCGAAATTGATGTTGCGCAGCTCAATGGTGGCCGTGTCCGGATGCGACGGCATCGCGCTCGCGACCGAATGCGGCTTTTCGTGCTTCCAAATCGCGTAACCGCCAAACCCCAGGCCGAGCGCAACCATTAAAATAACGAATTTTTTCATTCCAACGAGCGGGCAGATTAAGTCTGCTGAAGTTTGTACGCAAACGCGAATTTCCCCAGCCCCAGTCTAGAAACAGATCCGGCTCCAAAGGTTACAGCCTTTGGAGCCGGATGGAAAAGAAGACGCGGAGCTAATGGCTCTTTGATTCGCTCTAATGATACCAGCCGCCGCCGATGAACGTGACCGTCGATCCGCAGCTGCCGCGCGTGGCTTGATAACCCACGCTCCCGCCGCCAACGTAAGTCACGGTCGAAACCGGCCGGCAGACGCGGGGCGAACAAAACTGGCCGACATCCGCCACCGCGGGTGTAACAATCGACGGGTCGACAACCACGGGCGCCGTGGCCGCCGTGTCGCAAACGGACGCGGCAGCCGCGGCATAAGTGACCGGAGCCAGATAGAGCACCGGCGCGGTGTAGACAACCGGCGCCTGGTAAACGACCGGGGCTTGATAAACAACCGAATACGCCTGGGTATCCACCGGCTGACCGGGGCCGACGGCCGCATCCTGCGCGCTTGCGACCGCGATCGAAGCTGAGAAGAGCAAGAGTGAGAAGATTGTTTTCATAAGTTTCTAATCAATGGACGTTTCAATAAACCTCCGCATTCAGATGACTAAAAAACAAAAAACGCCCGCGTTTCTAACAAACACGGGCGCAAGAACTTAATATCTGGAGTGAATTACTTGGCGGCCTCGATTTTGGAGACCGTCAGGATTTTCTTGCCACCCTCTTCTGAGACCGTGCCGGTGGCCGTTACCTTTTCGGTCTTCTTGCAGAGATTGTCGTGATGAAACGCCTTGCTGACGTCGTTTTGAGCGAGATAGTAAGTGACTGTTTTGCCATCTTCCTGCGTCTGAATGACGTTCTGGCACGTATCGGTTTCATGCAGCGCGCACTTGGCGCACATGCCTTCTCCGGTGATGGTGACTTCCTTGTCGGCCGCGAGCGCCGGGAGGGCCAACAAACCTGCGAGGGCGATGATGGAGGCTATTTTTTTCATACGTAGTTGTTTGGCGTTTTTGTGGGATCCGCCATTTAACCTACGCCGATTTCCCCGATTTTCAAATAAAAAGGCCAACCCGGAATTTCCAGGCTGGCCTGTGCAATTCTTTAATTGGTTAGCTCGAAAGCGCGCCCTCGGCGCTGGCTTTCTGGTTGAACGCCAGCTTGTCCGCCTCGGCTGTGACCGAGATGGGTTCGCCGTCGTGCAGGTTGCCCTTGAGCAACTCTTCCGCGAGCGGATCTTCGAGGAAACGTTCCACCGCGCGGCGCATTGGACGCGCGCCGTATTGCGGGTCGTAGCCTTTGCCGACCAGGAAGTCCTTCGCCTTCTCGTCGAGTTGCAAAGCGATGTTCCGGTTCTTCATCAACCGCGCCATGACTTTGTTGATTTCCAAATCCAGGATCTGGATCAGGTCCGGCTTCGTCAATGAGCGGAAGACGATCACGTCGTCGAGGCGGTTCAGGAATTCCGGACGGAACGTCTTCCTGGCCTCTTCGAGAATCTTCTCGCGCATCGCCTCATAACTGTTTGCATCGCTGATGGGGGAGAAGCCCATCGAGCTCTGTTTCTTGATCGTGTCCGAGCCGACGTTCGATGTCATCAGGATGATCGTGTTGCGGAAGTTGACCACGCGGCCGACGTTGTCGGTCAGTTTGCCTTCTTCCAGAATCTGCAACAGCATGTTCCAGACATCCGGGTGCGCTTTTTCGATTTCGTCAAATAGGACCACTGAATACGGCTTGCGGCGGACCTGTTCGGTCAATTGGCCGCCTTCTTCATAGCCCACGTAGCCGGGCGGCGAACCAATCAGGCGCGAGACATTGAATTTCTCCATGTACTCGCTCATGTCGAGCTGGATGAGCGCCTTCGAGTCACCGAACATTTGTTCCGCGAGCGTCTTGGCCAGGAGCGTCTTGCCGACGCCGGTCGGTCCGAGCAACGCGAACGTGCCGATGGGCCGGCGCGGGTCTTTCAAATCCGCACGCGAACGCCGCAGCGCCTTACAAATCGCCGACACGCCTTCCTTCTGGCCCACGACGACCTTGGTCATTTCCTCTTCGACCTTCATCAGCCGCGCCATTTCGCCTTGTTCCATGCGCTGGAGCGGGATGCCGGTCCACTTGGAAACGACGTGCAAAATATCTTCTTCATCCACCTTCACGCGTTTTTCCTCGCGGGTGGTGCGCCATTCCTTCAGGACGGATTCCAATTTTTCCTTGGCGTGCTTCTCTTTGTCGCGCATGGAAGCGGCGCCTTCAAAATCCTGGTTCTTAATCGCGCGTTCTTTCTTGGTCTTGATGTCCTCGATGTCCGCTTCGAGGTCTTTGACCTCGGGCGGGCGGGTCATCGTGCCAATCCGCGCACGCGAACCGGCTTCATCCATCAGGTCGATGGCCTTGTCCGGCAGATAACGATCGGTGATGTAACGATCCGAGAGCTTCACTGAAGCTTCGATCGCTTTATCCGTGAACTCAGCCTTATGATGGTCTTCGTATTTCGGACGGAGACCCTTCAAAATCAGGATCGCTTCCTCGATGGACGGCGCTTCGACCTTGACGGCCTGGAAGCGGCGTTCGAGCGCGGCATCTTTCTCGATGTATTTGCGATACTCATTCAGCGTGGTGGCGCCGATGCATTGCAACTCGCCGCGGCTGAGCGCGGGCTTGATGATGTTCGAGGCGTCCATCGTGCCTTCGGCTGAACCGGCGCCGACGATGGTGTGCAACTCATCAATAAAGAGAATGATGTTCTTGGAGCGGCGGATTTCGTCCATGACCGCTTTGATGCGCTCTTCAAATTGTCCGCGATACTTCGTGCCCGCGACCATCAATGCGAGGTCGAGGGTGATGACGCGTTTGTCGCGCAGCAATTCGGGAACGTTCCCTTGCGCGATTTCCTGCGCGAGACCTTCCACGATGGCCGTCTTGCCCACGCCGGCTTCGCCGAGCAGCACCGGATTATTCTTGGTGCGGCGGCAGAGAATCTGGATGACGCGTTCGATTTCGTTTTTGCGGCCGATGACCGGATCCATCTCGCCTTTGCGGGCGATCTCAGTCAGGTCGCGGCCAAACGCCTTGAGCGCGGGAGTTTTGACTTCGCCTTTTTTCTCGGGCGGAGCCTTCTCGCCGGGCTCGGCGGCGGAAGCCTGTTCTTCCTGCGCGGCAAAATTCGGATCCAGCTCCTTCAGGATTTCCTGGCGGGTCTGTTCGATGTCGACATCGAGATTCTTCAACACGCGGGCGGCGACGCCATCGCCCTCACGGAGCAATCCGAGAAGGATGTGTTCGGTGCCGACGTAAGTATGATTGAGAGCCTTGGCTTCCTTGGCGGCAAGGGCCAAAACTTTCTTCACGCGCGGCGTGTAAGGGATGTTGCCGATCATCTTTTGATCGGGACCGGTGCCGACCTGTTTCTCGACTTCCATGCGGACGGTTTCGAGATCGAGGCCCATCTTTTGGAGTACATTAACGGCGACCCCCTGGCCTAATTTAATCAGCCCGAGCAAAAGATGCTCGGTGCCGACAAAATTGTGGTTGAAGCGATCGGCTTCTTTGCGTGCCAACGCGAGCACCTGTTGTGCCCGGGGCGTAAAATTACTCATGGCTTCGTCACTCATACGACTGTTTCACAATGCAATTATTTTGCCGATTTGTCCAATCAGTTACTCGCTGACGATGGCGGTTTTGAAATCGGCCGGCTGACCGGCTTCAATCGCTCACGCACCATGTCTGCACGCAGCAAGTCGCGTTCCTCGGCGGACAGTTTTTCCGAATGTTGTTTCTGCAAATGCGCCGGCTGGGTCAGGATGAATAACTCGTCCACCAGCGACCGATCCGTCCCCGGAAACACGCCCATATCCACACCTAAACGCATCAACGACAGCAGGTTCATCGTTTCCTTCGAGGAAATACTATGGGCATTGGCCAGAATGCCGTAGGCCCGGCCAATGTGGTTAAAGACCATCTTGGATTTCTTCTCCAAAAGCGTCCCACGGGCGTTCTCCTCGTGCTCGATGATCTGGCCAAGGACCTTTTCCAGCCGCTCCACAATGCCCGTTTCGGACTCGCCCAGGGTCATTTGGTTCGATACCTGGAAGACATTGCCCAGCGCCTCGGTGCCTTCGCCGTAAAGACCGCGCACCGCCAGGCCGAGCTTGTTCACCGATTGGATGATCGGATTGATCTGTTCGGCGAGCACCAAACCGGGCAGGTGCAACATGGCGCTGACGCGAATGCCGGTCCCGATGTTCGTCGGGCAGGCGGTCAGGTAACCGAGGTCCGGGTTGAAAGCGTAATCCAGTTTCTTCTCGAGTTCCGAGTCGATCAGGTTAATGGCGTTCCAGGCATGGCGGATTTGCAATCCCGGCCGCAACGCCTGCATCCGCATGTGGTCCTCCTCGTTGATCATGACGCAGAGGGTTTCCTCGCGGTTGAACACCAGACCGCTGCCGGAGCTTTTCGCGGCGTGCTCGCGGCTGATGAGATGGCGCTCGACCAGGATTTGTTTATCCAGTGTCGAAAGGTTATCCATCGATTCGGCAAATGAATCCTTCATTTCCGGCAACGTCGCGACAGCGGGGCGGATGACATCGAGGACGCGGACGCGCTCGGGTTTTTTGGCCCAGCCGGGAAACGCCGCGTCTTTGATGTTGCGGGCCAGGCGGACGCGGCTGGACATTACAATACGGTCGTGCGGGCCTTTGCGGCGCGCGGTATCAGCCGGTGGGACTAGAAAGTCATGAATATTCATCTAACTAACCAACAGTACTAACTATTGTGGCAGGCTGAACACCGAGACGCCCGGCGCGCCCCTGCCAAAATTCATCGCGTCGAAGGAATGCTGCTCAAACGCGCGCTCATCTGTTTGATTTCATCGCGCAACGCGGCCGCCTGCTCGAAGTTTTCCTCCTCGACGGCTTTCGTCAACCTCTTCTGCAACTGTTTCAGGCGATCCGACAATTCCCGTGTCTGGCGCAATGCCTCGGGGACTTTGCCGACGTGCTTGGTCCCTTTGTGCATGGTCTTGAGCAAACCCTCCAAACCGTCCGCGAACGTCTTGTAGCATTCCGAACAGCCGAGGCGTCCGGCCTTCTTGAAATCGGCCTGCGTGAAACCGCAACGGGGGCATTTCAGTTCAGCGCCGCCGGAGGATTGTTCAATTTCCTTGGATGCGCCCAGGCCGAGCAGCAGATCGGCAAGTTCAAAACCCACCGGATCATTCACACCCTTGGTCTTGGAACATTCCTCGCAGAGGTCAACCTTCTGGACTTTGTCCCCATCGATCTTGGTGTAATGCACAGTGGCTTCGCGTTCCTTGCAGATGCAGCACAACATAATCGTCTATTCGTATATCGGCTCACCGGAGGATTTAGTCAAGGCGTGATACTCCCCAACCAGCCTTTTTGTGAGCGCACCGGGTTTGCCATCCCCAATAATACGGCCATCGATCTTCACGATCGGCACGATTTCAGCCCCCGTGCCGGTCAGAAAACACTCGTCCGCATTGAATAAATCGTACCGGGTCAGGTTCGGTTCGCTGACCGGGACGCCCGATTCTTCCGCCAACTCAATCACCGTCTGACGGGTGATGCCGTACAACGCCCCGGCCGAAAGCGCCGGGGTGAATAGCTTGCCATCCTTCGCGATGAAGATGTTGTCCGCCGTGCATTCGGAAACGAAGCCTTCCGCGTTCAACATAATGGCTTCCTCGCAACCGGCGTTGTTCGCCTCAATCTTGGCCAGGATGTTGTTAAGATAATTCAGCGACTTGATGGCCGGGTTCAGCGCGCTGTGCAGATTGCGCACCGTGGGCACCGTGATGATGTCCATGCCGCGCTCATACAGTTCCAGAGGGTAAACCTGAATCTTGTCCGCGATGATGATGACCGATGGATTCTTGCAACGGTTCGGGTTCAATCCCAGCGTGCCGATGCCGCGCGTGACCACGAGGCGGATGTAGCCGTCGCGAATTTTGTTTCTGCGGCAGCTTTCGACGACCGCGGCGGCGATTTTCTCCCGCGACATCGGAATCGTCAGCAGGATCGCCTTGGCGGAATAGAACAGCCGATCGATGTGCTCCTTCAGCCGGAACACGCGGCCATTGTAGGCGCGAATGCCCTCAAAGATGCCGTCACCGTACAGCAAACCGTGATCGAACACCGACACTTTCGCATCGCGTTCGTTGAGAAATTTTCCATCAATAAAAACTTTCATCAGACAGTTAAGGGAAACTATGGGAAAGCCGGGGGCAACGCAAAGCGAATTTTGCCGAGCCGATGCCGAAATCTGAACAGGAGGCAACAAAGGAAACGGAGGGACTCGCCGACTGGAAAGGATCTGAACACGTTTTCTGCACCAAACTTGGCGCAAGCTTTTCTCCCGCTAAACGAGGGTCGGGGTGAGGGGCCTGATCATTTTGAAAAGATGCTTGGTCGAACGAAGGTGGGATTTCAATTGTGCCTCATTGCAGAACCCCTCCGTTCCCTCCGTTATCTCCTGTTAAAATCCCCTCCCATAAAAATCTTTTTGCACACCGCCGCATTTGGATGAATATCTTGCCATGCAACGCCTCGGCAAAAATGTTGGCCGGTATCTCGGCGATACCATCGACATCCAGCAAATCCTGCGCGACGTGAAAACCGCCGCCAATGAACACGGCTGGCAGGAGGAGGTGTTTTTCGAATCGAACGAGTTAAGCCTGTTTGGTCTCACCCGTCGCAGTCAAACCCGAAACCCGAATTCCTCGACCCTCGACCCCCCGGCGTGCCGTAGCGAAGCGAAGGAGGCTCAACCCTCAACCCGCCGCGTCTATTTGTCCGCCGGCATCCACGGCGATGAACCCGCCGGCCCGCTCGCCGCTCTGCGCTTGATCCAGGAAAACAAATGGCCGGAGAATCTCGACCTGTGGTTTTGTCCGTGCCTGAACCCGCTCGGCTTCACGCTCAACACGCGCGAGAACTCCAGGGGCGTCGATTTAAATCGCGATTACCGGAATCCCTCCACCGCGGAAATCACCGCGCACATTGCCTGGCTCACGCGCCAGCCGAATTTCGATCTCTGCCTGCTGATGCATGAGGACTGGGAATCGCACGGCTTCTATCTCTACGAACAAAATCCCGAGAACCGTTTCTCACTGGCCGAGCCAATGATTGAAGCCGTCTCCAAAGTCTGCCCGATTGATCCCAATGAATTGATCGAGAGCCGCCCCGCAAAGAACGGCATCATCCGCCCCAACATCGACCTCAGAACGCGCCCGCAATGGGCCGAGGCGTTTTATCTGATTACGAACAAAACCCGGCAAAGCTACACGTTGGAAGCGCCGTCGGATTATCCGTTGTCCACAAGAGTGGATGGGCTGGTGACGGCGGTAAGAGCCGCATTCGCCAAAAGGTTTGAGCAAGATCGGGAATAAAAAGAGGTTTGGCGGGTCCGGGGAATGTCTTTCAGAGGAATGGTGAATGATAAGAACAATATTCCCCTGGCAAATATTCCTCTGACCGTTTTGTTTATCCCTTCAACCGCGATTCCAGTTCTTCCACGGCCTTGTGCCACTTCTCGGCATTTTTGCTGTCGTCCCAAAGCTCCTGAAGTTCGGATTTGGTTTTGACGCGCTTGAGCGCGGCGAGCGCGGCGGTCGCCAAATCCGGCCCGGCCGAATCGCCGATGCGGGTGACATAAGCCTGCACTTCCGGCGGCAGTTTGGCGGCGGAACGTTTCCGCATCGCCGCCACTACTTCCGCAGCCGCGATCGCGATTGAGCAATCCGGCGCCTCCAGATAATCATCATTGTCAGTGACGACCGAAAACACTTCCTCCAGGATGGCGGTGTCCTCCGCCTCCTTCAATTCCCACACCCAATCAAGAGCATCGTCATTTTCAAAACTGCCTTCGGCCCAGGCTCCCATATTGTTTGCCTTCTATTTTGATTAAAGTTTCTCGAACGTGGTTTCGGTGGCCGCAGTCAGCGTAAATTGCCAGCCGAAGATGTCCAAAGCAAAATCGTTGAAATCTGTTGAATCATTTCCAGGGTGTGATTAGATAACCGCGAGGAGAACAAAGGAGAGGCCAGATCGGATGCGAAAGGGAACAAGCCCAATATTTGGTAATGTCCTGATTTGGAGTGCGGCGACATGTCGCCGCTTTCCGACTGGCAGACATGTCTGCCAGTTCCAAAGCGCAGTCATGCCTGCGGACTCCAAATTAGATGGTGCTACCAAACATTTCGGCCCTCCGCGTTCAAAAGTCCCAAGTATTTGGTTTTGGCGACTTTTGCGGGTTTTTTGAGCTTTTTGCGATGGAAAAAAATCGCGGCCCGGGCAAAGCAGATAAAGGGAGTTAATGCACCAGTCGGACCCGAAAACAAAAAGTGCCGCCAAATCGGCGGCACTCGCTGCAGACTCTTTGAACCGCTTTGGCTTACTTCAACAACTTCTCCAGTGTCGGTTCCATCGCGTCGGCCCACAATTGGTAGCCGTGTTCGTTCGGATGCAGAAAGTCGGGCATGATGTCCGCGTGAACTTTTCCGTCCGGGCCAAGGAAAACTTTGTTGATGTCCAGGAACGTCACCATTTTCCCATCGTCGAGCTTCGCGATGCGCTCGTTTACCTGATGAATTTTTTCCAGTTGTTCGGGCTTGTCCGCCGGTTTGTTTCTGGGAAAAATCGCCAACAAAAGAATTTTCGACTTCGGACACTTCTCGCGTGTCACTGCCACAATTTTCTCCACGCCCTCGGAAATCTGGTCCGCCGAATCCGAATTGCTGTTGTTCGTGCCGATCATCAGCACAATGACTTTCGGGCTGATGCCGTCCAGCTCGCCATTTTCAATGCGCCAGAGAACGTGCTGCGTGCGGTCGCCGCCGATGCCGAAATTAGCCGCGTGGCGCGGGCCGTAAACTTTTTCCCACACGTTCTTGCCGCGGCTGCGCCAATTGTCCGTGATGGAATCGCCCATGAAAAGGATCTCGATGCCGCCGGCCTTGGCTTGTTTCACAAAACCTTCATGGCGCGCGAGCCAATTGGTTGGATTGCTGCGCGTGGTCGGCGTGGTTGCCGGGTTGGCGGGGGCGGTTGTGGAACTGGTTCCCTGAGAAAAACAGGCTGTTGTAATAAATGCCGAGCAGAGGAGTGTCAGGAGTTTTTTCATGAACCGAGAATAATGAACCGCCGCGGCGAAGACAATGGGATTGCTTTCGGCGCAACCTCTTTCGCTCCCGCCGCGTCTGTAATCGGGTATTAAAAAACAAACGAACCTCTACTGTATGCCGCCATTAAACGCGTCTTTAAAAAAACGCTTCGTCACCCTTGCTGTAATCGCTCTGAACCTGGTCGCCTTCATTCCCTTCGTGAAGGCGGCGGACACATCCTCCTTCGACATCGTCGAGATTGAACGGCCTCGCATCATGGAGCAGGCGGCCAAATATCTTTCCGAGCAACCCGTCACCGTCACGGCCGCGCATTCGGACCGCAGCGCGGGCGGACGGCATGATTTCTTTTCCGAAGGAGATTATTGGTGGCCCGATCCGAAAAATCCGGATGGCCCCTACATCCAGCACGACGGCCTCACCAACACGAATAATTTCGTGGCGCATCGGCACGCGATGATTCGTTTCGCTGACATCGTGGGAACGATGACTTCGGCCTACATCCTGACCGGCGACGAAAAATACGCGCAGCACGCCATCAAACACATCAAAGCCTGGTTTGTGGACGAAGACACGAAAATGAATCCAAACCTGCTCTATGGCCAGGCCATCAAAGGGCGTTTCACCGGCCGCAGCACCGGCGTGATTGATACGATTCACCTCGTGGAAGTGGCGCGCAGCGTGATGCTCCTGAAAAATTCGCCTTCGTTCGCCCCGAAGGATTACGAGGCCGTGCGCGCGTGGTTCCGCGAATATCTCACCTGGCTGACCACGCATCCCTACGGCCTGGGCGAACGCGCCGCCACGAACAACCACGGCATTTGCTGGTCCATGCAGGCCGCGCAATTCGCGGCGCTGGTTGGCGATGAAGACGTGCTCAATTGGGTGCGCAACGAATTCAAGAATGTCTATCTCACCCGCAACATGGCCACCAACGGCGGCTTCACGGCGGAGTTGCATCGCACCAAACCCTACGGCTACTCGTTGTTCGTCATCGATGCCATGGCCGGCATTGCGCAAATCGCCTCCACACCCGCGGACAATTTGTGGACCTATCAAACTCCCGACGGTCGCGGCATGGCCAAGGCGCTCGAGTTTATTTACCCCTACATCGCGGACAAATCCAAATGGCCATATCCGCACGATGTTCTTTATTGGGACCAATGGCCCGTGCGCCAGCCGTGCCTCCTGTTCGGCGGCGTCGCCTTGAACAAGCCGGAATATTTGGCGGAATGGAAGAAACTGAAACCGGATTTCCAGGTCGATGAGGTAAAACGTAACGTCCCACTGCGGTATCCTCTCTTATGGGTCGGTCCGATGAAACCGCCCGTCGCGCAGAAATAAATTATTGCTCTAGGACGGGCATCCTGCCTGTCTCTGCGGCAAAAGAGCCGATCCCGTTTCCGAGACCGGCCCGTGCGTTCGAACAGAATTCTGCGCGTTATTTCTTCGCCGCTTCGTAATGCTTCGCGACTTCGTTCCAGTTCACCACGTTCCAGAACGCCTTGAGATATTCGGCGCGTTTGTTTTGGTATTTCAAATAATACGCGTGCTCCCAGACGTCCACGCCCAGGATCGGCGTGCCTTCCACGCCCGCGATGGCTTTGCCCATCAAGGGATTGTCCTGGTTGGCGGTGGAAACGATCTCGAGTTTTCCGCCGTTCACAATCAGCCACGCCCAGCCGCTGCCGAAGCGTCCGAGACCGGCCGTCTCAAATTTATTTTTGAAATCATCGAAGCTGCCAAACGTCGCTTTGATGTCATCAGCCAGCTTGCCTGTGGGCATGCCGCCGGCTTTCGGGCCGATGATGCGCCAGAAAAACGAATGGTTCCAGTGCCCGCCACCGTTGTTGCGCACCGGGCCTTTGATGGCATCCGGCACGGAGGAGGACAAAGCTTTCTGCAATTCGTCGATGGATTTGGATTCGAGCGCGACGTTGCCGGCAATGGCTTTGTTCAGATTGTCCACGTAGGCTTTGTGATGGCGATCGTGATGGATTTCCATCGTCATCGCGTCGATGTGCGGTTCCAGTGCATTATTGGGGTAGGGAAGCGGAGGTAATTCGTATGCCATAATTTTTCCGAGTTAATTGTTCACATTTCTTGGCTAAGCGAATCGCAAGTTGCTTCACTCTCTGAGGAAAATCAAGTGTGTATCAAATTGCAGTGGCGGTCCATGACCGCCGCCATTCGAGCAACACCGGCGGTTGACGAGAATCAATTCTTCGCTAGTTTTGCAGCGTGACTCACAAAATTCGCCCGTTGCTGCTCGCTCTTTTTATTGCGCCGTTGTTGTCGAGCACGGTTCGGGCAGTTGGTCCGGGAATTGATTATTTAAACCCCACCACGCTCACCGGCACCATCTATGCCGATGCGAGTTTGAAACAGGAATTGTTCACCTTCCGCCGCACCGCGACCGCTTCCGGTTCCGCGATTCATGTCGTGCGCGAATTCAATCTGCCGAACGGCAAACTCGCCGCGCGCGAACACGTCGAATACGAAGGCGGCCAGTTGAAATCGTTCACGTTGGAGGAACTGCAAACCGGCGCCAAAGGCAGCGCGGTTGTCGAATCGGGGAAGATGAATTTCGATTATACCCAGGGCGCGGCGAAAAAAACCGGCAGTGAAAAATTTTTCAGCGAAATTCTGGTCAGCGACATGGTCGGACCGTACATTGCCGCGCATTGGGACGCGTTGACGGCGGGCGAGACGGTGAAATGCCGGCTGGTCTCGGTCTCCCGCGCGGAAACGGTCGGTTTCAAGTTTTTCAAAGAATCGGATGGGACCTGGCGTGGGCAGCCGGTCGTGATCGTCACATTGCAGCCGTCGAGTTTCATTATTGCGAAATTTGTTGATCCGTTGCATTTCATTATCGAGAAAGCCGGAGCACATCGGGTGTTGCAATACAGCGGCCGCACCACGCCGAGCATTCTCAAAAATGGAAAATGGCAGGATCTGGATGCGGTGACGGTGTTTGATTGGAAATGATTTCCCGCGCTGGGGAATCCGCCCCAGAGACAATCCGGGCGGAGGCGGGTAACGCTTTTTTACTGACATGGCCAAACCGGAGATGCGCGCTTTGCCGGAGGATTTGGATCCGCTCTGGTATAAAAGCGCAATTATTTATGAAGTGCCCGTCCGCGCGTTTTTTGACAGCAACGCGGACGGCATCGGTGATTTTCGCGGACTGACGCAGAAGCTTGATTACATCCAGGACCTCGGCGTCACCGCGCTTTGGCTGCTGCCCTTTTATCCTTCGCCGCTCAAGGACGACGGCTACGACATCGCGGATTATTATTCCATCAACCCGATTTACGGCACGCTGACGGATTTCAAGGCCTTCATGCGCGAGGCCAAACAGCGCGGGCTGCGGGTAATTACCGAACTCGTGCTGAACCACACCTCCGACCAGCATCCGTGGTTCCAACGTTCGCGTCGGGCGCCCAGGGGGACTAAGGACCGGGATTTTTATGTCTGGAGCGATACGCCGGAGAAATACAAGGAGGCGCGAATTATTTTCAAGGACTTCGAGCCCTCGAACTGGACGTGGGACCCGATCGCGCACGCCTATTACTGGCACCGGTTTTATTCGCATCAGCCGGATTTGAATTTCGACAACCCGGCCGTCCATCGCGAAATCCTTCGCATCTTCGAATTCTGGATGGACCTCGGCGTGGATGGTTTTCGTCTCGATGCCGTGCCGTATCTTTATGAGCGCGAAGGAACCTCGTGCGAAAGTTTGCCGGAAACGCACGCATACTTAAAAAAACTCCGCGCGCATCTCGACACGAAATACGGCGATCGCATGCTGCTCGCGGAGGCAAATCAATGGCCGGAGGAAGCAGTCACGTATTTCGGGACGGGCAAAGGTGATGAGTGCCACATGGCGTTTCATTTTCCGCTGATGCCGCGGCTGTTCATGGCCATCCGGCTCGAGGATCGCATTCCGGTCACGGACATTATAGAACAAACGCCGCAAATCCCCGAGACCAGCCAGTGGGCGCTCTTTCTCCGCAACCACGACGAACTCACGCTCGAAATGGTGACCGACGAGGAGCGCGATTACATGTATCGCGTCTACGCCAGCGAAGTGAAGGCGCGCTTGAATCTGGGCATCCGCCGGCGGCTCGCGCCGCTGCTTAAAAACGATCGCAAGCGCATTGAATTGCTGAACCTCCTGCTGCTCTCGCTGCCAGGCACGCCGGTGATTTATTACGGCGATGAAATCGGCATGGGGGATAATATCTTTCTGGGTGATCGCAACGGCGTGCGGACGCCGATGCATTGGAGCGCGGACAAAAACGCCGGTTTCTCGCGCTGCACGCCGCAGGCCATCTTTGCGCCCATCATTCTCGACCCGGAATATCATTACGAAGCGGTCAACGTGGACACGCAGCAGAACAACCAGCACTCACTGCTTTGGTGGACGCGCCGCGTGCTCGCGCTGAGGAAACGGTGGAAAGTATTCGGCTTCGGGACGCTGGAGTTTTTGCATCCGGAAAACCGGAAGGTGCTCGCGTTCATTCGCCAGCATGAGGAGGAAACGTTGCTGATTATCGCGAACCTTTCGCGGTTTCCGCAGCCGGTCGAGCTGGATCTCTCCCGTTTTCAAGGCCGGGTGCCGGTGGAGCTTTTTGGGCGGACGGAATTTCCCGCCGTCGGCGCCACCCCCTATCCGTTCACCATGAGTCCGCACAGCGCTCTGTGGTTCTCGCTCGAACGCGTGGCCGGGGCGGATGAAGCCAATCTCTCCGCGCGCCTTTGCAAAACGCTCACCGCGGAAGAGGATTGGGAGGAATTGCTGTCCGGAAAAGACCGCGACGAACTGGAAGTCTGCCTGCCCGCATTCGTGCAACAACGCCGCTGGTTCAGCAGCAAGGGCGAAATCAAGGCGGTGCGCATCCGCGAATTAATCGCGTTGCCCCGTAACGCCGAGAGACATTTTCTCGCCATCGTGGTGGTGGAATACGACCAAAACGAGCCGGAGGAGTATTTGCTGCCGCTCGCGTTTGCGTCGGGCCCCGAAGCGGAGCGCTTGGAACACGAAGCGCCAGGCTTTGTTTTCGCCCGCGCCCACATCCAACACTCCAATGTCAACGGCGTCATCTATGATGCCGCGGCGGGAAAGGATGTTGGGAAATTGTTGTTCGAAGTGATTGCCCGCCGCCGGACAATTCGGAGCGAGCACACCGACATCAGCCTGATCGGTTCCGCCGGGACGCTGTTGCGCGGCGCCGTGCCGGACCCCTCCGCGTCCAAGACGGAAGAGCGGAACACGGTCATTGTTTACGGAGACAAATACATTCTTAAACTCTTCCGCCGCCTGGAATCGGGCACGCATCCCGCGCTGGAATCCGCGCGGTTTCTTTCGGAAAAGAATTTTCCCAATGTGCCGCCGTTCATCGGCGCGCTGGAACTGCACGGGACGGACGGCGAGCGCACCTGTCTGGGGATTCTGAGCGGCTTCATTCCCAATGCAACGGGCGGCTGGCAATTCACGCAGGATGCGCTCAGGCGCTATTTTGAACGCGTCCGCACGCTGCCCAACGACGCGCGTGACGATGCGAGCGTAACCTCGCTCGTGGAATTGGCGGAAAACGGCGCCAATTCATCGATCGAAACGATTGGGACCTATTCCGAATCCGCGCGCCTGATGGGCCAGCGGATCGGCGAATTGCACCTCGCGCTGGCCTCGGAGCCGGAAAACAAGGATTTTGTGCCGGAACCGTTCACGCCATTTTACCAGCGTTCGCTGTATCAATCCCTGCGGAACCACCAGGCGTTTCATTTCCGCATTTTGCGGCGCGAATTTAAGGAATTGCCGGAACCGGTGCGTCCGCTCGCGGAAAAAGTGCTCGGGCTGCAGGATGCGATCCTCGCGCGATACCGGTCGGTGCACCAGATCGGGATGAACGCGCTGCGAATCCGCTGTCACGGGAATTTGCACCTCGGCCATTTGCTGCATACCGGCAAGGATTTCTTCGTCATTGATTTTGAGGGTGAGCCGGGATGGACGTTGAGCCAGCGGCGCATCAAGCGGAGTCCGCTGCGGGATGTGGCGGGTGTGATCCGCTCGTTTCATTACGCGTCGGAAGATGCGCTGCAGCAGCATGGCGAGACCGGCAACCTGAATCCGGAACAGGTGCGCGCGCTGCGGCCCTGGGTCCGTTACTGGACGCGGCAGGTCAGCGCGGATTTTCTCAGCGCCTATCTTCTGGCGACCAAAAAGTCGGGTCTGCTCCCGGGAACCAAGGCGGCGCTCGCGGCGCTTCTGGAGGCGTTTTTGCTCGACCAGGCCATCATTGAAATGAGCCGCGAACTGCAGCGCCGATCCGAACATATCCGGGTGCCGCTGGAAGGCATTCTGCATATCGTTGCGCCCGCGGAGGCGCAATGAGCCTTCGGGAGTTGCAGCGATTGGCTGAATTAAATGGCGTGCAAACGTTCTATCTGGACGCAGCCAACAAACAACGGACTGCCTCGCCGGAAGCCCTCTCGAATCTCCTCAAAGCGCTGGGCGTTCCCGCCGGCAACGGCAAGGAAATCAAGGAAAGCCTTCGCGCCAGCCGGTTGCGGCCTTTTCGCCGTGGAATCGAACCAGTGATTGTTTGCCGGGAAAAGGAGGAGACCAAATTCGTCCTTCATCTTCCCGCAAAACTCGCCCAAAAACGATTGCGGACGTTGATTCGTTTTGAGGGGGGACGCGAGGAGGTTTTGATTCCAAAGATGCGGACGCCTGGCATGCGCGAGGTGGAAAACGAGCGGTTCGCGACCAAAGAAATTTTGTTGCCGCGATTGCCGCCGGGTTACCACAAGCTGGAAGTTTCAGCGGGCGACACCGGCTACCGTGCGCAGATTCTATCCGCGCCAGTGCGGAGCTATCCCGCTTCCGAAAAGAAAAGCTGGGGCGCCTTTCTGCCGATGTATGCGGCGCACTCGAAGGAAAGCTGGGGCGCGGGAAATTTCTCGGATTGGGAGCGGCTGTCGCGCTGGCTCGGTTCAGAAGGCGCGGGCGTGGCGGCGGCGCTGCCGTTGCTGTCGGCGTTCCTGGACTATCCGGTGTGCGAGCCGAGCCCTTATTCGCCGGCCAGCCGGTTGTTTTGGAATGAGTTTTATATCGACGTGACGCGAGTGCCGGAATTTGCCTTGTGCCGCGAAGCGCGGGCGATGGTGGCCTCACGTTCATTTCAAAAAGACCTCCGAAATTTCCGCCGCAGCGAGATGATTGATTACTCCGCGCAATGGAAAGCGCGGCGCAAGGTGTTCGAGCTTCTCGCCAAATATTTCTTTTCCGAGGATTCCGCGCGCCGGGCGGAATTCAATCTGTTTGTGCACGGGCGGCCCGAAGTGAATGACTACGCCGCTTTTCGCGCCGCGTGCGACACGTTGAAAACGTCGTGGCACAACTGGCCCCAACGCATGCGCGCGGGCAGGCTTCGCGCGGGCGACTATGATGAATTCACCCGAAAATTTCATTTATATATCCAATGGCTGGCGCACAGCCAGATCGATGAACTTGTGCGCGACGGCGAGAAGCATGGAGTGAGGCTGTATCTGGACCTGCCGCTGGGCGTGAATCCGGATGGCTACGATGTCTGGCGCGAGCGGGACAGCTTTGCCCTGGAGGCGAGCGCCGGTGCGCCGCCGGATTTGTTTTTTTCCAGGGGGCAGGATTGGGGATTCGCGCCGCTGCATCCGCAACGCATCCGCGAATCCGGTTATCGCCATGTGCTGGCGTACCTGCGATTTCAAATGAGCCGCACGCGGATGCTGCGGATTGATCACGTGATGGGATTGCACCGGCTTTACTGGGTGCCGCGCGGGTTTGGACCGGCGCAGGGGACTTATGTGAATTATGCGGCCGAAGAGTGGCACGCCATTTTCAATCTGGAATCTCATCGTCATCAGACGCTGTTGGTCGGCGAAAATCTGGGCACTGTTCCGCCCGCGGTAAATGAAAGCATGGAGCGCCACGGGCTGCGGAAGATGTATGTGCTGCCTTTCGAGGAACGGCCGAATCCAAAGGCGGCGCTGGCTCCGCCGCCGGCGCTCTCGGTCGCAAGTTTGAACACGCACGACATGCCAACGTTTGTCGCGCATTGGCGCGGTGACGACCTCGCGGAGCGAATCAAGCTCGGGTTGCTGTCGCCGGGGGATTTGAAGCGTGAGAGACAGCATCGTGAGAAATTGAAGATAGCAGTGATTCGATTTTTGAAAGCGGAAGGATTCTTAAAGAGCCAAAAGCCTTCCGTGCGGGAAGTGCTGCGCGCGGTGCTGGCGTGGCTGCGGGCGAGCCGGGCGGAAACGCTGCTGGTGAACCTGGAGGACCTTTGGCTGGAGGAACGGCCGCAAAATGTTCCCGGCACCACTACTGAACGGCCCAACTGGCGTCGCAAGGCGCGCCTCACGCTGGAGCAGATCATGGCCGGCAAACGCCTGCGCAAACTGCTGCCGCCCCGGTAGAGCGGGCTCTCCTTTGCAATACCCCACATCGCCACCCCAACAGTCGATTTCCGTCGAAAAACCGGGAGTTTTTGCATGGGCGTCCGGGGGCACATAGTCAGAATTGGCGATAGCGCGGGCAACTTATTTGTGAAAGCATTATTCATAATTAACGCCCTCAAGTGAAAAAGACACAAAACGCCTTTACGTTGATCGAACTTCTGGTAGTCATCGCCATCATCGCCATCCTCGCGGCGATTTTGCTTCCGGCGCTTGCCTCCGCGAAGAACAAAGCCAAAGTGACGACCTGCATCTCGAATTTTCACCAGGTTTATGCGGCAACGGCGATGTACGCGCAGGACAATTACGATTGGTATCCCATCTGGTTTGATGGCCCCGGCCACCCGTTGAACGTCATCAATCAGGCGCAATACACACGCTACGTCGTGCAAAATGGGCCTAGTCCCAATACGAAGGTTCCGTTTAACGTGGGCAGTTTTAATAATCCTTATGTTTCCGGGAACTGGGAATTCCAGAACCTGGGCTTTCTTTACATCAGCAAATTGGTTGGCGACGGCAAAATTTTGTATTGCCCGAGCTTTGCGAATTTTCCGGGGAGCATCCTGACGGCGGATACTTACTCCACTCCCACCTTCATGAGCACGGATAGCGGCATCAGCGGCGGCATTCCGCGCGTGCGTTCCAGCATCGACTGGAATCCGCATGCAGACACGCAGAACAACAATCGCCTGTTTCAAAAGACGGTGGATGCGAGCAAGTCCGGCAACGGCCACCGGATTCTTGGAATGGATTATGTTGGCGGCGGCAGCGGTCTTGGCGCGCCGGCTACCGGCTATAGTCCCTACCTGTTTCCGCATTATCCCTCCAAAGCCTGGACTGCCATGTTTACCGATGGTTCGGTGAAACTTTGCAAGAGCCAATATGCTTATGCGTTGATCGTTCTTCCCGGATTTGATCCGAACGCAGCTTCGCCCGCCCAGTACGAGCCGATTCTCACGGCCCTGGAAGCCGCGCCGTAAGAACGGGCAGGTCGGTTTGTCTGCTTTCTGAAACTGGACGTTGGATGTCGGTGGTTTAATTAAGGTGCTCTGCATGATTCATGTCGTGGATTATTTCGCGACCTCGATCTGCCTTCTGGAAAAAAATCGGCTCCAAAAGTCTCCAAAAGTCTCCAAAAGCCTCCAAAGAAGCAGGAGGGCAGAAGGAAGAAGGCGGAATGCAGAAGTGGAGTGAGTAAGGCGAGTTGATAACCGATGGACTCGCTGGCAGGACGTGGACGCTCCCAAGAGATGGGAACAAATTTCCACAAAATTGCGAGGGCGATCCTCCTTCGCTTAAGCTACGGAGGACAGGGGACGAGGAGGACTGGAAGGCCTGCGCCACGCGGGCCGGCACCGGGACGGTGCCGGGACTCGCCGGCGAGGACGCCTGCGCTACCTTCAAAGGACGCTGCTCCTTTTTCATCGAGGGGGACTTTCTCAAAAAATGTTTAGGAGGAAAAACTTACGGTAAGTATTTCTATGGAAGTGGTTGGGCGGGAAGGAAATCGGATTTAAAAAATCGCGAAAAAGGGTCGAAAATGAAACTTTTTTGCCCGCAGAAAACACAGAAAACACGGAGAGGGAGGGGAGAAAACGGCCGTAAATATTGGGTTTTTTGTGATTTCGAGGACGGGGAGGAGAACGAGGACGAGGACGAAAATGGGAAAAGCGAAACGGTTTCGCTTTTGTTGAAACCATTGAATGGCCCATGACGAAGTCGAGAAAAGGGAGCGCGCCCGCCCCGGGCGCAGTGAGTTGCGCTCTCGCGGCTCACTCCGGCGCTCGAATCTTGCGTGAGTTTTAATGACTGCGGACGCCTCCGCGTTGGGCGCGGGGCGCACCGAACAGCAGCCGGGGCGGCTGCGCTCCCCTTTTTTATTGGGGATTCCCACCCATTGTCCATTAGGGAGTGCGATTGAATACTTCTCCAATGATGAGATTCATTTGTATTCACGGGCACTTTTACCAGCCACCCCGTGAAAACCCGTGGCTGGAATCCGTCGAGCTCCAGGATTCGGCGGCGCCGTGGCATGATTGGAATGAGCGCATCACCGTCGAGTGTTACGCGCCCAACGCGGCCGCGCGCATTCTGAACGGGGAGGGAAAAATCGAGGATATCATCAGCAACTATTCGAAGATCAGTTTCAATTTCGGGCCGACGCTGCTGGCGTGGATGAAAGATAAAATGCCGGAAACGCACGATGCGATTGTGGCGGCGGACAAGTTGAGCCGTGAGCGGTATTCCGGGCACGGCTCGGCGATGGCGCAGGTTTACAACCACGTCATTTTGCCGCTGGCAAATTCGCGCGACAAGTTCACGCAAATTTATTGGGGCATTCGCGATTTTGAATTTCGTTTCGGCCGCAAGCCGGAGGGAATGTGGCTTTCCGAGACCGCTGCCGACACCGAGACGCTGGAGGCGCTGGCGGCGCAGGGGATTCTATTCACGGTGCTCTCGCCTTTCCAGGCGGGCAAGATGCGGCATGTTGGAGGGCGCAGTTGGCGCGACGTGAACGGCGCGAAAATTGATCCGAGCCGCGCGTACCGCGTGAAGCTTCCATCGAAGCGAAATCTCGCTGTGTTTTTTTACGACGCGCCGCTGTCGCAGGCGGTGGCGTTCGAGAAATTGCTCGGCAGCGGCGAGCGCTTCGCCGGGCGGATCGTGGGCGCGTTCAACGACGGGCGCGATTGGGAGCAATTGGTTCATCTGGCGACGGACGGTGAATCGTACGGGCATCACCATCGCCACGGCGAAATGGCGCTGGCGTACGCGGTGGAGCACATCGAGAAGAACAACCTGGCGCGGCTGACGAATTACGGCGAATACCTGGAGAAGCATCCGCCGCAGTTTGAAGTGCAGATTCACGAGAAGAGCGCGTGGAGTTGCCCGCACGGGGTGGGGCGGTGGATGGCCGATTGCGGCTGCAACAGCGGCGGGCATGGTGATTGGAAGCAGCATTGGCGTGCTCCGTTGCGCGAGGCGCTGGATTGGCTCCGCGATGAGATGGCGCCAAAATTTGAGGCGAAGGCCGGGGAATTTCTGCGCGACCCGTGGGGTGCGCGCAATGAGTATATCAACGTGATTCTGGATCGCTCGCCGGAGAGCCGTGACAAATTCATCACGACCCAGGCCAGGCGCCCGCTGGAACCTGGCGAACAAATCGTTGTGTGGAAGCTGCTGGAATTGCAGCGTCACGCGATGCTGATGTACACGAGCTGCGGCTGGTTCTTTGACGAATTGTCCGGAATCGAAACGGTGCAGGTGATTCAATACGCCGCGCGGGTGATTCAACTGGCGAATGAAATTTTCGGCCAGGATTTTGAGCCGGCCTTTCTCGAACGTCTCGAAAAGGCCAAAAGCAATATTCCGGAGCACGGCGATGGACGGAATATCTATCAGAAATTTGTGAAGCCCGCGATGATCGACTGGCAGAAGGCCGCGGCGCATTATGCGATCAGCTCGATGTTCCAGGAATATGGCAAGGAGACACGGATTTTTTCGTTCACGTTCGATGATGAGCATCGGGACATTCGTGTGACTGGAAAAAACAAGCTGGCGGTCGGGCGCGTGCGGGTGGTTTCGGAAATCACGCTGGAATCGGAGACGCTGGCGTACTGTTTCCTGTACATGGGCGAGCATAATCTGATTGGCGGCGTGCGAAAGTTTCCCTCGGTGGAGGCCTATGACGCGGCGATGAAGGAAATTGGCGATGTATTTCAATCAGCGGATTATCCGCAGGTGATACGGTTGATTGACCGGCATTTTGGAAGCCCGTCGTTCACGTTGAAATCGCTTTTCAAGGACGAGCAGCGGCGGATTTTGGAGGAGATCGTGATGTCGGCGCGGGAGGATTTGGAAATGCGTTTCCGGCTGATCACGGAGCGTTACGCGCCGTTGATGAAGTTTCTGGAGAGCGCGGGGGCGCCGCTGCCGGGCGGATTGCAGGCGGCGTGGGATGTGACATTGCGCAGCGATATTCGCCGCCAGCTGGCGAACGGCCACACCGATTTGGAGCGCTTGAAGGGATTGATCGAGGACGCGCAACCGCGCGCCACGGAAGTTTTGAACGCGGATGTGAGTTACGCTGCCAAAAGCCGCATGGAACGACTCATGCAAAAAATTGCCGAGAAGCCGGAGGACGTGAACCAGGTGAAGGAACTTGAGGAAATAGCGTCGCTCATGGTGCCGCTGCCGATCGGCTTGAATCTCGCGGAAGTGCAGAACACATACTGGCGGCTGCGGAAGACCGTCATGCCGGGGATGCAGCAGCGCGCCAAAAGCGGCGATGCGGCCGCGCAGGAATCCCTGAAGGAACTGCTTGCGCTCGGGGAGAAACTCAGCTTTGCTCCGCAGGCATTAGAGCCGGTTAAAGCGTAGGGGACGACGCGTGCAGGTCAGGGCCTCTTGCGTCGGCTGCTGCGGAAATGAAACGGATACCTGGAGCGACATATCGCCTGCAATTCAATCGGGGATTCACCTTGCGGCAGGCGAACGAGATTCTGGATTACCTCAGCGAATTGGGGATTTCAGATATTTACGCCTCCCCCTTGCTGGAGGCCGGCCCGCAAAGCACTCATGGTTATGACACCTGCTCCTTCGAAAGGCTGAACCCCGATCTCGGCTCGACGGAGGATTTCGATCGGCTCACGGGCGATTTGCAAAGGCGCGCGATGGGGTTGCTGCTCGATGTGGTGCCGAACCACATGAGCGCGACGCTCGCGAACGCGTGGTGGTTGGATGTCCTGCGGGACGGTCGCGAATCTGTCTACGCCGATTTCTTCGACATTGATTGGCAGCCGCAAAATCCGGCCGCGCAGGGCAAGGTTCTCCTGCCCGTGCTGGAGGATCACTACGGAAAAGTCCTGGAAAGCGGAAAATTGCGGCTGGCGTTCGAGGGCGGGAAATTTTTCATCACGTATCATGACCGTTATTTTCCCGTCCGGGCGGCGTCGGTGCCGCCCGGTGATCCGAATGCTCTTTTAAAGGAGTTGAACGGAACTCCCGGTGACGCGCATTCGTTTGACGCACTCGAAGCGGTAATCGAGCGACAGCATTACCGGCTCGCCTACTGGAAGGTTGCCTCGGAGGAAATCAATTATCGCCGGTTCTTTGACGTGACAGAACTGGTGGCTCTGAAAATGGAATTGCCGGAGGTGTTTGAGGAGACGCACCGATTCATTTTCGAATGGTTGAAGGCTGGAAAAGCCACCGGGTTGCGGGTTGATCATCCGGACGGACTGTGGGATCCGAAGGAATATCTGGAGAGGCTGCAGGCGGGGATTGAAAACGGTGATGCAAGGGGACGGCCGCTCTATGTAGTGGTCGAGAAAATCCTTTCCGGCGACGAGCGGCTTCCGGCGGATTGGCCGGTGGATGGGACGACGGGTTATGATTTTCTGAACCGGGTGAATGGCTTGTTCGTGGACGGTTTCAATGCGCTGGCGATTCACGAAATTTATCGCAAGTTCACGGGGCGTGCGGAGAGTTTTGCGGAGACGGTGTTCGATGGCCGGAGGCGCGTGCTCGAATTGTCTTTCGGGAGTGAATTGAATGCGCTGACGCATCGGTTGGAAAAAATCGTGTGGGGCGCGCGCGCCGGACGTGATTTCACGTTTTCGATATTGCGCGAGGCGATTGTGCGGCTGGCGGCGAGTTTTCCGGTTTATCGCACCTATATTGCGGAGAAGACGACGGTGGTTTCCGAGCAGGATCGCGCTGTGATTCGGAAGGCGGTGCAGGATGCCCGCGAGCGGCCGGGATCGGACGCGGCGGTGTTTGATTTCATTGAGCGGGTTTTGCTGCTGGATTTCGCCGGGTTGCTGGATGAGGCCGGGTCGCGGGAGGCGCGTGTATTTGTGATGAAGTTTCAGCAACTCACCGGGCCGGCCATGGCGAAAGGGTTGGAGGACACGGCCTTTTATGAGTTCAACCAATTGATTTCGTTGAACGAAGTGGGTGGCGATCCGGGAAAATTCGGCGTGCCGGTTGAGGAATTTCACGGGGCGAATGCGGCAACGGCGAAGGATTGGGCGCACACGATGCTCGCTTCCGCCACGCACGACACGAAGCGCGGTGAAGATGCGCGCGCGCGGATTGATGTCTTATCCGAGATGCCCGTTGCATGGCATAACGCGCTGGGCAGTTGGTCGCGATTGAACCGCGACAAAAAAATTGCCGTCGGCAACACGGCTGTGGCGGATGCGAATGTCGAATATTTGTTGTACCAAACGCTCATTGGCGCCTGGCAGACGGAGGCGGTTGATTTGGAATGGTGGAAACCGTTTCGCGAGCGGGTGACGGCGTTCATGATGAAGGCGGCGAAGGAGGCGAAAGTCCACACGAGCTGGACCGAGCCGAATGCGGCCTACGAAAAGGCGCTCCAGGATTACCTGGAGCAGGTTCTTTCGGAAGATTCGAACAAGGCATTCATCAACGAAATCAGCCGCCTCGCGCGAAAGGCCGCGTTCTTTGGGCGATTCAATTCGCTGTCGCAAACTCTGCTGAAAATTGTTTCGCCGGGCGTGCCGGATTTTTATCAGGGCAGCGAGTTGTGGGATTTGAATCTTGTGGATCCCGACAACCGGCGGGCAGTTGATTATGCGCTGCGGCAAAATCTGCTGGCCGAGGTGAAAAAGAGCGCTGAGATGACGCCGGAGACTCTGGGTGAGTTTCTCGCGGTTTTGTTGCGAGACGAAAAACCGGGGATGATCAAGATGTTCCTGATTTGGCGGGCGCTGAATTATCGCAGGGCGCTGCGAGAGTTGTTTGATGAGGGGGATTATATTCCACTGGCGGCGGAGGGGCAGAAACAAAAACACGTGTGCGCGTTCGCAAGGCAGACGAAGGATCACCAGGTGATCGCGGTGGCGCCGAGGCTGGTGCTGGGTTTGAGTCAAGGCAAAGAATTGCCGCCAATGGGGAGTGAACTTTGGACGGACACCATTTTGCCGGTGCCAGCGGGTCGCGCGGGCGATGTTTATCGCAATGTGCTGACACAGGGAACGGTGTCGGTGATTGAACCCGAGGGGAGGCCAGGGCTCGCGCTGGCGGAGATATTGAGCGCGTTTCCGGTGGCGTTGTTGGAGAAAATGTAGCAGCCAACTGAGGATTGCGTTCACCCGGCTGTTTTGACCAGGCAACGCAAAACTTCCGCGACGCTCCAGGCCTGGGCGATGCAACCGCGCGGGGCGAAGGGCGGTTCGGCGTCGAAAATTTCATTGATGGAGCCGACGCAGCCTTCGTTGAGGTGGGATTCGAAACCGCTCAGGAATTTTCGAGCGCCGGCACTGTCGTCGTGATGGACTTTCAACCACGCATCGATGAAGGGGCCGATTAACCACGCCCAAACGGTGCCTTGATGATACGCGGCGTCGCGGGCGCGGAGGTCGCCGAAATATTTTGCCTTGTAATCGGCGTGATCGCGACTGAGGGAACGCAGGCCGAAGGGCGTGAGCAATTTCTCGCGGACGACATCAAGGACCGGCTTCCAGTAACGCTCTTCCAAAACCGGATGCTTGAGCGAAAAGGCGAGGAGTTGGTTGGGGCGGCAGGCCCAATCGTTGCCGTTTTCGCCATCGACGACGTCGTAGAGATAATTTCCTTCCGCGTACCAGAAGCGCTTATTGAAGGATTCTTTGGCGCGTTTGGCATGGCCGGCGTATTTACCGGCTTCCTCGTCGCGTTTTTCCTCGCGCAACCAGTTGGACAGAAGGCAAAGCGCGTTGTACCAAAGGCCGTTGATTTCGACGGCCTTTCCGCGGCGCGGTGTGACGACCCAATTGTCCACCTTCGCATCCATCCAGGTGAGTTGATAATTCTCCGCACCCTCGCGCAGCAGGCCGTCCTCGGGATCGACACCAATGCCGAAACGCGTCCCCCGCAAATGGTGCTCCGCGATGTCGATGACTTTCGGGAGGATGTGCCGCAATGTGTCGCGATCGTTCGTGCAGGCTAGATAACGGTCGAGCGCGTGGAAGAACCACAGGCTCGCGTCGGCGGTGTGATAGAGGCCCTGGTTTTCGCCTTCGGGAAATAAATTCGGAATCAGGCCGTCGCGGACGTAATGGGCGAAGGTGCGCAAAATCCAGCCGGCTTCGGAGTGGCGGTTCGTGGTGAGCGTGAGGCCCTCGAGACTGATCATGGTGTCACGGCCCCAATCCGTGAACCAATGGTAGCCGGCAATCACGGTGCGAATTTCGTCGCCGGCGGCGTGAGCGCGGGCGGAATCCTGCACGCGGCCGACGGGATTGATGATGAATTGGTCTGCAGCGAGGACAAGGTCCGCGGCGGGCGAGGAATGAGCCTTTGGGTCGGCGATACGAATGAGGCGCGCGCGGCGGCGCTGGTAAAAATCGACGGCTTCAGCCGGGCTGAGCGCGTGCATTGTGTTCCAGGATTCGGTGGAGGCGATGAGCGTGGCGTCTTTTCCGGAAGTAAGATGGACGTTGAAATTGCCCGGGCTCCAGAGGACGCCCCGGGCTTCATAACCGCGGTCGGCATCTTTTTGATAATAAATTTCGCGGCGCGTGCCGCCGTTGTGCGTGAAGGTGCACTGCTCGCCGCGCAGGACCATCCGCAGCGGCGGCAGGTCTTCGCCGGCGGAAATTTCATAACGGCTGGCCTCGGCGCGAAACACATACTCGCGATGGATTGGCTCGCTGACGGAATGTTCGTGCCGCCGGAAATGCATGGACGGGAGCAGTGCGAGTTGGAGTGTTTCCGGGCCGGACAACAAACGGTAGGTAACGTGAACAGTGTTCTGTCCGTGCAGGAGCACGAGCAGTTTTTCGAGCACGATGTTTTCAAATTCGTAGCGCCAGACGGGCATTTGATTTTCGAGCCGAAATTCCACGAGGAACTGCCCGCAGGACAGAATGGTGTCGCGAGTGCTTGTTTCGGAGCCGCAAAAGTGAATGAGTCGTCCGTCGGGCAGGCGCAGGGATTCCGCGAGGTGATTCAGCATGACGATGCGGCCAAGCGGCGAGGGGAGCGCGGCGATGAGCAAGCCGTGATAACGCCAGCTTACCGCGCCGGAGATGGTGCCGGAGGCGTAGCCGCCGAGGCCGTTGGTCACGAGCCACTCCTCGCGCAGACGGTTGCGGACATTTTCGTCCGCTGTGTCGCGCAGATCGATTCGTCGAATGAGTTTTTCCATGTCAGGCGATTCGTGCTTTTGCCGTCCTGTTGAGGTGGCGCTGGTCGCGGTTGCCAAAGTGTTACGATTCATCCGATGTTAAAACCAATGCGGCGTGGGCGGGGATGCGCCAACCGTTTTCACCGAGCGGGGGCATGCCAGAGCCGCCATAGCGCGGGTCTTCGGTGGACCAAATGAGTTTCCATTTGCGGCCCTCCACGGGCGCCAGGAGCGGTTCGGGCATTTTTGTGAGTTCAAGATCGGCGCCGAGATTGACGAGCAAGAGGCGATCGTTGCCGTCGCCGCCGAAAAATCGGAGGACGAAGGCTTCACCGCCGAGCACCGCACCGTCGAGTCCGTTTGGCTGCGGGTGATGAAAGACGGGGTCCTTGCGGCGCAATTTCAGCAGATCGTGATGGAGCGCGTAAGCATTCGCGTTGCGCCGGCGTTCGCTCAGATCCAGTTTGCATTGCTTGAACGTGTCTTCGGATTCCGGATTGAGGAGGTGTGGCGTGCATTCGGGGCAGGCGACACTGGAAAATTGTTCGAGGAACTTGCGGCGTCCAATGGCGACGAGTTTTGCAAGTTCAGGATGGTGGTCCGCGAAATAGAGAAACGGCGTGGACGCGGCGAATTCCTGTCCCTGAAAGAGCATGGGTGTGCCGGGGCCGAGAAGAAAAAGGGCGGTCAGAGCCTTGAAACGGCCGGGGCTGGTGAGCCCGTGCAGGCGAATGCCGCGGAGTGAATTCGCTATCTGATCGTGGTTCTCGATGTAATTGACGAAATTGAGCGGCTGCAGGCCGGTCGTAGGCGAGCCGCGGCGTTGTTTTTGCCAGGAATACCATTGTCCCTGGAACAAATAGCCGCGTTTCATGGCGGAAATCAGTTCCTGCGGCCGGCCGAGATGGTCGGAGTAGTAGGCTTCATTGTGGCCGGTGGCGGCGACTTTGGCGCTGTGATGAAAATCATCATTCCACAGGGCATCGAGACCGTAGCCGCCCTGTTTCGGCGAGCGGACCAATTTAGAATGTTGCGTCTCATTTTCGGCGACGAGAAACGTAGTGCGGTTATTGGCGGCTTCGTGAACGCGGCGCGCAATGGCGGCGAGAATGTGATCCGGGGAGATGTCAAAAATTTGTTGTGTGGCGTCCAGGCGCAAACCGTCGAGGTGAAATTCGTCCGTCCAGTAACCGGCGTTGGAAATGAAAAATTCGCGGACGGGTCCGGAATTCTTCCCGTCGAAATTGAGCGCCTCACCCCATTCATTTTTGTGACGGGCGGTGAAGTAGTCGGGAGAAAATTCCTTGAGATAATTTCCGTCCGGGCCGATGTGATTGTAAACGACGTCGAGAATGACGCCCATGCCGAGCGCGTGTGCCCGGTCCACGAAGGCGCGAAAATCATCCGGCGCCCCATAAAGGCGCGTGGGCGCAAAGAGGGCCACGCCGTCATAACCCCAGCCGAAGCGCCCGGGGAAATCTGCGATGGGCATGACTTCGAGCAGCGTGATGCCGAGCCTGGCGAGTTCCGGCAGTTGTTCTACAGCGGAACGCCACGTGCCTTCCGGCGTGAACGTGCCGATGTGCATTTCGTAGATGACGCGGTCCCCGGGTTTCACGCCGCGCCAGGCTGTATCCGTCCAACGAAAGGCTTTCGGGTCGATGACCTGCGAGGGTCCGTGCGGGCCTTCCGGCTGAAAACGCGACGCCGGGTCGGGGAAGCTGCCGGAATCGAGCCTGAATTTATAAAGCATGTTCGCGCGGGCATCGGGCGCCAGGGCGGAAAAGTAGCCGGCGCTTTCTTTCTCGAGAGGAATGATTTTCGTGTCTGCGCCTGTGGAAGAACTGAGTTCCACGGCGACCCGTTGCGAACGGGGCGCCCACACGCGAAAATGCACGGCGCCGTCCACGAGTTCGGCGCCGATGGGGGGCCGCCGCCTGGATGCGGCTTGCGCGGCACTCGACACTTCACGAGTACGCGGGCGGGAGCGGGCGGTTTGCTGAACAACCATGGATAAGACATTGTCCAGAGAGATGGGGAAACGAAAGGGGGCGTTCACCCCAAAAACTTTTAAGGCGGGGTTTCGAGGGCGAGGACGAGAAGGCATTTTCGCCTGTAACCTTGCTTCTTTTTGCGCGTCTGACGGTGCACAATCCGATGGAACAAATGCAAGTTCGCGGGGTTGAATCCCCGGTTTCAATTGGTAGAGTCCCAACCGAACAATTATGAAAAACCCCTTCGCCTCGTCGTGTCTCCTGCTTTCGGCGCTGCTGCTTTCGCAAACGGTTTTGCAGTCGGCCTCCGCCGCCGACACTCCGGATAAATCCTTTTACAATGTTCGCAATTACGGCGCGGTGGGTGACGGAAAGAATCTCGACAGCCCCGCGATTGATAAAGCGATTGAAGCGGCGGCCGCAGCGGGCGGTGGCACGGTTTATTTGCCGGCGGGAACTTATCTGAGCGGCACGATTCACCTGGCGAGCAATATTCATTTGTTGATCGACATGGGTGCGACCATTCTCGCCGCCCCGCAGAACATGAATGCCTATGATGAGCCGGAGCATTGGGAAGGGACGGCTTACCAGGACGGCGGCCACACGTATTTCCGCAACAGCCTGATTTACGGCGAGGGGCTGACGAATATTTCGATTACAGGGGAGGGAATGATCAACGGCTCCGCGCTGACAGCCGGCGACGGCCAGCAGGACACGGCAAGCGGATTCAAAAACTGGGAACATCCAAGTGACGCGGGAAAAGACATCCACCTCGCGCGTCTCGGCAACAAAGCCATTGCGCTGAAGCTGTGCCGGAACGTCATTCTGCGTGATATCACAATTCTCCGCGGGGGGCATTTTGCGATTCTGACCACCGGTTGCGATAATCTGACGGTGGACAATGTCACGATGGACACGAATCGCGACGGCATTGATATCGATTGCTGCCGCAACGTGATGGTCTCGAATTGCCGCATCAATTCGCCGAACGACGACGGTCTTTGCCCGAAGAGTTCGTTCGCGCTTGGCCGAAATGTCATCACTGAGAATATGACGATTGTGAACTGCACGGTTTCGGGTTTCGAGGTTGGCACGCTGCTTGACGGCACGATGAAGCCAAAGGCGAACGGCAACGGAAACGGGCGGCTGAAATTTGGCACCGAGGCGAACGGCGGCTTCCGCAACGTGACGGTGGCGAATTGCGTGTTCCGTTCCTGCCGCGGCCTGGCGCTGGAAGAAGTGGACGGCGGTATTCTCGAAAATATCAATATCAACAACATCACGATGATGGATGTGCCGTCGTATGCGATTTATGTGACGACCGGCAAACGCAATCGCGGTCCGGACGTCAAGGAGCCGAGCCGCATCCGCAACGTGCTGATTTCGAACGTGACGGCAGATGGCGTTTCGGCGAACAGCGGCATTCAGATTTTTGGATTGCCGGAGCAGCCGATTGAAGGGTTGCGCCTGGAAAATATTCACCTGATTTGCAAAGGCGGTGGGACGGAGGAGCAGGCAGCCAGGACTCCGCCGGAATTGGGCACTGGATATCCCGAGCCGAAGGGCGTGATGCCGGGCTACGGTGTTTTTGCGCGGCACGTTCACGGGCTGGAGCTGGCGAACATCACTCTCGAGGTGCAGAAGGAAGACAAACGTCCCGCGATGGTTTGCTCGGATGTCGACGGGCTGGAAGTGGATAATTTCAAAGCGCAAATCGGCGACGGCGTGGCGGCGGCAAAATTGGATGACGTGAAGAATGTCGTGATCCGCAATTCGCCGGTGCTGAAGGATGTTTCCGCGGAAGCGAAGTAGTTGCTGATTTCCCGAAGGCCAGCGCCACAAAACCCCTACTCCCTCCTCGTCGTGAAAGCGGCGAGGGGGGAAGTTTAATTTCTCACGTCAGGACCGCCTCGTAGACCGAGCGGCAGACGCGTTTGGCGTGGGGATGCTTGCGGATGCGCAAGGGCACGCGCCGCAGTTCGGAGAGGGCCTGCATGGGCTGGCCCAGTTGAAGCCACAACTCGGCGCTTCTCAGGCGCACCGCGTTCCGTATGGAGATTCCGGGCTGGGTTTGTCGTGTTTTCATCCTGCTAATCACTTGCCATTTTGCGAGTGTGTTGCGAATGGGGAATAGTGCTACTCCTGCCTCCCTTCCAGACCGTCCAGAGACTGCTGCCGGTCGGAAAGGGGGTAATCGACGGGCGGAGTGGAACCGGTGGCGCTGCGATGCGGATGCGATTTGGTGGAGTCGTGGAGAATGGATTCGTATTCAGGATACAACAGCCGGACGCAATCCGGGCAGATGCCGTGGGTGAATTCGGCGTTGGAACGGCTGCGGATGTAGGTTTCCACCTGTTCCCAGTAGCCGCCGTCGTTGCGAATTTTTTTGCACGACGCACAAATGGGCAGCAGTCCGTTGAGCGTTTTCACGCGCTTCAAGGCTTCGGTCAATTCCTCGATCAGTCGCAGGCGTTCCTTTTCCTGGCGTTTGCGTTCGGTGATGTCGCGGAACACAATCGAAGCGCCGTGAATGTGACCGTCGGCGTTTTTGATGGGTGAAACGGTGATGGAAACATCGATGCGGGTTCCGTCGCGGCGGAGGCGGACGGTTTCGATGCGCTCGACTTTGCGTCCGAGTTCAATCACATCGCGGATGTCGGAAATTTCCTTTTGTTGATCGCGCGGGACGAGGCTTTCAATGGATTCGCCGACCATCTCCTCCGCGGTGTAGCCGAACATGCGTTCGGCGCCGGAATTCCAGCTCAGGACGGTGCCGCCGAGGGTCTGACTGATGATGGCGTCATCGCAGGATTCGACGATGGCAGCGAGGTGCGCCATGGCGAGTTGCGCCTGGCGGCGGATTTTGCGCTCGCGCGCGGCGCGCAGTTCGCGCGTGACGGCGGGGCCGAGCCGTGGCAGATCGTCCTTCATGACATAATCGGACGCGCCGGCGCGCATCATTTCCACGGCCAATTCTTCACCGATGCGGCCCGAGACGATGATGAACGGGGCGTCGAAGATTTTTTTCTGGCAAAGCTTGAGAGCCTCGACTCCGCCGAAGCCGGGCATGGAGTAATCACTTAAAACGAGGTCCCACGGCCGGGCATCGAGCGCGGCTTCGAGTTGCGTGGCGTCCTGGACGCGTTCGTAGGAAAGTTTGAGTCCGTCTTTTTCGAGTGCGCGCGCCATCAGGAGCGCGTCATCCTCGGAATCGTCGACTATGAGAATGTGAAGTTGGTTAAACATGTTGGCGGTGTAGTTGCCGTGCGCTCGCGCGGCGGTTCAGTTAATTGGTCGTTGAAGATGAATGCGGAGCGTGATGGGTTCATCTCAAGTTGCGGGTTCCCGCCCGGAGTCTGGTTTTTCTTCAAATTGACCTTTGAACTCCGGTGAAAGTTCCCCGGCGTCCACGAGTTTTCGCACGATGCTGGCGTAGAAGATGCGGTGTTCGTAGGGAAATCCCGGGACGGTGGGATGATTCCCGCGAACCGCCAGTGTGAGGAAATTGCAAAAGCCCAGGACTGAGACGACATACTCGTCCGGCTCGGTTCGTTTGCTTCTGAGGTCTGCTTCAACCATTTTTCGCTCGGCGTCTGCGGCTCGCACAACGGCTTTGATTGGAATGTTTTCCAGCAAGTCGCAAAACGATTCAAACAAGCCCCAGTTCATAAACTCGGCGTCGCCCCTTATATTCGTCCTTCGGTAAGTGGCTCGCCATAGGGTGTTTACCCCGGGATTTATGGGGTATTGAGGGGTTGCCTTGCTTTGGCATGATCCGGTTTGATTTAGCTTAATTCGATTTGATCTCCCGGGGCGCAAAACCGCTTTCTGGCTGCAGCTGGAGTTGTGGTGGATTTGCTTTTCCTCATCCATTTCCCTTTCGCCTTTCCTTTGCATTTTTTCTCCTTGCGAGGGCATCTAATCACACTGGCGGATTTGTTCAATGGAAAAGTTTGCGCTCGCGACGTTTCATGTCCGGGGGGGAGGGTGATTGGGAGATAAATGGAAACCCCGGTTGTTTAGACCGGGGTTGCTTTATCGGCATCGAAGCGACGGGGCATTGTGGATAGAACCCCGCCGAGGTTCATCGCTGCCGGAAGATTTCGCCGCGAATATAATCGGACTCGTGCAGGAGTCAAACAGAACGCATGCGAAAGGACGGGGTCGGTGCATCTGAATACTGCGGCAGAGCGCCGGTCTCGCCGATGGTGGCGGGTTCGAGCGAGAGCAGTGTTCGCAATCCGAAAGTTCCCGGGGCCCAATGCGGCGTCCCTGCGTCTGGCGCGGGTATCCAGTTGCGCCCCGTGCAGCATGATCAACCAGGAAATCTTGCGATGCTCCGGCTGCTTGACTATCCTGCATGCAACAAAAGGAAAACCTATGAGGAGAATCACCATTTCGGCGGTCTTAATGTCTCTAATCGCGGCTTTTTCCGCCCGTGCCCAGCTCCAAACTCTCGTCGACACGAGCACTGTGATCAATGTTCCCAGCAATGGTTATGCGGTCATCTCGAGCGCCCAATCCTACAGTGACGCCGATCTGCAGATCACGATGCACGGCGTGCCTTTCGACTATCGAGTCGGTGAGGTCGCGCTCAATGGCTTTATCTTTACCGGCCCGGCGACCATTCAGTTTCAAGGCAGTATCAATAATCCCTCTTTTGCCACGATTGACGTGGCCTCGCTGCGCAAAGCCGTTGGCACGAACATTCAGACCCTGGTCGTCAGTCCGACAAATGTGAATAGCGCGACCATAAACGTTTCGGACAAAAGTTATGCGGTTATTCGAAGCGCCGACACTCAGTCCAGCGCGACGCTCTCAATCACTATTCAAGGCGTTCTTTTCACGTATGCTCTGCAAGATGTATCGGTGAAAAATCTTACGTTCGCCGGCCCGGCGACAGTTCAACTTCAGGGCGACCAATACGGACCGTCTTTCGCCACGGTGGACGTGATGCCGCTGCGCAAGTCTTCCAAGACCCAGATCGAGACTTTGGTTGTCAGTCCGACGAACACCGTTAGCCAGGTTCTGAATGTCACCGGGAAACAGTACGCCGTCGTCAGAAGCTTTAGCAGTGAATCCGGCGCGGTCTTTTCGGCGAGCGTGGCAGGCGCCGCTTTGAGTTTCAATGACGTGCTGGATGAGAGTCCAATCGGCTTTACGTTTGCCGGACCGGCGATGTTTGAGCTTGATGGCAACATCTATGGCCCGTCATTCATGACGTTTGAGGTGGGACCGCAGCACAAGTGACGGATTTCCTCTGCGGGCGCGGATTCGCACTGGGCTTTTTGTGGGGGGCGGTTCTTATGCCGGCGAAGAACTGGCGGAGAGAGGGGGATTCGAACCCCCGGTACGGCTTTTGACCGTACAGCGGTTTAGCAAACCGCCGCCTTCAGCCACTCGGCCATCTCTCCGTTTGCCGCGTCATTGTTGAGGAACTGCACGTTTTTGACGCTGCGATGCACTTTTATGCTTGTACTCGTGCAACACTTCGTGCAACAATCCGGCTACCAATCAACGCTATGAAAACTACAAGTTCACTCAACACCAAACAAGAGGAAACGTGGCCCCAAGTCGTAAAAGTTGGGAACGGGGAGGTCACGATTTACAAACGTAAAACCCCTTCCGGCAACGACAATTTCATGCTGGCTTACAAGGAGGATGGAAAGCGCAAAATGCCATGCTTCGCGGAGAGAAGCGACGCGTTCGGTGAAGCCGACAAAGTAGCACGCCGGTTGGACGGCAACGTCATCGCGGCGCGTCATATCACCCACTCCGAGGCGGTTTCGTTTTTCTCGATTAACGACCGCTTAAAGCCATATGGCATTGATTTGGATGCCGCCACGGTGACGCTGGTGCAGTGCCTTCAAATCAAGGGCATCGGTGATCTTCAGCATGTCTACGAGGCTTGCAAATTTTACTCGACCAAACACAAAGCGGTCACTGCCAAGTAGGTTTCGGAAGTCGTCACGGAACTGATTCAGGTAAAAGAATCTCGCGGGGCATCGGCTGGTTACGAGACTCCCGCCGATAAACGAGCACGTGGGCTAGCGTCAACTGCTATTTCGAGTAAGGCCACACCGCCCCAGTCGGTTGATTACAAAAATGGGGCGGAAATGACGCGGCAAATGGCAAGTTACTGGCGTAATCATCCGCGTTTTGAGGATTGCCTACGCTTCTTTAAGCCGTTGATTAAGCGCGATATTCCAAGAGCCCCTAGCGAAATGTTTTTTCAGATGCCCTATGACTACTATGTGAATGGGGAATTTGAAATGTACATGAAGGTGGGGAAGATCGAGAGGAAAAATCAGGCGGTCAAGGCTACGGAGTGACGTTTCCGCTGCGACAAAATAAATCGCCGTCGAAGCGTCAGAAATACCTATTTGAACACTTCGTGCCAGTTGTTCCAAGCTTGCCCTCTCTTTAGAAACGTTGATAACAATTCCTCAATACCGTCGACGGTGACAAAATGAATGTGCGTCAAGACGACTTTCATAAGGAATCCTTCATGGGGCACGTCGAGTTGACGCCCGGCAAAAAACGTGGTGTTTCGTACCTTCCTTGGCAGTCCTGAAATTGAACCAGTAGCATCATATTCTACTTGCCACAATAATCCGTTGGGCACTACGACCAAAGGCAGGATAATGGAGGAGGCGCGTTTGCTGATGTGATATTTTGCCAACGATAAGGCTGATTGAGCCAACTCGACCGAAGATTGAAGGACTTGCGACCACTTGTCATAAATGTCGGCATCCGCCTCGGCTCGAATCTGATGTTTGCCGTCCTTTTTCAACCGAAGGAGACTTTTGCCGACAAACCTATCAACAGGATAAAACGATTTTGAAGTCTTTATTTCCGGCGATAGGAGCCGATTCATTGGTATGGAAAAAGTCGACTCAATTATTGTATGGGTGCATTCGCGCTGACTTCTCGGCCTCCCGCAGACGATCAGCGGAGAAGATTCATTGAGATTTTTGCATTCTACCGATAGAAAGAGACACTTGAAATTGGAAGGAGGTTGTCCGTTTTCGCAGTGGCGAATTTGACAACGATAATCGAATTGACGAGGCTTGCTCGTATTTGAATCCGTGTATGTCTCTCCGTGGGCAAACCCATCAACCCAAGTTGTTTCAACCGAGTCGAGGTCAGGCTTCATTCTTGCTAAAACATTTCCCACCCGCATCTCGAATCCGAAGTCATCTTCCGTTTCTACAATTTTCTTTATCTCCTCCGGCGTTTTGCTCATAGCGGCCTTTATGGTTCTAGGACGTGAACCAGTCAACCGTAATCGCGCACAGTCGCGAAGTGAGCAATACCAATCCAGGAAATTTTCAGGCGCGGGACAGTGAAATTCATGCCGCCTTGTATCGCTATGGTACCAAGGACAAGCCGCAACCGTTGAGACGGGTGCAGACATGGCTCAAACGCTCATACCGAATCCTAGAGCAATTTGCACAACGACGCATGAAAACGACAAGGGCAATTCAGGATTCAGGAAATTTTTTCAGGAGCGCAATACAGTTTTAAAAATGGGCGGGGTCGCTCGTGAATCAAGACCGGGGCACGGCTTATATTTTTACTGGCCCGTGCAACAGAATGCAACAGAGGGACTGCACGTTATCGCTAACTAATGACGTGACGATGGAAAAGAATGAAAGTGCATTATCATGTGTCGTCATGCGGGGTTGTCAAATGTTCCTTCGGAACAATCTACTCACGGCCAAGCCATAGCTCGAACTGGCGGAGAAATTTTCATCTGCCTCACCCACTTTTAATTACACCCCTGTTCTTCGGGATATTTTTTTACGAGTGCAATTCGATCACGCAGGCTTCCAGCGCCTTCGCGCATGAGGGGGAGATGCCGTTGCGCATCAATTCCTCGCCGGTGAAGGTTTGGCCTTCCTGTTCCATCGCGGCGCGGCCGGGGGCGGGGTTCAGTTCGTTGATGGTGTAGCGCTTTTCCGGATCCAAGCCTTGCGGGCGGACGACGGTTCGTTCGCCGTCTTTTAACTGGAACACGAACACGACGGCGCGCGAGGTGTCCGGTGAAACGAAGTTCAGCGCGCCGCGAATGCCCTGGTGCGGGTCTTCGAGCCGGTACAAATCGCCGAACGAGGTGATGTCGCGGATTTTTTTGTAGGCGCTGATGGCTCCGGCACAGATGGCTTTGTCTTCGGCGGAAAGCTTTGTTAAATCCAAGTCCATGCCGAATCGCCCGCTCATGGCCACGCTGCAGGCGAAGTGCATGGGGCGATGCCCCATGTGCGTCACGTGCGCGGCCATCGCCGTCGCGGGATAGAAATAGGAGTAATCCCATTGCATGGGCACGCGCGAGACGGGGTCGGTGTTGTCGCTGGGCCAGAATTCGTGGAAATATTTGAGCGAGCCGTAATCGCAGCGTCCGCCGCCGCCGGAGCAGAGCATGAGTTCAGTGTTCGGAAATGCCTTCGCGGTTTTGTCCATCAAGGCATAGAGCGCGTGGACGTAATCAATCCAGAGTTCGGACTGGGCTTCGGGCGCGAGATAGGGCGAGCCCGGCTGCGTGAGGTAGCGATTGCAGTCCCACTTGGAATAGCTGACGCCCGGGACGCTGAGGATGCTTTTGATGGCGTTAAACTCGAAGTCCTGCACTTCGGGCCGCGTGAGGTCGAGCACGAGTTGGTTGCGTTGCAATTCGAGGTCGCGTTTGGGCTGGCGGATGACCCAGTCGGGATGTTGCTCGAAGAGTTCGCTTTTGGGGTTGACCATTTCCGGCTCCATCCAGATGCCGAATTGGAGCCCGTGCTTGTTCGCTTCGGCGGCGAGGGGCGCGAGGCCGTCGGGCAGGCGCTGATGGTTGGGCTGCCAATCGCCGAGGCCGGCGTGGTCGTTGGTGCGCGGGTATTTATTTCCGAACCAGCCGTCGTCGAGCAGGAACAATTCGGTGCCGATTTCCTTGGCTGGTGCGAAGAGGCTGGCGATGCGGTTGAAATCAAAGTTGAAGCCCGTGGCTTCCCAGTTGTTCAGCAACACGGTGCGCGTTTTGTGGCCGTCGCGGATGCCGAAATCGCGCGCCCAGCGATGAAATTTGCGGCTCATATCGCCGAGGCCGTTGCTGCTCCAAACCCAGAGCATGACGGGCGTGATGAAGGTCTCATTCGGCTTCAGACGGTAGCTCGACATGAACGGATTGATGCCGCAAAGCGCGCGGATGCCGCGTGCGTTGTCGTCAAAGGCGCATTGGAAACTGCCGGACCACTCGAGTGAACCGGCGAGGACTTCACCGTTGGTCTCGGTTGATTTGCCGTTGAGCGAAAGAATGAAGTTGGGATTGTTGAATTGATCGGCGCGCACGCCGATTTTTGAATCCAGAATTTTTGTGCCGGGAGTGATTTCTTCAGTGATGGGGCTCAACATTTCTTTGGCCCAGTCGCCGAAGAAATGGGTGAGGTAAACGTTCGTGTTCAGCAGCAGCGAAGTCGAGGCCATGCGTTTCAGCACGACCGGCGCCGGTTCCTGATGTTGAATTTCGGTCCATTGCTCGACAACGTCTTCATCGCGATGTGTGCGGAAGCAGAGGGTGACGTTGAAGGGATAAGCGGGATCGTGGAGGCGGATGCGCGTCAGTTCAATGTCGTCGGATTCGTTGGTGCGTGTGATGCCATCGTAGAGGAGCGACGTGGAGGTGTTGCCGTCGGCGTGGACCAATTGCAACGCCGGTTCCCAGATATAACCATCGCCGGCCTGCGGATAGAATTCATAATTTCTTATCTGTTTCGCATTTAGGGAAGCGCTCGGTGATCCAATCGGAAGTTGATACAGCCGGCCGTCGCTGCCGATTTGAAAATTGATGGTGAAGGATTTTGTCTTCAGCGCGAATTGTTGAGTCTCGGCCGGCGATTGGAGCGCGATACCAAAAATGGCGGCGAATCCAATGCATACAGCGACGAAGGGGTTTTTTCGTAACATGCCTTTATTGAGACGGAGATTCGCCGGTGAAAGCAATTATTTTTGTGAAGGGGTGCGCAGTTTTCCGGGAAAACGCTCGAAAACTCCTTCCGTCCGCTGAACGCGGACGGTGACGCCGTAGCGCGGCGCCCCTACCGAGCCATCGAAACCGGGCGGACGGTGACTTCGACGAGGCCGAGATCGGGTTCCGCGAGTTTTCGGAAGGCGGCGCGGCCGAGGTCAATCACGCGTCCCTGGCGCACGAGATGTTTGGCCGGCCCGCGGTCGGTGATCGTGACCAACACGCTGCGCGGTTCGAAGCAGGGAGAATTGACGGTGACGCGCACGCGCGTGCCCAGCGGATAGAACCACGAGGCCGCCGTCAATTTGTCGGGATCAAACGGCTCGCCGTTCGCCATCAATTTGCCGCGCAGTTCCTCGCCATACCACGAGGCGAATCCTTTTTGCGGGAGTGATGTCAGCTCTGCGTTGGCGGCTGAAACGAATGCCGAGACAAACGCGCAGCAGCAGAGCACGAGAGTGGCTCGTCTATAGCCCGTCTGTTTCATCGTGCCGTATTTTCCATGAAGCCCGTAAGTGGGAAAATGGGGTTTTTCCCGCAATGAAAGGCAGGTGTTGGTCCAACGGCTGGCGGACCCGCCCGCGGCTGTGGGGCGGTTCCCTCGCGCCGCATCGGGTATTTGCCCACTTCAAACCGACCGCGCCACGCCTACGATGAAGTTGTTGTGCATAAAGAATCTTCAAATTCCGCGCCAGTTGTGTCGATCGGCATCATTGCCTGGAACGAAGAGCAGGGGATTGGCGCGATGCTTGAATCGGTTTTTCAACAATCGTTGTTTGCCGAATTGAGCAGGCGCGGGCGGCAATGCGAAATGATCTGCGTGGCCAACGGTTGCACGGATCGGACGCCGGAAGTGGTGGCGGAAATTTTCGCGCGGCAAAGCGCGGAGCAT
>Ga0335085_10001854_pt1 | contig 42122 bp, 52 predicted proteins | sample Lox_Sample_45_FD_206712 | JGI IMG/M metagenome (GOLD analysis project Ga0335085, IMG submission 206712) | Soil microbial communities from Loxahatchee National Wildlife Refuge, Florida, United States - Lox_Sample_4.5 | ecosystem: Environmental > Terrestrial > Soil > Wetlands | place: USA... | reverse complement strand
CGCGGCCGAAGGATGCCGCGGCGGCTGCACAAGGCGACGTCGGTCGGAAGCGCGCCGGGCCGAAGGCTCGGTTGGCCGTCGCGCAAGGTGAGCACCAAGAACGAGATCATCTACGCAAGCTACTGAGAAAGGAAGCGGGTTCGGCCATGATTCGAAATGCACCACGCAGGATCGGAAAGACGAACTCCTCGTCTTGCTCCGAGCTCGACGTCCACGTCGGTCGATCGCCCGTGCGCGTCGGCGCGCTCACGACTGCCGACATCGCCTATCCGCTCGGAGGAGCGGTTATCGGCGCCGGCGGCGCCGCGATCTGGACGATGAAGTACGGCGTCTGGGGTCCGCTCGGGATCTCGCTCGTCGGCGTCGCGGCTGCGGCCGGGGCGCTCGTCGGATACGGAGTCGACTTGCTCGTCTCTCCGTCGTCGTGATCGCAGAGAACGCCTCGAAGAATTGAAGATGCGAAATGGCGAACCTCTTTGCAACGTGCCGCAAGCCTGCGCGGGCTCTTTCGAAGGGCCCGATGGCCGACGTGCTTGCAAGGGGCCTGCTCTCCGATCGCACGCGCGTCGGTAAGGGATGCGCGTGCGGCAGCACGCCGATGTCGGCGAAGGTGCTGTCCGCGTTCGGAATGCGGACCGCAGCGAGCATGCACAAGCGGATCGCAGCGGGCACGCCGTCGTCGGCATTCGGAGGGCAATGGTGGAAGTCGCACATCGAGGAGGAGGACGAGCGCCTCTTTCCCGCGTTCGATGCGGTGCTGACGAGCGACGACCAGAAGCTCTACATGCCGGCTCTTCGGGCCGATCACGTCGTCTATCTCGAGCTCATCTCGGAAAACGAGCCGCTTCCGACGGGCAGCGCGCCGAACTCGATCGATGCGCACGGCAAGATCGAGGACATGCTGCTCGAGAAGTACGCAGCGGCGCTGCTCGCCTATGCGAAGGCGCACCCGGCGGCGCCTTCTTCGACGAAGACCTCCGGAGTGCTCTTCGACGACGAGGACCTCGACCTCGACGACGACGAGGCGGAGATCGAATCGCCTGCGCTCGCTTCGTACGAAGAGACGATGGTGCCCATCCGCGTCGGCGACGACAACGTGCCATCCACGACCGATGGCTCGACGGCCGACATCCCGCAACCGCCGACGACGTCGACGGGCAACGCGAACGCCGATGCGTTTCGCAAGAACATCTACAGCTACGCGGTGACGATCGGCAAATACCAGCCTGAGACGATCCCGTTTCTCGCGGTGGGCGTCGGCATCGTCTACGCGTGGGTCGCGGTCGCATCGGCGCTCTTCGGCGGCGACGACGGCGATTCGAAGTTCTACGCGGACGAAGTCGCTGCGATGACGAACGAGTATCTTCGAAGAGGAATGATTCCTCCGAAGATGGGAGGTCTCGCGGACGTCGTCTTCATCAAGGATCTCTACAATTACGGAACCGGTCAATTGGAGGAGATGACCGCTCAGGGTAGCCCGGTCTATTCCGATCCGAGCATTCTCAGCGGAACGAGTCTCCAGCAGATCGCGACGATCGGGGGAGATGGTCGGCCGGCGATTTACGGACCGGTTCCGGGCGCGCCTCCCAAGACGCCTGGCGTGCTGAGCAATCCAGGCGGATTGCTCGATCCGAATCTCGCGCCGGCATATGTGCAATTCGGAGCTGCGCTGCAACGTCTCATCACGGATGTCGACGTGCAGACGGCCATCAAGTCGTATGTGACTGGCATCAAGAACCTTCCGCATGTCGGATACTCACTCTGGGGATGCCCATGCAGCGGAGGGGAAAAAACGGGCGGAGCGAAGTGCCCTCCGCCGTGCGTCGATGATCAGATCGCTGTGATGTCGCTGCTCCTCAGCAAGGTCTCAGGAGCCTCGCTAAGCGACGTGCAGGCGACGTTCATGGACTTCTACAACGGTCCGGTCAACGGCTTCTGCGCGGTGCGCGACTGCTCGGCCTTCGGCGGCAATCAGAGCCATGCCGATGCGAGCATGCTCGCCTACTGCTGGATTGCGACCGCTAGCAAGTACGGCGTGACCGACGCAAGCATCGCGAGCGCGGTGCCATCGACGTCGAGCTCCGAATCGCCGGTCTCGCTGATCGTCGATGCGGTGACCTCGAGCACCGGTCGCACGGTGATGTTCTTGGGGCTTCTGATCGGAGGAGGCTATCTCGGATACGAGTACGTGCTTCCGCTCTGGGGCCTTTCGGCCGGGTACAAGGTCGGCGTCGGCGTTGCCGCCGCGGCCTATGGATACGGTCTTTATGCACTCGCCTCTCCGAGCCAAGGAGCATCGACATGATTCACAAAGCGCCGCGATCGCTTGCGAAGGGGAACCGTCGGACGGCCGTGACCGTCGGAAGCGCCGTGTCGGCGGCGACCTCGATGAGCGAGCTCATCGGCGCGGCGGCAGGAGGCGCGATCGGCTACCTCGTCGCCGCGCACAACGCGCAGAAGGGACTGCGCCTGGCAGCCTACACGGGCATCGGCGCGCTCGGCGGATACGTCGTCGGAGGGACGCTGCTCGTGTACTTCATCGGTGGGATGCAAAGCTGAAGGGAACAACGACGATGAACCGCAATCCGAAGACGCTGACGCACGGTGGGCGCATCGTCGCGATCGATTTCGACGACTTCGAGGACGAGCTCGCCGACGTGCACGTGGGATCGCCCGCGCCGTCGACCACGCCAGCGACGACCACACCGGCGCCGCCCTCTGCGACGAGCCCCACGACGACGACGCCAGCTGCAACGATGCCGGCCACGACGCCCGCGACGCCGCCACCGCCGCCGATCGACTGCATGTCGATCCTCACGGCGCTGATGGGTCCGTGCATCGAGTCCGGGACGTGCGACGACTGCCACTACAAGACGCCGGACGGCACCGAGGTCTTCGCCGATCCGAGCTTCGATTGCCGCGCGCAGACGTACACGAAGACGGTCATTACCGCAGCGGTCGGAGCGCTCGGAGGGATCGCTGCAGGCTTCTGGGGCTTCTTCGGAGGCCTTCTCGCAGGCAACCTGATCGCTCGACCGATCGTCGGCGCGATCGCGCGCACGCTTCCCGCAGAGAGCGCGCCGCCCGCAGGCTCGACGTTCCTCATGCCGATGGCGGAACCTCTCGCAACCGTCGGGCGCAAGGGAGCGATCGCAGTGCCCAAGCTTCCGGCCATCGCGGTGCCGCGCGTTCTGACCGGAAACCAGAAGGGAGCGATCGCGGTGCCGCGCGTCGGGCTCGGCGCGCCGAAGACGCTCGTCAAGGCGAACCAGCCCGCGCGAAACCTCGCAGGGCCTCCGGTCGCGTACTCGTCGTCGGGCAAGCCTCCGCCCGCGTATTCGGGCAGCCCGATCGTGCGCACCGCGATCGAGCGCGGCAATCAGGTCACGCGCGGCTGGCAGCCGATCGGCGTCAACGCTGCGGGCCAGACGGTCTACACGAATACCTACGAGACGACGGCGCCGTCGGAATGGAAGGGCGGTGCGACCGCGTGCGTCTTCAATGGCAGCAAGAAGGCCTCGCCCGTGTGGGTGCTTCTTCCGGCAACGAAGGACTACGACGACCCGCTCTATTGCGACGAAGGGCCGCGCTGGGTCGGTCGCTACGCGCCGCAGGCGCCGTCGCTCGCGATCGGGCCGCTCGCAGGGAGCTTCGTCTTCGACGCCGATGGGAGCCCGGTCTCGGTGAGCGGAGGTCCCGCGCGCGTCAATCGGCAGCCTCCGCGCGCGCAAGCGACGAGGGCAACGCCCGCCGCAGCGAGCCCGCCCGCGCCTCACAAGGCGATGACGCATCACGCACCGTCGCCGACGGGCATCGCGCACGCCGCGGCCCAGAAGCAGGATTTTCCGACGCTCAGTCCGCAGGCCGTGCGGCCGACGGTGCAGAAGCAGAGAGGAGGTTGATCGTGCGTCGCCATCCGAAGTCGATCCATCACGGCCGCATCGATCACGGCGAGGACCTCGCCGAGGTGCACGTCGGGGCGCCGTCGACGAGCTCGCCCACGGTCGTCAACGCCGCCCTTCCGCCGACGACGCCATCGGTGACGCCGCCCTCGGCGCTCTCGACGACGTTCGCATCGATGCTCGTTGCCGCGACCGGCCCGTGCATCGATCCGGGCACGTGCGACAACTGCCACTACAAGACCGCCGCGGGGGTCGAGGTCTTCGACAGCCCGGCGATGCCCTGCACGACGCAGACGTACACGAAGGCGGCGATCAGTCTCGTCGGTGGCGTCTCGGGTGCGATCTTCGGCGGCCTCTTCGGCTTCATCGCTGGGGCGATCGCCGCAAACGTGCTCGCTCGGCCGATCGTCGATGCGCTTGCGCGATCGTCGGGGGGGTCGGCAGGAGCTCCGCCCGCGGGCGCAACGATGCTGCCGGCGGCGAGCGCGCCGCCCGCAGCGGCGGCGACGCCCGCGACGGGGAGCCCATGATCCGAAAGCCCGCACGGGTCTGCGCGCACGGTCGCACCCATGCGGGGGCCGTGCGCGTCGGCGATTTGATCAGCGCCGAGATCCTTCCATCGTCGGTCAATTGGAACGACGTTGCACCGTACGCGCTCATCGGTGTGATCCTCTTTGCAGGAATGATGTTCGTCATCACGATCAGCAAGCTCTGAACTTCCATGCTCATGCTCCGCTCAAAGCCAAAGCTGCTCTCGCACGGCCCCGAGATCCCGGCGGATCTCGAGGCGCTGCGCGAGGCCATGTCTTTCGCGAGCGGCGGAAACGCGCTGCTCTCGGAAGCGGGCGTGCTCGCGGAGGTCGCGGGGAGCGAACCGAAGAAGTCCGATGCGCGGATCAATCTTCCGAACGCGATCTCGCTCTCGGGCTACGCCTCGACGATCTACTGGCTCGGAGGAGGCCATCCGGGATTTGCGATCTACGGGCTCGTCGCCGACGAGGCCGACGGGCGCGTCGCGCGCGCGACGAAGCAGACGAGCGAGTACGGCGGCCTTCTCGATTGGGCGATCGACATCACGCTCACAGGCCTCGTCTTGAGCAAGCTCGGATGGACGTGGGGTCTCTTGCTCGTGACGCCCGCGCAGGCCTATCTTCGCCAGCGAGGCTACCGGCCGACGGTCGGAAGCGCGCGTGCTCTTTTCACCGTGATCGCGCTCTTGAAGGGATGGAGGTAACCCGTGAACGTCTTTTCCATGTGCAGGGCAGAGCCGAAGCGTCTCTCGAAGGCGAAGATCGATCCGGAGGTCCTCGTCGGCGCGATGGCCATTGCGTCGTCGGCCGATCCGGATCCGGAGGTCCAGGTCGGTGCGATGGCGAGCTCGCCGGTGCGCGTCGGCGCGGCCTCGACGCTCTCGCTCATCGGCTTCCCCTTGGTGCTCGGGCTCATCGGAGCGTTCTTCGCGCCGATGCTGACGGGCGACGGATCGCCGAGGCTCGTGCCGGCGGTGATCGGACTCGTCGGCGGCGCAGGCGTCGGCGTGCTCTTCGCGCAGCAGTACGCGGCCGACAGCTCGTAGCGCAGCGCCGGAGGACAAGGCACGCGAGGAAAGAAGGGCGACTCCGATGCGACGCAAGGTGAAGGTCCGGAGCTACAAGAAGCGAGGCGGCATCGTCGTGCATCGGCACGAGCGATCGCTCAACCACGCCGGATCGTCCGAGCCGCGCACGTACTACGTCTTCCCCGTCACCGTGCACGCAGGCGGCCGGCAGACGATGGGCGGCGGGCAGAAGGTCGAGTTGCACGCTGGGATCTATCCGCACGAGGTCCTCAAGGACGCGGGCATCGCGGTCATCAGCTGGGACTACACCGATCGGTCGGGCCGATGGATCTACGTCCACGACTACGACTTCGCCGATGCGATGCGCGCGCTTCGCGGCATGTCGAGCGCGACCTTCGAAGCGAGCGACAACCACGCCCGCGGCCGGGTGCGCCCGCGCGAGTCGTACCTGCCCGAGGACGTGCGCGGCCTTCCGCCGTTCACGCCCGAGGGAACGGACCTCGCGCTCTGGGTCTGGGACAAGAGCTATCCGCAGTCCGATGGATCGGTGAAGACGCTCTACAGCGGCGTTGCATTCGCTGGAAAGTCGAACGATCCGCTCTGGTATCTGATCTTCCGAAGCGATGCCGAACGCATGCGGAAGATCCAGGCGTCGATCGCAGCGCGCAAGGAAGTGCTCGGGTACAAGGCGAAGGAGAAGGCCGAGCGAGCAGCACTCGCGCACACCGTCAAGGTCGGCGACATCTTCGAGACGAACTGGGGCTACGACCAGACGAACGTGAACTTCTATGAGGTCGTGGAGGTCCGAGGGAAGCAGATCGTCGCGCGCGAGATCGCCGGCAGAATCAGCGATCGCAGCGGCGACGCCGACTACGTCGTGCCCGTTCCGGGGCAATTCGTCGGTGCGCCGTTCCGCGCGCTCGTGACCTCGTCGGGCTTCCGGGCCGATGGTCATCTCGCGACGAAGTGGGACGGAAAGCCTGCGTACGCGACGGGCGCATACGCGGGGCACTGAAAGGGAGATCGTTTCATGCGACGCATTCGGGTGAGGAGCTACAAGCGGCGAGACGGCGTGAGGGTGCAGCAGCACGGCCGCACGCTCAATCGCGCAGGCTTCCGCATCGGATCGAGTGGTCTCGTCGCGACGGAGAAATTCCCGCTCGTCGTCGGCCGCAAGTATCCGATGGGGGCGAGCACGAGCCCGGACACGATCCTCATCACGGGGCTTTCGAAGGATCGCATCTCCTACAAGCGGTATCCGTTCGACGCCTCCTCGAAGGAGTTGGTCATCGAGCGATGGATCGGCGAGGACCTCATCGCCCAAGGCGTCAGCACGATGCGGCGCATGTTCGAGGATGCGTATCCCGGTGAGGGCGAGGCGATCTTCGAAAAGCGCTACGGCTGGCGCGCGGGCACGCATGCGGCGTCGGGCGAGCTCGATTCAGGCGAGCGGGTGGCCGATCTTTCCGATGGCGCGCTTCGGGTGCGGCATGCGGAGGCATGGGCCGTATCGAACATGCACGATCTTCGGTTGATCGATGCGGAAGAAAAGCGCCGTGGCTGGGGCGGCGTGTGGCCCAACAGGAAAGGATAACAATCATGATTCGCAAAGCTCCGAGACGGATCGGCCACGAGATGCGGGACACGGCGAGCCTCGTGCACGTCGGCGATCTCGCCGCCGAGCTCCAGTGCCAGATCTCGACGTTCCGCTTCCTCTTCGTCGGCGCGCTCTTCGGTGCGATCGCCGGTCCCATCGCGCTTCGCACGCTGCCGATCCCGCAGGGTGCGATGTGGGGGTCGCTCATCGGAGGCGTCGGGGCCTTCGGTGCGGCTCTGACGAATGGGTGATGGGTCATGACCTTCCCCATCATCGTCATGACCGTGCTCTTCGTCGCGAGCGTGCTCTTGTGCGGCCCCGCGGTCGATCCGGCCATCGGCGCGATCGGCCGCGTGTGCGTGACCGTCACCGCGATCCTCTTGATCGCGTTCATCCTTCGACATGCAGGTGCATCGTGAAAAAGATCATGCTCAAGCTCTGTCTCGTCTTCGCGATGCTCGCCGTCGGGCCGCTGCTCGCCTGCGGGGCAAGCGCGCTCCAGACCGCCGACACCTGGGCGCAGCGGGTCTGCCAACTCGTCAACGCGCTTCCGGAGGCGGCCTCCTCGAGCCTTCCGACGAACATCGCGGTGACGGTGCAGATCACGCCGACGGTCGCCGTCGCGGTGATCGCGTCGTTTCCGCCGCCGCAGGCCGATGCGGGCGTCGACGCGCCGGCGCCGTCGGTCGTGCTGTCGGCCGTCGCGATTCCTCTTCCGACGGCGGCGGCGGATGCAGGTGCAGCGGAGTGAAGTGAATCTGGTCTTCTGGAAAGGGCAATCGAGTCATGGACGAGCAAGACGAAATCGAGACGGGGCGTCAGACGCTCATCGAGGGCAATGCGCCCGTGACCGAGCCCTATTCCGAGCCCGAGATGGTTCCGATCACGGAGCCAGCATCGGACGTCGCAGCGCTCGAGGCGCGGCGAGAGGAGATCGAGGAAGAGATCGCCGAGGTCGAGTCGATCGAGGCGCCCGATCCCGCGTCGAGCGTCGCCATCGAGCAAGAGGAGGTCCTCGCTGCGCTCGACGACGAGCTCGAAGAGGTCGAAGAGGCGATCACGGTCGCTGCCCAAGAAGAAGCAGAAGACGAGGGCATGAAGATCGAGGCCGAGGAGATCGAAGGCGTCTGCGAGCGGTGCGGAAAGCCGATGATCCATGGCGTCGTCGTCGTCTTCGCGACGGGCGATCGCGCAGCACTCGGTCGCGACTGCTTCAATCACCTTCGGCACGGCAAGCAGCCGACGACGGTCCAGACGCTCATCTTCAGCCCGAACTACTTCAGCCAGCCTGCCGCGATCGAGTGGGCGAAGAGCCACGGGTTCCGATACTCGAAGGTCGACGTCGTCAAGGCGCGCGGCGGTCGCAACGTTCGAAGCTTCCGTCTGCGTCAGATCGACCCGAGCAAGTTCAAGAGCGGATCGTTTCGCACGATCCAGATCGCGCCCGGCATCGAGGCCGTCATCGGCCATCTTCGCAAGCAAAGTCACAAGAATCATCTGCGTACGCTGAACCGTGTGCAATTCGATGCAAGCGGTATGGATCCAGCGAAGGCCGAAGCCATTTTGAGGCGACAACACAGATGCAGTTGGCAGACCGAGGCCGATGGCTTTCGATCATACTACTGCGGAAAGAAGCTGAGAGCAGGCCATCACTATTGCGCGGAGCACGAACGCGACGAGAAGGATCTCTATGGAAATCGAGCCCACTGGCGTGAGCTCTACGACATCACCTTCGAGGAGGGTGGTCGCCGCCGCTCGTGGAGCCGATGGTCGAAGTCGCAGCACGATGCCAAAGAGGATGCGAAGCACGTGCTCGACCGAGAGTTCCCGGCTGGTGGATGGAAGATCATTTCGGTTCGCAAGCACTCGGACGCGCGCGTCGGCGATAGCGTCGATTCGAATCATGCCAGCGGTGGATGGACGTACGACGTCTATTGGAATGTCGTGCTCGGAGCGAATCGCAATGCCGGTGACGTCGTGCGCGAGTTCGATCTGAACCCGCGCGACTATCGTGGTCTCGATGAGTGGCTCGGCGTCGCAGAAGCGGAAGCCTGGATCGCTGGAGGCGGCGGAGGCAACATGCCGAAGTCGTGGACGGGATTCCATCAACGTGCGCTCAAAGAGTTGAGCGGTGTCCGGTAGGAGCGTGTCATGCAGATCGCTTACATCGTCGGAGGAGGGCTCGCGTTCGTCGGCGTCCTCTACGGTCTCAGCAAGCTCTTCGGATCGTCGAGCGATGACGGAAGCGACGACGATGAGGCACAGGGCGGTCCGCCGCTCGACACGTCGATCGGAACGCCTTCTCCGTGGTGGACGCCAGACGACTATCGAGCGCATGTCGCTGCATCCCAGCGGCTAGGTTTGAATCCCGCAAACTGGCTCGCTATCTATCGAAGCGAGAGCGGACTCAACCCGGCGGCCGCCTTCCCGCAGAAGGACAAGAACGGCGTGCCTCTCGCCGTCGGAATCGGTCAACTCACATCGGCGGCCGACGGTGCGGCGGGGATCAGCGAGGCAACGCGCGCGACGATTCCGACGATGTCCGTCGCCGAGCAGTTGCCAATTTTCGAAAAATACATGGGATCGGTGCTTCAAGGGGCGACGCCCGATACCGCAGGAGGGATCTACGCGTTCAACTTCCTTCCTGGACCAGCGAGAGCGAATGGAACTGCGCCGGACTCGGTGCTCGGGACCGTCGCAGAATATCCGTTGGATGCTGGCCTCGACACAAATAAGGATGGAACGTACACAGTTTCGGATTTGTCGCAGCATCTCTCGCAATATGCGAGCGATCCACTTTATTTGGGTGCATTGCAAGCGATGAGGGATGCTGTCGGAGATCAGAGTTTGTCACCAACCTGGTGACCAAAGTAAGAATAAGAAAAGACCTTAGATTACCCGACAGAACAGCAGCGTAGCGGACCGATGCCAACAACACGCTACGAAACCCCACGGTACATGACCTAAAAAGTCGGTTGTTCAATGCCCTCCCTTCTTCTGATCGGATCTATCCCATCTCACGATGTGGAACTGTCCGCAATTGCCTTTGCGAGCAGGTCTGAAGTCGAGAAGGCCGATACGCTGACCCGCGCAATTCCACAACGATCGCATCGCGGACTCGCTCAATTGGCCTGTGTCGATCGTCGCGTGGACGTCGAACGCCCAGGAGTCAAAGCGTGGTCGCACAAGGCATACGAGCTCGCCTCCATTCGGGTTGCGACCTGGTCGAATGTCGACTTCCCACTCGGCATCCTTCTCGGTTGTCGGATTGATAAGGCGCAGGAAAGGATCCGACAGCGTCAGAAAACCAGGAAGTACGGTGCTCGAGGACGTCGAGACCTGCCGCTTACCATCGAGGCGCGTGTACTTGCCAGCTTCGATGAGCGCAGCGAAGAGCGCGCTCGTCGGCAGCATCGGTCGACCATCCTTCGTCGTGTGCACATGCATCTCGGCGATCTCTCGCGGTTTCCGCGTCTCTGCAGCGCTCTTCGGCTTCTTGCTCGACTTGTCGAGCAGTTCAAGAAGAACGCCATCGGGGATCTTGTTCATCAGAAGCGGCGTCGATCCCTCGCACCGAATGGACACGTTGAGCAACTCGCTCATCGTCCGTTTCCCTTGGCGGCGCGCCCGGACTCCTCGATGGCCTCGGCCCGCATCTCCGATTCCGGAGAAGCGCGGCGATCGACGCGCGGCTCGCGCGCTTCCCGCAGAAGCACCATGCGGATCCAACTCGCGATGGTCGATCCGCTCCGTCGCGCGGCGTTGTTGATCTCGGATCGCTCGCGTCCAAGCATCCGGACAGTGATGGTCGCGTCTCGTTTCTTCGTCGCCATGGAGACGTCATACCGCATGCGCATGCGATCCGCAAGAGGTCGGCGGCCGAGCGGAATGATGGTAGGAGGCGAGCCATGAAACCACTCTTTGCAGTTCTCATCGGTCTCGCGCTCTCGATCCTCCATCCCTACAAGCTCGACGACCTTCCGCCCGAGCACTCGCTCGTCCATCGCTACAACGCGGCGGCAGCGTACTGCATCAAGGCGATCGATCTCGAGATGCCGGATGCGACGGACGGCGAGCGCGAGAAGTACGCGCGCCAGCTTTTCGAATGGAGCTACGAGGAGTCCTCCTGGTTCGTCAGCCCCTACGCATGCAAGGTCGGAACGGTCGGCTGTCTTCCGAGCGGAGTGCTCGCGGGCACGAACGACGACGGCAACGGATGCGGACTCGTGCAAACGCACGTCGACGAGATCCAATCGCTTTCGAATTGGAAGGGCGTGCTCGATCCGACGTGGACCTGCAAGGCGGTGCGCCACGATGGCGTGCTCGGCTTTCGCGTGGCGATCCGCGTGCTCAAGAAGCTCGAGGCCGATTGCGGCTCGACCGCGGCGGCGTGGAGCGCCTACGCAGGAAAGCTCGGCTGCACGACGTACATCAAGCCGCTCGTCAAGCAGCGGTGCAAGCGCGCGGGGCTCACTGAACTCTGCGAGTTGCCGGAGGCAGCCTGAATCATGTTGATGGGCATGCGCCGCCGCCGAGTTCCGATGGAACCATGCTCATACGTGGGCAACCGGCCGAAGCGATCGTCGATCCTATCGACGGTTATCATCGTGCTCACGCTCTTTGGCCCGGCGATCTTGATTCTCTTCGTCGCGAGCCGGACCGAAAAGCAGAAGCGTACGATCCGCGTCGGCGATCAGACGTGCAGCGTCGAGTTCGTCGTGACCGGTCGAGACTGCACATCGACCGGAGACTGCACGGATCGTGGATACGACAAGGCCGTATGTCCCGACGCAGGAGTCGATTGAGATGGCCCTCTCGAACGCCGTGAAGTTCGCGCTCTATGGCCTCGGGACCGTCGCGGCCGTGCTTCTCGGAAAGGAGATCGTCGACCTCATCATGGGCTCTTCATCCTCATCATCGCAGGCCGAGCCCGCGCCGTCCTGTTCCACCAAGTACACCTCCTACAACCACGGGGCGACGCGGGACACCTCGACGATCCGGATCATCGTGCTTCACGCGACCGATCCGTCGGCGTCCGATGCCGAACCGACGGCCGAGTCGACCGCAAGTTGGTTCTCGCAGCAGATCCCGATCTCGGCCGGAGGTCCCTTCAGCGCGCACGTCGTCGTCGGCGAGGACGGCTGCTTTCAGACGACGGACGACTCGATCATCGCCTACGGCGCGGGCAGCCCGGCGAACGAAAAGGGGCTGCACATCGAGCAGGCGGGCCACTCCTTCTGGACGAGGGATCAATGGCTCTCCCACGACGCGACGCTTCGACAAGCGGGCGGTCAGGTCGCAGCGTGGGCGGAGCAATACGGGATTCCGCTCGTGTTTCTCACGGGCGATGACCTCCAAAATCTCGCGGCGGCCGGCTGGCCCGAGGGGCAGGGAGGGATCACGACGCACGCGGAGGTCAGCAAGGCGTGGCCGAAGGCGTCGAATCACACGGACCCCGGCGCGAACTATCCCATCGACGTGCTCATGGGGTACGCTGGAGCAACGCAGACGAGCGACGAGGAGCCGAGCACGTGAACAGCCAACCCGAAAAGCCCATCGATGCAGAGTTCGTGGAGGACGGCGAGCGAACGGCGCGACCGACGCAGCCGGACCCGAAGCAGAAGCAGTCCGGTCCGGCTGGCTTCGGCACGCGCGTCGTCGCCGAAGAGCGGCCGCGCGCGGCCGAGGTGATCGGCGACATCATCGACGTCTCGGCGAGCGCGGCGCGCGCGGTCTCGAGCACGGCGCGCTTCCTCGGCAAAGAGGAGGTCGCTGGCAAGGTCGAAAAGGCGGCGGAGGTCGCGGGGCAAGCGGCCGACGTCGTGCAGAAGATTCCTGCGGCGATCGAGGGATTCAAGCGCGAGGCAGCACCCGTCAAGGCGGCGTTCGAAAAGCTCGCAGCCTCGGTGAAGAAGAGCGGTCTTTACGCGCGTCGCGAGCCGAAGACGGTGCACCACGCGCCGAAGCGTCGGCATGGAAAGCCGATGGACGATCCGCCGACCGAAGCTGCTGCAAACGAAGAGAAGGACAAGGGGTGATCGCGATGATGACGCTCATGACTCGTTCGCCGGCAAAGAGGCTCGCGCACGGACGCGATTCGATCTCAGTCGACGCCGACGTGCACGTCGGATCGATCGGTCACAAGGCGCCGCTCAAGGCGGGCAAGAGCTCCACGAGGACGGGCGCGTTCCCGATGACGACGTCGGCGCGGCCCGCGCCGCTCACGACCGCAAAGCCTCTCGGTGCGGCGCAGGTCGCGGCGTGCATCACGGCGGCGAAAACCGCGACGTACGCGAAGACCGGCAACGCGACGATTGCCGATCAGAACATCGCAGCGATCGCTTGGAAGTGTCTCTTCGGGAGCAAGATCGCAACCGCGATGCCGCTCAGTTGGATGAACGTGTTCTTCAAGCTCGCGCTCGAAAAGCGCCGCGCGCTCAATCCCGGCACGTCTCCGGCGATCACGCCGATGACCAGCGAGTACACGTACGTGATCTTCGCGCCGCAGAAGAACATGCACCCGCTCACCGACTACGACATCGCGCTTTGCGCGATCCAGGCGCTGACGACGACGGCGCTCACTCCAGCCGGAAACGCGATCCGCACGAGCGGCCTCGTGAGGGTGGGCATCACGACGGACTCGGTCCTCTCGGTGATGCCGTACGTCGGTCCGATCGCGCTCGGTCTCGCGGGCGCGGGGATCGGTCTTCTTCTCGTCGGAAAGACCATGACCGCAGCGCTCATCGGTCTTGCCGCCGGCGGCGCGGCGGGAGGAGTCCTCGGCTACTTCGCATACCAGAAGTACGAAGCGGATCTCGGAAGCGCATACCAGAAGGTCGTCTGAGGTCGAGCGATGCTTTTCCACCCTGGAGTCAACGTCGCAACGACGGGCATCACGGAGGTCGGCTCGTTTCTGAGCCGGCTCGCCGAGCGCCGCGGCATGTACGGTCGGGCGATCGCGCGTGCTGCCGAAACGGGCAAGCCACTCGTCGTCGTCGGCTCGCCGAGCTCCGGGGTCGTGCGTGGATCGATCGCGCAGTACAAGTGCGGCGACCTGCCGTGCGTCGATGTCGCGGGCTGCACGGTCTGCGGCGCAGCGCCGACGGACGTGACCGAGCCCGGATCGATCCCGACGGCCGATGGGGGCTGCGTCGTGCTCGTGCAGTACGTGCTCGAGTACGTCGACGACATCGACGGGGCGTGGAGGGAGATCACGCGTGCGGCTGGAAGTCCGCGCGACATCTTCGTCGGCTACCGCTCGCAGACGGTGATCTCTCGTCTTTCGACGGGAGCGAAGAGGCTCATCGACAGCGCGCCGCCGAACAAGGACGGCCGGCTGCTCTATCACAACGTGCGCCGGCAACCGAAGGTGCTCGTCAAGGGGTGCGGCAAGAAAAAGGCAGGTGCGCCGTGAAGATCGCGCTCGACCTTCTCGCGCTCGTGCTCTTCGTCTGCTCGGCGCTCCTCGCGAGCAGCTACGTCGCGTTCGTGATGGCCTACCGCGGAGAGCCCATCGTCTTCGCCTCGCCCAATCGTCCGACCGAGGGCGTCTCGCTCTTCCGGCTCATCGCGAGTCTTTTTTCGCTCGCAACGGCGCTGATGATCGGCGTGAGCCTCTCCGGACGGTGCACGTGGATCGATCCTGCGATCTCGATCTGCGGAGGCGTCTCGCTCGGCGTCTGGGTCTGGTACGTCGGCGACTTCTTCAACGCGCTCGGCATGAAGACGCGGATCGCCAAGCAATCGGGCGGCGAGTCCCCCGATCCGACGGAACCGACGGACGAGTTCGCGCACAAGACGAGCGTGCAGCATCCGCCGGACTGCACGTGCAGCGTTTGCAATTATTTCCGTGCGACCGAGGACTCGGCGCCGAACAAGGAGGACGTCAATTGAACGCAGTGCCGATGATTCGCAAGGCTCCGAGGCGCCTTTCCCATGGTCGTATCGAGCGGGTCGAGCCCGATGCAGAGGTCGTTGTCGGCCGGCGCATGAACGCATCGCCCGTGCGCGTCGGCGGCTTCGGTGCCGACATCACGGCGAGCGGCGCGCAGCTCGTCGCCGCGCTCGAGCAAGCGATCCCGCAGCTCGATCAGGACGTCCAATCGGATGCCTGCAGCCAGTGGTACGACGATGCGTGCGTCGGCAAGGTGCCCGTCGTCGATACGCTCCAGAGCCAGCTCGCGGCGATGGAAGCGAGCGGAACGACGCTCACGGCCGCGAACGTTCTCGCAGCCGCAGGGGTCGATGCGAGCGACGCGAACATCGCGGCCTTCGGCCAATGCGTCAAGCAGCGCGAGGACGCATCGTCGACGCCGCGCGGCACGCTCGCCTACTGCGCGATCTCGGTGCGCGACTCGATCACGCCGGACAGCCCGCTTCTTCCGCAGGCGCACACGACGCAGGCGTTTCGTGATCAGTGGGGCGTTTTCCTGAACTCGTGGTCGATGTTCGACTCGAAGTACAAGACGGCGACGTCGTCGGCGCTCGGAGATGTGCCGACCGAGGCCGAGATCGCGAGCTACCTCACGCAGTACAGCAACTTCCGATCGCAGTTCATCGACAACGGCGGAACGACGACGGCCCCGAGCATCGCCGAGCCGTGGTCGATCACGACGACGATCGCGGTCTTCGTCGGAATCGCCGTCGTGATCTACGGGGGCGTGAAGTTCCTGATCTGGAAGTACGCATGAACGACGACGGCCGCCGTCCTGGTCCTGTGTTCCCGCCGCCGCCTGGGGCGATGGCGGGTGCGCCTTCGCTCGCCGTGATCCCCGGCGGCCGTGGCCAGCTTGCGCGTCCGCTCTTCGAGCCGAAGCCGGACGAGGACTTCGAGAAGATCGTCGGCTACTGGAAGTACGGCAAGAAAAAGCGCATCGCCGGCGAGGAGAAGGTCCTCGATTGGTGCTCGCTCAAGGTCTACGACATGAGCCAGGGGCCGCTCTACGGCACCGAGGTCTACGTCGAAGACGCGCTCGACACGAACACCGACGACGCCGATCTCGTGGCGACGGTCTGGAAGAAGTGTCTCGATCGCGTGCGCATGGCGGACGACGGGATCGTGCATCACTTCATCGTCCGATGCTGCTTTTCGGACTACGCCGGTGCCGATTCGTACGACGATCACGCGATTCGCATCTCGCTTCCGAAGGAGTACGGCCAGTTCGGGGCGCAGGACGTCTACAACCAGTCGAAGCATGGCCAGATGCTCGCGCGTCACAGCCATCCGCACATCGCGCTCCAGGAGATCACGTTCTTCGACACGCTGATCCAGGCGCTGCGGCTGACGATGGACCGGCAGAACCAGCAGAGCCAGCGCGACGAATCGATCATCCGGTCGTTCACCGATCGCGAGGAGCGCCTGCACGCGCGCGAGCGTCAGGCGGAGCTGGATCTCGCGGCGCAGGAGATCAGGAAGCTCAAGACCGAGGCCCTCATCAAGAGCATCAACGCGATCGGCGCGCGCCTCGCGCAGACGATGCCGCTCTTGGGAGTCAAGCTCGGGCAGGCCGCGATCGAAAAGCTCACGGGCAAGGCCGGCACCGTGACCGAGCGCGAAGAGACGGCGTTCGAGACCGTGTGCGCGCTCGCCGACAGGCTCGAGCAGAACGGGATCAAGGATCCGAACGAGCTCAAGAAGGCCTTCAAGGCGATCCTCAAGATCGACGAGAACGATCCGATCTGGAGCAAGCTCTTCAAGGTGCTGATGGAGCGCGAGGTGCGCGCTTCGATCCGTCGCGCCGAGGAGAACGCGCGCGAGCTCGTGCCAGTCGAGGTCATTCTCGAGGAGGTCAAGAAGGGCAAGGACCCGCTCGAAGTCCGGCTCGAACCGAAGGAGCAGAAGCAGGAGCCGAAGAAGCAATCGCCGTTGCATCCATCAACAAACGCAACCGCATCGGGGAGCGCTGAATCCCCCGACCCCCATGGGGCCAATCAGGATCCGAAAGACGAAAGCGCATCGCGAGGCGCTGAACGGCGCGACTGCGAGGATCCTCAATGCTCGGCCGATGGCGTCGGCTTCGTCTGCGACCTGCTCGAGCGGCTTCTCGGATCGAAGGGCATCGACGTCACGAACGCCGAGGCGGTGAAGTTCGCGATGCGGATGGCGCTCAGTCTCGAAGAGAGCGACCCGATGTTCGACAAGCTCCCGCCAATCATCGAGGAGCTCAAGCGCCGTCGCGCCGCGCGGCAGGAAGGCGCGTGAGGAAAGCGCATCGGTGCGCGCTGAAGCATCGACTTCGACGTCAAGATCGAACGTCCAGTCACTCAAATCACTCAGATCAACGAGAAAGGAAGTGAATGTCATGGCAAAGAAGCGAATCGAGCGGATGCCTCCGGAGTTTCGTGCGGAGATCCAGGCCGCGCGCGAGCGGGGCGAGATGGTCTTCTTCACGAAGGCCGGCGACGTCGGCTTCACGAAGATGAAGCGCGGCGGCGGAGGCGGCCGTCGCAAGCGGAGCCGAGGCTGATGTCCGGCTTCTACACGGGCCCGTGCAGCGACTGCGGCAGCGAGGTCTCGACGCACCCGGATGGAGGCCACGACAAGAGGCCTGGCGGCGCGTTCTCTTCGGAGAAGGCGCGCGACGGCCGCTTCGGCGCGGTCTACCTCCTGTGCGCGACGGACATCGCGCGCCGCGAGCTCTCTCCGCAGTACGCGTCGGGCGATTGGACGCCCGGCCCGAAGCATCAACCGCACAAGGTCTTGCCGCAGGGCAAGCCGCTCTCGGAGTAGACAGGTGAAGTGGCTTGCGATCGGAGCGATTGCGCTTGCTGCCGCAGTTGCGATCTCGATCGCAAGCAAGCCGAAGGGGTACTTCCTCTGAACCAGTGGCATTGCGCCGCCCTCGAAGCGCGCAACTCAACGGCGAATCAGCGGACATCGGAAGGAGAGACGGGGATGGAAAAGAAGTTCGAGGACATGTTCAAGGACTTCGCGTGGACCGGTCTCGGCACCTTCGTCGGACGGTGCGTGCGCCGCATCGACCAGGCCATCGAGGCCTTCGTCGATGGCGCAGAGGGCTGATCGCCTCCGCGGCATTCCGGGGCCTTTCAACGTCGGAACGTCTTGGAATCGCCGATCAGTGGCATTCCGAGGCCTCAAACGTCGGAACCGCGTGCAACGATCTCGAAGCTGGCATTCCGGGGCCTTCAACGTCGGAACGGCGAGCACGTATTCACCAGTTGGCATTCCGCAGCCTTTGAATAGCGGAACGCACCAGAAGCTCGGTGCGGCATGCAAGTTGTCGCAGGTGGCATTCTGAGGCCTTCAACATCGGAACGAGTGCGGAGGTCAGTTCGGCGGTGCAGGTCATCACGGTTGGCATTCCGGGGCCTTTCAACATCGGAACGCCCGTACCAACGATCTCGAAGGTGGGCATTCCGGGGCCTTTGAACGTCGGAACATGAGAAGCTCGCATCGCAGTGGCATCCCGGGGTCTTCAACATCGGAACAGGGCGGAGTGCAGTTCATTGCAGTGGGCATTCAGAGGCCTTCAACGTCTGAACGTCGTCGGGATAAGTCAAGAGGAGTGATCGATGTCGAATGCGTTCACCAACGACGAGGTGCAGAGCCGTCTCGATGACGCCGCGACGCCTGCGGACGTCGACACGGTCGTCTCGGCGATGCTCGACGCAGGCGGCGCGCCCTCGTACATCGCGGACGATTCCTGGTGGCCGCTGACGCTCTCGGGCAACGGACACACGCTCGAGATCCTCGTCGCGCCCGACGTCGCTGCGCTCGGTGAGTCCTTCCGACTCGCGCGGCTGACGCCCTATGGAGCTCAGGCCTACGTCGATCGCTTCGATGCGATCCTGCCTTCGAAGAAGCTCCTGCACGCGATCCAGAACGCGTCGAGTCCGAAGATCCCCTTCATCGACGTCAAGGCCGCGCCATACAACGTGCCGCTCGCGGACATCGGGACGCCAAAGGCGACGGACGACGCGAACGATGCGATCGCGCAGAAGTACGAATCGCTCGGGCTGACGCCCGGAAGCGCGCTGACGATCGGCTACAAGAAGGCGATCGTCGTCGGGCCGAACCTCGATGGGACGAAGGTCGCGATCGCCGGAGGGATGTGGCCCGACGGCAGCGAGGTGCAGCCCTACGGAACGCCGCACCCGAGCAGCTACTCGGACTACAGCCACGGAATCGTGCTCGTCTCGCGCAAGGCGACGCTCGATGGAAGCCCGGTCGATCTGCGCATGGACGTCTTCGGATCAACGGACCCGAACATCTACGGCCTCGTGTCCGACCAGGGACGGTTCGATCCGATCTTCCCGAACGCGGGGCCGAACTCGCGCGCGGCCTTCGGGGCGAGCGGAAGCAGTTCGTCGAGCTCGACATCGAGCGGCACGACGGTAAGCGCGCCCGCGTCCTCGAGCACGTCGGCCGCGACGGACGACAGCGGAGACGACGACAGCAGTGAGGACGACAGCGGCGGCGGCGGATCGTCAGCGATCGGCTGGGTCGCGACGCTCGCCGGCATCGGGATCGCCATCGGCATCGGGGGCGTCATCTACTACTATCACTACGTCGTCTGAGAGGAGATTGGACCTATGCGCCGCACGAGAGTTCGAGGTCATAAGCGCCGTGGCGGGATTCGTGTGCGCGCGCACGACAGGCGTCTCAATCAAGCGGGATTCGCCGACGTCAAGATCGCGTCGGTGGTCGTCCGTCGAGTTCAGGGCTCACGTGGTCATGCACATGTGCATGTCGCGGTCGAGTATGTCGATCGCGATGGGCATCGAAACACTCTCGAAGGAGAGGCCAAGAGTCCGCTCATCCAAAGAGCGCTGATGCTCGCCCACAAGCAGGGCAAGCGATTCCATTTCGTCGGCGGAGCCTCGTACGCCGACCTGCTCGAGGCCGAAGCGTCGCATCCGGTCGGGGCAAACTACGCAAGCGGAACGCGCGACCCGCTTGCGGAAAGACTATTCGTCGGTGTCTTTCCGGAGGGCATCGTTTACGCGGATCGAGCGAAGGAGGAGCATGGCGATTACAAGAAGATCGCGTTCCTTCCATTCCGCACGCTCAGGCTCGACGTCTACGCGCCGAAGAGTCCGCTTCTGCCGCTGATTCGGCAGGACGCGGCACGAATGCAGGCGCGTCGCGGACAGCAGTTCGAAGTCTCGGCATCCGGGCAAACGGTGACTCTCGGGACGAGTGCCGGATGATGCTGCTCCGCACGACACTCAAGATCTACGCGTTCGTCGCGATGGGTCTCGTTGCCGTGGGCTTTCCGGTTGCCGTCCGGCATGCTGGCCGTCGACGTCGCTGGCATCCGAGAGTCGCGCGCGACGCCGTCGCGATCTTCGCGATTCTCTCGGGTCTCGCAAGCCTGTGGCTTCCGCTCGCGTTCCTCGCCGTCTTGGCAGTGCAGAGCCGGCGGAAGGAATTCGCAGCGGCGAGGCGAGATGCAGCGCGCGCGCGGCGACAGATCGAGGAGCGCAAGAAAAGAGGTTCGACATGCATTCAGGCGAGCACGACGTTCGAGACGGTGGAGAAGCTCCAGTGGATGTATTCGAACAAGGCCACGACTTTCGCTATCTCCGATGGCGAGAGGCCACGCGACGAGCCCTCTGGGCCGTCGATCGACACTGGTACGTCCTCCTTGCGTATCTGACACAAGGCCCAGTCACGCAAGGTGCAACGAAATAGGATCGGCGACCTCTTCCAGAATGCGCCGACTCTCGTCGCTTCGCGCCCCATTCCATGAATCCCATCCGATCTCGAATGCGCGACACGCTGATGGGCCGACAGGACCGGCAGAACTACGGCTGCGTGCGTTGCGGTCACGTCTCGGAGACGAAGTTCGGGTGCTGTCCGAATTGTAGGGCCGACGGGACGGCGCGCCTGACCACGCTTCCTGCCCGCCGCCGTCCTCTTGCGCATCGCGGAAAGCCGGTCTCGAAGATCGCCGCGATGGAGAACTGGATGGCGAAGCACAACGTCATGATGCCGCCACCGATGGCCTATGGCGACAGCAAGCCGCTGATCTCGAAGATCGAGAAGATCGCAGAGAACAATCCGATCACGCTCGGACGAGATCTCAATCTTCCGATCGATGTGACGACGCAGACGCTCGCACTGCTTGCGAAGCGCGGAAGCGGCAAGACCTACACCGCGTGCGTGCTCATCGAGGAGTTCGCGCGCCTCGGCATCGCGACGGTCGCAATCGATCCTGCGGGTGGCATGTGGGGCCTTTCGAAGGGGCCCGATGGCCACGGCCAAGGGATCGACATGCACATCTTCGGAGGCGACCACGGAGAGTCGCTGAGCGACGAAAAGGGAGCGGAGATGGCCCTTTTCGTGACCGAGGCGAAAAAGCCGGTGCTCTTCGACCTCTCGCACATGCGCCGCGACGGCCAGTGCATGTTCATGGTGCGATTTCTCGAGGAGCTCTACTTCCGCAAGGGTCGCGACAAGACGCCGATGCACCTCGTGATCGACGAGGCCGACCTCTTCGCGCCGCAGAAGACGGGTGGCGAGCAGCTCACGAAGAAGATGCTCGATGCGATGGAGGACATCTTCCGCCGCGGCCGGCAGCGAGGCATCGGTGGCACGCTCGCGACGCAGCGTCCGTCGGTCATCCACAAGAACGTGCTCTCGCAGACGCAGGTGCTCATCGCGATGCGCCTGACGGCGCCGCAGGACGGCGAGGCGATCGATGAGTGGGTGCGCGCCAACGGCGACGAGGACCGGCGTCTCGAGCTTCGAGAGACGCTGCCTGCGCTCGAAACGGGTGAAGCGTGGTTCTGGTCTCCCGGATGGGGCGACATCTTCAAGCGCGTGAAGATCCGCAAGAGGCGCACCTTCGACAGCTCGTTTACGCCGAAGGTGGTTCTCTCCGAGGAGGCGATCGCGAAAACATCTGTTGTAGAGCCGGAAACTGCCTTGCCCGTAACCGAGCTCGACGATAGGCTCGACGACGAAGAAGAAGAGATCGAGCTCGATCGAGACGACGACGAAGACGACGACAACGAGGAGATCGAGCGATGACGACGACGAAGGCAAAGCGAGGCTTTGCAGCGATGACACCGGAGCAGCGACAGTCGATTGCTGCAGCTGGAGGTCGGGCGGCGCACGCGAAGGGGACGGCCTACGAGTTCGACACGGAAGCGGCGAGCGCCGCCGGAAAGAAGGGCGCGGCTGTCGCGCTCGAGAATCGAAGGCGCCGGCAACAAGCTGGTGAGGACCAAGAGGGAAACGTCAAATGATCTACCTGCTCGACACGAAGACGAAGGCAACGGGCGGAGTCACTCGCGACGATCTCGCGATCCTCGCGGAGGCGGTCACGTACGGCGCTGGCCACATCGACAAGGACTGGGGCCGGATCTCGAACGAAAAGGCCCGCGTGCTGTCGAACTCCGCGGCCGATCACGACGCGATCGCGTCGGGCAATGCGGTGCTCGCGACGATCGTCGACGAGCTCATCGACCCCTCGACGGGCAAGGTCGCGACCGACGCTCTCGCTTGGCACTACATCGACGATCAGAACATTCGTCACATCGACGTCGGCTGGCAGGTGATCCAGTCGGTCGGTGGCGGCAAGTTCGTCGGAACGACGGCCGACACGTACTACGTGAGCCTGAGCCTCGCGCTCGGCCACGAGGTCGAGGAGGACGACGGCGATCCGTTCACGAACGGCTGGAGCCTGCGGGGCGACTACAAGACGCTCGTCGCCCAAGAGGTGTGCGATCCGGTCGAGGGCCTCGGCTACATCGTCACGACGAAGAACGGCACGAAGTGCGCGCTTCCGAACTACGTCCTTCCGGGCTGGTTCGATCCGTACGCGCCTCCGGGCACGAGGCTCGACCGGCTCGGCGAGTGCACGCATCCGCTCGAGATCACGCCCGGCGGCTATCTCGTGAAGATGACGACGAGCGGGCAGGAGAGCCAGGAGGACATGCGGCAAGGACCGCTCGTCGCCGAGATCGAGTGGGGCGAGAAGGTCCCGGAGTGGAAGAAGAGGCTCCGTCGTCCGCGCATCGAAAAGCGGCTCGAACGAGCGAAGGCGCTCCTCGGAAAGAGGGGCTAGCGAGATGCCTCTTTCGCTCACCGGTCCCGACGACGACGGCCTCTTCGGGCTCCAGTTCGTGGCGGGTCAGGCAACGCCCGATCCGTCGGACGCGCTCCAGCCCTATCTCGGCGAGGACGAGAAAGCGATCGTCGCAGCCTTCAATCAGATGAAGGCGATCCTCGAGACGCTTCTCGGCGGAGGCGTCAACGCGCAGGTCGTCCACACCGCGAAGGGCATCGTCACCGCGAACGTCGCCGACCTCGATCAGTTCCTCACGAACTCGATCAACAACGACGGCGTGTCGTACACGCCGGGCGAAGGTCAGATCGTCGTGCTGATGGCGCAGACGACGGCCTCGGAGAACGGGCCGTACGTCGTCGGAGAGATGACGGGGCCGTTCCGGGCTGCGCTCGCGCGGCCGTCGTGGTGGGCCTCGGGGTCGGCGATCATCTCGGGGTCAATGATCTCGATCGGCGCGAACGGCGCGACCTACGGCGGATCGGTCTACCAGGGCTGCACGCTCAAGTCGTTCGCGCCGGCGGGCGGTGTCGTCGACACCGACGATCCGCAGCTCTTCCCGGACGAGATCCACGGGCAGGTGACGCTCACGAACGGCGGTGCCGTCTTGAGCGTGCCCGTGCGATCGAACACGCAGACGATCGTCGCAGTCGATCGGCTCTCGGCCGTGGGGACAGCGCTCACGGTGCAGTACAACGGGTCGGCCATCGTCGCCGGAAACCTCGGGACCGGGTCGATCACGATCGCGGCGGAGATCGCTGCGGGGACGATCAACGTGGCCGACGGATCGGTCATCAACTGGTCGGTCTCGAACTGGTAGTCGGAGAAGGAAGGGGAGAGAGGACCTATGCCGCTCGAGCAAACAGGACCGGACAGCGTAGGCCTCTTGGGCCTCACATTCGTGCCAGGCCAGGCGACGCCCGATCCGAGCGACGCGCTGATGCCCTATCTCGGCGAGGACGAAAAGCTCCTCGCGGCCGTCTGGGACAACCTGCGCGCTGCGCTCGAGGGGCTGCTCGGCATCGGCACGAGCCAGCCGGCGTGGTTCATCGACAGCGTCAACGGCAAGGACACGAACACCGGCGCGACGCCGGCGACGGCCGTGCAGACCTTCACGGAGGTGATGCGGAGGCTCGGTCCGAACCCGCTCATGAAGCAGGCGACGACGATCACGATCCTGTCGTCGACGCTGCTCGCAACGGACCAGCCGTTCATCGATGGGATGCGAGTGCCCGAGTTCGATTTCACGATCATCGTGCGAGGCACGGTGTTCGCGGGTGCGACGCTCGGTGCGATCACGTCCGTCACGGCGATCAACCACGCAGTCGCAAACGGCGCGCTCTACGTCACGATCGGCACGATCACGTGGCCGGCGGCGCGCACGCGCGTGCGCATCCTCGGCGGCCCGCGCGACGGAGCCGTCGCCTACGTCGAAACCGCGAACACGGCCGCGGGGCAGTCGCGTCTTTCGCCCTTCACGATCATCGCACCGGGAACGGTCGGAGACTTCACGGTCGCTGGCGGAACGATCGTCACGCCCATCAACGGCGACGTCCTCATCGTCGAGACCGTGAGCCGCGCGCAGAAGCCGCTGCAGGTCATCGGGAGCGCCGCGAACATCGTCTTCGAGAACATGCGCTTCGACGACGACGCGGCCGAGACGTTCTCGAACGCAGACATGGTCGGCGACTTCTGGTCGGCAACGTACAACCATTGCTCGTTCGGCGACGGCGCGGAGGCGGAGCGCGGCAGTCAGTACTTCAATGGCTGCGACTGCGGAGAGCTCTTGAATGCGACGATGACGCCGTGCTCGGCGCTCGCATGCCTCATCACCGGCTTCTTCGGAACGGGCGTGAGTGGTTCGTGGAACATCGACGCCGATACGATCTTCTCCGCATGCAACGTGACCGGTCTGATCGGGGCAATCGCTCCCATCTTGGTCTTCGGAAACGTCGCGTTCTACAACAACACGTCGCAGCCCTGCATCATCTTCTTCGCCGACGGAGCTGCGCGCTTCAGGCCGTACCGGTTCTCGGATGGAGTGACGTACGGAACAGGAAACCAGTACGTCTTCCGCATTCGCGCCGCGACGGGCAAGATCCTGATTCAGGACATCGCGACGAGCATCACGATCGTCGGGACCACCGCATTCGCGCTCATCGCCGGAAAGACGATCGCGACGAAGCAACTCTACCCGGTCGACAACAAGGGCAATCTCATCTCCTCTCCTGCGGGAGATGCATCGACCGAAGTCGGAGCAAACGTCTACCGAGTCACGAATACGAACATCGCTCGCAACGTTTGCCTGACGAACGTCGCGAACCTCAACGCCTTCACCGTCGCTGGAAACGATGGCGTCGCGAACGTCGAAGGCGACACCGTCGTGCTGCTCGCGCAGACGACGCCATCGCAGAACGGTCCGTACCTCGTCGGCACCGTTGCCGGGGGTACCGCGCCTCTCGTGAGGCCCGACTGGTGGCAGTCGGGGCTCGCGATCGTTCCGGGTCTCGGGATCCGGGTCACGTCGGGCACCTTCTATCGCGGGGTCACGCTCACGGCGTACGCGACGACGGGCACCGTCGACACGAACGATCCGGTCTTCATCCCGACGCAGATCACGATCGCGGTCACGCTCACGAACGGCACGGTGAACATCACGAACGTGCCCTTGTTCCTTTCGGCCAAGCTCTCGTGCGCGATCAGCCGAATCACGCCGAACACGCCAGCGGCGACCGTGATGTATCAGCCGACGGGCATTGTCACTGGCGAGCTCGGAAGCGGCGCACCGAACATCACGATTCAGGCGCAGGTCGCGAACGCGGGCATCAACGCCGCCGATCAGTCGCAGCTCAACGTCACGATCTTCCAGGGCTGAGAAGAAGGGGTCATGCCATGACGAATTCGAAGAAGCGGATCCTCGACTTCTTGCTCGACGCGCTCGGTCAGGGCCGGGAGTTCCGGCCCGACCTCAAGTCGATGCAGCTGCTCGTCAACCGCGCGCAGCCGGGAGAGCAGCCTCGGCCGAAGTCGCTCATCGAGCTCGACGCCGCCCAACTGGCGGCGACGCCCTACGATCTGTGCGACCTGATCGAAGGTCGCATCGAAGCTGCGCCCGATGGGACCGTCTACGAGCTTCGAGCCTTTTTCACCGACGACAAGTCGATCCGGGAAAAGCTCGTGTTCGTGACGCCCCTCGTCGACGACACCCGCGAGACGATGCCGCCGCCGGCGCCGCAAGCCGCGGAGACCGAGCCCGAGAAGCCCGAGGCCGAGGAAGTCGATCACGAGACCTTCATCCGCGGATCGATCGGCTGAGAGATCGATGCCGCTCCTTCAGGCCCTGCTCTTCGGCTACGTCCTCGTGACGACGCTCGTGATGCTCGTCGTCGGGCAAGTCGTGCTCGAGGCGTACAAGGAAGCAAGCAAGAGCGATCGATTGAAGGTGCCAGCCTGGAAGAGGCTCATCTGTCTCGTCGCGGTCTCGGCGATGTGGGGACCGATCGCGATCATCACGGCGATCGTCATGATTCAAGAACACTTCGGAAACGCAAAGAAGGAAAGGTAAGTCGTCATGCCCCTCGAGCTCAAAGGTCCGAACTCCGCCGGCTTCGATTCGCTCAACGTCGTTCCCGGGCATGCGTCGCCGGATCTTCAAGATGCGAGCATGCCGTATCTCGGGGAGGACGAGACCGTCATCGCGGCCGTCGTCAACCCGCTCGTGGCGGCCGTCTCAGGGGCGATCATCCCGCCGGCGGCGAACGTGCCTGCGCTCTCGCTGATCGATGACACGCTGCTCGCGAACGGAGCGCTCGTCTGGGTCACCTCGCGCAAGCGCTACTTCTCGCTCGACAAGACGTCCTCCGCGGCGCTGACCTCCGGCGAGGTCGTCGCGACGAAGAGCGGCACCGGCCGATGGGTCTCGCTCGATGCGACGACGTCCTTCGTGTGGTCGCTTCAGACGGTCTGGTACCTCGACCCGGCGAACGCATCGAACGCCGCGAGCGACGACAACAACGGCCTCACGGCAGGAACGCCGCTTCTCACGGGCGAGGAACTCCAGCGCCGGCTCGGAACGCTCCAGCGCACCCTCAACGGCGGAAGCACCGTGACCGTGAACGTGCTCTCGTCGGGCGCGAACCTCTCCTTCATGGGAGTCAAGGGTACGATCAATGTCGTCGGCACCCGCACGCAGATCTTCGCTGGCACGCTCACCTCGGCGACGGCGATCAACCGCGCCGGCAACACGCCGCAGATCATCCAGGCGTCGGGCCTCGCTGGCTCTTGGACCGCGCTCGGAGGCGTCAGCCAGCGCATTCGCCTGACGAGCGGTGCGACGCTCGGCACCGCGTTCATCATGGTGGACGACGGCACCGGCAACCATCAGGCGGAGACGACGCCTTTCGTCGACTCGAGCGGCAACAGCTTCAACCCCGCGGGCACAGAGAACTTCGTCGTCGAGTCGCTGTCGACCATTGCCGACATCACGATGGACCAAGTGGGTGTTCTGGAGCTCATCGTCTTCGTCACCGATTCGCAGTTCACTACGTTGACGAAGGCGAATGCTGGACAAGTGATCGCGAATGGCTGCAAGTTCGCAGGTCAGATCTGGTGTCTGAATAGCCTCACAGTGACGGGGTGCTTCCTCGGAGGCGTGTCGAGCAGCTATAGCGGATCGAACATTCTGTTCGTGCACGCGTGTGGCGTGACCGCAGACATCCGAACCGGATTTCCGTTCGGTAGCAAAGAACTCGGTGCACTTGCCACAATCAACGTGGATCAAGACACGTTCATGCTCGACGCTGAAATCTTCGTGTACTCGCCGGAGTCCAACCAAATTGGTCCGGTGTTCTTCAAAAACACGACGAAGAAGCTCATCGATACGAGCATCGGCGCATCCGCGCAAACCCAGGGTGGCGCATTCCAGTGCACCGGCATCCTCTACGGCAGCACGACCCTCGCCGCGAGCGTCGGCGTTCTGCTCGGCAAGGGCGCGCGCGTCGACCTCAACGGCTTCACCGCGACGTTCACCTCGCCCGGCAACAACTGGCAGTTCGGCTCGGCCGGCAAGGCGCACGCGGGGCTTCCGTTCGTCGACCAGTTCAACGTCGGCGCCGGCGCGGTCGCGAACTCGAACATGGCGCAGGCGATCTAGTCCGAGATAAGCTGCGACGATGCCGCTCGAAATCGACGGGCCCGATGCGCAAGGGTCGATCACCTTGCGCTTCGTGCCGAGCCGCGCTGCTCCCGATCCGAGCAACGCGGGCCAGCCGTATCTCGAGCAGGACGAAAAGGCGATCGTCGCGGTCATCAAGTCGCTGATCGCATCGATGGCGCAGAAGCCTGCGCCGACGCTCGCAGCGCTGTCGGTGACTGCCTGGACGATCGATCCGGTCAATGGAAGCGACAACGCTCCGAGCATCAACGGCGCGATGCTGCGGACGGCGCGCGAGCTCTGTCGCCGCTGGGGCAACGGCACGCTCACGACGAACGTCGTCGTCACGCAGATCGGAGACCTCGCCGAGGGCGATGGCTGGATCGTCAATGGCCTGAGCACGGGGGGAAACTTCGACATCGTCGTCACCGTGAACGTGGTCCCGACGGCGACGCAGACCATCGGGGCGATCACGGCCAACACGCCGATCAACCACGCGGACCCTCACGACTGCGCGCAGTACCTCACGATCGCGTCCGGTGGCGCGGGCATCGCGTGGGCCCCATACATCGACAAGCAGGTGCGGATTGTGAGTGGTCCGCGCGCGGGAGCCTGCGCATTTCCAGACACGGACATGGGCTCGGGCCGCTGCAGGTTCTCGCCGTTCATGGTCCCAGAAGGTCAAGCGGTCTTCCTTCCGATCGTCAGTCCGCAGAACGGAGACGTGATCGAGCTCGTGACGCTCGGTGAGTGCCACAACCTCGTGCTTCACTACACCGACGTCGTCTTCGTCTTCAACAATGCGCACTTCGACGATGCGAGCGGAGCAGGCCACGACCTCGAAGGGCTCTTCGGAAACCGCGTGCAGTTCAACGGATGCATCGTCGACGGGTTCATGTACGTCGCGATGGGCCTTGGGCCAGGATGCAGCGGCACGGAGTTCACGGGCAACCTGTACACAGTTGCATCGCAACCGTTCCTATGGGGATGTCACTGCGTCGGTGGCGGCTACGCGGTCGAGGGGAACTTCGACGTCGACGGCGACACGCTCTTGCGGTCGAGTCGTCTCGTCATCATCGGCCCGACGGGCGGCAGCAACCACATGGCGACGGTCAACAACGTCGGAGGCTACGGCAACGGCGTCGGCGCGCTGATCGAATGCTCGCAGGGCGGACAACTCTACGTCGGAAACTCGAGCACGTCGCAAGGGACGAACGTGTACGGGCAAATGGACTACAACGCCGATGCCCACACGATGAGTCAGATCCAGTACGACGACCCGTCGTCGTGGAAGGTGCAGACGGCGATCTCGGCCTTCCTCCAAGGAGGCGTGCCCAAGACGCTTGGAGATCTGCCGCTCGCACCCGATGCTGGTCTGAACGCGATCGTGAGGGCGATGCACTAGGCTTGCACGCGACGGACTTGCTGACGGCGAGTCCTTGAGCGCGACTCGCTGCGCTTGCATCCAGAGACGTCTTTGCTGGTTGCGGCGAATCCTTTAGCGCGTCTCGCTGCGCCTGCACAAGTCCAGTCACAGCCCCAGTGGCGTCGAGTTCTTCAGCGCGTCTCGCTGCGCTTGCATCCGGGCAAGTCTCGATGATCTACGGGGCCAAAGGCACCACGGCGAGTCCTTGAGCGCGTCTCGCTGCGCTTGCATCCGCGACTCCGAGGCGTCGAGCGGCAGCGACTGTAGTCACGGCGAGTCCTTGAGCGCGCCTCGCTGCGCTTTGGTAATCCACTCCTCACGGCCTTTGCTCGGCGATTGACGGCTTCGTCCCGCGAAGTCGAGTCCTTCAGCGCGTCTCGCTGCGCTTGCATCCGGGCTTGGGACTTGAATGCGTCTCGCTGCACTTGTATCGTCATATCGACGTCGTTATCTAGCCTCGGCATCTGTCGTTCGACGTAGGCGAGTCCTTTGAGCTCGCCGGGTCTCATTGGCGAGTTCGTTGAGCGCGTCTCGCTGCGCTAGCATCCGTTGTTAGCGTTCTCGTGTCGTGACGTCCGTCGTGGATCGTGGCGAGTCCGTCAGCGCGTCTCGCTGCGCTTGCATTGGAGTGCTCGTGCCAGGCACGCTCACCGCGGCGAGTCCTTTTGAGCGCGTCCCGCTGCGCTTGCATCGAGCGTCTCTAATTCAGGCGGCGGCGCGCAAACGGCAGGGCGAGTCCTTCCAGCGCGCCTCGCTGCGCTTGCATCGCCATGGTGGAAGTCATCGACGACGCGTCCAGAGCCCAAGAGCCCAAGGCGAGTCCTTCAGCGCGTCACGCTGCGCTTTACATCCCGTGCCCCGGACGCGGCCGCCGTCCCTGGCGAGTCCTTCAGCGCGCCTCGCTGCGCTTGCATCCAGATCAACAAGTGGCAGACGCGCTGCAATCGCTGCCACATGGCGAGTCCTTCAGCGCGTCCCGCTGCGCTTGCATCTCCGGTGGCTGACGCCGTCGATGACGACGTGCCCCATCCGGGCGAGTTCTTCAGCGCGTCTCGCTGCGCTCGTATCGGCGGATGGCCATGCGAATGACGGCTGCGTAGTGCGAGTCCTTCAGCGCGACTCGCTGCGCTCGCATCACGGACCCGGACGCCCGCCGAGCCGACGATATCGCAAGGCGAGTCCCTCAGCGCGTCTCGCTGCGCTTACATCGCGTGCATCCGATTACGACCGAGTGCAAGCTGCGGTAGAAGGCGAGTCCTTCAGCGCGTCTCGTTGCGCTTACATCGAGGGCGAAACAACTCGGTCCAGAAATCGCTCGTGTGGCGAGTCCTTCAGCGCGTCTCGCTGCGCTTACATCGCGAGACGCTCGAGCGCGACGGCGATCCGCTCGAGCAGGCGAGTCCTTCAGCGCGTCTCGCTGCGCTTACATCGCGGGACGGGCAGCGCATCCCGACCGGCCATGCGTGAGGGCGAGTCCTTCAGCGCGTCTCGCTGCGCTTACATCAGGTTGTGAAAGACCACGAATCGTTCCGCACGGATGGACGCGATTCTGCGAGAGCCTATGCGTCCGAAGGCGGTCCAACAAGTACATTCGCATGTCGAAGCGTGGAAACCAGAAGAATTACGAAGACCCATGCCTTGCGAGCGAACGCCGGAAGCAGCCTAGCGCCCAAGCGCTCGCCGATCGCCAAGGCCATCGCAGCCACGAAAAACGCCGAGGAATCATGCAAGATCGTGAAGGGCAAAGATTCCTGGTTGACACCGGCTCTACCGGTGGTATGGTCGTCGGCAGAAGGTCATGTCGTCGTTCTCGCGAAGGATGAGTCTCTCGACGTCGGCGGCGAAAGCCATCGAGGCCGAGCGCTGCCTTTCCGTTTGCACGTACATCCAGGCAGGCACCTTCCTCGATCGCAACCACAAGCCGGGGACCTAGGCGACCAACCACGCGCAGAGAGCGCATTCGGAAGGCCGCCACGGGAAACCGAAGGCGGCCTTCATCGTTTTCGGAGCGATAGACCGTTATGGAGGCGGGCGTGACTGTAAATCACGCGGCACTTGCCCCTCAGGATTCGATTTCCTGGCGCTCCACTTCGACGACGAGAAAGAAGGAGACGGCGATGAAGCGAAAACCGACGGCCATCCGGCCCGCAAGCAACAAGGAGGGACGTTAGCTCCAAGGAGGAGCAGGAGCCTTTTAAGCTCGCAGGGCGCGGTTCGATTCCGCGGCGTCCCACGGCAGCCCTCGGGGGTTGGCGTCAAGGTGACGCAGCGGTCTCTTACACCGACAGAGGCGGGTTCGATTCCCGTGCCCCCGACTGAGCGACTGAGCGACTGAAGCGAATCGATATCATTCCGGTCTCGTCTAATGGAAGGACGCGCGACTCTGGATCGCGCTATTGGGGTTCGAGTCCCTGGACCGGAGCCACTGCGAACGTGATCGCAGCCGTTCTCTGACAACCGAGCATCTCTTTGAGGAGGAGCGGCGAGTCCGCTGGTCCTTCCTCGTTCCAGGGTGGCCTAACGGTAAGGCTGCGCACTGTTAATGCGTCAGATGCAGGTTCGACTCCTGCCCCTGGAGCCACGAGCCACGACCTCGGGGACGTTCTTCTCTTTCGCACCGACGAAGCTCCAGATCTCGTCGCACTGCACGCGACGGCTCGCGAGCTTGCGCACGTGCTCGTCGTGGAATGCGAGGCACGCATCGCCGATGTCGGCGAGGAGCTTCAACACCGTCCCCTTGGCCGTGCCGGTCATGCGGCATGTCGCGCGAATCGAGTTCCCCTCGACCAAGCAGGCGACGACGGCGGCGCGGCGCTTGGGGTCGAGGACGTTCATGGATTCATACTAACCCTTATGCGTGAGCGGTCAAGCTATTCGACCAGTTTATGTCCAAGGAAGAGACCGGTGGGATGAGCCTGCGAGCCTCGTACGTCGGCTAGATTTGCATTAGTCGCTTGCAAATTAGCGATTCGCCTGCCAAGGTTAGCGAATGACGCCTGCGGATGATGAGGACATCTTCGATTCTGGTGAGGAAGAGGATGATGTCGTCGAGGAAAAGTGGACGAATCTCGCGATCGACGCCGGGCGTGTCTTCACTCCCTCCGCTCCCATCGACGATCGCGCGTTGTTTGCGGGGAGGGACGAACAGATTCGAAAGGTTACGCATGCCGTCAACCAGAAGGGGCAGCACGCAATCCTTTATGGCGAACGCGGTGTGGGAAAAACGTCGCTATCAAACATCCTCGCTAGCCTCTTCGACATTCCTGGTAGCGCGATCGTCGCGCCGCGTATCAATTGCGATATCACCGACACGTTCGAGACGGTGTGGCGGAAGGGCTTCGATGACATCACCATTCCGCAGCGGCGAAACCAGGCCGGATTTGATCGCGCTCCCGTCGACGTCGAAGTTCCGGCGAACTTCTTGAGTCAACAGGTTTCGCCGGACAGCGTTCGCCGAGGGCTGCGACTTCTTGCCGAACGATGCCTCCCGATATTCATCTTCGATGAGTTCGATCGGCTAGGCCCCGATGTTCGTCGCGCCATGACCGACACGATCAAGACCCTCTCTGACAACGCGGTGGGTGCAACGGTTGTTCTGGTTGGAGTCGCTGGGAGCGTTGAGCAACTGCTCGCGGAGCATCAGTCCGTGGAACGAGCGCTGGTTCAGATCCCGATGCCTCGAATGCTTCCCGAGGAGATCTCGAAAATCATCGGAACCGGAATGAAGAAGCTCGACATGACGATCGAGAATCGAGCCGCCCGCAGAATAACGCAGCTCTCTCAAGGACTGCCGCACTACGCACACCTGCTTTGTCTTCACGCTGCATATGCCGCAATCGATTCGAAATCGAAGCACATCACCATCGAGTCTGTAGAGACATCGATTGAGCAGGCGATCATCAATGCCCAGCAATCAATTCGCGTTACGTACGAACAGGCCATCCGTAGTCCCAGAAAGGACAGCCTCTTTGCCGATGTCCTGTTGGCAGCCGCCGTCGCGGAGAAAGACGAGCTGGGTCTATTTGCCGCGCAAGACGTTCGTGGTCCGCTGCAAGCGATCACGAAGCACGAGTATCAAATTCCAAGCTTCGCAAGGCATCTCGTCGAGTTTTGTCAAATCGATCGCGGGCCGGTGCTTGAGCGGAAAGGCGTCCGGTACAGGTATCGATACCAGTTTGTGAATCCTCTTCTGCAGCCATTTGTCATCATGAAGCGCTTGCATTCGAAGCGGATCTCGCCACAGATCTTCGACTAATCCTTCACCGTGTCGTGCCACCTTGCGTTTGCTGCACGCCTAGCAGCCTCCACCCGCAGTTTTCGGCTCATCGACTTGGCGCGTGCCTTGCCGCCCTTAAGTCCGCCCAGACGCCCCAGCGCGACCGCGGCCGCATGCGCAATTTCTTCCGGCGTTAGTTTCTCTGTCTTGTTCTCGCTGGTGGCTTCTTGCACGACTGCTGCGGCGAGCGCGTTGACATCACGAGGGCGTTTTTTTGGCTTGCTTGAGCGCTTAGGCATCGTGTCATCGTCGCACGTCATGGCGTCTCCGTCACGTGGCCGCAGAGAGGGCAGGCTCCTTTGGGGGGCCACTTGCCGTCGAGTACGTCGTCGATCGGTACGTGTGCCGCACGCCCGATCCGAATCGCCGTTGCCGCGGTTGGCGGATTCTTCGTGGAGTGTGCGGAGTATTTCAGGGTGTGCGGTCGCATGCCCGTCGCCTTGGCCAGCGCTTCCCACGAACCGAGACGGCGATGCAGGAAGACGAGCGCGGCGCGGACGTGCTTCTGCTCGTCGGGCATTAGCTCAGGCGTTTTCCTTCGGACGGACTCACGTTTCCACGACACCTTTTCGCGCAGGACCGGCATGGCGTCTACCGTGCGCATGCTTGAGCGGTCACGCAAAGTCATACTGACCCACTACCGTTATCTCGACATGATCCACCCACCGTCGTCACTTTGCCCTCGCTTCTTTTCACGTGGACTGTGGTGCAATTGGCAGCACGCTAACCCGAAAGTCGCTCCTTTGCTGGCACGCAAGTGCTCGCCGATGACATCGGTTATCTCTTGACAAGATAGAGGTCCTGGTTCGAGTCCAGGCGGTCCACCTCCTGCGAGCCGTTGAATGGTGGGTTATCAATACGGATGATCAGTCCCACCGTTCGTTCTTTGCCCGCGGGTTATCGCCGTCGAAGCGTAAATAGTGACGCGCCTCTTTCGTAAAGAGGAAAACCGGGTGCAAGTCCCGGCGATGGCTCTCAACAACGTGTGCGCTGCTAGACTTCTGGTGAGGTCCTCGGATTTTCAATCCGAAGAGGCGGGTCCGATTCCCGTGCAGCGCTCTAGCGATGGTCCGGCAGCTCGAAAGTCGAGCGCTCGGTTGAAGCCCGAGAGGTGAGGGTGCGAGTCCCTCCTGGACCACCATGGTGCGCGTTGCCATCTGGTGAAGGCGCGAGGTTGTGGCCCTCGCAAGGCGAGTCCGATTCTCGTCGCGCACCCTGCTTGTCCTCGTCTCGACGGACACTCGAGCATCCGTTTCCTAAACGGGTTGTCATGGTTCGACTCCATGCGAGGGCACTGATGCCTGCGTATGCATCTGGTGAGGCAACCCCACTGTCTATGGGGTGAGGCGAGTCCGATTCTCGTCGCAGGCGCTCGATGTGGGTCAGAGGCGATGGTTGCCGGGCGGATTCCAAATCCGCCGTCGACGGGGTCCGATTCCTCGCTGGCCCGCTACTTCGTGATGTGTCGTTCGGGGTCATCGTCCAAAGGCCGGACGTCGGCGTCGCAAGCCGAAAATGCGAGTTCGAGTCTCGCTGACTCCACTATGGGCTTGTCTGACGGGTCAGGGCCATCCTTTGCAAGGATGCGCATCTCGGTTCAACTCCGAGCAGGTCCACTGAATGCCGAACGGGTCTCCGGAGGGAGGCGCTCCCTTGGTATGGGAGAAAGGCGGGTGCAACTCCCGCGTTCGGCTCCAGCGCGATGGTCAACCCAAATGGGAGACTGTGGCTCATCACCGCATGATGTCGAGAGCAAGCCGCGTCATCGCAGCAAGAGCGATGACACACTGAGGTGATTCCTCTGAAGGCCGCTTTCGCCGTCCCCAGGTCATCGTGCTCTTGCGGGTATGGCGCTGGTCGCCAGCCGGCCTTCCAAGCCGTGCCGTCCGGGTTCGAGTCCCGGTGCCCGCTCCGTTCGCTTTCTGGCGAACAATCGAACGCCGGATAAACACGTCACCGAAGTACAAGGTGACGTCGAGGGCGTGACGGGTCGGCGGAGCCGTCCCGCCCGGTGCGGGCGCGTGGTTGCCATCCACGATGAGGCGAGTTCGACTCTCGTCGCCTGCTCCAATCGGCGTAGTGGGCGATCCTTACTGCGGCGCGTGCAATGGTGCAGGCGCAGCCGGGATCGCTCCCATCTCAAGAGCGTCTGAGCCCGAACCATCTGGTGATGGGACGCGTCTGCAAAACGCGGAGTGTCGAGTCCGATTCTCGACGGGCTCTCCGTTTCCCGTGCGGTGGCCCGCGCCCTGGACTTCTAATCCGAGGAGCCTCGGTCCGATTCCGAGACGGGAATCCGTTGTCGCATTCGTCTAGTGGCCTAGGACGGCCGATTCTCGATCGGCCAACGGGGGTTCAAGTCCCCCATGCGACGCTGCCCCATCCGGCGGACCCGGTGGCGAGACTACGAATCTCGCTTGCGGTGGTTCAACTCCACCATGGGGCTCTAGTTGTTGTCCCGTCGCGCGGAACGCGACTCGACGCTCCGAACGTCGAAGAGGTGGTCCGACTCCACCACGGGACGCTGCAAGGATGGAGCAACAGCTGCTTGTCGGCCTCATAAGCCGATGCCGAAAGGCCAACTCGGTGCAATTCCGAGCCTTGCTACCAACGCTGCGACCCAGGGTGGAGGAGCGGTCCATACCCGCGACCTACTCGGTTCGAATCCGAGCGCAGCGACTCTCGATCCCCGGTCGTCTAGCTGGCAGGACATCCGTCTTTGAAGCGGAGAAGCGAGGTCCGAATCCTCGACGGGGAACAGGGCTCTGCGTGCGCCATGCACGCATCCCATATCGGCGTGTCGCCTAGTGGTAGGGCACCTGCTTCGGGAGCAGGCACATCGCTGGTTCGATTCCAGCCACGCCGACGAAAACTCGAGACGTCCGTTGGACGGAGGCGATCCTCACACGGTCGCCGTGGCGGTCCGATTCCGCACGTCTCGACTGAGAAACGGGTCACAACATTCCGGTTGAAGTGCTTGCCCTGATAAGGCGAGCGGCTGGGTTCGACTCCCGGGTGACCCACTGTGCATGTCGAATAGTATTCGGGGGTGTCCCGGTTTCGACGTGGGTCACGAAAGCGGTACTTGCGTGCAAGAGTGCCTACGCGCTCTCCAATTGCGTGGGACGTCAAACGCGAACGACAACGCGTCCGATCAGCCGGCCGTCAAGGCCGCGGCCTGATCCGTCCAGTCGATGGGCGCTGCAGCCGTCGACATATGGGCGTCAACCACTGCGTGCTGGACCTCGGTGGCAAGGCTCACTTCCGAGGTCGAGACTTTGGGCCTGACAACGCGCGGAAAGACGCACGGACACCTCGCTCGTGAGGCTCGCGAGCTACGCACGTAGACGGGATCGCTTGACGTCTCGCGGACAGGGGTTCGACTCCCCTCACCTCCACAACAATCGCGCGCCGAGGAAGCTGGTGAATCCAGCAGCTCGACAAGCTGTCTTTGCCGGGTCCGATTCCCGGGGCGCGCACTGAGCGGAAAAGGAAACGACCGATGCGATGCTTCTTCTGTGACGATCCGGCCGCACATCCGGCGACCGGATCGCAATACACGCCGCGCGTGCTTGCGTGTCGCGCATGCGCGGTGCGATTTGCCGAATGGTTGGTCAGACACACGAACGGAAAAGGCAGGCGCAAAGGGCCAAGCTTCTACGATCACGTGGGCAGGACGAACGGAGACACGAAAAACCCCTCGGTGGCGGAACATACAAGGTAGACGCGCTCGTTTCAGGAACGAGTGCCTGAAAAGGCGTGCTGGTTCGACTCCAGTCCGGGGGACAATAGAACAAGAGAACAAGACGACGAAGAGACATCACGCATGCGTGGCGGAGTGGTAGACGCGCTGGCTTGAGGTGCCAGTGGGGCATTTGTCCCCGTGGAGGTTCGAGTCCTCTCGCATGCACGACGTATCGTGACACGATCCAAGGTCACGACTGATGATGAAGATCGAGTCGAGGTGGCGGATTCTGGTAGACGCGCCGAGCTCAAACCTCGGTGTTCCAATGGAACGTGCGGGTTCGACTCCCGCCCTCGACACCGCGGGCTGACGGAACAGGCAGACGTACCGGTGCCTCCGCGCCGGTGGGCAAAATGACCCGTGTCGGTTCGATCCCGACGCCCGCGACCAGCGCATCGATCCGCGCTTGAAGGACTCGACGCGACGCTCAAGCTTGCTGGGAAAACGTTGCGAGAAACGCTGAATGTCTCGCCGGTTGTCCGTACCCCATTGTCGTCGTCAATAGAAAGGAGGCAGTACGATGAGAGTTCTAGTTCTGACAAGCTCGTACGTGCCTCACAAGGTCGTGAGCTGGGAGCACGCGATCGGCATGCTCTACGGCGATCCGCCGAGCGTCGAGGTCGTAGAGCACACGGACGAAGTGATCCACCCGTCCGGAATCAAGATGCCATCGGTCGTCCGGCTGCTGAAGCAGATCGTCGGGCAGAAGCGTGCTGTGAAGTTTTCGCGGATGAACGTGCTCACCCGCGACAACTTTCGATGCTGCTACTGCGGTTCGCCGAGGAAGCCGCGGGAGCTCAATTACGATCACGTCATTCCACGTCATCTCGGCGGCCGGACGACCTGGGAGAACATCGTCTCGAGTTGCTACCCATGCAACGCGCGAAAGCGCAATCGGACGCCCGAGCAGGCGGGGATGGCCCTGCTCCAAAGGCCGTACAAGCCGAAAACGCTTCCGGTCGTGGCTCCGAGGTTCGACCCGAAGGAGATTCCCGAGGAGTGGGCCAATTGGGTCAAGGGATTCTTCGTCGACGACAAGGTCGCGTGACGAGCAAGCGCAGCGAGTCGCGCTCAAGAACTCGCGGGAGCGGGAAATCGTGGCTGACGATGGAGACCGCCGGTGAATGGTCGCCAACCGGACTCGAAACCCGGGGATGCCCGAAAGGCATGTCGTTCGATTCGACCGGTCTCCGCCAGTGGAGAGTAAACTGCGAAAAGTCGCGGGCCTGATTGCTAATCAGTGCGTGATCGAAAGTCATCCGGTGCGAGTCCGGTGCTCTCCGCCAAGTCCGCCTAATCGCCGACGTCGTCCAGATGGCAGGACGCCGGAATTTGTAGTTCGGAAACGTCGGTTCGAGACCGACCGTCGGCTCAATGCTATGAGTCTATGAATGCGACGACGAGAGATGCTCGGTGAAGATGTCTCGGCAGAGGACATCAAGCTGTCGCGCCGAATCGCATCGATGGTCAGAAATGCCGATATGGGAGTCGGATCGCTCGCGCGACCTGCGGTGGCATGCGGCGAGGAACTCGTGTACGTCCGGTGTCTCGCGTGCGGGTACCCCTTCGTAGTCAGCGCAGTGGACAAGCGCCGCACGCACGTCGATGTTCACGACGGGTGCAAGGCGCTCGTGCCGACGACGGCAGGGACCAGCCTTGCGTGGCCCGATGAGGACGCCGCGGGAAAAGCAGGATAAATGTGAACTTGCGTATCTAGACGCAAGCGAATAGCCTTGGCTTGTGCCGTATCAATTGCCGCTCAAGCTCACGCTGAAGGCGCTTCGTCGCTCGAGCACACAGGTCGAGGCGGAGTGCATCGTCGTCGACGGGAAGGGAACGTCGGTGCGGTACCTGCCGCTCACGATGGCCCCCGATGTCGGCGTCGCAAGCGTCTGCGCGATCCTTCAGGCGCACGCCGACGATCTCGCAAGACAACTCGTGCGCCGCGGTGAGGCGAAGCTCGTCGAGCCGCAGACGGAGGACGAGCTCGCTGCGTCCCTCGAAGGGCTCGTCGGGAAGACTTTTTTCGGAAGCGTCGCCACATGAGCGCGCTCGTCTTCGGGTTCCGGCGTCGTGGTCGAATCTACCTCGGCCGCGCGGAGCTCTCCGAGGCCGTCAAGGAGGCGATCGCGATCTCGCACGATCGGCGCGCGTTCGAAGCAAGGCGAGCGCGCGATTCGATTCGAGCTCGCGCCTACGGGATGGCAGCGCGCCTCTTCGACAACGGGCGCGATGCCTTCAACACGAAGACGATCGGGTTCACGACGGACACGATCAAGGCGCTCCTGCTCGATTGCAGCGCCCCGGGCACGTACCTGAAACTGATCACCGGAGGCGTGACGAACGCGAACCCCGCGGTCTACACGAGCGCGTCGCACGGGTTCGCGAACAACGACGTGCTCGTCGCCGGCGGCATCGGCGGAAACCTCTCGGCGAACCAGACGGGGCTTGCGGCTTCGGTGGCGACGAACACGTTCCAGATGACGACGCTCGAGGGGCTCGCCGTCGCCGGATCGGGTGCGTACACCTCGGGCGGCTACGTGATCGACCTCACGCAGGCGACCTTCGTCGCCGGCATTCTCGGCAATCGTGTGGGGACAGATCAGACGCTCGCTGGCAAGACGTCTTCGAGGGGCGTCGCGAACGCGACGAGCCCGATCACGTGGCCTACGGTCCCAGCGGGCAATCCTGTGCAGGCCGTCGTGTTCTACGACGCTGCCGGAGGCTCGGACGCCTCGAACCGGGTCATCGCCTGGCAGGACGGCAAAGTGCGCGTGCGGGTCGATAAAGCGGTCGTCGCCACGGACACCTCGATCGTGGTCGAGCCACTGCGTGGGCAGCTCTGGGACGGAGCGACGGGGCCCGCGCCGGTGATCTACTGGAGCGACGGGCACTCGAGCACGCTGAACGCAGCTGCGAACCAGGGGGACTCCGCGATCACGATCACGTCTCAGGCCGCTGGCGGCGTCGCTCTCGGATCGACGGCCGACGTCACGACCTTCGGTGCGGGGCTTCCCGTCACGCCGAGCGGCGGATCGATCGCCTTCTCGATCGGAACGATCTACGCGCCAACGAACCCGACGGGCATCTACGTCCTCTAGCCGGAAGGGAGCGGCATGGCGACCGGGCAGACCGTGATCGACTTCGGCGCCTTTCCCGGATCCGATCGAGCGACCGTCGCGGTAACGGGGCAGAGCTCCATCCTTGCGACGTCGCTTGTCGAAGCGTGGCTCGATGCGACGGTTGCTGGGACAGCAGATCACAGTCCCGACGAGCACAGCATGGCGGCCGCTGGCGGCGTCGGCATCACGTGTCAAGCGATCGTCGCTGGCACGGGCTTCACGATTGTGGGCGCGAGCTCGATCGGACGAGTCGTTGGAAAATTCAATGTTGCCTGGGCATGGGTGTAATCGATGGCGTGGCAACTCCAAGGACTCTCAGGGCAGATCGCTGAAGTAGACGCGACGCCGAAGGCGCTTCGCGCGATTCTATACGACGCAGCCGGCAACGTGCTCGTGCCCGCCGACAAGACGGCGGCTCCATCGAATCAGGGATACGTTCCGCAATCGGGCCTCGATGGAGGCAAGATCCTTCGCGCGGTGCGCGTTGGCGAATACGGAACGTCACGTGTTACGAGTGAGTCCCTGCTCTTTTCCGACGAGTTCGAGGGAGCCAACATCAACACGTGGTGGACACAATCTCTCACCACGCAGACTATTGCTCAGGCTACGGGCGTTCTGACACTCAACAACTCCAACATCACGACCCTCAACACCGACGCGATCATCACGAGCCAGCGTCAATTCGTGAAGTTCGCAAGACAGCCGCTCTATGCGCGCTTTCGTGCAAGAATCACGGCCAACGTATCCTCGAACCATTCACTGGTGGAGATGGGATTCGGGGCGCCCGTCGGCGTCACTGCGATCATCGCCAATGGCGCGTTCTTCCGCTGGGCGACGGATGGTTCGCTCAAGGCAGTGCTTTCGTTCAACGGCACCGAGCAGGTGACGCAGGTTCTCGCTCAGGGCGTCATCGCAATAACGTCATACTATTATTATGACATCATCGTTGATGACGACTTCGTGCGCTTCATCGTGAGCGACTCAAATGGAGTCCCCGTCGTCGATCAGCAGATCTCCTTGACGCTTACCGTTCCCAGCCAATGGGCAGTCTCTCACCTTCCGACGTTTGCACGAACATACGTCGATGCCACCGGCGGCGGGACCGCGGTACAACTCCTTCTGTCCGCGCACACGGTGCAGATCCTCGACTCGCTGACGAACAAGCCATGGGCAGAGCAGCTCTCTGGGGCTGGTAAGTTCTGGGCGCAACTGCCGACGACGCAAGCGCAGGCAGCGCAGTTGTCATCGGCTGCCCCGGGCGGTGGAACTCCGTCGAATACGGCAACGGTCTATACGACGCTCGGTGGCGA
>Ga0335085_10001853_pt1 | contig 42126 bp, 28 predicted proteins | sample Lox_Sample_45_FD_206712 | JGI IMG/M metagenome (GOLD analysis project Ga0335085, IMG submission 206712) | Soil microbial communities from Loxahatchee National Wildlife Refuge, Florida, United States - Lox_Sample_4.5 | ecosystem: Environmental > Terrestrial > Soil > Wetlands | place: USA... | reverse complement strand
GTTTCCTCCTCTGGCAGTTTTACCGCCGAAGAGAACTTGTGTCGAGACTGAGCCAGAGGATTCACTGAATTGCTAACCACGCGAGCGCCTTCGGCGCTCCGCTTAGAACTATAAGGGTCGGCCCTACCAACCCTCAGCGAATACGGCGATTTTCATGACCTTTCGCGGGCGGTACAGGCCCTAAAGGGACAGACACTTTAGTACCTTTGTCGTAGGATTGTGCCGTTTTCTGTCACAATATTTTGGGCCACCTCGATTTGGCCCTTTGTTCATGCGCCTCGGAATGAGATTTCGAAAGTGTCCAACTTTTGACTTTCGACCGTCGACTTTCGACTTGTGACCTGTTTGGTTCCGGCTCCGCCGGGTTAGTACCTTTGTCGTAGGATTGTGCCGTTTTCTGTCACAATATTTTGGGCCACCTCGATTTGGCCCTTTGTTCATGCGCCTCGGAATGAGATTTCGAAAGTGTCCAACTTTTGACTTTCGACCGTCGACTTTCGACTTGTGACCTGTTTGGTTCCGGCTTCGCCGGGTTAGGCTTATCGGAATGTTGTGACGTGGGTCACGGGGGTACCAGGCAAGTGGGGCGTATAAGTATGGCGAGGAGAGACACCGTTACCATTAAGGCGCAGAGAGGCAGATGATGAGAACCTTGTTTCAGGACATGCGTTACAGCGGCCGAATCCTGCAGAAGCACGCGGCGCTCCCGGTGCTTATGGTGCTCACGCTGGCCTTGGGCATCGCGGCCAACAGCACCATATTCAGTTGGATCAACGCGACACTGCTGAATCCCATTCCCGGCGTTGCCCACACCGGCGACCTGGTCACCGTGATGAGAGGAGATCGGAGCGATCATCCCACTCCGCCGTTCTCTTACCTCGACTATCGCGACCTGCGCGACGGGAATCGCAGCTTCTCGGGCCTCTTGGCCTACCACCACGAATGGGCGAACCTTACCGGCGACGGCAAGCCGGAACGCATTTACGCCGTGCTGACCTCTGCAAATTACTTCGACGTGCTCGGTGTGCGGCCCATCCTCGGGCGCAGCTTCGCGCCGGGGGAGGAAAGCGAGGTTGAGGGCAGCGCCGCGGTGGCCGTGATCAGTTACGACTTGTGGCAGAGTCATTTTGGCGGCGATCGGTCCATCGTCGGCCGCAGAATCCAGATCAATCGCTACCCTTACACGATTGTCGGCATCGCTCCTTCGGGCTTTCACGGATGCATGCCCGGCTTGCGGGGCGATATTTGGATTCCCCTGGTCATGGCCAGGCAGGTTTGGGGGTTTGCAGGATTCGTTACCGATCGCAGCGATTTTGTTCTAAACGCGCTGGGAAGGCTCAAGCCGGGAATCGATTCGAGGCAAGCCCAGGGTGAGCTGAACGTGCTCATGCAGCGCATCGCCGAGCGTTTCCCGAACCAACATCAGGGCCCGAATCAGATCACGTTGGACCCGCTCTGGCGCTCGCCGTTTGGGGCCAACGTCTATCTCGCCGCCACGCTGCCCATGCTGCTGGGCCTCGCCTCGCTCCTGCTTTTGCTGGCTTGCGCCAACGTGGCCAATCTGCTGCTGGTTCGCTCCATCGGGCGTCGGCGCGAGATCGCCATTCGGCTATCCATCGGGGCTAGCCGCTGGCGGGTGGTGCGCCAACTGATGGTGGAGAGCCTGCTGCTGGGCTTGGCTGGTGGCGCCCTCGCGATATTGGTCACCACGTGGACCTCGCGCACTTTCACGGCGTTTGTCCCTTCCACGACGCTGCCGCTCGCCATCAACGGCCACAATGATCCCAGGGTTGGCCTCGCGACGGTGGCCGTCTCGGTGCTGACGGCCGTGATTTTTGGCATCCTGCCGGCGCTGCGTTCCTCGAGTGTGCCGCCGATTGCGGTCTTGAAGGAGGAAGCCGGGAGCGTTTCCAGCGGACTCCACCGGTCGCGTCTGGCGAGCGGGCTGGTGGTAGCACAAATCGCCTTGTCTCTGCTTCTGCTGATTTGTGCGGGCCTCTTCACGCGCAGCCTTCAAAAAGCCCAGCGGGTGGACCCGGGCTTTGACCCCGACCACATGCTGCTGCAGTCATTCGAACTGCGGCCGATGGGTTATTCGAGAGACCAGGGCATCGAGTTCGACAAGCAACTGCTGGCGAAGGTCGGGGCCTTGCCGGGGGTTGAGTCCGTGACCCTCGCAGATTTCTCGCCCCTCAGTTACACCATCCGCTCTACAGGTATCGTCGTTGAAGGCTACCTGCCCCGCCTTCACGAATCGATGGAAATCGATTGGGCCCGAGTGGGCCCGAACTACTTTCACACCCTTCGCACTCCGCTGGTCGAGGGACGTGACTTTACGCTTCATGACGATTCGAGGTCGCAGCTCGTGGCGATCGTGAATGAAGCGTTTGCTGCCCGCTACTGGCCGGGCCAGGACGCCATCGGGAAGCGGATTCAGTTGTACGGCAACCGGTTCACGGTGGTGGGCGTGGCCGGCAATGCCAAGTACCGCCGCCTGTTTTATAACGCTGAGCCCACTTTCTTTGTGCCTTGGTTCCAAGAGTACCCTCCCTTCGACGCGCTGATTGCTCAGACGCGGGTGTCGGGCGATCCGCAGGCGTTCGCGCCGGTCGTCGAGAAGGAGATCCACGAACTCAACCCTGACGTGCCCGTGTTTGACGTGACCACGGTCAGGCAAAGCATGCAAATGGGGAGCCTTTTTGAGCGCATCGCCGTGACCTTTGCAGGCTCCTTCGGCTTGCTCGCGCTGGTGCTGGCCACGGTGGGCGTCTACGGAGTGGTTGCCTATTCCACTCGCCAACGAACCCATGAGATCGGCATCCGCATGGCTCTTGGGGCCAAGCGGGGGGATATTCTTCGGCTGGTCCTGCGCCAGGGTTTAGGCATGACTTCCATCGGCTTGGCTGTCGGGCTTGCCGTGTCACTGGCGGCCACGCGCCTGCTTCGCAGTCAGTTATTCGGCGTCAACGCTAGCGATGCTGTGACCTATGCGAGCGTGTCAGGCTTGCTCTTGTTTGTGGCGCTCGTTGCCTGTTTGATCCCGGCGCGGAGGGCGACCAAAGTGGAACCGATGGCGGCGCTGAGGTGCGAGTGAGCGTCCTTCGACGCCCGCTGGCGTGGCGGTCGCATCGGCCGGGATTCCGTCTATTGTGTGGTCCGAGGTCATGTTCCTCGGGCTCGGGATTTAACTATCCAGTAAAGAAGGTCCGTAGCCGCGTGCAACGACTTGTTACTGTTCCCGGCGGAACACACCCAAGGCACAAACTGGACTAGTGCTGTAGCCAACTGCAAAATCGCCTGATTTCATGCCATCGGCGGCAAGGTGGTAACTCCGGATAAGCCGGGTTAACTGTTTAGCTACTGTGCAAAACTCGTTTCCGATGTCATCAAGATGTAACATCACAAATAGACTTCTGTAACACATCCGGAGGGGCAATCCGTTGGCGCTAAGCGCTTGTATATCAGTGCGTTACCTCTTTCACTCGCACAGAAGCCTGATTTCTACTGCATGCGGACGTGCTCGATGAACAAATTGGCTGAATGCGATTTTCCACAGAGATTTCCACCGGGAAAAACCCGCTGAATTCGCGTTCGACAGAGGGTTGGTTTGAGCCGAGCCGCGACACGGCAAAAACTTGACAAGTTGGCGGCAGCGGTCGCACAGCGGCCTGAGGGTAATGACTGCAACGAGGCAGACAACTAGGCTGGTTAACCCTTTGGACAAGGCACGCCATCTTGATGGGCTAGAGGCTAGCGCGTCGGGACTTCATTCCTTGGTCGGTGGGAGCGTAAAGCAGGTTAGTTTGCGTGAGCTGCCACAACGGCTGAAACAGACCTGCCTTGAACTTCCCAGGTTTGTCGTTGCGCGATGCTGGCGGCAATGTGCTCGCGAAGAGCGTCCAATCCCTCGCCCGTGCGGGCGGAGACAGCCACATCAGCGGGACCACTCGGCAGGCGCTGACGTTCGCCCGGCTCGAGTAAGTCAATCTTGTTCCACACTCGAAGTCGAGGTGTCGCGGCCACTCCGACTTCTTCGAGCAGGCCTTCGACGGCGGCATCCTGCTGCTCACGTTCGGGGTGCGAAGCGTCCGTGACGTGCAGCAACAGTGCGGCGCTCTCCAGCTCTTCCAACGTGGCTCGGAACGAAGCCACGAGGTGCGAAGGCAAGCGCCGGATGAAACCGACCGTGTCCGAAAGGAGCACTTGGTGATGCGCATCGAGCCGCATGGCGCGCACCGTGGGATCGAGCGTTGCGAAGAGGCGCGAAGAGGCGTCAACCCTGGCGTTGGTGAGCGCGTTGAATAACGTCGACTTGCCCGCATTGGTGTAGCCCACCATTGCGACGGTCAACCAGCGGGCTTCACGGCGATGTTCGCGATGCAGAGCGCGCTCGGAGCGAACCCGCTCGATGCCTTGCCGAAGCTTCTGGATGCGCGCCCGGATGCGGCGGCGATCAAACTCGAGCTGCTGCTCACCAGGGCCGCGAGTGCCGATGCCGCCTCCGAGTCGCGACAGGACAGTTCCCTGCCCTGCGAGGCGCGGTAACAGATAATTGAGCTGCGCGAGCTCCACCTGAAGCTGTCCCTCGCGAGTGCGCGCGCGCCGGGCGAAGATGTCAAGGATGAGCTGGGTGCGGTCAACCACCTTGAGCCCTAACGCCTGCTCGAGGTTTCGAAGTTGGGTGGGTGAGAGGTCGTTATCAAAGATGACGCAAGTCGCGCCCGAGCCCTGTGCCAACGCGCGAGCCTCTTCGATTTTGCCCCTGCCGATGAGCGTTGCGGGATCCGGCCGTGGCGAGCGCTGCAGCAGGCTGCCAAGCACTTCGCCGCCGGCGCTACGCGAGAGCTCCGCCAGTTCGCTCATCGACTCTTCGGCGTGCGCTGCGCCACCTTGCCCTGCCGGCGAAAAGGGGCGCCGGCTCGGCGCCCAACCAACGAGATAGACCTTCTCCAGCGAGGTTTTGGGTCGAATGTCGTTAGCCCTCAGCCGGCGGCGCGGCCGGTGCAGGTGGCGCGCCTGCGCGTGGCATCACCACCGTGGAGATCGCATGCTTGAAAATAAGCTGCTCCTGGTGATTGCTCTCCAGAATCAACGAAAACTTGTCGAAACTGCGAATACGGCCGGTGAGCTTTACTCCGCTCACAAGGTAAATCGTTACCAACGCTCGTTCCTTGCGAGCAGAGTTCAAAAACCCATCTTGGATGTTCTGCGACTGCTTCTCGGTGTGTTCCCTCTTTTCAAATGCGGGGCTATTCATGGTCACTTCCCATCATAGGTTTGTTAAGAGTCATCTCGAATTGCATAAGCTTAAAAGGATGCGAGTCTCAATTGAACGACGAAGCGAGAACGGGACGGTTCAACCGCGAAGCCGGGAATACGCTCTCCAGCGATTCCAGAACCTCCCGCTCCACACTCGGATCGTCGCCGAAACCTTCGAACCAGCGCACGTTCGGCTCTCTGCGAAACCAAGTCAACTGGCGCTTGGCGTACTGGCGGGTAGCGGCCTGAGCGTCGCGGATGGCGTCTTCGAGGTTCATCTTACCTTCGATGAAAGCGAGCGCTTGACGATAACCAAGCGCTTCGAGTGGAGCCATCCTGGCGCCCTCCGCGTTGGCGAGCGCCGTTCGGACCTCGTCCACGAGTCCGCCCGAAAACATTTCCTCCACACGCGCATCGATCCGCCGGTAAAGCTCCGCACGCGGCGGATTGAGGCCGACTTTCAACGCTTGGAATCCAGCCAGGCCCTCGCGGCCCTGCTCCAGCAAAGTCGAAAATGCTTGCCGCGTCAGGAAGCAAACTTCGAGGGCACGAATCACCTTCTGCGTGTCACGTGCGTGAATGCGCGCAGCCGAGGCTGGATCTTTCCGCAGCAGCAGCCGATGAAGAAAAGCGCGGCCTCGCCGCTCGGCCAGTTCGTGCAGGCGCCGGCGCAAGCCCTCCGAGCGCCGCGGACCGCTAAACAATCCGAGAAGCAGGGCCCGAAGATAGAGTCCCGAACCGCCCACCAAAATGGGAAGGTTGCCGCGACTGCGAACTGCTTCCAGTACGCGAAGGCCCTCCCGGCGATAATCTCCGGCCGTGAAAGTCGCGCCGGGTTCCACGAGGTCGACCAGATGATGAGGGATGCCAGCTCGCTCGGCCAGCGGCAGCTTGCCAGATCCCACGTCAAATCCCCGGTATACCTGCACCGAATCGAAGTTGACAATTTCTCCGCCGAAAGCGCTCGCTATTCGAACCGCCAGGCCGGACTTGCCGGAAGCCGTGGGTCCTACGACAACCACCAGAGGATGCGCGTCCGCGCCGATTAGCGTATCCACCACAAGGCCCGGAAGTAACGAATGAGTAGCAGGCATAGAATCACGGCCAGGACAACGAGTGAACCCAGGACTTGGTTACGCCACTGGTGCATGGCGAGCTCCGTCACTGAGCACCATAGCCCAGGTTGTACAAAAAGATGAAACGTAGCTTCAGGTGATTGCCGTGAAATTCAGACGGCAGCGGAGGAAACGGGACCGACGCATTGATGGCCGCTTCCGCCGCCCGGTCAAGCGGCTCAGCGCCAGAAGACGCCGCCAATTCCAGTCCAGGCACGGAGCCGTCTTTCTGAATATCGAAGTCCAGCATCACCCGGCCCTTCTGGCCCAGGCGCGCTGACTCCGGGATCACCGCATACCAGTTCTGCCGCACCATGTAAATGATGCGAGCGAGATACGGTCCAAAGTCCACTCCCTGGGTGTCGGAAAGAATCTGGGCGCCGGGAATGGAAAAGCTCGAGTTGGGATTGTTGAATTGTCCCATCGAGTCGCCCGGACCCACCGCGTGCGTCCGAGCCTGGCCCTGAGCAGCAGCGTGCGCGGCGCCTTCGATCATCTCTTGGGGCGTCGCCATGGCCAAATATTTTGGTGAGGAGGCCGGCTTTGGAACGTCCTCGAGTTTAAGCGCGTCCTCCTTCTGTTGAGGCGTGGGTGCGGGAGGACTGCCCCCGCCGGTCGACGGTTTCGGAGCCGGTGGCGCAGGCGGAGCAGGCGGCTGGGCCGCAGGCTTGCCGCCGCCTGCGATTTCCGGCAAAGGCGAGTTGCCTTTGGAATAAGCCTGAGGAGGCGCTTGGGGAGTAACAATGGGCGCGCGCCCCTTCGCGATGCGGTTCTGGTCAGACAGCGTATTCGTCTTTGGCGGGTGGATCGGTTTCACAAGCTCCGGCGGCATTAAGAGGAACGTCTCCTCCGGCGGTTTGGACTGCTCTTCGAGCGCGAGGAGTTCCGCGTGACGCCGCATGACACTTGAGACGCCCGTGAGCAGCGCGGCGACGGCTAGGTAAGACAGAATGCAGAGAAGGAAAAGCGCGCGAAATCGCCAGCGTTGCGATTCCGGATCGAGATCAAGGTATAGGTTGATGTCTTCAGAGAAGCCAGAATCTCCATTCGTGCTCTTCAACGAATCCCAAAGGCCTAGTTGGGCCGAGGGGCGAACGTCGGCACGTTCCACCTCTTCGTCCGGGGTTATTCTCAAGAATTCCAAGAGATTCGCCTTTTCCCACCCGCGCCACGCATTCGTCAATCGAGGTTCTGGACGCCCAGCCAATTATAAGGGCAATCCAACTATTTCCGTCTGTGCCATCCAAGGGCAACGCAACTGGCACCGAGGCAGTACCCCCAAATGCGCACCCGTCAAAAAATTAAGTCCCTGTGTTTTCTATGACCTAACGGTTTCGCTCGGTAATTTTTCTGCAATTCTCAGTTAATGTTGTAGTAATTTTGTCATGCCAAGCGCCAGGGGCCCAAAGTAAGTGACACGCCGCACCTACGTCGTTTGGCCCACGTCCTGCACCCTCCGCGATCGCAGATGGTCAATCATCGATTGCTCAACTCTCTCCCGGTTGACCCAGCGCCCTGCCCAGGTGCATGCGGACATGCTCCGCGTGTTCTTCGATGCAATTCATCACCCGCTCGGCTAGTGCCAGAGCGGCCTTGCCCTCCCGGCCGTCCACCAGCGGCGGCTGGCGCGTTCGCACGGAATCGAGAAAAGCCTCAAGCTCCGACTGAAGAGGGTCAGCCGGCACCGTTTCCAGTTTCTTGAAACCGATCTCGGGAGTCTCTCGGCCGCGGTCAACACTAATTAGCAGCGCGTCACGTCGCGAAAAATCCACCGAGATGTATCCGTTCGGCTGAAAGTACCTGAATTTGCGCACCTTCTCCGTGCTCACGCGGCTCGCCGTCAGATTGGCAACCGCGCCGTTTTCGAACTCGACGCGCGCGTTGGCGATATCAACCTTGTCAGACAGCACGGCCAGTCCAACGGCGCGTACATCACTCACCGGCGCCTCAACCATCCACAGGACCAAGTCGAGGTCGTGAATCATCAGGTCAAATACTACGTCGACGTCCAGGCTACGGCTGCTGAACACTCCGAGCCGGTGAACTTCAAAAAAAACCGGATTCCGCGTAACCTGCTTGGCCGCCACGACTCCAGGGTTGAAGCGCTCAAGGTGACCTACCTGTAAGATTCGTCCTCCCTGCTCCGCCCGTTCCACTAATTCGCCGGCCTCGTCGAGGGTGCGACTGATCGGCTTTTCCACCAGCACGTCCACGCCAGCATTGAAAGCACTCTTCACCACCGAGGCGTGCTCGGTAGTGGGTATCACCACGCTGACCGCGCGAACCGAAGCCAGCGCCTCAGCGAGGCTTTGAAACGCACGGCAGCCAAGCTCGCCTGCCACGGTTTCCGCCCGCTCGCAATGCTGGTCGTAAACGCCGACGAGGTCAGCCTCCGCAAGCTCCTTGAGGATTCGCGCGTGGTGGCGTCCGTGCTCACCTACGCCGATAACAGCTACAGGTATTGGGTTAGCAAGCGTCACGGCCGACCGTTCATGACTTATCGCTCTGCACAACTAACCTGCATTCCTAACCAGGATTCGAAAAGGGCGGGGCTTCAGCCCCGCCGTTACAACGTCGGTTTGATATTTGACGTGTTCCGCTCTCGGCGCAGCTTGCCCTTAGCAAGCTGCGCCGAGAGGAACGCAAAATCCGCAATTTCGCAAGATTCGGCGGGGCCAAAAGCCCCGCCCTTTTCGAATCCTGGTTAGAAATGCAGGCTAAAGTCCATTTCTTCTCGGACCGCGAAGAAACCCATCAACACAAAGGCACCAAGACACCAAAGACGTGGTCGACGACACCCAATCTGGCGTGCGTCTTCTTTGCGACTTGGTGTCTTCGTGTCGAGAGCGACGTTCTTCTTCGCCCTCTGGTTGGGGTTGTACCTCGTTTTGTTGCTACGGTTTCGCCCTCACCACTCGAAACCCTACGTAAGCTGGGGCGGCCGCCGAGTCTGCCCGCCTGCTATCGGCCGGCTGGTCAGCGCTGCCGCCCAGCACTTTACCGTCTCCGTCTTTGCCAACCGCCCATTCGGCGACGTTGCCGCCCAGGTCAAACACCAAGGCGTCCTCGCCGCGTCCCTTGAACGTTCCCACCTCACGCAGCAGAGGCGCATTTCCGTCCAGTTGCTCGATCTTTGAGCTCAACCGCTGGGCATCGTCGGGGTTCGGAGCGTAACCCGCCCAGTAATCAAGCGTGTTCTCGTTCCCCTTGGCTGAAGAATAGAGCGGCTGCATCTCCGCCTCGCTTCCGACATGGTAAGTTGATCCCGTCAGATTGCTAAGCCATACGCAGTATGCCTTTGCTTGTTCGAAGCTGATGCCGTTGGCCGGGAAGTTGCCCTTGCCCGATTCAACGGTATAGCTCTTGTCGAACTCCGCATACTGCGCGCGCGTCACCTCAAAGCGCCCGATTTCGAGTCCTTGATACTTCACGGTTTCGGGAACCAGGGTCGTACCCGCCTTCACCCCGTAGTTGGCCTCCACGCGCGCGATCGCTTTGCGTTTCAGTTCCTGCGCCAGCGGGGAGTCATCCTTAAACGCCTCGTTCGGAGACTCTCCGGGCTTGAAGAGGTAGGTATCAAACCAGGCGAGTTCCTCCTCCACCTTGCGCCGCTGATGCGAGATCTTCTGCGGTCCGTGCGGTTCGCCGGGAAAGATGACGTACTTCACCGTTTTGCCCAGTTGCTGAAGGTTGCGGAAGGCTTCCCAGCTCTGGCTGGGAGGAACCTGGAAGTCGTCGGTACCGTGGAAGAGCAGGAGCGGCGTCTGCACGTCCTTCATTTTGAAGAGCGGTGACTTGCGGATGTACAGCTCCGGATCATCGATAGGCGCCTTCCCAAAATAATAGTTGTCAAACGATGCGCCGAACACAACATTGCTCCAGTCGCTGATCCACTCCACATCGGCCGCGCCCGCCGAAGCCACCTTGAAGCGATTGTTCGTCACCACCAGGGCGTCGGTGAGGATGCCGCCGTTTGACCAGCCGAGCACGCCGAGTTTGTCCGGATCGGCCAGGCCGCGGGCTACGAGTTCATCGACCCCTTTTTCGATGTCGGGCACCTCGAGCTCGTAGTATTTGCCGTGCCCGATCGATTCCACCCACTTCAAACCGTAGTTTCCGCTACCGTGATAGTTGGGGCGGAACACCAAAGCGCCGCGCTGGGTGTAAAGGTTCACCGGGTAGGCCCAGCTCTGGCTCCAGGCGTCCATATCCGCGCCCGCCGGACCGCCGTGAATCATCACCACCAGCGGATACTTCTTTCCGGCTTCGTATTTCTGCGGATAGTAAAGGATGCCTTCCACCTGCTCGTCGAGCGCCCCTTTCCAATGAATCACCTCGGAGCGCGCCGGAGTCCGGTGGGCGAAGTTGGGATTGAGGTCCGTCAACTGAACCGGATCGTGAATCGAGGCTCCCTCGATCCTGGCGCGATACCACTGGTCGGGTTGGCTCGCCGTTCCCATGCGGTAGGCTACGGTACGGCCATCCTTGCTGATCTCGATCGCGTCCATGTGGGCCGCTTGCTCGCCCTCGATCCATGCGCGGCTCCAAGCCGCGCCCGATCGCGTGTAGCGCGCCGCCTTGAAGCGGCAGCCGTCGGCGAGCGGCGCCACAAATCCGTCCGGCGTGATTGCAATTCCTGCGCCTAACTCGTTCTCCCACCCAAGGTCAACCTTCGCCGCCTCGCCACGGCCGAGATCGTAGTAATAAAGCTGGTCCACCGTCGCCGTGCGGTAAACCGGATCGCTCGAATAGCGCGACGAAATGAAGAAGCCGTCGCCTGCCTGAGTCCACCACACCCTGCCCGGCAGGATCTTGCCGTCCGTGAACAACGGCTTTTCCTGGCCGGTGGACACGTCAAACAAGGAAGCGACGGGCGGCACCTTCTGATCGAACTCATAGCTCAAACTGCGCGCGTGCCGGATCACCACCCGCTTGCCGTCAGGGGAGATCGTCACGTCGTCGATCCAATCGGTGTTGGATGTGAGGCGCGTTGCCGCTCCGCTCTTAGCGTCGATCTTGAAAAGCCTGACCGGAGGCGTGTGCTGCGCGTCGTCGGGAACGCGAGAATTATCCTTGCCTTCCTCAAGCTTGCGCTCGTAGAGAGTGGGATCCTCCTCGATGGCGGCGAGCAATGTGCCCGAGTCGATCCAATCGAAGTCGCGCACACCGCGCTCGGACTGCGTCAGCGGCCAGGGCTCGCCGCCGAACGGATTAATAAGCCAAAGCTGCGTAGGTGCGGGCTTGCCCGGACCGTCCTTGGGCGGCTTGGGCAACGGCCGGCTACTGATGAAGGCTATTAGGCGGCCGTCCGGACTCCACTTGGGCGACGAGTTGTTTTCGCTGCCCCGCGTCAGTTGCACTTCTCGCTTTTCGGTTAGGCTGCTGAGGTAGAGGTTCGAAACCGCGCCGTCCTTGTCCTTATCCGCGCTGCGCTTCACCCACACGGCCCACTGACCGTCCGGAGAGATGCGCAAGCTGTCGGCGCGCTCGGCGAGAAGAATGTCGTCAACGGTCCAGTCCTTCTTGTCGGCGGATGAGGTGGCAGGTACGCCGCTAGACTGGGCAGCGGGCAGCGCTGAGGAGGGCGGCAGTCCTTCCAGGAGGATGAGCAGAGTCACTAATACAGTTAGCAGCTTGTACCGCACGCGCAACCTCCAACAAACTCTCGTAAGGTTCTCACAGATGCGCACTACGACTCATAGTTCCATGTGGCGGGCTCGGAATAGAACTGCTGAGGGTTCCAATCCCCGGTTTGCGGAACGTGATAGAAGAAACTAAAGTGTGTCTCGTGCTGGTCTCCCCACACGTCACGATATTCGATCCACCCGTATATGTACAGGAACCTGTTTCGTTCTATTAGTTCCCAAACCAGGCCGTACGGAATGGAGAGAATATTTCGCCTTCGCTTTCCAGGTTCATAGAATTCGCTCAGGTTAATGTCGATAGTCCACTGTTTGGGGTCATACTCCGGCTTGTCTGGCAAATCACTGGAATTCGTCAGCACCTTGATTCCAGACCAATGTTTCTTGACCCAAGCCGGGGAACGACCATAATTCCTGATGACGTAAACCAATTCCTTTTTCTTGGAAGTGTCTTTCACCCACTCTGAATCGGGAATGGTCATGTCAGGGTCTGGGGGTTCCATCCTCGCCAGAATCCAGGGGCGCTCCAGGTCTCTGACCGTTTCGTAGCTCTTGATCGCCGCTTTTGCACTAGCCTGACCGGCATTAGCCTGTACCACCGCGTATATCGCGATGACGCCGGTAACGAGAACCAAAGCGAAATTGAGGACGAACCCCCATAATGCATACTTGTTGTCGTCCTTAGCCTCCTTTTCTTGGGATTGGGCCTGCAACGGCGCTCCTTGATGCACATTAATAACCGCATGTGGCGTCGCATCCTGTGGTGTTTTGGGAACTGCTGCATGTCTGGAGGATTGGGCAACCTGCTGTGCGTCCAATGGAAGGTTTTGCAGCGTATAGAACAGGACAAAGAAGAGAGCCAATCCCATGACTGAGCGGCCATGCAGGATTGCTGAAATTCGGCGACGACCTCGCGACCATGGAATAGGTTTCACCTTGCCAGAATCCAATTCCTGGATCCGGCCCGCGATTTCTTCATTCCAGTCTTTCTTGGCTGGTCCACTCCACATGCTCATCGCTCGACCAATCGCAAATCGGCAATCGAAGATCACAAATTCCTAGACGGCCACAATCGCAATTCCACAGCGGTCGGCCTCCTCGATCAGCCGCTGCCGCTCGAACAGCAGGGTCTTGCCGGCGTCAATGGCGAGCGCGCGGGCGTTCGAGCGGTCCATCACCCGAATGGTGGCGAGCCCCACCACCGGCACGTCAAAACGCATATCTCCCTTGCTCACTTTGACGACGGTCAACTTGCGCCCATTACCGAGGCGGGCGGCGCGCTCGATTGTGGCGTCGGTGCCTTCCATAGCCTCCACCGCCACGCAGGCTCGGCCGGCGACTACCACTGTCTGGCCGATGTCGAGCGCGGCCAGCGCGCGTGCGATTTCATGGCCGTATTCCACGTCAGCCGCCTCGTGGGGATCGAGCTCGCGGCGGGTCAGTGTTCCGACCTCGGGCAAGAGCGGCTTGAGAAACAGCGTCGAGTCCAGCACTTGAATCCCCTGCGCTTCGAGCATCTGAACGAAGGCGCCGATGAGCGCGTCCGTATTCTTACGATCGAGGCTTTCGAGCGCGCCTCGAACCACGCCGTCCGGCGGTATTGAGCTGTAAAGCTGGACGTGCTTCACCTGCCCTGCCAGCAGTACGCGGCCCACGCGCTCCGAAGCAAGCAACTGAAACAGTTTGGCCAGTTCACCCAGACTTAGCCAGTGGACGGTAGAGGCTTCCTTGGCAAGGTCAGCCGAAGCCTCCTCGCGGATGGCAAAGACCACGGGATCGATCCCCTGCTCGCGAGCGGCCTCGAGCACCAGAAACGGAAAGTGGCCGTTACCGGCGATAACGGCGAGGCGGCGGGTTCCGGCAGCGTCCGGTGCCTGATCAGAGGTGATGCTGAAAACCATGTCAGAATTAGAACAATGTCCCTTGCTCTCTTGGGTTCGAGTCCTCAGCACCCATAAACGGCTTGCTGATTCTAAATGAGTTGCTCAGCGCGTGAGAGGAAGGTCTTGGGTTCGTTTTAGGTTCGTTTGGGTTCGTTTTAGGTTCGTTTTTTGGAGCTTTCGTTGATTCTAAACAACTTCTTGGGTTCGTTTTTGCATTTAGGGCATACCCCGGGGGGAGTGACACGCTGAAGCCTGCCTGGCGCTCGCACAAGCCAAGCCGATACCCCCTGTTCGGCTTATATTGAGCTTGCCAGCTAACCCAGGCGCTGACACCCGTGATTCGGGTCAAGTTAGCGGGAAATTTCTGGAGAATCCAGCTCCTTGCCGTCTCAGATGGCATTTGGTGTAACATAGGGCATGACACTCAAGATCCGATCCTGCCGGACGCATCGTCTTGCCAAAGCCCCTCCGCAGGCGCATTGCACCTTCGCTCGGTGCAGGAAGCGAACTCTCAGCGAATCTGCACGTTCAACGTCCGTCACTTTCGTGAGTTAGCGCCGTCCTCATTGCGGGATGCATCGTTTGTCCCTAGCGCTATTTCGCCACCCCCCGCTCCGCCGTGCGCACGAACTCCACTAGCTGCCGAACGTGATCCGACTGAAGGTTCCTGGCCTCGATCGCTTCCAGGGCCTGGGTGGTATTGAGGTTCGATCGGCACAGCAAGCGAAAGGCTTGATCGAGATCGTCCATGTCGGCCTTGCTCAATCCGCGGCGCTCAAGTCCCATGCGATTGGCGCCTAGAACCTCGATCGGCCGCGGCGCGGTGGACTTCGAATACGGCAAGATGTCGCGATTCACGATGGTGCCGGCGCCCAGAAAGCTGTAAGCCCCGATGCGCGTGAATTGCTGAATGAGACAGAAAGGGCCCACCGTAGCGTGGTCCCCGATCTCCACGTGGCCTGCCAGCGAGGCGCCGTTCCCCATGATGATGCCGTTACCCAAATGGCAGTCGTGCGCGATGTGGACGTAGGCCATCAGAAGGTTATGGCTGCCGATGCGCGTCACGCCCTCCCCTTCGCCCGTTCCGCGATGGACGGTGATGAACTCCCGAAAGGTGTTCCCATCCCCGGCTTCGAGACGCGTCACCTCTCCGTGGTACTTCATGTCCTGTGGATCAAGACCGATGGAGGCAAAGGGGAAAATCCGATTGCCGCGGCCCATTCGTGTGGGCCCGCCCACCACCGCATGTGACATTACTTCGCAGTCGTCACCCAGTTCCACATCTTCGCGGATCACAGCAAGGGCACCGACGCTAACGCTGGACGCCAATTTTGCTTGGGGATGAATGACTGCCGTGGGATGAACCTTCATTTGACAGCACGATTGACAATGGCGAATTTCACTGTCGCCTCCGCTACAAGCCGGCCCTCCACCAGAGCGCGGCCCTTCATGCTGCCGAAATGCTCCCTGCGGTTCAGCAGTTCCATTTCGATGCGTAACTGGTCACCCGGGACAACCGGCCGGCGGAACTTGGCGTTTTCGATACCCGTGAAGTAAATCAATTTGTCTTGAATGCCTGGCTCCTCCGAATAGGTCATGATGCCGCCCACCTGCGCCATCGCTTCGATCACCAGCACCCCCGGCATCACCGGCACCCCCGGAAAGTGACCCTGAAAAAAGGGCTCATTGATGGTAACGTTCTTCAAGCCCACAATACGCTTTCCGGACTCGAGTTCGACGACCTTATCAACCAACAGAAACGGGTAGCGATGGGGCAGAATCCTGAGAATATCGATGATGTTGAAGATCACCTTATGTTCGGTGTGCGGGTCAGCGGCCGGATCAGCCACGATGCATCGTCTCCTTGAGAAAACCGCCTGGGATTCTCGAGCAAATGTCAAATCCTGGCCGCTCTGCGGCCGCGCCGCCATTATAATCGAAAGGCGACAGGATTGACGATTGGCGGTTGCAGTTTATGCTTTCAAGGCGAACTTTTCTCGGGGCTCTCGCAGCCACCACAACGCTGGCAGGGAGGGAACCATCGCACGTGTTTGGCCGCTCCGGTAAGGTGCAAATCGGCGTCTGCGCGCCGCCAAGCGACCTGGACAAGGCTGACCGCTTTGGTTTTGATTACCTGGAGCCTCCGGCGGCTGCCATCGACGCCATGAGCGACGCAGATTTCCAGACCTTCAAGGCTCAGGTGCTCGCCTCGCGGCTTCGCTGCCCCAGTTTCAACAGTTTTATTCGTACCCTTCGCGTAGTGGGCGACGCTATTCAGCATCAGCAATTGCAGGCCTACCTTGATTTATGTCTCTCTCGCTGCCAAGAACTGGGCGGTGAGATTGTCGTGTGGGGTAGCGCGAGCTCCCGTGACGTCCCCGAGGGCTTTTCGCGCGAGCGAGCTTGGGATCAAATCAAGGATTTCCTTCGTCTCGCCGGTGATGCCGCCCGGCCGCACCAATTGGTGATCGCGATCGAGCCCCTGCGCCACCAAGAATCAAATATCATCAACACCGGGGCCGAGGCCCTACGCCTCGTCCACGAAGTCAATCACCCGAACGTTCGCATGATCATCGACTACTACCACCTGCGCGTCGAGAATGAAGACCCCGAGATCATCTGGCGGGCACGGCACGAGATCGTTCATTTCCATTTTGCGAATCCAAAGGGACGTCGCTGGCCCAGAAGCACGAATGAAGATCCCGAGTACACGCAATTCTTCGAACTTGTGAAGAAAATCAAGTTTCGCGGCGGCATTTCAATTGAGGGGAACGGTTCATTTGAGCAGGATGCTCGCGCCAGCCTCGCCTTCTTTCGCCAGGAGCTGTCCTCTTGAGAGTGCTTACATGATCTTCTTGAGATCCTTCCAATGCACCAGCACGATGTGATGATCCTCTAAAGCCTGCTTAAACTCTGGGCTGTTCACAGCCTTAAAGTCGCGTGCCCGCCAGGCCGCACCATAATCGGGATGTCCTGCGGTCATCGCTTCGAGCTCAGGGTCATCGTGGCCGAGGTGTACGATCATTTCGTTCAGGCCGGGCTTCAGCTTAGAGATCGCTGCCACGTAGGATTGCGTCCAGGTTTCAGGCTTCACACCGGGCGTGAACATGATGAGAGAGTCCAACACAAAATCATTTGGTGCGAGCTGCGAGAGGATGTTAGCCTGCAGGCCGGGCAGGCGCAAGGCCAGGAAGGGTAGGTGGTATTCGTGGCCCACCTTGACGAGTGCGGCGTAATAATCCCGGCGTGCAGCAAGCGTCCCCATGTGCATGTCAAGGTGGGTCGGATGGATACCCATCTGCATGGCCCGCTCCACTTGGGCGCGGATCTCGCGTTCAACGTCCTGCGCAGTAGCGTGCTGGGCAACGGGCGCAACCTCGGGCCGGAAGTAGCCGTCAGGCTCCAGGAGCGTGGGCACCTGATCGCGCGGCGCCACCGGCCCCCACCGATACGTCTTCCATTCACTGGTTAGCGTGAGGTGCAAACCAAGGTCAGCATCGGGATGAGCGCGCGCCCAGTCTGCGACTTCGGCGAGCCACGGGCACGGCACCATGACGCTCGCGGAAGTCACCGCGCCGGACTCGAGCGCTGCGAAGCTGGCATCGTCTACCGAGTGCGCCACCGCGAGATCGTCGGCGTGGATGATAAGGAGCTTGGCATCGGGAGCGTAGCCGAGGCGCTCGGCGATGGTTCGAGTTTCAGACGGCACGGTGGTCTGCGCGACGGCGGGCAATGGTGAAAGCACGCCGATCAAAACGGTGATCGGCAGGATCCTGTGCGTGAGTTGCAGGACGTTCATTGTCCAAGGCGTACGATCTGAGCGTTTAGAGACCCTTGGCGGTACCCTTCCAGATCAAGAGTGACGTAAGTGAAGCCGAGGGATTTGAAGATTTCGACGAAGCGCCGCACGATTTCTGGCTGCAAGGCACGAGCAAGCTCGTCAGGGGCAACTTCGATGCGCGCGAGTTTGTCGTGGTGACGAACGCGGAAGCGCGTGAAACCCAGCGCACGCATCGCTTCTTCGCCGCGTTCCACTACACTGAGGCGCTCCGGAGTGACTTCCACGCCATAGGCGATCCGTGAGGCAAGGCAAGGAGACGCGGGCCGGTCCCACACGGGAACGCCGGCGCGCCGGGCAAGCTCCCGAATGTCGGGCTTGGTGAGACCGGCAGCGACGAGGGGCGTCAGCACCTGATGGTTGCGGGCGGCTTGCTGGCCGGGACGCCAGTCGCCAAGATCATCCACGTTCACACCGTAGGCAACCGCCGCATAGCCGCGATCACTCGCCAGAGCGTCGAGCTTGCTGAAGAGCTCATCCTTGCAATAGAAACAGCGATTGGGATTGTTCGCCTGATATTCAGGGTTCGAGACCTCGCCGGTGTCAATGAACTCATGCGGCAGAGCGAGTTCAGCCGCGCAGGCCTCGGCTTGCCTGCGGTCGTGTTGGGAAAGGCTGGCGCTGACCGCGGTCACAGCCAGCATGCGGCTTCCCAATACCTTGTGGGCGGCGTAAGCCAGGTAGGCCGAGTCCACGCCTCCCGAGTAGGCCACCACTAGCGAGGGCACGGCTCCAAGCTCACCCTCAAGCCGCGCCCGCTTGGACTCCAAGTCATTCATGGCTTCAGCATAGCCTTACGGCCCCGCCGAATCAAATCGTGCGTGGCGTGTTTCAAAAGGCCCGCGATTCCCGCTTCCGCGGGAATGATTGCGCTTGCAAATCGATTCAAGGGCCGGGCGACTCCAGCGTTTGGTCTCGTGGCCCCATGTCCGCGGCTAACGGTCTGCTACGATGAAACGTGATGCGTATTCGCCTTTGTCAAGCTACCACACTCTTCCTGCTCTTCAGCCTGGCAAGGCCTGCCCAAGCGCGCCCGCCTGAGGACCCTGCCTCGGATTATCGGCTAGCGAACAAGGCACTCGAGACCCTTCTGGCCACGCCGCTCGCCAAGACCCTGCCTAATCTGCCCTGGCACATTCAGATCGTCGAAAGCTGGCATGTGAACGCCTATTCTAACGGCCGCGGCGAGATCGCCATTACGCGGGGACTGGCCTGGGTGCTCGGCGATCGCTTCGGCGTATGGGCGGCCGCCATCGCGCACGAGTTGGGCCACGCAATATTGCTGTACACAGCCTACCAGCCGGGATTCGAAGCTCAACTGCGTCGCGATTATCAAGCCGCGGGCGGCGACCTTCACGACCCGGACGCAGAGGAAGCGCTCCGGTTGACCCGATCCCGCGGAGGTTTATTGGACCTCAGCGGGCAACGCCGCACTGAGTACGAAGCAGACCGCCTCGGCGTACTGCTGATGGCGGAGGCGGGCTTCCATCCTGATTTCGCTGTGGCCCTCGACCGCAGCATGCGATCGACGCTGGGCGATCAGGCCAAGTTCTCGGAATTTCTGCTGACCCATCCTCTGTGGTTGGAACGTGAGGAAGAGACCGTTCGTCACCAGAAGGTGGCACTCACCCTCTTCAACCACTCTTGGCCTGATCCGGCGCATTCGCCCGGAGGAGTGGCCCCGCCGATCGGTGCCATACAGTCCGTCCAAGTCAGTACCGACCCAAAAGACCGTACTCTGCTGTTCAGCGCAGCGCTGGACATTCGAAATGCGCACCATCGCACGGTTCGGCTGGCGGCTACGCTGCTCGACGGACGCCACAAGGTTCACGCTGCCCTGCCTGCCTATCGCGCGCCCGACGGAACGCTGGCCGTGAACGTCATGCTTCCGGACTTCACGGAAGGCCACACAGAGGCGACGGTGCGGATCCCAGCCGCGGCGGTCGAAGGCGAGGCACGCAATCTTAAGGCGGTATTATTTCTCGTGGCAGACGACTGGACGCTCTCCTTCTACTTCGAGCCTGTGGAGTTGCCTCGCTAAGGCGCATCCGGCAGACCAGGGCTCTTCGTGGCACGGGCATCTTGCCCGTGTAGGATCACTCGCATGGCCTGGAAGGTCATGCCACGGCGAACCATCCATTTGCCGCCTACTGAATCAGCGTTCCTTGGGCGCTGCCGCCGTTTCCGTTCTCTTCTGCTTCCACCAGCCCGGCGGCTGAAACCTGGTCGCCCTCTTCGAGCGCAATCAACTTAACGCCTTGGGCGGAGCGGCCCGTCTCACGAACTTTGGAGGAGTCGAGACGCGTGATCTTCCCCTGTTGAGTGATCAGCACCACTTCGGATTCCTCCGTGACGCTGATCGCGGCCACCACCTTGCCGTTGCGGTCGGTGGTTTTGACATTGATCACGCCCTTACCGGCGCGCGACTGCAGCCGGTACTCTGTGATCAGCGTCCGCTTGCCGAAGCCCTTTTCCGTGATCGTCAGCATCAGCTCCTTTTCGCCCACCACCTGCATGCCCACCAGATAATCGCCCTCGTCCAGATTCATGCCGTTCACGCCATACGCCGCGCGTCCCATGTCGCGAACGTCAGTTTCGGGAAAGCGGATGGCCATGCCTTCGTGCGAAGCCAGGAAGATGGTCTCGTGGCCGCTCGTAAGCTGGGCGGCGATCAACTCATCGCCCTCATCAATCTTCATAGCCAGGATTCCGGCCGAGCGTGGGTTCGAAAACTCGGCCAGGCGCGTCTTCTTGATGACGCCCTTGCGCGTCACCATCACCACATAGCCTTCGGCCGCGAAGCTTTGCCCCTCCATCTCCACGTCTTTGCGCTCGTCGGGCAACTCTTTCACAGACAAGACAGCCGCGACGCTCTCTTCCTTCGACAGATTCACCAGGTTCAGGATGTGTTTGCCTTTACCCGCGGCCCCCACGTCTGGGATCTCGTAGACCTTCAGCCAATACAGCTTACCCGTGTTCGTGAAAACCAAAATATAGCTGTGCGTGGACGCGATGAAGAGGTGCTCCACAAAGTCTTCGTCGCGGGTCTTCATCCCCATGCGCCCTTTTCCACCGCGCCCTTGCTGGCGGTAAGTTGATAGCGGCGTGCGCTTGAGGTAGCCAGAGTGCGAAACGGTGATCACCACGTCCTCGTCGGCAATCAGGTCTTCAAGCCTGATTTCCGCCTGCTCCTCGATGATTTCGGTGCGGCGTTCGTCGCCATAATCCTTCTGCACTTGCCGGAGTTCATCGACGACGACCTTCTTCAGCGCCTTGTCGCTCGCCAGAATCTCCTGATATTCCGCAATCTTCTTCTGCAGCGCGTCGTACTCATCCTGAATCTTGTCGCGCTCAAGGGCGGTGAGGCGCTGCAATTGCAACTCGAGAATGGCTTGGGCCTGGCGCTCAGTGAAGTCAAAGCGCGTCATCAAGCCCTCGCGAGCCTCGCGAGGAGTCTTGGACGCACGGATCAGCTTGATAATCGCGTCGAGATTGCCGAGCGCCTTGAGGAAGCCCTCCAGGATATGGGCACGCTCCTCCGCCTTGCGCAGGTCATAAGCCGTGCGCCGCCTCACCACCGTGATGCGATGGTCGATAAAAAGCTGCAGCGCGTCGATCAGCGGTAGCGTGCGCGGCTGGCCGTTGACGATAGCCAGCATGATCATGCCGAACGTTTCCTGAAGCTGCGTGTGTTTGAAGAGGTTGTTCAGAATCACCTCGGGTTGCTCGCCGCGCTTGAGCTCGATCACAATCCGCATGCCGTCGCGGTCCGATTCATCGCGAACGTCCGAGATCCCTTCGATTTTCTTGTTCTGCACCAGCTCCGCGATGCGCTCGATGGTTTTCGCCTTGTTAACCTGGTAAGGGATCGCGCTCACCACGATCTGCTGCTTTTCCTTCGTCGGGCGCTCGATGGCAGCCTTGGCGCGCATAGTAAATTGACCGCGGCCCGTCTCGTAAGCGGCCTTGATGCCGCCGCGCCCGTAAATATAAGCGCCGGTGGGGAAATCCGGACCCGGCACCAGCTTGAGCACATCTCCCAACGTCGAGTTCGGTTTCTGGATCAGGAGGATGGCGGCCTCGATCACCTCCGTGAGGTTGTGAGGCGGAATCTTGGTGGCCATGCCCACCGCGATGCCGTCCGAGCCATTGATGAGCAACGTCGGTACCTTGGTGGGAAGCACCAACGGTTCTTCGGTAGACTCGTCGAAATTGGGCACAAAGTCGACGGTCTCCTTCTCAATGTCGGCCAGCATCTCTTCGGCAAGGCGCGTCAGGCGGCACTCCGTGTATCGGTAGGCTGCCGGCGGGTCGCCATCGACGGACCCGAAATTGCCCTGTCCATCGATCAGCAGGTAACGCATGTTGAAGTCCTGCGCCATGCGCACTAGGGTGTCGTACACCGCCGCATCCCCGTGCGGGTGATATTTCTTGATGACCTCGCCCACCACGCCTGCGCACTTGATGTAACGCTTGTCAGAGGTGTTCCCCTCTTTGTACATCGCGTACAGGATGCGCCGGTGCACCGGCTTGAGCCCGTCACGCACGTCCGGCAGCGCCCGCCCGATGATCACGCTCATGGCGTAATCAAGGTACGAGCTGCGCATCTCGTCTTCGATATTGACGGGGATTTCGCGCTGCGTCGGTAGTAGGGATTCCTGGTCAGCCATTCGCTAAGTCCTTTCCGGGCCAAACTGTGCAGCTAACGCAGCCGCTAAGGCTGCTACGGTATGACGCGCTCTTGCGCCTGCCACTACGGGTGGCCCGAAACCGCTGACGCGCGCCCAGGCAACCATTTTACCGATATGATTTTACAAGCCGTTTTGTATCAATAACATTCCGGCTTCGTTCGCAGCCTACCCGTTGCGACAAGGCGCAGACTCGTGCCGTTCGCCCGAAGAAGCCATCCGGAAGCCGGCCGCCGGCCCGAAACAGGGCAACGTTTCCGACATAAACTTGCAAGCCCTGTTTCATCATTCACATTCCGGCTTCGCTTCGAGCGTCGCCAGCCGCGCCGAGGAGAAATTCGGTGTGGTCCGCTGAGGTCGCCCTCTTAACGGCCGGTCCGATGCCGACCGGCCAGCGACTCTTTTGAGATAGATTTTCAAGTCCTGTTCCCTCAACAACATTCCGGCTTCGCTCGGCGCCGTACAGGCGGCAGAAAGCGATTGCGAGACCCTGCGTGAGCCATTTCCTGGGAAAACTGCCAAGCCCCCTCTGACGGCGCGACCGCGGAGGCTGCAGCAAGCAGCGGTCCACACTGCTCCTGGAACGTTAGGTCTGTAACCACAAATATGACGGTTGCGGCAGGCCACATTCAGATTTATAGCAGATTGCGGCGGGTTTGTCAATAGCTCTGGTACGTAGGCTACATCGCGGAGCAACAGCTTCTGAAGGCCCGGTGGGCGCCGTCGTGATCGGCGGGGGGATCAGTTGGCAATGCCGGACGCCTTCCGCAGATCGATGCTGCCGCTCACGGTATGAAGATCGACTTGGGCGTCGCCGTTGCCGAGCTTTCCATGAAGGCTTTGACCGACGAATTGATGCCGATTGACCTCGATGGGAAGTTCGCTGCGGATGCCGCCGGAAACGGTGGCCGCACTCACATCGGCACTGGCGTCAGGCACCAGGCCCAGCACGATCGATCCGCTGACGGTGCTCAGCGACACGCGGCGTCCCAGGTCGCGATCGAGATTGGCTTCGATGCTGCCGCTCACACCCGAAAGGTGAAGAGCACCGGTCAGCCCCGAGGCTCGGATTCGTCCGCTCACAGAAGAAGCGTCCACGTCACCCCGCAGGCCCTCAAGCCGCAGGTCACCACTTACCAGCTTCACGGAGTCAATCCGGGCACGATTGGGCACCGAGAGGGTGTACTCCACCGAGCCGGAATGATGATCGTCAAAGAAGTGATGCGGGTACTTGGTCTCGATTTCGATGGCGTCCGCCCGCGCGTCGATATCAATCCGGATCGCCTGCAGGTCCTCCTGGGTATCCGCATGCTTCACGGCCTCCAGTTGCACTTCGTTGCGATCCCAGCCCGTAATGCGGATATTTCCGCTGACGTTCGAGAGGCTCACGCGGCCGTCTGCCGTCAGAGCGTAAGTATGGTTGAAGCTTTCGCTGGCTCGGTCGGACCTTGCCACTGCGCCCGCCGGGAGCTCAAGCACCAAGCTAGCGAGCAAGACTGCCACCAATTTGAGTCTGCCTGTCATCACGCCCTCCCTCGACGCCGGAACTCCGGCGGACCCGATTCCAAGAGTCTGAATCCTTTGACGGACTTTCCAGCATTCCGTCACTTGAGAATACGTCGATTGCAGCTCACTTGTTCCTGAATTCTGGATGGGAGCCCGAACGTCTCGCCGTTTCGTCTCTCCAGACACAGCATGCAGCCGGAGAAGCGGGCGCGACGCCCGCGCTCCCAGGTATTTCGTGATTGACCCCCTCCACACAGAGTTTTAGACTTGGTTAAGCAATGAAATCCTGTCCGAACTCGGTGTCAACGAAACCCACAAGAGGTGGCCTATGAATAAGAAGCCCAAAGCAGGCGCTCATCGATCATCCATCTCGCGGCGAGGATTCCTCGCCGGCGCGGCAGCCACCGCCGCGGGGCTGCCTTAACGCCCGCGGTACTGGGCACTGGTCATTAGAGCCGATTGTTGTTGGAGGAAGAACGATGTTTAGACTTGACGCTGACCGCAAAGTGGAATTCTGCGACGGGGTCACCCGCCGCGACTTCTTGCACGCCGGTGCGCTGGGATTTCTCGGCCTCACCCTGCCCGAGTTCTTCGCCCTCAAGGCCAGCGGTGAAGTGAATCCCAACAAGGACATCAATTGCATCCAGTTGATGCTGGTGGGCGGGCCCAGCCAGCTCGACACCTGGGACATGAAGCCTGACGCGCCGGCTTCCATCCGCGGACCCTACAAGCCCATCAAGACCAACGTCGCCGGCATTGAGATCTCGGAAATCTTCCCCCGCATGGCTAAGCATGCGGATAAGTTCGCCTTGCTGCGCTCCTGCTATCACACGGCGGCCGCCGTGCACGATACCGGTTGTCAGATGATGCAGACCGGGCGGCTCTTTCAGGGTGGGTTGGAATCACCCAACTACGGCTCGGTGCTGCGATTTCAGAAGGGCCCCAACGGCGACATGCCGCCCAACGTTTTGCTCCCTTACACCATCGGCCAGCTTGGCGGCAATCTGCCGCACGGAGACACAGCGGGATTCCTCGGCAAGGCTTATGATCCCTTCGTGCTGAACGCCGACCCGGCAGCGCCCAACTTTAAGGTGCCGGACATGCTCCCGCCCGACTACATCGCCGCGGTACGCGTGGACCGGCGCCGAAGCTGGCGCGACGAGATCGACAAGTCCGTCGCGTATTTTGAGGATGCCAATCAGGACGCCAAGTTGATGGACGCCACCATGGACCAGGCTTACACCTTGATGACATCCACCAAGGCCCGCGAGGCCTTCGAGCTGAACCAGGAGTCTGAGGACGTCCGCAAGCGGTACGGCTTGAATCGCTTCGGCCAGGGGTGCCTGCTGGCGCGGCGCCTGGTGGAGCGCGGCGTGCGTTTCGTGACTGTCAACATGTTTGAGACGGTCTTCAACGACATCACTTGGGACATTCACGGCTCCGCGCCGTTCAGCCCCATCAGTTGTTACAGCGACCTGGTGGGTCCGATGTTTGACAATGCCTACAGCTCGCTGCTGGAAGATTTAAGCAACCAGGGCCTGCTGGAAAACACCTTGGTGGTGGCCACGGGCGAGTTCGGACGCACGCCGCGCATCAATCCCGCCGGAGGCCGCGACCACTGGCCGCAATGCTGGACGATTGTTCTGGCCGGCGGCGGCATCAAGGGCGGCCAGGTGGTAGGCGCGTCTGACAACATCGGCGGCGCTCCCAAGGATCGGCCGGTGATGCCCGCGCATGTGGCCGCCACGGTTTATACGTGCCTGGGCATCCCGATTGACAAGGAACTGAAGACTCCGCAGGGCCGCGTGGTGCGCCTGGTCGATCACGGTTTTGACCCGATTCATGAGTTGCTGGTGTAGGCGGCCTGTCGCCCGCGCCACCCCAGTTGGTGCGACTACAAGGAGGTACGAAACGAATGCTAGAGGATGCCGAAAGCGCTACTAGCCACTCTACCCAGAAGACAAGGAAGTCTGGGTTCGGAAAAAGCGATGATGAACATCAAGGTTGTCCAGGCGGTTGGTGGTTTATGGTTGTTGACCCGTGGTGCTTCCCATCGCGGTTGGCCTTCTGCTTCGACGGGCAATCGGGGGGTACCCCCGTAGTTTTTTGAATTTTTTTTGGGGGTACCCTGGAATGTTGTTGATAATAAAGGACCGGAAATGAGAAAAATGAGACAAATGAGAATACCCTGGAATGTCTATGAAAACAAGCAAGTTAAGCAAGTCTATCCTGGAATGTTATTGATAAATAAGGTGTTTATTCGATCTTCAGGTAGGCAGAGATTAAGTATGTAATTGAAGGGATTAAGGTTAGCTCAATAATCCGGGAATGTTTAGGATAACTAAAGACTTATGTGACTCAAGCTTGCTCGGGCAAGGATTGCGGGTGTGTGGTTTCCGACCGTACTTCTACGCAGGTCGATGTGTTTTACCCATTTCCCGCAAGCTGAAGCCGACTCTTCTTGGTTGGCTGGGATAACTTAATATTCAACAAATATTTAAAGAACGCAGCCGGAATTTATTGATAGCAAGGTACTTCTATTTTTGGAATCGACAGAAAGCCGGAATGGATCTGAAAAATAAGGCCGTTAGATCCATAAATCCGAAATGTTGTCGATGGTCAAAGACTTAATTAAACCCACCTTTAAGGGAAAGCCATGAAGCCCCGCAACTTTATCGTCCTCGTAGCCGTCGTGAGTGCCTTTATCCTGCCTTACGTCATTAGGGCCTCGCAGACCGATCAGGCGCAGTCTCAGTCGGCAACCATGTCGAGCAGTAAGGACGCGCCCTACCACCAGTCGGACATGTCGAAGCCGGAAAACTCGTATTCGTCCTCAAAGACCAGGAGCGTAGGGGCGGGCCTTGTGCCCCCCCAGGGCGCCCACGAGGGGCAAGCATACCCCAAGTCTGCGCTCACTAAAATCGAAATCCTGCCCCCTTCGATCTCGTTCATCGGACGTCGTTATGCTCAGCGGCTTGTGGTGGAAGGGACCTTCGCCGACGGACATCAAGAAGACGTTACCTCTGAGGCGCATCTGGCCTCGGCCGATAACAACATTGCTTCGCTCGGGAGCGGCGATTTCGCCCTGCCGCAAGGTGACGGCCATACCACCCTCACGGCCGCCGTCGAGGGACATCGCGCCAGCGCGACGGTCGCGGTGAAGGATTTCTTGCTGCCCTCTGCCTGGAGCTTTCGCAATGACGTGCTCCCGGTGATGACCAAGGTCGGTTGCAACTCCGGCCCGTGCCACGGCGCCGCCGCGGGCAAGAACGGTTTCAAACTCACGCTGCGCGGATACGATCCGGAAGCCGACTATTACACTCTCACTCATCAGGCCCTGGCGCGCCGCACGGAGCGCATGGAGCCCGCCAAGAGCCTCATCCTGTTGAAACCGACGCTGACCATCGCGCACGGCGGCGGCAGGCGCTTTGCCGTCGGCTCACGCGAGTACCAGATTATTTCCGGCTGGATCGCGCAAGGCATGCCGGCGCCCACAGCATCAGACCCGCGCGTGACTCAGATTCAGGTGCTGCCGCGCGAAGCGTCGCTCCGTCCGGGCGCCGAGCAGCAATTGGTTGTTACGGCCGTGTTCTCCGACGGCCACACTGAGGATGTGACGCGCTGGGCCAAATACGACAGCGGAAACGAAGGCGTGGCGACGGTGGATGACAACGGCCACGTCACCATGCACGGTTACGGTGAAGCTCCGGTAACGGTGTGGTACCAGAGCCACGTGACCTTCTCACGCTTGCGGATTCCCTTCCCTTACAAACTCGAAGAAACTGTCTTCAGCAAGGCGCCGCGCCGCAATTACATCGACGACGCCATTTTGAACCACCTGGAAGTGCTGCACATTCCGCCCTCGCCACCGGCCAGCGATTCTGAGTTCATTCGCCGGGCTTATCTCGATGCTGCAGGCATCCTGCCCAAGCCTGCCGAGGTTGATCAATTCCTGATAGACACGTCGCCCGATAAGCGCGACAAGCTCATCGACGCGCTCATGAAGCGGCCGGAGTTCGTGGATTACTGGGCCTACAAATGGTCAGACCTGTTGCTGGTAACTAGCAACAAGCTCTCGAATGAACAAATGTGGAGCTACTACAACTGGATTCATGACAATGTGGCTGCCGAGACGCCCTGGAATAAATTTGTCTACCAGATCGTAACGGCTACCGGCAACACCATCAAGAACGGCGCCGCCAACTATTGGGTGATTCACCGCGATCCGTTGGACACGTCCGAAAACATGGCGCAGGCGTTTCTCGGCATCACCATCACCTGCGCTCACTGCCACAATCATCCGCTGGCCAAGTGGACGCAGAAGGATTACTACGGCATGGCCAACCTGTTCGCGCGGGTGCGCCTCAAGACCTTCGCGCCCGGCGGATTCCGCACGGCGGTGGGTCCGCTTTTCAACGACGTTACAGTGTATTCCGCGTCCACCGGCGAGTTCACCGACGATCGCTTCATGATGGTTCTGCCGCCGAAGCCGCTCGACGCCAGCGCGCTTCCCGAAAGCATACCCGGCGACACGCGCGTTTACTTTGCAAAATGGCTGACCTCGCCGGAGAATCCGTTCTTCGCGCGCAACGTCGTCAATCGCATCTGGCGTAATTTTATGGGACGCGGCTTGGTGGAGCCGGTTGACGACATGCGAGACACGAATCCGGCCACCAATGACGACCTGCTGAACGCACTGGTGAAAGACTTCGTGGCTCACAACTTCGACGTCGATTACATCATTCGCACCATCATGCAATCGGCCACCTACCAGACTTCTTCGCAACCGCTCAAAGAAAACGCGGATGATGACAAGTTTGGTTCCCACTACGTCATCAAGCGCCTGCCGGCTGAGGTGCTGCTGGATGCTTATTCGCAAGTGACCCAGGTGCCTGAAAAGTTCGAGGGCTACCCGGTAGGCATGCGAGCGATGCAGTTGCCCGACACGGCGGTGAAGAACTATTTTCTGGACGCCTTCGGCCGCCCGGTGAGGGAGCAAACGCGCGAAAGCGAGCGCACGTCCGTACCGACCATCACCCAGGCCTTGCACATCATCAACGGGGATACGCTTAACGACAAGCTGCGCGCGCCGGACAGTTCCATCGGGATGCTGCTGAAGCTGGGATTCTGCGACGAGCAGATCGTGGACTACCTTTATCTATCTTCGTTCAGCCGCCATCCGACGGAGTCCGAGCGGACGGTTTTGGTGAAGGAGCTCGCGTCCGCCGAGCAGCAGAAAATCCCGGGCGTTACCGATTCTCGCCGGGCTGCGCTCAGCGACATGGCCTGGGCTATGCTGACGAGCCAGGAGTTTATGTTTAATCACTAGGGCAGGTGTTAGGTGCCAGGTGTCAGATGCTAGGTGTCAGATGTTAGGGGCTGAGCGTCAAGTATTAGCTTACTGGTGTAGGCTACTAACTACGGCGAAGTTCTTGTCGGCCTCTGTGCTGAAAAGCTTTTAACACGCCGGCGACATGGGCAGCAAAGAAGCTGAAGTCCTCCGCGACCTCTGTGTTTAGAAGCCTCTCAACACAGAGTTCACGGAGACTCAGTGCCCTCTGTGTTGAAGGCTTTTGGCCACAGAGAACGCAGAGACGCCACGAAGCAGCTTAGAGAATCACAGACGTGAATGACAGAACGCGAGCGATTGAACGGCATCACCGAGCGGATTATCGGATCGGCCATTCAGGTTCATCGAACGCTTGGCCCCGGTCTGCTGGAGTCAGCCTACGCAGCTTGCCTGGCCTTCGAGCTTGGAAAGAACGGACTACGCGTCGAACAACAGAAACCTATTCCTCTGGTCTATGAAGACGTCAAGCTGGAGTGTGGCTATCGCGCTGACCTCATCGTCGAAAATTCGGTGGTAGTTGAAGTCAAGTCGGTCGAGGCGCTCGCTCCAATTCATGAGGCTCAAGTCTTGTCGTACTTGAAGCTTTCCGGATGTAAGTTGGCTTTGCTTGTCAATTTCAACGTTGTGGTGCTGAAGGATGGAATTCGGCGGTTCATCAACGGCGCGCTTTGAGTTCTTATCTAAAAAGATTCAACCCAGAGATCACAGAGCCAGACTTGGCTCTCGTGGTCACGGGTTAGCGCCACTGAGGGCGCAGAGGGGTTCCAAAGGGCGGGAGGCTCTGTTCGCCACCGCAGTCACTCCACCGCATCGGGCTCTCAGTGATCTCCGTGCCTTGAACCCGGGCCGCCGCATGAATGCATTGCTCCGTGATCTCCGTGTTAAAAGTTTTTCGCGTCCCAACCGCAGGAGTCGGCAGCCGAGCCAGATGTTTAGGCAGTGGCTGTGGACGGTGATGGTGCTTGTGCTGGGGGGTGCAGCGGACGCCGCCCAGAACAAAGCCTCGGCTCCAAGCTTCAACTCCCAAATCGCACCGATCCTTCAGAAGAACTGCCTCGCTTGCCATTCCAGCGCCGCCAAGATGGGCGGGCTCGTTATGGAAAGCTACGACGCCTTGATGAAAGGTGGCGGGCACGGACAAGTCGTTGTCCCCGGCAAAGCCGATGAAAGCCGCCTGATTCAAATGCTGGAAGGCAAGGTCCAACCCCGCATGCCCTTCAACGCTGACCCGCTCCCCGCCGCCGACATCGTCGCCATCAAGGCCTGGATCGACGCCGGCGCCAAGGGCCCCGCCGCCGGCGAAACATCCACCGCCCTCGCGCCGCTGGCCATTCCCGACATCAAACCACAGGTGCCGGAAGTGTCGCCGGTCGCATCCGTCCGATTTTCGCCGGACGGAAAACTTCTGGCCGTGGGTGGGTACCGCGAGGTACAACTCGTGGACCCGGCTACCGGCAAGACTCTCGCCACGCTTTCCGGTCACGCTGACTACGTGCGCTCGCTCGCTTTCAGCCCCGACGGAAAGATCCTGGCGGCCGCCGGCGGGCCGCCGCAACGCGGGGGCGAGATCAAGCTTTGGGACGTTGAGTCGCGCCAGCTTCTCAAAACGATGCAGGGCCATAAGGATTGCATCTATTCGGTCGCCTGGAGCCCCGACGGCAAGCTGCTCGCCTCGGGCAGCTACGACAAAATGGTGAAGCTTTGGGACGTGGCGACGGGGAAAGAGATCCGTAACCTGCAGGACCATATTGACGCGGTCTTCGCTGTAGCCTTCAGTCCCGATGGCAAGCGGCTGGCATCCGCTTCGCAGGACCGCACGGTGAAGATCTGGGATGTAGCCACCGGTCAGCGGCTTTATACCCTCAGCGACGCCTCCGATGGTCTCACCGGCCTGGCGTATTCTCCCTCCGGCGACGAGATTGCCGCGGCCGGATACGACAAGACCATCTACGTTTGGCGCCTCGGTGATAACGACGGCCATCTGGTGGAGTCGCTGATTGCAGACGAGGACAGCATTCTGGCGCTGGTGTGGTCTCCGGACGGCAAGATGATCATCACCAGTTCCGCCGACGGCTCTATCCGTTTCCGCGATGCCGCCACGCTGAATCCGGTGAGCGTGATTGACCACCAGCCGGATTGGGTGGAAACGCTCGGAATCAGCCGTGACGGAAAGTGGCTGGCGGCGGGCCGCTATAACGGAACCCTGAGCGTCTACGACATGAAGACCTATAAACAGGTGGGAGGACCCCTCACCGCCTTCGCGCCCGTCGGCCCCAACAAGGGCGTGGTGCGGGAGTCAGCGGAGCAATGAACAGGCCTTCGCTCAGGAACATAAGGAGCAGCTTGTCAGTCACCGAACCGAGGTTCTCCGTGACCTCTGTGGCCAAAAGCCTTCAACATTGAGGCCACAGAGTCTCCGGGAACTCCGTGTTGAGAAACTTGTAGGCACAAGGCACCGAGGTCTTCGGTTTGGTTGCGGCTAGATGCCGGGCCAGGTTGAAGGCTCTTAGCCAGAGCAGAGAATACGAAGGTAGCGCACGACGCGATCGGGTCTGGCCGCGAGCACTGGAGGTACTTCTATGACGACGAAGATTCGTTTGCTAATCGCACTGTCATCGCTGGCCTTGGTTTTTTCGGTGCCACTTCGCGCCGAAGAGCCCATCATTCCGCCCACCATCGACAAGGTCTGGCCCGCCGGAATGGAGCGCGGAACAACAGTGACTTTCACGCTGGACGGCCGCAATCTCGCTGACGCAAAGGACGTGATCTTTGACGCACCCGGAATCAGCGGTAAGGTGACGGACATTACGGATGTGCCTGAGAAAATCAGCGGCCCCCGCGCCGGCGTGGACCTCGGCGCACAAGTACCTCTTGGCAAGAAACAAACCGCGAAGCTTGAGGTGACTGTAGCCAAGGACGTGGAGCCGGGCATTCACGAGTTCCGCATTCAGACACCGTTGGGAACCAGCAACACGGCGGTGCTCGCCATTGGGTCGCTGCCCGAGATTGCCGAAAGCCCGAAGGCGGAGATGTCCTCGTCGGCAGAGGCGCAGGAAGTTGAGTTGCCGGCCACCTTGGTGGGAACGGTCGCCACACCCGGCGATACGGATCGATATCAGTTTAGTGGAAAGGCCGGTGAGGAACTGGTTTTTCAGGTGGTGGCATCGGAACTCGGTTCTGACCTTGAATCGCTGCTGTTCCTGCAGGACGCATCGGGTCACACCTTAGCCGAAGCCGGCAGAGATGACAACAGTGCCGACGCCGTGCTGACTTATAAATTGCCGCAGGAGGGCAAGTACACCCTCGCTGTCACCGATCGCGAAAAGGGCGGCGGCATGGACCATTTCTACCGCATCAACGCGGGCGCGCTACCCTACGTCAAAACCATGTTTCCCCTGGGCGTGCCGGCCGGTCAGTCCGCTGAGGTGGCGGTGAGCGGCGTGAACTTGGGCGGCATCCGCGAGGTGAGAGTTGAAGCGCCGAAAGCGGCTGAGGGCTGGACCACCATACCGCTCGCAGTGAAAACGAGCGAAGGCCGGTCCCTCGACAGGCTCAGGCTCGTCGTGAGCAATGCGCCTGCGATTCTGGAACACGAACCCAACGATACCGCAGCCGAGGCTCAGCCCATTTCCCTGCCCGTCGCCATCGATGGGCACATCGATGAACCGTCGAAGGCCGGAGGCGCTGCGGACGAAGACTTCTTTCGCTTCCATGCGCATCAAGGCGAGAACATCACCATCGGAGTAGCGGCGGCGCGGCTGGGTTCGCCTCTCGACTCCGTGATTGAAATTCTGGACGCGCAGGGTAATCCCATTCCGCGTGCCACGGTTCGTTGCCTGAACCAGACCACCACCACGCTTTCCGATCGCGATTCGAGGACCGCAGGCATCCGCCTGGTTTCGACCTCGGGCCTGCGTGAGAACGACTACGTGATGGTGGGAGATGAACTGGACCAGATCGCCTATATCCCCGACCAGCCCGACGCCGACACTTCATTGAAATCCATCCGAGGCTTGCGCGAAGCCTTTCTCGGCACCTCGCCCGACGTCCATGCCGTGAATACGCCCGTCTACAAGGCTGAGATCCTTCCGCCGGATGCGCAGTTTCCCGAGAACGGCCTTCCTGTATTCCACCTCACGTGGCGGAATGACGACGGCGGACCGGGATACGGACCCGATTCGCGGCTGGACTTCGTCGCACCCCGCGATGCCGACTACATTCTGCACCTCAAGGACGTTCGCGGCCTCCAAGGGCCGGAGTTCACGTACCGCGTGACTTTGCGCGATGCCATGCCGAGTTATCAACTCGAGGCCAGTACGAACAACCCCAACATCCCGAAGGGCGGATCTGTACCGGTCACTGTTTCAGCCGACCGGCTCGAGGGCTATGAAGGTCCCATCAGGATTGAAGTGAAGGGCTTGCCTCGCGGAGTCACGGCCAGCGCAGCCACTATTCCTGAGGGACAGAACTCAACCGTCGTTGTCTTGTCGGCGGGACGAGAGGCCTCTGCGGACGCGCCTCCAGCGCCCATCCAGATCATCGGACATGGCTCAGTGAACGGACGCGACTTGGTCCGCGCCGCTGACCCGGACGCCAAGCTGCAACTCGCCTCGGTGATTCCGCCGCCGGACGTGGTGGTGAGTGCGGAGCCTACTTATGTAGTTATCGAACCTGGCAAGGAGACCACGGTCACCCTCCGAGTGGCGCGCCAGAACGGCTTCAAGGGACGGGTGCCATGCGAAGTCATGAACCTTCCGCCGGGCGTCCGCGTGGTAAACGTGGGTCTGAACGGAGTCCTCGTCACCGAAAGCCAGACGAGTCGCACCTTCACGTTGAAGGCCGAAGACTGGGCAAAGCCGATCGAGCAGCCCATTTACGTGGTGGGCCAGGTGGAATCGAATTCCTCAACCCTGCATGCCTCGCCTCCACTCCGGCTTCGAGTTGAGAACAAGCAAGAGGTGGCGTCGACCGAGACCGCAGCGAAGAGCGGGAGGTAGTGCTGGGATGGCCGCGAACCGCGGCCGACCGCGGCGTCGCGTCGCCAACTTTTGCACGTGGGCACTCGCGCGCTCCTGGGCGCTGAGCGCTGCTTATCAGCGGTATAAGAATTTCGAATTTCATTTCCCGATTCACTCTCCACTAATCTGGTTCTGTTCACCGTGTAACCCACTCAAGCTGCCTGGGAGGTGCTACTACCATGACTGACCGATCTGTGCTGATTCGTGTTCCCGCAACTGTGGGCAATTTTGGAGGCGCTGCCGGTTGTGCGGCTCTGGCGCTCGATGCTGCCTTGAATGTTCGTGCCAGCACACGCCGCGACGGCAACGTGGGCCTTCGTTACTTCGGCGAGAACGGTGAGCGCGTACCGCGCGACGCCAGCAATCTGGCCGTGCGCGCGATGCAAGCAGCGCTCGATTTCAAGGGCTTGCCGTTCGGAGGCGTAGACCTGGAGATGTACGGCTCGGCGCCAGTCGGCGTGGGTCTGGGATCGAGCACCGCCGCAGTGTGGGCGGGCCTGCTGGCCGCGGACCGTCTCTTTCGCCTCGGCCTCGGCGAAAAGATTCTATTTGATCTCGCCGGAACGCTCGACTCGCGCAGCGATAATCTGCGAGCCGCGTGGTCAGGCGGTTTCGTCGCGCGCTTTGAGGAGAGCGCCTCACCGGTGTTCCGCGCCACGGTGGTTCCGGATGATCTGGAGTTGCACGTGGTGATTCCGGAAGTCGGCACAATTCGCGCTCGCGAAACCGGCACTGAAAATTCGTCTCCTCGAGACCGGACTGCATTCCTCAATCGGGCTCGAACGCTGAGTGGTCTCCTGGCGCAGGCCGGTAGATCAGAGGCGCCGCAACTCGAAGAGACCGTAACCGGCATCGCAGAGAAAACGGTGCCTGGTCTTGATGAGGCCTTACGCGTGCGGACGGCTGGAATGCAGGCCGTGTTCGCGTGCGGCTCAGGCCCGGCCATCGGCATCCTGGCCAAGAGCGAAGATGCAGAAGGAGCGACGACAGCGGTGATGGATTGCCTCGCTGGCCACGGCGTGGCGTCGCGATCGACTCTTTTCCGGGCAACCAACACCGGCGCCCGAGATTGGAATGCTCGTGGCACGGAGATTCGTCTGGCTCCGCCGGTGGGGCTCGACATGCCTGAACTCCCATCGTTGCCAGTCTAACTTTGAACTCCCATCTCGCGGCTGTGCTTCAGAGATCACGTCGCGAGATGGGCCTTCCCACATGGGCCCGCGAGTGAGTCGGTCTGACGCACAGGGTGCCTTCGTGCCGCTCAAATAGCGAGATGAACCTGTCTCGACCTCGAGCGCGTCACTGGCCGCAATACTCTCACCTTTCACTCAGCCGATGATTCGGTTATTCTAGCCACTCAGCAAGCGCCACGCTGCCCGATATTTCCCCCTTCCGGAAATCGCGCGCAAGCTTGCTCGGAACGTCCCAGGAGATGCAGCGGACATCGATGAAGACCAAAACCGAGAAGAACGTGCACCACCCATTGGCCGGCAAATCCGCCGACATCCGTAAGCTCGCGCTGATCGGGGCCGGCAAGCTCGGTGAGGGCCTGCTCTCCAGTTTGCTGGTCTCGCAGATGATTCCCGCGGAAAGGGTCGCAGCGACCGTCGCTCATCAGCCGCGCGCTGATTATCTCGCCGGAAAGTACGGCCTCACCGCAGGCACGGACAATCGCGCGGCGGTCGCCGGCGCGGACCTCGTGCTCATTTGCCTGAAGCCTCAGCAGGTGAAAGGCTTTTTGGATGAGGTGCGGAGGGACTTGCGGCGCGACGCCCTGCTGATTTCGTCTGCGGCCAGCGTCACCACGCGGCTTGTCGAGGACGAGCTTGGCTATCACGCACGGGTCGTTCGGTCGATGCCCAACACACCATGCCTCATTCGCCAGGGTATGACGGCGATCGCCCGCGGACGTTTCGCCACCGATGAAGACGTGAAGTTGGCGCAGGCGCTGTTTAGCTCGATGGGCCGCACGGCGGTGGCGGACGAGAAGCACATGGACGCCATCACCGGCCTCTCGGGCTCGGGACCCGCGTACGTTTACATGATCATCGAGTCGCTGGCGGAAGGCGGCGTTAAGATGGGCCTGCCTCGCGAGCTCTCCACGTTGCTTTCTGCCCAAACGCTGCTCGGCGCTTCGGCTCTCGTGCTCGAAACCGGCGAGCACCCGGCAAAGCTCAAGGATGTGGTGACTACGCCCGCCGGCTGCACGATCGACGGACTGCTGGAGCTTGAAGAGGGCGGCCTGCGCGTCACGCTCATTAAGGCTGTGGTGCGCGCGGCCCAACGCGCCCGGCAACTCGTGGAAGGCCAGAACAGCCACTGACCTCGCTCCTCGGTGCGGCTTCATCCTGTTTTCCCCTGCACCGTTCAGTGCTTCGCCGTCTGCGAAATTTTCGCCGTACCTGCCAGTTGCCGATAGAGATCAGCCACAAACTCTGGTGCAAGCTCCCTGGCATGGCCACCGTAATTCGTGAGAGGCAATAGCTCAGCCTTCGTCTGATCCAGAGACTTGCCCTCGGCCATTCGCGCCTGCACTTCATTCGTCAGCCACTCGAGAAACTGGCGGAACTGTTCTACATCCTTCTTACCTCCAGGGTCTCCGTGGCCGGGAATGTAGACGTCGATATCCCAAGTTTCCGCATCCTTCAGCGCCTCAATCCACTTATGAATGTCCCTCGATTCCAGTTGCGGAACGAACTCGTTCTGAAACAAGTCACCCAGAAAGGCAACTTTACTGGAAGGAAGACTCACGGCCAGCGATTGAAGACTAGGATCGAAAGAGATCAGCCGGATGACATGCCCGCCCAAAGAGAGCTGCTTCTCACCCTGGAAAGTCTGGTTCGGTGGAGTAATATGAATCCCCCGCAGACGCCGCTGAAACTGGGCGTTTCCGTTGGCGCGCTGAAAGAGCGATTGTTCCCTGCCCTGGATCTCAGCCTGAATGGCCGGCGTGGAAAGAATCGGAGCTTGCAGGTCCGCGAAAACCTCGTTGCCCAGCACTTCGTCTCCGGCGCCGCCCGTATCGATCACATAGCGGACCGGCTCACTCGTCCGTTGCCGGATCTCGTAGAGCATTTCCCGCGCATGAAACGGGCTGTTGGTGGCGTTCACGATCACCACGCCGTCATTGGTGACAACGAAGCCGGCGTTTCCGGCCCGGGTATACTGAGGGTCGCCGTCGATATCAATGATGTCTTCAGGAATCCAGACGTAGACATTCGGCTGCACTTCACGAACCTCGTAGCGCCGCCCCACCGCGAGCGCGCGGTGCGGGCGCGCCCAGCAGACGAGCACCAAAAGAATCCCCGCAGCGCGCACCAGTCGCCGCTGCCACGATTCGGGCCTCGCGAACGTGCTCCGAAACCGGTCAAATGTCCACATAGACTTGCGCGCGCCAGAGGCCGTCGTTCAGCTCCTCCAGTGCCAACTGATGATAGGTGATGGCCTTCACCAACAACTTGATATGGTGCCTTCCGCGTTCGAAGCGCTCGCCGCGCGCACCACCACAGACGCACTGTTCGCTCAGACTGACCATCTCAAAGTCCCTGAACAGCCAGCCCTCGGTATCCTGCAGATAGAGAATCTCGCTGAGCCAGTTCACCAGCAGACTCTGCGGCTCCGGCGCACGCGCTTCCAGGGAAACGCGCTCCTGGGGCTTTATCGAATCGAGGTCGATGATCAGGCTCATCAAGGCGCGCCCCGTATTGCGGAACACATCCTCGCGCGTCGCACCGAACGCTTCAAAACCGATGTCGGCCGTGTGCTCGAGGACGCGAAACTCCTGCAATGATCGGATGCCCCTCTGCTTGCGTTGCGCCCGGCCGCCCATGAGAGTTTCCCCGCGCAGAGCCGGACTGACTTTTATGATAATCGAGTGGATGTCAGTTGGGTAGATGGGAAGTGCGGGACGCCTCGTCCGCCGGAACACAAGAGGAAGCAAGCCGGAATTGATGAGGCGGTGCAGACAGCCGGGGCTAGGGGGTTGCCAGGGGGTTGATGGGACCCCTCCCCCCCTCTTCGCTTTGCTGTAGCCTACTCTACAGCATAAGTGACATAGCTACCCCGCTGCGCCGCACGCGGGTGCGCCTGGCTACCGTGATGGTCGCACACCCCAAGAGCTTGGGGGAGACACGCCCTGCAAGCCCCCCGCGCGGGCGACCAGCACGAGTCGCCCAAATCCTAACGGAACGATCTTGGGCTGCAGCCGGGCAACGCGCCACCCTTAGTGGCAAAGCGACGATTACCCCAACTCATCCGCGCTATTCCTCCAGCCGGAAGTCCACGGCAATAGTGGTGAGCACCGCGATCGGCTCGCCATTCAACAGCGTCGAGTGATATCTCCATTGCCGCACGGCGTCCTCGGCGGCCTGCGAGAGGTCGTCGCTCGGTGAGCTGAGCACCTTCAGGTCTGTCGGGAGACCGTCCGCCGAGATCGTCGCTTCCAGCAGCACCAACCCCTGGATGCCGTGCTCTCGCGCCGATTCCGGATAGACCGGCTGGGGCGAGTTCTCGATCAGTTTGGACCCTTCCACCGAACCGCCGATGCGAATGCGACGCGGGCCAGCCGTTGTGCCGGCTTTCATCGAAACGCCGGGGGGCAGCTTGGCGGTGACCACTGCCGACTCCGTGATGGTTCCAGGCTGCAGAACGAACGGAAAGAAAGGAGGCTGCCCTTCAGCCTTCAACGTGAACATGCGAAAAGAGCCGCCCATTCCCGGACTCATCACGTTGAGTGTGTATCGGCCTGCGGGAAGATGATTAAAAGCGAAGCCGCCGGTTTCGTCGGTTTCAGCGTCTTGCCTCGCGCCCGTGTCGCGATTAACAAGCCACACCGACGCCTTGGGGACCCTTGCACCACTGCTGTCTACAACGACGCCCGAGAGACCACCCGCGTTGCTCTCGGACTCGGCCTGGCCCCGTGCTTCACGTTCGGAGGATGCCGAAGCCGTGGGCGAGTAGGAGCTGGCGCCAGGACTTCCAGACACACCTCCTGACACGCCTCCCGTGGCGCCCCCTGGCACGCCAGCCGACGTGCCGCCGATAACGCCGCCGCTCGTGCCGCCCGAGATTCCTCCGGAAACGCCGCCGGACACGGCGTACAGCTTGCCGTGATACTCGGAGATCTGGTTGCTCCCGTTAGCCGCCGAAGCTGCGGAATTCCGATGCAGCGTGAACGGCTGTATCTTCACCGGCCCGGTGGAAAGCATTTGCAACTTCGCTTCGTCCGCGCCAGTCACTCTCATCTGGTAGCTGAGCGTGTCGCTGCCGTCTTGCTGTTTGAAGAGGAGACTGTCGCCTTCCATCTTCGCATCCAGAATGGGCACAGGAACCCGCACCTCGTGGCTGACCTCGGTCACGTTACCGTTGTTGTCAAGGTTGACGTCACCGGTCGCGATGGCGCCGACGATCTGTCCGTCCTGAACGCCCAGCTTGAGCCTGACGAACGGCTGGTCCTCGAATTGCGCCTGCCAGCCGCCGGCAAAGGTTGTAAGGTCCGGCCCTTTCCCAGCCTCGTCTTGTGGCACCGCAGACGCGGCCCTCGCCGGCGCCACACCAAGCGAAAATCGCGACGCAAGGAGGCACGAGGAGCCGATAACCAGAGTTCCCAACAACACGGATACCTTCGCCAGACGGCCGCTGGCGTGCGGCTTCAAGAGTGTCATAACGCGTTCCTCCAGAATGTTGGCGTCGAAGACGCCCAGAGTGTAATCGAGCTTCAGGGCCAACGAAGTGCGACGCGAGATCTCGTTGGCGATGCGAACCAGCGATCGCGCGTACTGCGACGGGTCAAGCACGCGGGTCGCCAGCTCATCGCAGGCCAGCTCGCGGGTCTCGGCCAGGCGCCGCCTCACCAACCGCGTGAGCGGGTGAAAAGCAACGGGGACCAGCAGCAGCTCACAGATGAGGTTCCACAAGTAATCGCGGCGGCAGACGTGGGCCATCTCGTGCGCAAGAGCGGCTTCGAGGTCCTCACGTGCGTCCTCTTCGAGCAAGCGCTTGGGAAGAATGACTACGCCGCAGCGCAGGGCGCCCACGGTGACCGGTCCAGAAATTTCGTCAGACCAAAGGAGGGACGGCTTGGCGCCGCGCCGCCATCTTCCGCTCGCGATCGCCCGCCAGCATCGCTCGATTGCGGCGAGCGCATGAGCGGGAAGAGGGCAACCACAGGCAAGGCGACAAACGCTGCGGGCGCGGAGCCAGGCGCGCGTGAAGCGTAAGAACATGAAAACCAGAAACGATAAGTAGAGGATGAACGCCGCGCGGCTCACCGGCCGCGAAACTGGAATGCCGCGGTGAGCACCGGCCAGAAGCGCGAGCCCACTCTGCACGAAGCTCGGTTGCGGTCGGCCCGCATTCACCCGTGTGACGGCGGCCGAACCCACTGAGGCGGGAAGAGGCGACAAGGTGCGAATCGAAATGGGCTGCGCCGCATTCGCGGGGACCGTTTGGGTTCTCAGCGTTCGCATGCTGAAGGCCGGCAATAGAACCGCAGCCGCCAGCGCCACGACCCAGAGGGAATGGCGGTAACGCGCCGGCGCGCGTCGCAGCGCGAGATCGGCGAGGGCCGCCGCACCCGCCACCAGGGCCACCTGCCAGATTGAGTTTAAAACGAACGTAAGCACCCAGCGGCTAACCGCGTCCATAGTCATCCTCCTTCGCCGGTAGTGGGTTTTGAGGTGGCACGGCCATCTTGGCCGTGAGTTTCCACGGGCGAGACGCCCGTGCCACGTCAAACTGGCCCACTACCCCTTCGCCGTCTCCTTTTCGGGCAGCGCGGCCACCAGCCGGTTGAGTTTCGCGAGTTTCTCCGGCGTCAGTTGACGCTGCTCGATCAGGCTCATCACCAGGCTCTCGGCTGAGCCGCCGAACAACCGGTCAATCACGTCGCGCACGGCCGTCCTGGCGGCGCGCTCGCGGCTCACCGCCGGCGCGTATTCGTAAGCCCGTCCCTTGAGCACACGCTTCACCTTGCCCTTACGGTGCAGGATATTGAGCATGGTCTGCACCGTGGTGTAGGCGAGTGGAGGATCGGTTGGCAACGCTTCCTGAACGGCTGCTACGTTGGCCGGACCAGCAGACCAGAGAACGTTCATGATTTCGAGCTCAAGCGGCGTGAATTCCCGGCGAGTGCGTTTTCGAGCCATGCGAAGGTGAACCTCCTAAAGCTTTCGGACATAGATTACGTCCGGCGATTCGGGCTTGTCAACTAAATTCTTAGGACTCGGTTGTCAGCCTTTGGCGGTCAGCGGTCAGCTTTCAGCCGTCAGCTATCAGTCCTCGTTAACCGAAAGTCGGCGCGCGAAGACTCAGGAATTTCCGTGCGCAAAAGCCCCGAGGGGCGAAATACCGTAGTCCAGGGCGCAAGAAGCTGCGAAAAAATGCCTGGGAGCGCGGGCGTCTCGCCCGCTGTCAGGACCTGCTCTCAAGCACTTAGCCTCGATGGCGGGCGAGACGCCCGCGCTCCCAGATCTTTCACAGCTTCCAAGCCCTGGTTTGTGACGCCTCCCACCTCGTTCTCTGTTCTCCCCTCGCACCGCCTGCCGCCCCGAGCGTCTCGGGCGGCAGGCGGTGTGGGAGGAAGGAAAGCGAGAGGGAAGGCGCTTTGGACCCAGGCCTGCCGGCCTGGGCTGAGGTTGATCGCGCCTTCAGCGCTTCCAAGTTCTTTTGAACTGCCTTTTGGCATTTGAACTGCGTCCCCGTTCGCTGCAGAAATTCTCATTTTTCTCAGGTGCCAGGTATCAGGTGTCAGGTGCTAGGTGTCAGGTATCAGTGGGGGGGGCTCGGAGCCTCGAAGTGGCAGCCCGGACCCTAACCAACTCCGAACCG
>Ga0335085_10001852_pt1 | contig 42141 bp, 39 predicted proteins | sample Lox_Sample_45_FD_206712 | JGI IMG/M metagenome (GOLD analysis project Ga0335085, IMG submission 206712) | Soil microbial communities from Loxahatchee National Wildlife Refuge, Florida, United States - Lox_Sample_4.5 | ecosystem: Environmental > Terrestrial > Soil > Wetlands | place: USA... | reverse complement strand
TCGGCGCCCTCCGCCTCTAGTCCCACTCGAGAGCTCCCTTCTTCCACTCGTAGATGAAGCCCACGATCAGGATCGCAAGGAAGATCCCCATCGCAATGAGTCCGAACAGACCAATGCGGTTGAGAGCCACCGCCCAGGGAAAGAGAAACGCAATCTCCAGGTCGAAGACGATGAAGAGGATGGCGACCAGGTAGTAGCGAACGTCGAAGCGCACGCGCGAGTCTTCAAAGGCCTCGAAGCCGCACTCGTAAGGCGAGAGCTTGTCCCTGTCCTTGGGAAAGCGCGCGAAGAACCGGCCGAGGCCCGTGCCGAGCCCGAGCAGCAGCGCGGCGAGCGCCGCGGCCACGATCAGAAAGATCAGTACCGGAAGATAGTTCGCAGGCATCGATGGCTATCCCCCGGATGCGGGTTGCACCGGGCTGGATGTCCATCATCATATCATGGTGCCGACGGTCGGATTCGAACCGACACGGCTCGCGCCGCTAGCCCCTCAAGCTAGTGTGTCTACCAATTCCACCACGTCGGCATGCGGAATGTTTGTAACAGTCATCCGCGGCAGCGCGCGCACGCGCGCTGCCGGCGATCATCTCTGCGGCGCCCCGCCACCGCGCGGCGGAGTCGCAGGCGGAGCGGAGCCCGTCGCGGACGGTGGCTGCAGCGGTGCTCGCGATCCTGGCTCGCTCGACCCCGATGAACTCGTCGGCGCTGACGTGCCAAGCGGCGGTGCGCTCGAGGCTGGCGCGCCGGGCACGGAGGCGGGCGGCGTCTGTGTCGGGACGTGCTTGCTCGCATCGCTCGTGGGCGCCGCGCCTTTCGGCGCGGTCCCTGCTACCGGCGGCGGTGGCTCGCCCGCCGTGTCGAGGATCGTCTGCGGTGCCGCCGTCTTGTGCGTCCCGACGTAGGCGAGCGCGAGGCTGTTCGCCATGAACACTGCAGCAAAGATGGCCGTCGCTCGTGATAAAGCCGTGCCCGCGCCGCGCGCCCCGAACACGGTGCCGGAGGCCCCTGCCCCGAAGCCGGCACCCGCATCGGCGCCCTTCCCGCGCTGGATCAGCACGAGCAGGATGATCACGATCGCGCAGAAGAACTGCACCAAGGTCAACGCTAGACGCAACATCGAGAACTACGCTCCTCAGCGGCGCACCGCCGCCAGGATTGCCAGGAACTCATCAGCCTTTAGCGAGGCACCGCCGATCAGACCGCCGTCGACATCCGGCATTGCAAACAATTCTGCGGCGTTTCCGGCCTTGACACTGCCGCCGTAGAGGATGCGTGCCTCGGCCGCGATTCTATCATTGCGCGCCGCAACGAGGCCACGGATGAACCCGTGCACCTCCTGCGCTTGCTCCGGGCTCGCATTGCGTCCCGTGCCGATCGCCCAGCACGGCTCGTAGGCGACGATCGCGCGCCCGAGGGCTGCCGCGCCACACAGCTCGAGCACTGCTTCGAGCTGGCGCGAGACGACTTTCTGTGTGTGTCCCGCCTCGCGCTCAGCGAGTTGCTCGCCCACGCACAGAATCGGAACCAGCCCCTTGGATTGGGCGGCGGCAAACTTGCGCGCGACGAGGTGATCATCCTCTCCATACAGCGCGCGGCGCTCCGAATGACCCACGATCACGTAGCTGCAACCCACGTCCTTCAGCATGGCGGCCGACACCTCGCCCGTGTAGGCCCCTTGGCTCTCGGCGCAGACGTCCTGTGCTCCGAGCTGCGCCGGCAGCTCCTCATCGCGCAGCAACCGCGCAATCTCCTGGAGATAGACGTACGGCGGACAGAGCACGCAGGTCGCGCGCGGCTCGGGCGGAAACTGCGCCGCAAGCGCCTCGATGAGGCGGGCGTTCTCGGCGCGCGAGCCGTGCATCTTCCAGTTTCCGGCGACGACAGGAGTGCGCATAGCGGGCGGCGCCCAAATTCGGGGCGCGGATGATAGCCGTTTTCGCCCGCGGCGTCAGTCGGCCGCGGAGCGCACGACCTCCGCGAGCTCCGCGGCGTATGCCCGCGTCGCCTGCTCGTCACGGCCCTCGACCATCACACGAATGACCGGCTCGGTGCCCGAGGGCCGCAATACCACGCGCCCCTCGTTGCGCAGCCGCTCCTCCACCCGCCTGACCGCAGCCTCGACGCTCGGCACCGACTTCGGATCGAAGCGCCGTGAGACTTCGACGTTGAGGAGCACCTGCGGGAACTTCGACATCCCGGCCGCGAGCTCCGCCAGCGTCTGGCCGCTTTGTCGCATGACGGCGAGCACCTGCAGCGCGCTCACGAGCGCATCGCCGGTCGTGGTCTTGTCCAGGCACAGAATGTGGCCCGAGGTCTCTCCCCCGAGCATGCTGCCGCTCTCGCGCATCAGGGCGAGCACGTAGCGATCGCCCACTGCCGCACGCAGGAACTCGATCCCCTCGGCGCGCAGCGCCAGCTCGAGCCCGAAATTGCTCATGACTGTGCCGACCACGGGACCCCGCAGGCTGTCATTGCGCTGGTGCGCCCGCGCAATGATGTAGAGGAGCTGGTCGCCGTCGACCACCCGTCCGAGATGATCGACCATCACGAGCCGATCGCCATCGCCGTCCACGGCGATGCCGATGTCGGCGCGCACGCCGGGCACCGTCAGCTGCAGCAGCTGCGGCGCGAGCGATCCGCAGCCGGCGTTGATGTTACGGCCATTCGGTGAGCAGCCGATCGGCACGATCTCCGCGCCGAGATCGGCCAGCAAGCGCGGACCGACCTTGTAGGCGGCACCGTTCGCGCAATCGATCACGATCTTCAAACCACTGAGATCCACGCCCGTGGGCAAGGTCGAGGCGCAGAACTCCTGGTAGTAGGTGCGCGAGCGGTCGACGCGCGTCGCGCGCCCGAGGCTGCGCGAAGTGCGCGTGATGGCACCGCGCTCGAGCTCGGTCTCGATCTGCTCCTCGAGCTCGTCGGAGAGCTTCACGCCGCGAGCATCGAAGAACTTGATGCCATTGTCATCGTACAGATTGTGCGAGGCGCTGATCACAACGCCGCAATTACAGTCGAAGCGACGCGTCATGTACGCGATGCCCGGTGTGGGTAGCGGTCCAATGAGCATCACGTCCACGCCGGCAGCCACGAAGCCGGCCTCGAGCGCGGACTCGAACATGTAGCCGCTCAGACGCGTGTCCTTGCCGATGAGAACCTTGCCGCCGCCGGCGGCGAGGACGCGGGCCGCTGCGCTCGCCAGGTTCAAAGCAAAATCCACGGTCATCGGGTGCTCGCCCACCCGTCCGCGGATACCGTCGGTACCGAAGTACTTGCGCGCCATGCTCACGCCTCCCCTACAGCTCGCTCCCCGCGCACGGCCCGCGCCACTTTCACGGCGTCGAGCGTCGCGGCCACATCGTGCGTCCTGATGATGAGCGCACCGTTGTAGGCGGCGAGTGCCGCCATGGCGAGACTGCCGTAGAGCCGCTCGCTCGCAGCTCTGCCGGTGAGCGTTGCGATCGTTGCCTTGCGCGAGAGGCCGACGAGCACCGGCAGGCCACTGCCCGTGAGCTCGGGCAAGCGGCGCAGGAGCTCCAGATTGTGCGCGAGCGTCTTGCCGAAACCGAAGCCGGGATCGATCACGAGGCGCTCGGTGCCCATGCCGGCCGCGCGGCACGCACGCACGCGCTGCATGAGAAACGCGTGGATCTCGCCCATGAGATCCGTGTAGGTCGGACGCTGCTGCATCGTCGCGGGCTCGCCCTGCATGTGCACCAGGCAGGCCGCACAGCCGCTCTCGGCGCATGCCTCGAGCGCGCCTGGCTCGCGCAGCGCTCGCACGTCGTTGATGAGATCGGCCCCGGCCCTCGCTGCGGCGCGGATTACCTCCGGCTTGCTCGTGTCCACCGAGATCACCGCGTCAGTGCGCTCGCGCAGTCGCTCGAGTACCGGCAGCACGCGCCCGAGCTCCTCGGAAGGGGAGACTGCGCAGGCACCGGGCCGCGTGGACTCTCCGCCCACATCGATGATGGCCGCGCCCTCCTCGACCATGCGCAACGCGTGGCCGAGGGCTCGCTCGGGTTGGTTGAACAGCCCGCCGTCGGAGAAGGAGTCGGGCGTTACGTTGAGGACGCCCATGATGGTCGGACGCGCCAGATCGAGGACCTTGTCGGCGCAGCGCAGCAGCATGCTAGACCGTCATTGCAGAGGCTCACCCGCGGGACCGCCCCGCGTGGGAGCCACCGCTCAATGCTGCGCTGGGGTTCAGTGCTGGCCAGCGGGTGTGCCGATGGGACCGGGCTGACCCGCCGCGGGCTTCCCAGGAGTCGTCGGCGGCTTGTTCGTCAAGGTGTCATCCCACCCGCTCGGGGGATTGGGTGGCTTGCCGGCCATGATGTCCTTCAGCTGCTGCTCATCGATCGTCTCGTATTTGATGAGCGCGTCAGCCATCAGGTGCAGTTTCTCGAGCGAGCTGGTGAGGATTTGCCGCGCCTGCTGGTAGTTGTCCTCGATCACGCTGCGCACCTCTTCATCGATCGCGTGCGCCGTTTCGTCGGACACCTGCTTGTGCTGCGTGACGCTGCGCCCGAGGAACACCTCACCCGTCTCCTCGGAGTACGTAAGCGGCCCGAGCTTGTCGGACAAGCCCCACTTCGTGACCATGTTGCGCGCGAGCTCGGTCGCGCGCTCGATGTCGTTCGAGGCGCCGGTCGTCACGGCATCCACGCCGAAGATCAGCTCCTCGGCGATACGCCCGCCAAACAAGGTTGCAATTGCGCTCTGGATGCGGCGCTTGGAGAGGCTGTAGCGATCCTGCTCCGGCAGGAATTGCGTGACTCCCAGGGCGCGCCCGCGCGGGATGATGGTCACCTTGTAGACGGGGTCATGCTCGGGAACCGTCATGCCGACGATCGCATGACCAGCCTCGTGATAGGCGGTCATGCGCTTCTCGGCCTCGCTCATCACCATCGAGCGCCGCTCGGCACCCATCATGATCTTGTCCTTGGCGCGCTCGAACTCCTCCATGCCCACGATGCGCTTGTTGGCGCGTGCGGCGAACAGTGCCGCCTCGTTCACGAGGTTCGCCAGATCCGCACCGGAGAAGCCCGGGGTGCCGCGCGCAATGAGCGCCGGCTTCACGTCCTCCGCGAGTGGCACGCGGCGCATGTGCACGCGCAGGATCTGCTCCCGGCCGCGGACATCGGGCAACGGCACGACGACCTGCCGGTCGAAGCGGCCCGGCCGCAGCAGCGCTGGGTCGAGCACGTCCGGACGGTTGGTGGCGGCAATGACGATGATTCCCTCATTGCCCTCGAAGCCGTCCATCTCCACCAGCAGCTGATTGAGCGTTTGCTCGCGCTCGTCGTGTCCGCCGCCGAGACCGGCACCACGATGCCGGCCCACAGCATCGATCTCATCGATGAAGATGATGCACGGGGCGTGCTTCTTCGCCTGCTCGAACATGTCGCGCACGCGCGAGGCGCCGACGCCGACGAACATCTCCACGAAATCCGAGCCGGAGATGGTGAAGAAGGGGACCTTGGCCTCGCCGGCGATCGCGCGCGCGAGCAGGGTTTTGCCGGTGCCGGGCGAGCCCACCATGAGCACGCCCTTCGGGATCTTGCCGCCAAGTTTCTGGAACTTGCCGGGATCTTTCAGGAAGTCCACGATTTCGGCGACTTCCTGCTTCGCCTCGTCGACGCCCGCCACGTCGGCAAAGGTCACATTGACCTGATCCTCCCCCAGAAGCCGTGCGCGACTCTTGCCAAAGGACATGGCGCCACGGCCTCCCGAGGCCCCCTGCATCTGCCGCAGCATGTAGACGAACACCAGGATCAGCAGCAGCGCCGGTGCCAATTGCAGCAGCAGCTGTGCGAGGAAATTGGGCTGCTTGGGCGGCTGCCCCTCGATGGAGACATTGGCCTTCTCGAGCGTGCCGATCAGTGCCGAATAGTCGGTCTCGGGGTTGTAGGTCTTGAATTGGGTCTTGTCCCGCAGGGTGCCGTAGATCATGTCCCCCTGGATGACCACCGAGTCCACCCGGTTCTGTTTCACGTCATCGAGAAATGTTGAATAGCGGATTTGCTCCGGTTGCCCCACGGAGGGCATGTAGCGGCTGAACACCGCCAACAGCACCAGAACGATGACCACCCAGAGCAGGATGTTTTTCGTCAAATCGTTCAATTCCTGAACCTCATGTGTACTGCGTCACGCACCGGCAGAACCCCCACGTTCGAACCTACACCAAGCGCAAGTGCTTAGCCAGCAAGTAAAGCTCGGGGCTGCGCGCTCGCGAAGATTCGGGCTTTAGCAGCTTCACGCCGCCAAAACTCTTGCGCGCGGCGCCCACCAGCTCCGTGAAACCGGCACCCTGAAACACCTTGATCAGGGCACTTCCCTCGGGCTTCAAGACGCGGGCCGCCAGATCGAGCGCCAGCTCGCTCAGGTGCATGCTGCGTGGCTGGTCCACGGCGTCGATACCGCTGAGATTCGGCGCCATGTCCGAGAGGAGCACGTCGGCGCGCTGCTCTCCCAGCAGCGCCAGCAGGCGGTCGAACACCGCTTCCTCGCGCAAGTCTCCGCTGACGAACTCCACGCCCTCGAGCGGCTGCATTTCCAGCAGGTCACTCGCGATCACCCGACCTCGCGAGCCGACCCGGCGACGGGCATATTGGCTCCAGGCCCCGGGAGCCGCCCCCAGGTCGAGGCACACCTGACCGGGCCGCAAGAGCTTCTCCCGGCGGTCGACCTCCTCGAGCTTGAACACGGCCCTGGAGCGCCAGCCCTCGGCCTGGGCACGCCGTACGAAGGGGTCGTCGAAGTGCTCCCGCAGCCACCGGGAGCTACTTTTGCTGCGCCGCGTCACGTCGCCTACTGATAGCGCACCGCAACGATCTCATAAGAGCGATTTCCGCCCGGGGTGCTCACGTCCACGACATCACCCTGAGATTTACCCACCAGGGCCCGGGCGATGGGCGAGGTGATCGAGATGCGCCCCGCACGGATATCCGCCTCGTCCTCCCCTGCGATCTGATAGACCACCCGTCCGCCCTCGTCCTGATCCTCGAGCTCGACCACGGCGCCGAAGACCACCCGGCCGGTGTTGGGCAGCTTGCTCGGATCGATGATCTCGGCATTGCTGAGCTTCGACTCGATCTCGTTGATACGGCCTTCGATGAAGCCCTGCTGCTCGCGCGCGGCGTGATACTCGGCGTTCTCCGACAGATCGCCGTGGCTGCGCGCGTCGGCGATGGCCTTGATGATGGCCGGTCGCGCCTCGCTCTTGAGTCGCTTCAGCTCCGCGCGCAACGCTTCCGCGCCGCGCAGCGTCATCGGGGTGCGTTTCATGCGGGATGCGCCTCTGCATGCAGATCGTGCAGGCGATTGACCTCGACCTCATCCAGATGATCGAGCGCCTCGCAGGTCGCGAACGCCGCGGCGAGCGTCGTGTAGTAGGTCACGCGGCGGTGCACGGCTTCGCGGCGGATGGAGTTCGATTCGCGCGTGGCCTGCTTGCCTTCAGTGGTGTTGACGATGAGGTCGATCTCATCGTTCTTGATCATATCCACGATGTGCGGCCGGCCCTCGCGCACTTTGTTGGCGTGACGGCAGCTGATGCCAGCCTCCTGGAGAGTGCGCGCGGTGCCGGCCGTGGCCACGATCTCGAAGCCGCGCTCGATCAGCTTGCGGGCGAGCGCGACAGCGCCGGGCTTGTCCCGGTCGCGCACGCTGATGAGGCACACGCCGCGTCTGGGCAAGGTGACGCCGGAGCCGGCCTGTGCCTTGGCGTACGCCTCACCGAAGGTGCGTCCCGTGCCCATGACCTCGCCGGTCGATTTCATCTCCGGACCGAGGATCGGATCGGCCTCCGGAAACTTCACGAACGGGAAGACCGCTTCTTTCACCGAGAAGTACCCGGGTACTCGCTCCTCGAGCGCGCCGAGCTCCTGCAACTTGCGGCCGGTCATGACGCGTGCCGCGATCTTGGCGAGCGGCATCCCCGTGGCCTTGGAGACGAAGGGCGCGGTGCGCGAGGCGCGCGGGTTCACCTCGAGGATGTGGATCACGCCGTTCTGGATGGCGAACTGCACGTTCATCAGGCCGACCACGTGCAGCGCACGCGCGAGTTTGCGCGTTTGATCGCGCAGTTCCGCCTGGATCTCCGCCGAGAGGCTGTAGGGAGGCAGGGAGCAGCCCGAATCCCCCGAATGCACGCCCGCCTGCTCGACGTGCTCCATGATGCCGCCGATCAGCACGTCCTCGCCGTCGCAAACCGCATCCACATCGACTTCGATGGCCACATCGAGAAAGCGATCGAGCAGCACCGGACTGTCATTGGCCACGTGCACCGCAACGCTCATATACGTGCGCAGATCCTCCTCGGTGAACACCACTTCCATCGCGCGGCCGCCGAGCACATACGAGGGCCGCACCACGAGCGGATAACCGACCTCGCGCGCGAGCCGCACGGCCTGCTCCTCGTTGCGCGCGATGGCATTCGCCGGCTGTTTGAGAGCGAGCGCGCGCACGAGCTGCTGGAAGCGCTCGCGGTCCTCGGCGATATCGATCGACTCGGGGGTGGTGCCGATGATGGGAGCACCAGCCTCCTCGAGCGCGCGCGACAGCTTCAAGGGTGTCTGTCCGCCAAATTGCACGATCACCCCGAGCGGCCGCTCCTTCGCGAGGATCTCGAGCACGTCCTCGAGGGTGAGCGGCTCGAAGTACAGCCGGTCCGAAGTGTCGTAGTCGGTCGAGACGGTCTCCGGATTGCAGTTGACCATGATGGTCTCGAAGCCATCCTCGCGCAGGGCGAGCGCTGCGTGCACGCAGCAATAGTCGAACTCGATCCCCTGTCCGATACGATTCGGACCGCCGCCGAGGATCATGATCTTGCGCTCCTCGCTCGGCTCCGCCTCGCACTCCTCCTCGTAAGTCGAGTACAGGTAGGCAGTGGCGGTCGCGAACTCGGCGGCGCAGGTATCCACACGCTTGTACACCGGACGGATGCCGAGGTCGTGCCGGCGCTGCCGCACGGCGCGCTCCTTGACCCCGACGAGTCGCGCGAGGCGGCTGTCCGAGAAGCCCTTGCGCTTCAGCGCGCGCAGCATCTCCGCATTGAGTCCGGTCAGGCCGCGGTCGCGCACTCGCTGCTCGTCCTGCACCAGGTCCTGCAGCTGCGCAAGGAACCACGGGTCGATGCGCGTGAGCTCGGCGATGCGCTCGAAGGACCAGCCGGCGCGCAGCGCATCCGCGGCGAACAGCAGTCGATTGGGCCCGGGCGCGCGCAGCTCGTACTCGAGCCGCCCGGCCAGCTCATCCGAGAGTGGCAGGGTGAGCTGCTCGCCGAGCCCATCGAGGCCGGTTTCGAGCCCGCGCAGCGCCTTCTGCAGCGACTCCTGGAAGGTGCGGCCGATCGCCATGACCTCGCCGACCGATTTCATCTGCGTGGTCAGGCGGTCGTTCGCGTCCGGAAACTTCTCGAAGGTGAAGCGCGGTATTTTCGTAACGACATAGTCGATCGAGGGCTCGAAGGAGGCCGGCGTCGCCCCGCCCGTGATGTCGTTCTTGAGCTCATCGAGCGTGTAGCCGACGGCGAGCTTCGCCGCGACTTTTGCGATCGGAAAGCCCGTGGCCTTGGACGCGAGCGCCGAGGAGCGTGAGACGCGTGGATTCATCTCGATGATCAGCAGCCGTCCATCCTCGGGGTTCACCGCGAACTGCACGTTCGAGCCGCCGGTGTCCACGCCGATCTTGCGCAGCACGGCGATCGAGGCATCGCGCATGCGCTGATATTCCTTGTCGGTCAAGGTCTGGGCCGGCGCGACCGTGATGGAGTCGCCCGTGTGCACGCCCATCGGATCGAGATTCTCGATGCTGCAGACGATGATGCAGTTGTCCTTGCGGTCCCTGATCACCTCCATCTCGAACTCTTTCCAGCCGATGACCGATTCCTCGAGCAGGATCTCCCGCGTCGGCGAGGCATCGAGACCGCGCTCCACGAGCGTCTCGAACTCCTCGCGGTTGTAGGCGATGCCCCCGCCCGTACCGCCGAGCGTGAACGAGGGTCTGATGACGACCGGATAACCGATGTCCCCGACCGCGCCGCGTGCTTCCTCGAAGGTGCGTGCGATGCGCGAGCGCGGCACCTCGAGGCCGATATCACGCATGGCGTTGCGGAACAGCTCACGATCCTCGGCCATGTCGATCGCCGCGCGCGAGGCTGCGATCAGCTCGACGCCGTGCTTCTCCAGCACTCCCTCGCGCACCAGATCGAGCGCGGTGTTGAGCGCCGTCTGACCGCCCATCGTCGGCAGCAGCGCATCCGGGCGCTCCTTCTCGATAATGCGCGCCACCGTGCGCCAGTTGACCGGCTCGATGTAGATCGCATCGGCCATCTCGGGGTCGGTCATGATGGTCGCCGGGTTGGAGTTGACCAGCACGACGCGGTAGCCCTCTTCCTTCAAGGCCTTGCACGCCTGCGCACCGGAGTAGTCGAACTCGCACGCCTGCCCGATGACGATCGGCCCGGCTCCGATGATCAGGATGCTCTGAATGTCGGTTCTCTTCATGATCGGCGACCCGTACACGGCGCGCGCGCGCGCGACGCACGAAAGGTTGGCGAGCGGCTCAATGCTCGGCGGCCTGACGCCGCGCGCTCGCCTCGACTTGACGCAGCTGATTCTGGAGCCGCTTCAGCATCAGATGATTGAAGCGCTCGAACAGCGGCTTCAGATCGTGCGGGCCGGGGCTCGCTTCGGGGTGACCCTGAAACCCGAAGGCGGGCCGATCCTTGAAGGCGATTCCCTGCAGCGAGCCGTCAAACAGCGAGCGGTGCGTGGGACGCACTTCCGCCGGCAGCGATGCCTCATCGACCGCGAAGCCATGGTTCTGACTGGTGATGAGCACGCGCCCACTTTCCAGATCCTGCACCGGATGGTTCGCGCCGTGGTGGCCGAATTTCATTTTCACGGTGCGCCCGCCGCAGGCGAGTCCGAGGATCTGATGTCCGAGGCAGATCCCAAAGAGCGGCACATCGGTTCTGAGGAACTCCCGCGCCGCCTCGATGGCGTAGTCGCAAGGCTCCGGATCCCCGGGCCCATTCGACAGGAACACCCCGTCCGGGGACAGCTGCAGCGCCTCGCGCGCCGGAGTCTGTGCCGGCACGACCGTGATGCGACAGCCGTGGTCGGCGAGGACGCGCAGGATGTTGCGTTTGATGCCGAAGTCGTAGGCGACGACATGCAGGCGCTGATGAGCGCGGATCAGCGGCCGCCGGGCATCGTGCCAGAGACTGCCCTCGTTCCATTGATACGACCGCTTCACCGAGACCACCTTGGCGAGATCCATCCCCTTCAAGCCGGGAAACTTGCCAGCCGCTTTGACGGCGGCCGCCTCGTCCACGCGCTCCCCCGTCATGATGCACCCGGCCTGGGCGCCCTTCTCGCGCAACAGCCGCGTGAGCTTGCGCGTGTCGATGCCGGCGATGGCGACGAGCTTGCCGCGCTCCAGAAACTCTTGCAGTGGCTCGACGCAGCGCCAGCTGCTGGCGCGCGCGGGCAGATCGCGGATGATCAGGCCGGCGGCATAGATCTGGCCCGCCTCCAGATCTTCGGGCGTCGCGCCGGTGTTGCCGATGTGGGGGTAAGTAAGGGTGACGATCTGGCGGGCGTACGACGGGTCAGTGAGAATTTCCTGATACCCCGTCATCGCGGTATTGAAAACGACTTCGCCGGTGGTGTTGCCTTTCGCTCCGATTGACTGGCCGCGGAAGATCGTTCCATCCGCCAGCGCCAGTACCGCCGGTCCATTCACCCCACGCTTCCCCTTACCAAGTCCGTGCGCGCTCGTTTGGCGTCCGCTGGATCCTCATCGATCGTGGTGCCACGTCCGTGTGTATTCAAGCACCTAGATGTGCAAAGCGGGAGGAGTTCCGGAGCGAACATCCTCCCGCCTTGCATGGACTAACCCTTGCGGATTACGCGGAAATTCTACGGGTCCCGGTCGGGAGTGTCCATGCACGGCGCGGCTTTTTTTCGCGCCTGCCGCGAGCTCGCACGGCACTCCACCAGAGCGCGTCTCCACGAGCCTATAAGCTACTGTTTCCCAAGACGATATCGCGCATCACATAGCGGCCCGGTGGGCGCCCAGCAAGCCACGTCGCCGCATCGAGCGCACCGCGGGCGAAGATCGCTCGATCGGTGGCCCGGTGAGTGAGCGCGAGCTGCTCTCCAGAGCCCGCAAAGATCACCGTATGCTCGCCCACGGCATCACCCCCGCGCAGCACCGCGAATCCGATCTCTCCCTCGCGCCGCGGCGCGTCGCTGCCGGCACGCGAGCGCACGCCCACATGCTCGAACTCCAGCCCCCGCGCATCCGCCACCGCATGCCCCAGGGCGAGCGCGGTGCCGGACGGAGAGTCTCTCTTTTGCCGGTGATGCGATTCGAGGATCTCCACATCGAAGTCGAGCGGCAGCACCGCTGCGCACTGCCGCACGAGCTCGAGCAGCAGCGTGACTCCAAGGCTCGTATTGGGCGCTACGAGGAGCGCGATGTGCTTGGCGGCGCGCTCGAGCTCGTGCCGCAATGAGGCCGAGAGCGCGGTGGTGCCGATGAGCAGCGGCTTGCCCGAGGCGCAGCAGGCGGCGAGATTGGCCGCGGTCGCCGCGGGATGGGAGAAGTCGAGAGCCACATCGCATTCGGTGAGCGCACCTGAGAGATCCGCTACGAGCGGCACGCCGAGCGCGCCAATACCGGCGAGCTCACCGATGTCGCGACCGAGCAGCGGGCTGCCCTCGGCCGCAACGGCCGCCGAGATGCGCACATCGGAGCGCTCGCGGGCCGCGCGCACGAGCGCCTGTCCCATGCGGCCGGCGGCACCGATGATCAGTGCGCGGCGCAATGCTCAAGCCCCGCCCGCGCCGCCGGAGAAGAAACGCTTCACACCCTCGAAGAAGCCTTGCTCGCGCGGGGCATGTCGCTGTCCGCCACCCCGCAGGGACTCATCGAGCTTCCTCACGAGCTCACGCTGCTCGGCAGAGAGGTGCACGGGGGTCTCCACGACGACACGGCAGAACAGATCACCGCGGCCCCCGCCGCGCACCGGCTTCACGCCCTTGTCGCGCAGGCGAAAGACCCGCCCGGACTGCGTCTCCGCGGGGATCTTGATCGCCACCTCGCCATCGAGCGTGGGCACCTCGATGGTGCCACCGAGGGCTGCAGTTGCGAAGCTGACCGGCACCTCGCAGCTCAAGTGCTCGCCGTCGCGCTCGAAGATCGGATGATCGCGCACGTGGATCTCGACGTAGAGATCTCCGGGCGGTCCGCCGTTGCGGCCCGCCTCTCCCTCGCCGGCGAGTCGCACTCGATCACCGGTGTCGACACCGGCGGGCACTTTGACCGCGAGCTTCTTGTTGCGCCGTACCCGGCCCTGGCCGAGGCAGGTGTCGCAAGGATTCTTGATGATGGTGCCTGCGCCCCGGCAGCGGGGACAGGTCTGCTGCAGCTGGAAGAAGCCCTGGGAGATTCGCACCTGACCGCTGCCGCCGCAGCTCTCGCAAGTGCTCGCGCTGCTGTTCTTCGCGGCGCCGCTGCCGTGGCAGGTCTCACAGACTTCGAGCTTGGCCACATCGAGCTCGACGCTGTGACCGAAGACCGCCTGATCCAAATCGAGCTCGAGCTCGTAGCGCAGGTCGGCACCGCGAAAGACCTGCGAGCGGCCGCGGCGACCGCCGCCGAAAATATCGCCGAACACATCGCCGAAAATATCGCCGAAGGCATCTGCGCCGAAACCGCCGGCACGCGCTCCGGCGCCGCGCGCCGCAGCCTCCACGCCCGCATGTCCGAACTGGTCATAGGCGGCGCGCTTCTGCGAGTCGGTCAGCACCTCGCAGGCTTCCTTCGCCTCCTTGAACCGCTCCTCTGCCTCCTTGTCGTTCGGATTCCGGTCCGGGTGAAACTTCATCGCGAGACGGCGGTAGGCCTTCTTGATTTCCGCCTCGGTCGCACTCTTCGGAACGTCGAGAACCCGGTAGTAATCGCGCTTTGACATCATGCCTTGCGGTGTTTCGCTCCCCGAGCGGACTCTACTGAAATCGCCACGCTATTGAAACCGCGTCGCGATTGATTCGCGACGCGATTCAAACCACGTGCCATGGCCCGAGTCCTGCGGATTGCCCGCGCAATCCTCAGGAGGCCTTGCGATTCTTGTCCGAGACTTCCTCGAATTCCGCGTCCACCACATCCTCCTTGCCGGTGCCGCTGCCGGCACCCGCACCGGGGGCTCCGCCCGCGGCACCCGCGCCACCACCCGCCGCCTCGGGGCCGCCAGCGCCGCCGCCCGGAGACTGCGCGTAGGCGCGCTGCGCGATGGCCGCGGAGGCCTGCGCCAGCGCGTCGGACTTCTTTGCGATCACGTCCTTGTCATCACTCTTCAACGCCGTGCGCAGGTCGGACATTGCCGACTCGACGCGCACGCGCTCCTCGCCGCTCACCTTGTCGCCGAGATCCTTCAAAGACTTCTCGACTGCATGGATCAGCCCGTCGGCCTTGTTGCGCGTATCGACGAGCTCGCGGAAGCGCCGGTCCTCTTCGGCATGTGCCTCGGCATCGCGCACCATGCGCTTGATCTCCTCCTCGTTGAGGCCGCTCGAGGCCTTGATGACGATCTTCTGCTCCTTGCCCGTCGCCTTGTCCTTCGCGGACACGTTGAGGATGCCGTTTGCATCGATGTCGAAGGACACCTCGATCTGCGGCATGCCACGCGGCGCCGGCGGAATGTCCGAAAGATCGAACTTGCCGAGCGACTTGTTGTCTGCGGCGCGATCGCGCTCACCCTGCAGCACGTGAATCGTCACGGCGGTCTGATTGTCGTCCGCCGTCGAGAACGTCTGCGCGGCGCGCGTCGGAATCGTCGTGTTCTTCTCGATGAGCTTGGTCATGATCCCGCCGAGCGTCTCGATACCGAGCGACAGCGGCGTCACATCGAGCAGCAGCACGTCCTTGACCTCGCCCGCGAGGACGCCCGCCTGAATGGCCGCGCCGATGGCGACCGCCTCGTCGGGGTTCACGTCCTTGCGCGGCTCCTTGCCGAAGAAATCCTTCACGTACTTCTGCACGAGCGGCATGCGCGTCTGCCCGCCGACCAGGATCACCTCGGCCACGTCGCTCGCCGCGAGCCCGGCATCCTTCAGGGCGATGCGGCAGGGCTCCACCGTCTTCTTCACCAGATCCTCGACGAGCGATTCGAGCTTGGCGCGCGTCAACTTGATGTTGAGGTGCTTCGGGCCGCTCGCATCGGCCGTGATGTACGGCAGATTGACGTCGGTCTGCTGGGTCGAGGAGAGTTCGATCTTGGCCTTCTCTGCAGCCTCCTTCAGGCGCTGCATCGCGAGCGGATCCTGGCGCACGTCGACGCCCGACTCCTTGAGGAACTGCTCCGCCAGAAAATGGATCACGCGGGCATCGAAGTCCTCGCCGCCGAGGAACGTGTCGCCATTGGTGGAGAGCACCTCGAACTGCCGCTCGCCGTCGACTTCGGCGATCTCGATGATGGAGATGTCGAAGGTGCCGCCGCCCAGATCGTAGACGGCGATCTTGCGATCGCTGCCCTGCTTGTCGAGGCCGTAGGCGAGCGCCGCGGCCGTGGGCTCGTTGATGATGCGCTTCACGTCGAGCCCGGCAATGCGCCCGGCATCCTTGGTCGCCTGGCGCTGCGAATCGTTGAAGTAGGCGGGAACGGTAATGACGGCCTCGGTGACCGTCTCTCCGAGATAATCCTCCGCGGTCTTCTTCATCTTCATGAGCACACGCGCCGAGATCTCGGGCGGAGCCATCTTCTTGCCCTGCGCCTCGACCCAGGCATCGCCGTTGTCGGCGCGCACGATCTTGTACGAGACCATCTTGATGTCGCGCTGCACGACCTCGTCTTCGAACTTGCGGCCGATCAGCCGCTTCACCGCGAACAGCGTGTTCTGCGGATTCGTGACGGCCTGACGCTTTGCCGGCGCACCGACCAGGACCTCCGAGTCCTTGGTGAACGCGACGATCGACGGCGTAGTGCGGTCACCCTCGCTGTTCTCGATCACGCGCGGCTTGCCGCCCTCCATGATGGCGACGCATGAATTGGTCGTACCGAGGTCGATGCCGATAGTCTTAGCCATGGATTTGCTCCGAAAAAATATGTCTTTGGCCGCTCACGCTGTTTGGGTGCGGGTTCCCCACGATTCAAGTGCGACTGGACCGATTCTGTTCCGCCGCCGGGCCGCGGGCGGACCCGCCGCTCGGAGCCCTGGCCACGATCACCCGGGCCGGCCGCAGAAGGCGGCCATTGAGCTCGTAGCCGCGCTGCACCACCTGCAGCACGGTGTCGGGCTCGGCCGTATGGGAGTCCTGGAGCATGACCGCCTCGTGCCGCGCTGGATCGAGCGGCTCGCCGTGCGGGTCGATCTCCTGGATATTGAGCTTCTCGAAGGCCTTATTCAGCAGCTGAAGGGTCGCCTGGAGGCCCTCCGCGAGGCTGGGTACGGCGGCTTGCGCCGCGCTCGCGGCGGCGAGCTCGAGACTGTCCTTCACGGGTAGCAGCTCGACCGCGAACTTCTCCAATCCGCCACGGACCGCGTTGTCGACCTCCCGCTGAGTGCGCTTGCGGATATTGTCCAGCTCGGCGACCTGGCGCAGGTACTGGTCGCGAAAGCCGTTGGCGCGCTCCTCCGCCTCGGCCAGTGCCCGGCGCAAGTCCTCGAGTTCCGCACCGGTGCCACCGGGCGACTGCGCAGCCTCGGCTGGCCCTTCCAGCTCACCATTGGTCATCAGATTGCCTCCTGAACGCTGCCGCCTGTCGTTGGGCGAACGCGCGCCGCCGGACGGCGCCTGCCCCCGTGTTAGCGCTTTTCTAGGGGTCAGCGGCGGGAATTCAAGGCTGCCCCGAGCAATTTCGCGGTGAGATCCACGATGGGGATGACACGCTCGTAGGCCATGCGGGTGGGGCCGATGACGCCGAGCACCCCGACCACCCGGTCACCTGCCGAGTAAGGCGCCGTGACCACGCTGCAGTCGTCCAGGATACGGTAGCCCGATTCGTGGCCGATGAAGATTTGGACGCCCTGCCCGCGCAGGCTCTGGTCGAGAAGGTGCAGGAAGTCGCGCTTCTCGTTGAAGGCCTCGAACAGGCGGCGCAGCTTCTCGACGTTCGACAACTCCCCGACGCCCATGAGGTTGGTCTCACCCGCAATGACGTACTCCAGGCGCTCGGCGCTGCCGGATTCGAAGATCTGCTGGGCGACCGTGATCGCATCGATCATGATCTGATTCAGATGCTCCCGGGTCTCGGAAAGCTCGCGCAGGATCTCCTGGCGCACCTGCGGCAACGCGCGGCCACGGAACTTCTCGTTGAGAAAGTTGGCAGCGCGCTTCAGCTCGTCGGGTGAGTAATAGCGCTCGAGCTGGAGAATGCGGTTCTGCACTTCGCGATCGTTGAGCACCAGCACCGCGAGCACGCGATTTTCCGACAGTCCCACGAATTCGATCTGGGTGACCGACGCCTGCTCGGTGCTCGGCAGCGTGACCACGCCGGCAAGGTGAGTGACGCTCGAGAGCAGCTGCGAGGCCGCCGCGACCAGCGCCTTTGAGCTCTCGTTGCTGCTGTCGAGGATACGCTGGATCTCCGCGTGCACCTCCGGTACCGCGCTGCCATCGAGCCCTTGCACACGCATGAGCGTATCGACGAAGAAGCGATAGCCCTTGTCGGTGGGCACACGACCGGCCGAAGTATGCGGTGAGGCGACGAAGCCCAGTTCCTCGAGATCAGCCATGACATTGCGGATGGTCGCGGAACTCAGATTGAGCCCGCTATCGCGGGAGAGCGCGCGTGAGCCCACGGGCTGCCCATCCCGGATGTAGCTCTCGACCAGGACTCGCAGCAGGCTCTGGGCCCGCTCGCTCAATAGGTCATCTCGGGCGTGGGACATAGCGACTCATGAAGCTAGCGAGGCGCGCGCACAGCGTCAAGCAAGGGCGACTGGGTCGCGGCATGGCAGTCCGGCGAGCGCGCCGGGGGCCGCCAAAGTGCCCATCCCTGCACGTTTGAGGCGCTCTTTTCCTTGGGGAAGGATCGAGCCGCATGTTACAAAGTGCGCCGGCGACCTTATCGCCTGTGACGGTCCACCGCCCGAGAGCCACGATGCCCTTTCCCGCGCGCGTATGCGCGTTAGTCGCCCGGTTCACGGATGCGCGCGTCGAGGAATCCGTCGCGCAACTGCTGCCGCACCTGAAGAGCCGAGGCGTCGAAGTGCTGGTGAGCGAGGAGTTGGGACCGCCCCTCGCGGCCGGCTCGGTTTCCCGGGTCGCGGAGCGCACCATCGCCGAGCGGGCCGACCTCGTCATCGCGATCGGCGGCGATGGAACGCTGCTCTACGCCGCGGGCTTGGTGGCGCGCCACGGCGTGCCCTTGCTCGGCATCAACCATGGCCGGCTGGGATTCCTGACCGATGTCATGCCGCAGGACATGCTCGCCTGCGTCGATGCCGCCTTGCAGGGCAAGAGCGAGGCGGACCGCCGGCCGCTACTGAGGGCGAGCTGGCCGGCCGGGGACCGCGCCGGGGAGTGCCTCGCCCTCAACGACATCGTCCTGCAGCGGCTCGCGATGGGACGAATGATCGATTTTGAGACGTGGATCGATGACCGGTACGTGAATACGCACGCCGGCGACGGTATTGTCGTGGCGAGCGCAACCGGGTCCACGGCCTACGCCCTGTCGTGCGGCGGCCCGATCGTTGCGCCCGATCTCGAGGTGCTCGTGCTCGCGCCGATTTCACCCCATACGCTCTCGGACCGACCGATCGTGGTCTCGGCAGGCTCGCTGATCGAGATCCGGCTGCTCGAGCGACCCGATGCGCGCGGACAGATCGTCTGCGACGGCATGGTGCGCGGCGAGCTCGCGGTGGGCGGGGCGTTGCGCGTGCAGTTGGCGAGCGAGACGCTCACGCTGCTGCATCCCCTCGGTTACGACTATTTCCGGCTGCTGCGCTCGAAGCTGCACTGGGGTCGCGGCAATGTGGATCACTCGCGCTAGGCAGCGACGATGCTGACTTACCTGCAGATCCGCGACTTCGCCATCATCGAGGCGATCGAGCTCGAATTGCAGCCCGGTCTCACCGTCCTCACCGGCGAGACGGGGGCGGGCAAGTCCATAATCGTCGATGCGCTCGAGCTCATCGCCGGCGCGCGCGCCGGCGTAGAAGTCGTGCGCCACGGCGCCGACCGCGCTGAGCTCTCGGCCTCCTTCTCACTGGCGCAGTCCCCCGTCGAATTGAAACGCTGGCTGGAGGCGCAATCGATCCCCGCGGAGCAGGAGCTCACCGTGCGGCGGATCGTGACGAGCGATGGGCGTGCGCGAGCGTATCTCAACGGCCAGGCCGTGCCGCTGCAGCAGCTCCGGGAACTCGGCAACCTGCTGCTCGATATTCACGGGCAGCACGAATTCCAGTCCCTCACGCGTGCCACTGCGCAACGCGAGCTGCTTGATGCATACGGCGGCCTCGAGAGTCTCAGCGAGCAGGTCGCTGTCGCGCACCGGGTGTGGCTCGCGCTCCTCAACCGAACCTTGGAGCTGGAGAGCCAAGCGCGCGATCGCGACTCACGCCTGGCCTTGCTGCGTTATCAGGTACAGGAGCTCGAGGCCCTCGCGATCAGCGCCGAGGAGCTCGCCAGCCTCACCGAGGAACGCGGGCGGCTCGCCAATCGCGGGCGCCTCGCACAGAGCGCGCAGAGCGCGCTCGCGCAGCTGTTCGAGGCCGAGCAGGGCAGCGCGCACGATACGGCGAGCCGGGCGCTCGGGGCGCTGCGTAGCGTGAGCAGCCTCGATCCGAAGATCGGTCCGATCCTGACCTCCGTCGATGCTGCATTGATTCAACTCGTGGACGCCGCGCGCGAGCTCAAGCGCTACGTCGAAAGCCTCGAGGTCGACGCCGACCGGCAGGAGCAGGTGGAGCGCCGTCTGGCGGCGGTCGAGGAGCTCGCCCGCAAGCACCGTATTGCTGCCGAGAAGCTGCCGCAGCATGCGCACGCGCTCGCCGCGGAGCGTGCCGTCCTGGAGAGCGCCGAGGGTGATCTCAGCACCTTGCGCAAGGATCTGAGCGCGGCGCTCACGCGCTATCGGGAGCTGGCCAATCAGCTCTCGGCGCGCCGCGCCACCGCTGCCCGCGCGCTCGGCAAGGAGATCACTGCGCGCATGCAGACGCTTGGCATGGCCGGCGGGCGGCTGCAGGTCGACGTTGCGCCACTTGAGTCCACCGAGCCCGAGCCGCACGGCGCGGATCAGATCGAGTTTCGGGTCAGTGCCAACCCGGGGCAGCCGCTGAGACCGCTTGCGAAGGTGGCCTCCGGCGGGGAGCTGTCGCGTTTAGCCCTCGCGGTACAGGTCTCATGCGCGGCGCACACACCGCGCTGCATGATCTTCGATGAAGTCGACGCGGGCGTCGGTGGTGCCGTGGCGGAGATCGTCGGCCGCGAGCTGCGCGCACTCGCCGCCAGCGGGCAGGTGCTGTGCGTGACGCATCTGCCGCAGGTCGCCTCGCAGGGTCACCGGCAGCTGCGCGTCAGCAAGCTCACCGACGGGCGCACCACGCGGATCAGCGCTCACGAGCTCGCCGCCCACGAGCGCATCGAGGAGCTCGCGCGCATGCTCGGCGGTATCGAGGTGACGGCGAAGGCCCGCGAGCACGCGCGCGAGATGCTAAAGCGCGCCGAAGCCGAGCAGCCGGCGGTCAGGTCGCCTTCTTCCGAAACGCGCAGTTCGGCCGCTCGCAGCGGCCGTAGAGAATGAGCGAGTGATCGCGGATATCGAAGCCCAGCCGCCGAGCGACGGCGGTCTGGCGGTCCTCGATTCCGGCATCCATGAACTCCTCCACCCGTCCGCAATCGAGGCACACGATGTGATCGTGGTGCGTGCCCTGGTTGAGCTCGAAAACGGCCATGCCGTCCTCGAAATGATGACGCGTGACCAGGCCCGCCGCCTCGAATTGCGTGAGCACGCGATACACCGTTGCTAGCCCGATGTCCTCGTGGGAGTCGAGAAGCGTGCGATAGATGTCCTCGGCCGAGAGGTGGCGGGTGGCGCTGCGCTCGAGGATCTCGAGAATCTTCAACCGCGGCAGAGTGACCTTCAGGCCGGCCTTGCGCAGGTCCTTGCCTTCCATTCGATGCTCCCCGGCGGAGGCGCGAGCGCGCCCCGTGCGATGCGGTATCATGCCGGTCATTATCCTCTATCCTCGCGACGTTTGACCAAATGAGAGCGCTTTCGACCCCCGCCGGCGTCCGGCATCTGCTCCCGGCGCTGCTGTGCGCACTGCTCGCGTCCCTGTGCGGCGGCTGTGTCTATCGAATGAACATCCAGCAGGGCAACTTCCTCGAGAAGCGCGCCGTCGATCAGCTGCAGGTCGGCATGACTCGCAGTCAGGTGCGCTACCTTCTCGGTACGCCGATGGTGCCCTCCACCTTCGACACCGATCGCTGGGATTATCTCTACTACCTGAAGAAGGGCCGTATCCACAAACCGATCGAGTACCGGCTGACGGTATTTTTCGAGAACGAGAAAGTGGCGCGCATCGATAACCACGGCAAGGACATCATCGACTCGGAGCCGACCGTCACGGAGCGGCCGCTGCGACCGATCGGCTGAAGGCGCCTCAGCGCCTTGAGCGCTGCCGGCGCGCGCGCTCGCGGCGCGCGAGCTTCGGATCCTGCTGCAGCGGCCTCAGAATCTCGATGCGATCGCCGTCACGCGGCACGTGCTCGCGCTCGACGGGCTCGCCGAAGATGCCGATGGCGGCGCTTTCCCAGGGAATACCCGCGCCACAGCAGGCGCTTACGAGCGCCTCCTGTACAGTTGCCGTGGCCGGCAGCTCGACGGTCCGGGTGTACTGCCGCTCGGGCGTTGCGTACACGACCGTGCAGCGCTTGGCGGGCGCCCCACTCATGCAGCGAGCGCGCGCCCCACGAAGGCGTCGACGAGCGATGCGGCGGTGGTCTTGAAGATCGGCTCGAAGAGCACCGCGGCGATGGGGTTCGCGAAAGCGAAGCGCAGTACCAGATCGACGCGACAGCTGCTCGGGGTGAGGGGGGTGAGCCGCCACTCGCCTTCCAGCAGACGGAACGGACCCCGTACGAGCTGCATGCGGATCCGGTGCTCGGGCTCGAGCTCGTTGCGTGTCGTGAAAACCGCGTGCAGCGGCCCCCGGCGTATCTCGAGGGTGGCGACGATCTCCCGCTCGCTGCGTGACTCCACGCGCGCTTGCGTCACCCCGGGAATGAACTGCGGATAGCGCTCGATATCGTTGATGAGCGCATAGAGATCCCCCTGCGGGCGTGCGACCTGCGCCGAACGTCTGACTTCTCTCATGCCGCTGATTGTCCCAGAATCGCGCACTCCATGAGCAAAGCCGACGCCAAACCCGCGCTCATCGCCGAGAATCGCAAGGCACGCTTCGATTACTTCATCGAAGACCGCTACGAGGCGGGCCTCGCGCTGCAGGGTTGGGAGGTCAAGGCCATGCGGGCAGGCCGTGCACAGCTCAAAGAGGCCTACGTTTATATGCGTGGCGGCGAGGCGTTCCTCATCGGCGCGCACCTCTCCCCGCTACCCGCAGCCTCCACGCATGTGGCCGCCGATCCGGTCCGCACGCGCAAGCTGCTGCTTCATCGCAACGAGCTGCAGCATCTCATCGGAGCGGTCGAGCGGCGCGGCTACACGCTCGTGCCCTTGGAGCTGTATTGGAAGAGCGGCCGAGCCAAGATCAGCGTGGGGCTCGCCAAGGGAAAGAAACAGCACGACAAGCGCGCGACCGAGAAGGACCGCGACTGGCAGCGGCAGAAGGCGCGGCTGCTGCGCCGCGGGTCCTGAGGAGGTCTGCAGCCCCTTGCGGGGTCGTTCACGGCTTCTTCGTGTAGACCACGTTCAGCGTCGTTTGTGTATCGGTGCGCAAGGTGTCTGCCGGCGGACTGCTGTTGTAGCGGACCGCGTAGCCGAGACTCAGCGAGAGCGTGTTGGACATCTTTACCTGCAGCGCCAGGCTGTTCTCGACATAGGTGTTGAGGCTGCTCGCCACGGTGGACAGCGTGTCGGTGAGCTTCGTGATGTCATTGAAGTCGTATTCGAATTTCGCCTTGGCTTCGGCGGCGATGCTGTCCTCGTCCGGGCCTTGGATGCGCTCGATCACCTCGTCGGAGGCGTTCTTTTTCAGCTGTTCCGGCCGCAGCCGCTGATACGCGGGACCGATCTGGACAGAGAGCTTCGTCTTCGCGTTATCGAGGATCGTGTAGCCAACGCCCGTGGAAACATCGCCCTGATAGGCAAAGCCGCTGAACAGGTCATCCTCGTAGTGAAGGCTCGCGTAGATGTAGAAGCCGGAGGCGATATTCCAGTTGTGCTGCAAGTTGGTGGCCCAGCGTTCGGCGGTCACGATGTCGCCGCTCTTGGAATACAGCCACTCGAGCTCGAAGTCGTCCGTATTTGCATGCGTGTTGTGGAGGTATTCGGCCTTCGCGTTGATGGCCGTGGTGTCGGTATTGCCGCGCGCGGCCAGGGCCCCTGCCTGGCCCGTGATCGTGGTACCGAACTTAGGCCCATTGTCGCTGGAGCTGCCGCTGTCGTCCGCGTGCGCTCGCTTTGCAGAGTTGCAAGCCAGCAGCATCCCCAAGAGCGCACCAAGCGTACGTGGGTGCATTTGTTGTTCTCTCCCTGTGAACGGAAGGGCAATTTAACCATATGACCTAGGCACTTAGGGAACTTCGGGCGCTGCCACCGATCTTCCGCTAAACTCGCTGTGCATCTGAATGGGGGCGACCGGTTTCGACGTGGGTTGCGAACCTTCAGGGGCGTACCGAGGTGCAGTGCCCTCGTAAATCACGCTGCAAAACCATAGTTGCCAACGACGACAACTACGCTCTAGCTGCCTAATCGCAGCTGACCTCTGACCAGCTCGTGCCTATGCGACTGGACCAGGGGACGCGTTCATAGGATCGCGAGCCGGCGTGCGACGGGCCGTCTCGTTAAGAGTCACCGTCTGCTGGCGCGGCGTCTTCCCTGCCCTTCGGGTAGCGCAGCGTGAGAACCAAAGAGTGGGCTACGTACGTAGATCTTGAAGTCTAGCGCTTACGGACGGGGGTTCGATCAAGGGTCGCGCCGGCTCGTGAGAGCCGGTCGAAAAACGGAGCTCACATCGGTGAAACCTGTCGGCGCCGTTGCAAGACGGCGGCATGGCAACGCCGAGGGGTCGGTAGAGGGCTAACTTCAGGCCGGCCCTGTAGAGACTCATAGACCCGCCGAGCGGCTTCACCGCCGGGCGGGCACTAGGATCGGGTTCGCTTGCGAGCTCGATAACACGCTCCGCATCCGCACGGCGTGCCGGTTCGGTACGAGTTCGGATGAAGGCATAGTCCAGCCCGTGGCGAAAGTCGCGGAAGTGCTGTCCCCCCGCCTCCACCAGTCACACACGTTCCCGGCCGCAAGGCCGGGAACGTGTCTGGAATCTTATTCAGGTCAAACAGCAGCTGGCGCGCTCAGCTTTTCGAGGCTCGATTCTTCGCGCTCTGCACTCGTGCCGGAACGCGAGCGCCGGCGCACTCGTTTGAGGACTATGCACAGACGGCACCAAAGGCCAATCCAGGGTGCTAGACCAGCTCGCAAGTCGGCGGCTGAGCCAGATGGCAGCCGAGAGGTCGGCTCGCTCGTGGATCTCCGCGACGCGCTGAATGAGTGCCGGCGCTGCGACCGCTGGCGCGCCGCGACCCAGGGTGTTGCGGGCGAAGGCGATTCGCGGGCCGAGCTCATGCTGGTCGGCGAAGTGCCCGGCGATGCCGAGGACCTCGCGGGTCACCCCTTCGTGGGCCCCGCGGGTGGCTTGCTCGATCGTGCGCTCAGCGAGGCCGGGATCGATCGCGACACGGTATTCGTGACGAACGCCGTCAAGCACTTCAAGTTCGAGCAGCGCGGGAAGCGGCGCCTGCACGTCAAGCCGAGTGGCGCCGAGATCAAGGCGTGCCGCTTCTGGCTGGACGAGGAGCTGCGTCTCGTGGAGCCGAAACTGGTCATCGCCCTCGGCGCGACCGCTGCCCGTGCCCTGCTGGGGCGCACGGTCACGATCTCCGCGGTGCGCGGACGGGCTATCCCGTGCAATGAATCCGCGCACGTGTGGGTGACGGTGCATCCGTCAGCTTTGCTGCGCATTCCGGAGGCGTCCGGCCGCCGGGCGGAGTTCGCGCGCTTCGTGCAGGACCTCAAGGCCGCGCGCCTCTGGCTGCGGGCTCAACGCGAGACCGTCTCACCGAGGCGCAGAAGCGCGCCATAAAGATCCGGCCGGCGGTCACGAAACACGAACCAGTTGTTGCGCAACTCCTCGAGCTCGGCCAGATCGAAGCTCGCGGTGATCACCGCATCGGCGTCCTCGGGAGCCTCGGCGACTTTCGCACCCATGGAATCGGCGATGAACGATGAGCCATAGAAGCGCACGTACAGCGACTGCGGATCCTGCAAGGAACGCTCGAGGCCGTGGCGGTTGGCCGCCACGAGCGGCAGCAGATTCGCGGCGGCATGGCCCTGCTGCGTGCGTTGCCAGTGGTCGCGCGAATTCACCGGCACGGCCGGCGGGGGCTCGGTGCCGATCGCGGTGGGAAAGAGCAGCAGCTCGGCGCCCATGAGCGCCAGAGCGCGCGCCGTCTCCGGGAACCATTGATCCCAGCAGATGCCGACGCCGATGCGCGCGAAGCGGGTGCTCCAGACTTTGAAACCCGTGTCCCCGGGACTGAAATAGTGCTTCTCCTGGTAGCCCGGGCCGTTCGGGATGTGCGACTTGCGGTAAACGCCGAGGACACTGCCGTCGGCATCGATGACCGCGAGCGAGTTGAAGAATGATAGGCCGGAGCGCTCGAAGAAGCTCACCGGCAGCACCACGCAGAGCTCGCGTGCCACGGCGCTGAAGTGGCGCACCGCGCGGCTCTCGGCGAGCGTGCGCGCCAGGTTGAGATGACGGGCATCCTGCTCGATGCAGAAATAAGGCGTCTCGAACAGCTCAGGCAGCAGGATGATCTGGGCACCTCGTGCCGCCGCGTCACGCACGTGGCGTTCCGCGCGTGCCAGATTCGCATCGAGGTCCCAGTCGCAGGAGAACTGCGTGGCGGCCAACGTGACGGGTCGCGGCTGGCGCTGAAAGTGCGCCGCCGTCGTGTGCGTGCCGCTCACGCTCGTACCGCTGTCATCACGCGATGACCTTGCCGGGATTGAGGATTCCGCGCGGATCGAGGGCCGCCTTCAGCGCGTGCATGGTGGCGATCTCCTGCGGCGTGCGCGACAGCTGCAGATGCGCGCGGCGCTCGAGACCGATGCCGTGCTCGGCAGAGATGGAGCCGCCGATGGCGGCAAGCGGCGCGTACACCAGCTGCTCGACACGCTCACGGCTTGCCTCATCATCACGCCCCGGCGCGACGATCACGTGCAGATTACCGTCGGCGATATGACCGAAAACAAAGACGCGTCCCTGCGCGAACTCGTCACCGATCACGACGCGCAGATGACCCAGATACGCCTGCATCTCCTCGATGGGCAGGCTCACGTCGAAGTTGAGCGTGGTGCCGTACTGCCGCTGTGCCTGCCATACGTCCTCGCGCGGCTCCCAGATCGTGCGGCGCTCGGCTTCGGACTTCGCAATCACGGCATCGAGCACCAGCCCCTCCTCGAGCGCGGCCGTGAGGGCTCGCTCGAAGCGTGCCTCATCGGACTCCACATCCGAGCCCAAGGTCTCGATCAGACCATACATGCCGTAGCCGTGCTGCAAGACCGGATTGCGGCCGGCGCGCGTCCCGGTGGTCAGTTCGTAGTAATCGGGCCAGAGCGCCTCGAAGGCGGCGAGCTGTCCGCCAAGCCGCGCATCCATCTCACCGAGCAACTGCACGAGGCCTGCAAGGTCGCGGCAGGCGACAAACGCCGTGCCCACGCTGCGCGGCCGCGCCACCAGCTTCAGTTCCGCCCGCGTGACCACCCCGAGGGTGCCCTCGCTGCCGATGAACAACTGCTTGAGGTCATAGCCGGCGTTGTTCTTGAGCATGCGATTGAGCGAGCACAGCACTGTGCCGTCGGCCAGCACCGCCTCGAGGCCCAGCACGAGATTGCGCATCATGCCGAAGCGCACCACACGCACGCCGCCCGCATTGGTGGCGATGTTGCCCCCGATCGTGCAGCTGCCGCGTGCTCCGAGGTCGAGCGGAAACATGAGATCGTGCCGCTCCGCCTCCTCCTGGGCCCTCTGCAGGATGACGCCGGACTCCACCCGCATGCTGCGCCCGGGCGCATCGACGCGCTCGATCCGATTCATGAGCTCGAGCGACAGAATGAGTTCGCGAGCCGTCGTGACGGTCCCCTCGACGAGGCCGGTACGGCCTCCTTGAGGTACGACCGGTTGGCGGTGAGCGTGGCAGGCCCGCAGTACGGCGGCGACTTGCTCGGTCGAGCGGGGCCGCACGAGCGCCTGTGCCCCAGGCACGTGACCCTGCACGTCGAGCGCGCATTCGCGCACGCGCTCGCCGGTCACGAGGCCCTGCTCTCCGACTGCCGCCCGCAGCTCGGCCAGTAAGGTGCTGTCCAGCATGAAACCTCCCGGCCGAGAAAATTACAGCGCGGCGAGGGCGAAGCCAACCACCGCGCGGCCCCTCAGTGCAGTCGGCGCCGGCTGCGCGTGCTCTTGAGCTCCGGGAATAGAGCCTGATCCAGGGCCTGGACGTACGTCGAGACATCCGCCGGTCCTGGCACGAGGACGCGACCATTGATCAGCAGGTTGGGCACCACCGAGATCCCCAGTCCGCGCATCCGCTGCTCGTCCGCGGTCACATCGCCGCGCCCCTCGCCCGGATCGGCAAAGGCCGTGCAAGTGGCTGGCTCGAGCTGCGCCTCACGCGCGATCTCGGCGAGCACGGCCGGGTCGGCGAGATCGCGTCCCCGCTCGAAAAACGCGCTGAACAGTAGATCGATCACCTCGCCCTGGCGTCCGTCGCGTGCGGCGACGCGCACCAGGCGGTGCGCCTCGTGCGTGTCGGGTAAGGCTCCGAGACGCTCGAAAGCGAACTCGATTCCTAGCTCGCTCCCGGAGGCTCGCAGCGTCTTTTCCATCTCATCGAGCGTGGTGCCGGGCGGCAGTCGGCTGGAGAAGTGCTCGCGCCAGGAGGCGCGGACACGATCACCCGCGAGCGGTAGTCCATGCCAGCGCAGCACGCGCGCCGGGAAGCCGTAGAGGGACTGTAGCGCCCGCTCGAGGCTGCGCTTGCCCAGGAACGACCACGGACACACGAGGTCGCCGATAAGGTCGAACTCCAGCGTAGGCACGACCGATTTGACATGCAGCTGTTGCGTATCCATGCAACGTATCTGGAGCAGCGTGGTTCAAAATCAAGCGTCCCTCCCCTGCGGGGACGGCGCATGCACCTCGCGAAAGCTGCGCTGCACCTCCTCCGTGATCCGGATCGCCGTCTCCAGGGCCCTAAGACCCGCCTGACCGCTCACGATGGGCGTTCCCCCCGAGCGGATGCATTCGAGAAAGGACTCGATCTCGGCCTTGAGAGCGTCACCCTGCTCGAAGCTCTGCTCCTCGATGCTGACCGGCAAGCCCCCGGTCGGCGGTGCTGGCGGTCGCTTGCGAATCAGCGTGAGGATCTTCTGTTGCAGGTCGATCGACAGATACGCCTCGTCTGCGGGGCTGAAGACCCGCAGCTTGCGCTCGGTCTTCATGCTCACGCGGCTGGCAGTCGCGTTCGCCACACAGCCGTTGGCAAAGCGCAGACGCGCGTTGGCGATGTCGATCTCCTCCGAGAAAACCGGCGTGCCGATCGCATCGATCGAGGCGATCGGCGCGCCGACGATGGTCTGAATGATGTCGATGTCGTGAATCATCAGATCGAGCACGACGTTTACTTCCGTGCCGCGCTCGCGATAGGGAGCCAGCCGGTGACACTCGATGAAGCGGGGGGCTCTCAGGTAGGGCTCGGCCGCCAGGATTGCCGCATTGAAGCGCTCGAGGTGCCCGACTTGCAGCACCCTGCGCTGCTGCGCGGCAAGATGCACCAGCTCGCGGGCCTGCGCGGGCGTCTCCGTGATCGGCTTCTCCACCAACACGTGCGCTCCCGCCGCCAGAAAATCGCGTGCGATGGCGAAGTGCGCAGGTGTGGGCGTGACGACGCTTACCGCTTCGATCGCGCCGAGCAGCTTGCGGTAGTCATCGAGCGCGTTGGTCTGCAGCTCGGCGGCGACGCGCTCGCGGGTCTCCGGGCTCGTGTCGACCACGGCCACGAGCTCGCTCGCGGGGAGCTGAGCGTACTTCTGAGCGTGGAACCGGCCGAGATAGCCGACGCCGACGACGGCCGCTCTGATTTTCGCCATGGGACGGCTATTATGCCCGTTCGCATCCGCTCGACTGGCGGCGAATTATTCCAGGGCCGGACGCAGTACTGGATCGAACTTTCCCGCGCGCGTACCGTCCGTGTACTGACACCCCTAAGGAGTTCGATTGGATCATTCCCCTCCGGTGCGGGGGCTCTACGGAGTCGCCGAAGCCGCCCGACGCGAGCTCATCATCTTCGGTGTCGCCCTGCTGGTCGGACTGTTCGTGGCACCGGTCGCCATCTGGTTCGCCGGCGCTCGAGCGCTCGGCCCCTATGCCGGAGGCAGCCTCGGCAATCTGGTCGGCAATCTCTTCCGGGGTCTTGCAAGCGGCTCACCGCCCTTCTGGGCCGTCGTCCTGGGTCCGTACGTGGTCTGCATGCTCGTGCGTGCGCTGCTGCGCGCGGTGCGCGGCGGAGGCACCGCCGCGTGAGCGCGCGGGTAGATTACGTCACATCCAGCGTCTCGCAGACGCAACGTGACTGGAGCGGTCAGCCTCGTTTGCTGCAGCAGCGCATCCGGCTTGGGATGCACTCAGCGCGGCCAGTAGATCCAGACCGCGAGGCCGAGCAGCGCGAGCGTCGCGGCGTGCGCCCCGAAGCGCCATTGGCGCACCCGCAACTCGCCATAGAAGCTCAAGGCTGCAGCGCCCGAAATGAGCGTGAACACGGCAATAGCCTCGCCCAGCGGCGCGCGCTCCGCGGTCAGCTGTGAGGCATACTTGGACGGCAGAAAAAGCAGCGTTATCCAGGTCATGAGCAGGCCGGCGGCCAGCGAAACTGCCGAGCCCATCAGGATTCCGAGCAGCATGGCAAGCGGTCGCATGGCCTTCAAGATTTGCGCTTTGGGATGCAGACGGACTTGATGCGGTGGACGGGCCGCTCTAGCCTGTGTGCACAGAGTTTACTGACACTACGAGCAGCATAATGACACTTCGCCTGACACGCCGTTCGACCGCCTGGTTCGCCACCTTCGTGGTCGGGGCGATGCTGCTCGCACTCGCGAGCTCATCCCGCGCACCAGCCAGCACCATCGCCCTGCCGCCGGGGGCGCTCGCACCCACCGAGCGCCAACGCATGGTCGCCCGCCGTATCGGCTCCATCCTCGAGGAGACGCACTATCGGCGCGCCACCATCGACGACAAGATGTCCTCCGAGGTCTTCGACCGGTACTTGGAGTTCCTCGACGGCCAGCACAGCTACTTCCTCGCGAGCGATGTCGCCGAGTTCGAGCAGTGGCGCCTGAGCTTCGACGACATGATCCACACGGGCGACATCGACCCCGCCTACGTCATCTTCGCGCGCTTCCAGCAGCGCAACCGCGAGCGCATGCAATACGCACTCTCGCTCCTCGAGACCGAGCCCAACTGGACGGCCGACGAGTCCTTCGAATTCGATCGGCAGCATGCGAGCTGGCCGGCCACGGTCGGGGAGATGAACGAGCTCTGGCGCAAGCGCGTGAAGAATGACGCGCTCTCGCTCATGCTGACGGGCAAGAGCTGGAAAGACGTGTCGGATGTGCTGCGCAAGCGCTACGAGCGCGTGCTGAAGCGCGTCGACCAAATCACGCCCGAAGATGTGTTCGAGAACTTGATGAATGCCTACGCGCGCACCTTCGACCCGCACTCGAGCTATTTCTCGCCGCGCAACTCGGAGGAATACCGCATCCAGATGAGCCTCAACTATGAGGGCATCGGTGCCTCGCTGCAGATGGTCGACGACTACGTGACCGTCATGAACGTGATCGAGGGCGGCCCCGCCGCCGTCGCCGGGACGCTCAAGGCCAACGACCGCATCACCGGGGTCGGACAGGGCCACGAGGGCGCCCTGACCGATGTGATCGGCTGGCGCCTGGACGATGTGGTGCAATTGATTCGCGGCCGAGCCGGCACCACGGTGAAGCTGCAGGTATTGCCCGCCGGTGCCGGGCCCGGCACGCCCGAGCAGACGCTCGAGTTCACCCGCAACAAGGTGACGCTCGACAATCAGGCGGCCCGCAAGGAAGTGCGCAACATCACCCGGGGCGATCGGACGCTGAAGGTCGGCGTCATCACGGTGCCGGGCTTCTACGAGGACATCGCCGCGCAGAATGCCGGCGATGAGAACTATCGCAGCACGACGCGCGACGTGCGCCGCCTGATCACCGAGCTCAAGGCGCAGGGCGTCGATGGACTCGTGCTCGACCTGCGCGAGAACGGCGGCGGCTACCTTCCCGAGGCGACGGCCCTCACCGGCCTGTTCATCGACAAGGGTCCGGTCGTGCAGCTCAAGGACACGACCGGGCGGCTGGAAGTGCTCGATGATCCGGACTCCGGCATTGCCTACGATGGTCCGCTCGCGGTGCTCGTCGACCGCTACAGCGCCTCCGCATCCGAGATTTTCGCGGCGGCCATTCAGGATTATCACCGGGGCGTGATTCTCGGGCAGCGCACCTTCGGCAAGGGCACCGTGCAGAATCTGGTGCCGCTCGACCGCTGGTCGCAACGGCCCGTCAACGGCCAGTTGACGGTGACCATCGGCAAGTTCTATCGCATCACTGGCGAGAGCACGCAGCACCACGGCGTCGAGCCGGACGTGAGCCTGCCCTCGCCGATCGATGTCGATGAGGTCGGCGAGAGCTCACTCGAGGCGGCGCTGCCGTGGGACCGCATCGCGGCCGTACCTTTCACGCCATGGCATGGGCCCGAGCAGCGCTCGGCGGCTGCGGTTCCCACGCTCGCCGTGGCCGAGGATGAGCGCTCTCAGAAGGATCCAGACTACCGCTGGCTCACACAGGAAGTCGCGGCGAGCGAGGATCTGCACGGCATGAAGACCGTGTCCTTGAATCTGAAGGTCCGTCAGGATGAGCGCGCGCGCGAGGATCGCGACCGGCTCGCACGCGAGAATCAGCGCCGTGCGGCGAAGGGATTGCCGGCCCTCAAATCCGTCGAGGAGCTCGACGGCACGGAGGCTCCCGACATCATCCTGGCGCAGTCGGCACAGATCATGGCCGACATGATCACGGGCGTGCGCCCGTTACCGGCGCACATGCCACCGCGGCAGACCGTGCGTCGCGAGGACTCGGGCACGGTGCATCCGGTGCCGCCCCAGGTCGAGCGCTAGGCGGCGCTGCGGGATATCCCGCAACTCAGCGCAGCAGCACTCTGAACAGATCCCACGTGTCCTCGGCGAGGACATTGGGCATGCGCGCAGCGCGCAGCCCACCGAGCGGCTGGCCCGAGAAGATATCTCCTTCGCTGAAGGCGAGCGACTCCGCGAGCGGGCTCGTGTCGGCGGCATTGCGATAGCGGGCGAGCTGCTTGAGTCGCTCGGAACGATTCTTGACCTCGGCCGCGACGTTTGCCTTGTTCTGCAACTGCGAGCGCGCATTTGCAATCTGCGCGATGAGCGTCTCGCAAGCGGCGCGGTCACCGTAGCTGTCGGTCGCCTCGCGCCGCGCCGAGGCCTCTTTGGCGAGGGTGACGAGCTGTGTGTCGATGAGGCGCAGGCACAGCACCTCCGCATAGGCGATCCCCGCGAGATTGATCGCACGGCGTGCCTCGAGCGACAGCCCGGGAAACTGTGGTGCCGGCTGATCCTCGAATTGCCCGAACGCGGTGCGCGCCTCCGCCAGATCCATATCGGCGAGGGTTACCGCAGCGCGCGCGCTCTCCAGGCGGCGATCGATGTCGCGACGTTTGAAGTAGTGCCAGAAGCGGGTGAGCTTGGCACGCGCGGTGCCGAGGTCGACCACTTGCTGCTGCGCGGCCGCCAGTGCGGTCTCCGCGGCCCGCAGCTGACTCTCACAATTCTGACGCAACGCGAACTGCTGGCGGTTGTGCTCGGCGAGGTGCGCCCGCCGCTCGCGCTCCTCCTGCTGACCCGCGAGCTCGGCGACGAACTGCTCGATGATCTCGCGCCCGCACTGCCAAAGGGTGCGCAGCTGATAGAAGACGAGCGCGGAGTAGGCCGTCTCCGCCATGCCGAGGCGCGATTCGAGCGCGCCGAGCATCTCCTGCACGCGCGCGGTGGCTCCTTCCTGCTGCTTGATCCGGTCCTTGAGACGATACACCTCGTCCTGCAGCTCGCTGTACGCCTTCTTGAGCTCCGCGCGGTTGCGAAACAATGCCAGCACACGCTCGTCATCGGGCGCCTCAGGCGCGCGCGAGCGCACACCGATCAGATCGGCAATCTGTGTCAGGGGTCTCATGTATGGCCACGGCGGCGCCGGCCACACACGAGCGTGTCTCAGTCGAGAGTTCTCGCGGCCGGCGCGAAGCGATGTCCCCGCTCCACGCAGTACTCGAGCCACTTGTTTAGCATCACATTGCGCGCCCAGCGCTGATCCAGTTCACGCTCCATCCTGCGCCGCAACCGCCGCAGCCCCGGGTGCAGGTGCTTAGCCGGCCATTCCTGCGCTTCCGCGAGGCGTGCGTCGTGGTAGAGCCGCACGCCCATGTCCGGGTACGCCGGCGCGCTCGGCTGGTCGGGCAGCAGATAGGTGAGATTAAGCGTGGTGGTGTAGGGAGAGCGCTCCACAATGTTGAGAACGAGATCACAGTCTCCCGCGACGGTGGAGCGGTAGCAGCCGCTCAGCGCCGTGACATCGCCCGCCAGCCAGCCGAAGCGGATGTAGTTGCTCTCGTACAGACTCATCAACGCGACGAAGGTGCGCGGCCGCGCGCGCCAGGAAACAATGGTCAGCGTGTCATCCAACATCAGTTGACTATATCGCACGTCGCGCGACGCGCAAGCCGTCGACTGCGTCAATTTCCATGCCACTCGCTGTCGCCCGTCAGGGCCGTAAGCGCCGCTCGATGCCACTGTTGTTGAGAAGACGGCTCGCGATCTCCTCGATCGAGCACTCGGTGGTATCGATATAGGGAATCGCGTAACGCTGAAACAACGCCTCCGCGGCGCGCAGCTCGAACTGCACCTGCTGCGCCGAAGCGTAGCGGCTCTCGGGACGCCGCTCATTACGGATCTGTTGCAGGCGTTCGGCTCTGATCGTGAGCCCGTAGAGCTTGTCGCGGCTCGCCATGAGCCGCGGGGGCAGCTCCTCGCGCTCGAGATCCTCGTCGGTGAGCGGGTAATTGGCCGCAAAGATGCCGTATTGCAGGGCCATGTACAAACACGTGGGCGTCTTGCCCGAGCGCGACACGCCGATCAGCACCACGTCGGCGTGCGCGTAGTCGCCGCCTGCGCCATCGTCGTTCGCGAGCGAGAAGTTGGTCGCATTGATGCGCGTGGTGTACGCCGCGTGATCCGCCATGCCGTGCGCCCGACCGGCACGGTGCGTCGAGCGCACGTTGAGCTCGCGCTCGAGCGGCCCGACGAACGCGGCGAAGAAATCGAGGAACAGCGCGTCGCTGCGCATGACGATGTCACGCAGCTCATCCTGCACCAGAGTGCTGAAGATGATCGGCCGCGCACCCTCCTCGAGCGCCGCGGCATTGATCTTGCGGACGACCTCCTCCGCCTTGTCAACGCTCGATACAAATGGCAAAGTCACCGGGCGAAATTCGCGTCCCTCGAATTGCGTCAAGAGACTGTGCCCCATGGTTTCCGCAGTGACGCCTGTCTGATCGGAAACGAAGAACACCGTACGTCGGTTCACGAAAGTTCCATAAGACTGGCTCGAGGCGCGGCGACACCGCGCCGCCGTGGGATCACTTCATCAGGCGCAAGTGTTTCACCGCGCCGCGACCGGGGCAACTGCCACAGTGAGGAGGCATGCGTGAGCACCTACGTGATCCCTTTTGAGCGGCTGCGCATGGGAGATGTCGCGACGGTCGGCGGCAAGAATGCCTCGCTCGGCGAGATGATCGGGGCGCTAGCCGGGGCGGGCGTGCGGGTGCCCACCGGCTTTGCGACCACGGCCGATGCCTATCGGGAGTTTCTCGGGACGGACGGGCTCGGCACGCGCATTCGTGCGGCGCTGGCGCGACTCGATGTCGATGACGTAGAGAGGCTCACCGCGACCGGGGCGCAGATCCGGCGCTGGATTCTGGAAACGCCCTTCCCGGCGCAGCTCGAAACGAGCGTGCTCGAGCAGTTTCGCACCATGAGCGCCGGACGCAGCATCGCGGTCGCCGTGCGCTCCTCGGCGACGGCCGAGGATCTGCCGGAGGCATCCTTCGCCGGGCAGCAAGAGACATTCCTCAATGTCAGCGGCGAGGCGGCGCTGCTGCGTGCGATGCACGCGGTGTTCGCCTCCCTGTTCAACGATCGGGCGATCGCCTATCGCGCGCACCACGGCTTCGATCACGGCGCGGTCGCCTTGTCGGCCGGCGTACAGCACATGGTGCGCAGCGACCTCGGCGCGAGCGGCGTGATGTTCACGCTCGACACGGACTCAGGCTTTCGCGATGTGGTGCTCATTACCGCCTCGTACGGCCTGGGAGAGACCGTCGTGCAGGGCGCGGTGAACCCCGATGAGTTTTACGTCTACAAGCCGGCGCTCCGCGCCGGCAAGCGCTGCATTCTGCGCAAGAACCTCGGTACCAAGGCCATCAAGATGGTGTATGCGGAGCCCGCCACCGGCGAGCGCGTGCGCACCGTCGAGGTGCCGCGTGAGCAGCGCCTGCGCTTCGCGGTGAGCGATGCGGATCTGGTGACGCTCGCGCGCCAGGCTCTCCTTATCGAGGGGCACTACGGGCGGCCGATGGACATCGAATGGGGGCAGGACGGCGCGAGCGGCGAGATCTTCATCCTGCAGGCGCGCCCGGAGACCGTGCAGAGCCGCGCGGGCCGCGCAATCCAGCGCTTCACACTCAAGGCTCGTTCGCAGGTCCTGGCGAGCGGACGCAGCATTGGTCAGCGCATCGGCGCTGGCCCCGCGCGCATCGTGCGCAACATCACGGAGATGACGCGCGTGCAGCCCGGGGACGTGCTGGTGGCCGACATGACCGACCCGGATTGGGAGCCGGTCATGAAGCGCGCCTCGGCGATCGTCACCAATCGGGGCGGACGCACCTGCCATGCGGCCATTATTGCGCGCGAGCTGGGGATTCCCGCCGTGGTCGGCTGCGGTAACGTGCTCGAGAGCGTGCACGATGGCCAGGAGGTCACCGTCTCTTGCGCCGAGGGCGACACCGGGTACGTGTACTCCGGGAGGCTCGAGTTCGAGCACCGTCAGATCGAGCTCGACCGCATGCCGCAAGTGCCCGTGAAAATCATGATGAACGTTGCCAATCCGGATCGCGCCTTCAACTTCGCCGCCATTCCGCATCGCGGCGTGGGGCTCGCGCGGCTCGAGTTCATCGTCAACCGGATGATCGGCGTGCATCCGCGCGCGCTGCTCGAGTTTGCGCGCCTCGATGCGCTGCTGCAGGAGCGCATCCGCGCACAGATCGCCGGCTATGCCGATCCGGTGAGCTTCTACGTGGACAAGCTAGCCGAAGGCATCGCGCAGATCACCGCCGCCTTCGCGCCCGAGCCGGTCATCGTGCGTCTCTCCGACTTCAAATCGAACGAGTACGCCAATCTCATCGGCGGCAAGCAGTACGAGCCGGTGGAAGAGAACCCGATGCTCGGCTTTCGCGGCGCCTCCCGCTACATCGATCCGGGTTTTCGTCCCTGCTTCGAGCTCGAATGCCGCGCATTGCGCCGCGTTCGCGAGGACATGGGCCTCGACAACCTGCAGGTGATGGTGCCCTTCGTGCGCTCGGTTTCGGAAGCGCGTCAGGTCAGCGAGCTACTGGCGCGCAACGGTCTGGCGCGGGGCGTGAACGGCCTCAAAGTCATCATGATGTGCGAGCTGCCGACCAACGCGCTGCTCGCGGATCAGTACCTCGAGCATTTCGATGGCATGTCGATCGGCTCCAACGACATGACGCAGCTCACGCTCGGGCTCGATCGCGACTCGGGGATCATCGCGAAGCTCTTCGACGAGCGGGACGCCGCCGTGAAGGCGCTCCTGCATATGGCGATCGCGGCATGCCGCAAGCATGGCAAGTACGTGGGCATCTGCGGTCAGGGCCCCTCCGATCACAAGGACTTCGCGCTCTGGCTCCTCGAGCAGGGCATCGACAGCATCTCGCTCAATCCCGATACGGTCGTTGAGACCTGGCTGTTCCTCGCGGGCGAGAAGAGCTGAGGGGCGGGCGCGCGCTCGGCGTGGCTGCTCAGCGTATGCCGGAATAGGCGGGCGCCAGGAGCGTCGCCCGGTAGTGACGCAGCTCGCGAATCGATTCGCGGATGTCGGCGAGCGCAAGATGTGCGCTTTCCTTCGCGAAACCCTCGGCGACCTGCGGCGCCCAGCGGCGTGCGAGCTCCTTGAGCGTGCTCACATCGAGATTGCGATAGTGGAAGAAGCGCTCGAGCTGCGGCATCTCCCGCGCGAGAAAGCGCCGATCCTGACAGACGCTGTTGCCGCACATGGGTGAACTGCCGCCGGTCACGAGTGCGCTGAGAAACTCGAGCGTGCGCCGTTCGGCATCGGCCGCCGACGCCCGGCTCGCACGTACCCGCTCCAGCAGGCCCGAGGCGCGATGGTGCTTCTGATTCCAGTCGTCCATGCGCGCCAGCACCTCGTCCGTCTGGTGAATCGCCATCACCGGACCCTCGGCGACCACGGCCAGATCCTTGTCCGTCACGATGGTCGCGATCTCGATGATCGAGTCGCTCGCGGGCTGCAGGCCCGTCATCTCGAGATCGATCCAAATCAGCAGGTCGGCGCTCGGCATGCTCGGCTTCCTAGCTCAGGAGCTGACGGCCGGCGAGGGCATGCGCAAGCGTACCGCCGTCGACGTATTCCAGCTCGCCACCCATCGGCACCCCATGGGCGATGCGGCTCGCGCGCACCCCGCGCCGTCGGGCGAGCTCGCTGAGGAAATGAGCCGTCGCCTCGCCTTCCACCGTCGAGTTCGTCGCCAGGATGAGCTCCTGCACGCACCCCTCAGCCAGCACGGCGTCCAGCTCGCGGGCGCCCAGCTGCTCGGGACCGATGCCGTCGAGCGGCGACAGGTGACCCATGAGAACGAAATAGCGACCGCGAAAGCTACCCGACTGCTCGACGGCGACCACATCGGCGGGCGATTCCACCACGCACAGCAGCGTCGCATCACGCTGCGGCGAGGCGCAGATCAGGCACTGCTCGTCCTCGGTGAGCATGCGGCAGCGCCGGCAGCGTCGCACGGAGCCGAGCGCGCTCTGCAGCGCCGTGGCGAGCGAATGCGCCCCCGTGCGTCCCTCCTGCAGCAGGTGAAAGGCCATGCGCTGCGCAGTCTTGGGACCCACGCCGGGAAGTGCGCGCAGCGCATCGATGAGCGAGGACAGATGTGGTGAGAATTTCATCATCGACCCGTATTGGCGCGCCCGCTCAGAAGGGCATCTTGACTCCGGGTGGCAGCTGCACGCCGGCCATCAAGCTCGCCATCTTCTCCTGCACGCGCGCCTCCACCTTGTGCACGGCATCGTTGAATGCCGCCGTCAGCAGGTCCTCGAGCATGTCGCGCTCCTCGCCGGCGAGCACGGACGGCTCGATCTGCACGCGCTTGGCCTCGTGGCGCCCATTGAGCGTCACCTTCACCATCCCACCGCCAGACTCGCCGACCACCTCGATGTTCGCGAGCTCCGCCTGGGCCTTCTGCATGCTCGCCTGCACGGCCTGAGCCTGCTTCATCAGATTGCCAAAGTTACCGCGCATAAGTGCCTCTGCTACCAAGTGGGAAAGGGAGTCATTTCAGCGGGCGCACCGTCTCGGGCAAGACAGTCGCACCGAAGCGCTCCTTGAGTGCTCGTACGGTGTCGTCCGCATCGAGTGCCCGACGGGCGGCCTCGAGATCTGCCGCGGAGGCGCGCTGCTCCGCCTGGGCAGGGGTCTCGTTGCTGAGCTCCCCGACGGTGAGCTCCAGGCGCACCGGCTCGCCGTAGTAGCGGGAGAGCGCCTGCGCGAGCTTTTCCTCTTGTGCGCGCGTGCGCACCAGCTGATTGCGCGGATCGAGTGCCAGCCGCACGAGCCCGCCGCGCCGCTCGATGAGTACACAATGGTTCGCCAGCTGTCGAGCAGCGCCTTGCAGATCCAGCTGAGTGAGAATCTCGCTCCAGCTCCCGGAGGCAGCCGGCGCGGACAGGCCCTCGGGGGCAGCCTCGGCGCCAGGCGTATCGACGGAGCGTGCCGCTGTGGAACGGGCCGGGCTCGCCTCCGTCGCGGGTCCCTCGCTCGCACGGGATTGAGCGGGGGCAGTGCCCGGTCGAAAGGCCAGCATCCTGAGCAGCGTCATCTCGAATCCGGTGCGCGGATCCGGGGCGAGCGGCAGATCGCGCCGCCCGATGATCGCGGTCTGATAATAGAGCTGCACGTCCTCGGCCGGGATCGCGCGGGCGAGCCGCGTCAGCTCCTCGGGCGCGTGCAGCTCGTCCCCCGCGAATTCCGGCACGGCCTGTTTGAGGGCGATGCGCGTAAGCAGCGCCGCGAGCTCATCGAGCAGCTGGGCGTAATCGGGCGCCCACTCATCCAGGGAGCGCACGTACTGCATGAGCTGCACGGGATCCGCACGGGCGAGCCGCTCGGCGAGCGTCACCACGTGATCGCGCGCCACCGTGCCGAGCATGGCGCGGGCCGCCGCCTCTGTGACTGCGCCGCCGCAGAAGGCGATCAGCTGATCGAGCAACGAGAGCGCATCACGCACGCTGCCGTCTGCCGCCTGGGCGAGGAGCCGTATGGCCGCGGGCTCGAACGCGATCCCCTCGGCCTCGAGGATTTGACGCAGGCGCTCGCCGATCAACGCCACGGGCAGCCGCTTGAGATTGAATTGCAAGCAGCGCGAGAGCACCGTCGCCGGCAGCTTCTGTGGATCGGTGGTGGCGAGCAGGAATTTCACGTGCGGTGGCGGCTCCTCGAGCGTCTTTAGCAACGCGTTGAAAGAGCTCGTCGAGAGCATGTGCACTTCATCGATGAGGTAGATTTTGTAGCGGCCCCGGGTGGGCGCGTACTGGACGTTGTCGAGCAGCTCGCGCGTATCATCGACTTTGGTGCGCGAGGCGGCGTCGACCTCGATCAGATCGACGAAGCGCCCTTCCTCGATCTCACGACAGCTCGCGCACTGCCCGCATGGCTGCGCGCTGACGCCGGCCTCGCAATTGAGACAGCGCGCGAGGATGCGCGCGATCGTGGTCTTGCCCACCCCGCGCGTGCCGGTGAACAGGAACGCGTGGTGCACCCGATCCGAGGCCAGCGCGTTCGTCAGCGCCTGCCGCACGTGGTCCTGGCCGATCATTTCGGCGAATTGCTTCGGGCGCCATTTGCGCGCGAGCGCGATGTAACTCATCGGGACGAGCTCTGCTGCATGAGATGGAGGCGATCCGCACCAGCCGTGGCTCCGGCACCCGACATCGCCGCTGCCGCTGCTCCCTTCCGGGCCTGACGGGGTTCACGACTGGTCGTCGCGGAGTAGCCGATGCGGATCACCATGGACACGGAGAGGGTGGGATTCGAACCCACGAACACCCGTGAAGATGTTACTGGAATTCCAGTCCAGCGCCTTCGACCGCTCGGCCACCTCTCCATTCAATGGCTTACAACTGATACCTAATAGACTTCCGAGCACTTCCGGCACCGCTCGAGGCGCGCAGCATGATACTACGAGTGGCGCGAGCCGAGCCGCCGATCAGGCCGCGGGCGGAGCGCGCGGAGCTTTGGGAACGGTGAAGCTCGGCGGCTCATCCAGGCAAGGGCCACTAAGAGGACGCGGTGGCGGCGCCGGCTCGTTGAGATCGGGAAGACGCAGCGCGGCGTGCGTGTCCGGCCGATCGACGCCGGCGGGCACTTTGAGCGGCGGGATGCTGTGCGCCGACTCGTAGGGCTGAGGCTTATTGCAGGCCTTGGCGGTCCTCAGCCCATGATGACAGCCCGACGACGCGAGCACCGCAGCCAGTCCGAGCAGCCATCCGATCCAGGATGATCTCGAGGTCATGTCCAGTTTCAAGCTCCCGCCGTGGCCGTTTCGACTCGTGGGCCCGGCACGTTCAACGCGCGCAGCACCGCACCGAGCTGCGCGTGATACTCCTCGCTCAACTCCGTGAGCGGCAGGCGAATGCCGCGCTCCATGAGGCCCATGCGAGCGAGCGCCCATTTCACGGGAATCGGATTGGCCTCGAGGAACAGCGCCCGATGCAGATCCGCGAGGCTCGCATCGAGCTCCTCCGCGCGCTTGCGGTCCCCGCATGCCGCTGCCGCGATCAGATTCGCCATCGCACGGGGCGCCACATTGGCGGTCACCGAGATGACCCCGTCGGCACCCGCCAGCACGGCCTCTCGCGCGGTCGGATCATCCCCGCTCAACACCGCAAGATCGGCGCGGCACGCCGCGCGCAACTCGCGAATGCGCTCCACGCGCGGAACCGCCTCTTTGACCGCCGCAATAGCCGAAAGTTGCCCGAGCCGCGCGACGGTTGCAGGCAGCATGTCCACGGCCGTCCGCGCGGGTACGTTGTACAGGATGATCGGCACTCGGGTCGCCTGTGCGGCCGCGGCGAAATGCCGATACAAGCCCTCCTGCGTCGGCCGGTTGTATGCGGGGGTCACGAGGAGCACTCCGTCGATCGGCAGCTGCGAGAGCCGCCGCACGCGCTCGACCGTGTTCGCAGTGCTGCTCGTGCCCGCTCCGACGATCACCGGCATCCGCCCGGCGAGCTGCGCACATGCACGCTCGGCGAGCTCGGCGAGCTCGGCGTCCGTCAGCGTCGCGGACTCGCCCGTGGTGCCGCCGACGACGACGCCGCTCGTGCCGTTCTGCAGATGAAAATCGAGCAGCCGCTGCCAGGCGCTGAAGTCGACGGCGCCATCGGCTCGCATGGGCGTGA
>Ga0335085_10001851_pt1 | contig 42176 bp, 29 predicted proteins | sample Lox_Sample_45_FD_206712 | JGI IMG/M metagenome (GOLD analysis project Ga0335085, IMG submission 206712) | Soil microbial communities from Loxahatchee National Wildlife Refuge, Florida, United States - Lox_Sample_4.5 | ecosystem: Environmental > Terrestrial > Soil > Wetlands | place: USA... | reverse complement strand
CATCTGCGGCGTTATTCGCCGTGGATGACCCACGATCATCAAAATCGGACCGCAGAGTGCCGGGCAAATCACGACATATATGGACATTTCTGCCGTCCACGCAGCGCGATTCCCGCGGATGACCCACGATCATGTCTCCGGCCCTGTCCACCACAGTGTGCATCCCGGCATCGTCAGAACAGGAAGTAGCGCTGCGCCATCGGCAGCTCGGTGACCGGGGCGGCCTCGATCACCTCGCCGTCGATGCGGACGGTGAACGTGTCGGGATCCACCCGGATGTCCGGCAGCGCGTCGTTGTTGACCAGGTCCGCCTTGCCGCGCGAGGACACGTCGGCGACCGGCACCAGTTCGCGGGTCAGCCCGAGCCGCTCGGCGAGCCCGGCCTCGAGCGCGGCGGGTGAGACGAACGACAGCGACGTCTTCGCCGGCACGCGCCCGTACGCGCCCCACATCGGCCGGGGCAGCACCGGCTGCGGCGTCGGGATCGACGCGTTGGCGTCGCCCATCGCGGCCCACGCGACGAACCCGCCCTTGATGACCGCGTGCGGCCGCACCCCGAAGAACGCGGGCTGCCACAGCACCAGGTCCGCCAGCTTCCCCGGCTCGACGGAGCCGATCTGGCCGTCGAGCCCGTGGGCGATCGCCGGGCAGATCGTGTATTTCGCGATGTACCGCCTGGCCCGCGCGTTGTCCGCGCCGCGCGCCCCGCCGTCGTCCGAGGCGACGGCCCCGTACCCGGACAGCGCACCGCGCCGCAGCTTCATCACGTGCGCCGTCTGCCAGGTGCGCAGCACGACCTCGCCGATCCGCCCCATCGCCTGCGAGTCCGAGCCGATCATGGAGATCGCGCCCATGTCGTGCAGGATGTCCTCGGCCGCGATCGTGGACGGCCTGATCCGCGACTCGGCGAACGCGAGGTCCTCGGGGACGGCCGGGTTCAGGTGGTGGCAGACCATGAGCATGTCGAGGTGCTCGTCGACGGTGTTCACCGTGTGCGGCCTGGTCGGGTTGGTCGACGACGGCAGCACGTTGGGCGCGGAGGCCACGGTGATGATGTCCGGCGCGTGCCCGCCGCCCGCGCCCTCCGTGTGGTAGGCGTGGATCGGCCGCCCGCCGATCGCGCGCAGCGTGTCCTCGACGAAGCCGGCCTCGTTGAGCGTGTCGGTGTGGATGGCGGTCTGCACGCCGGCGGCTGTCGACACGCGCAGGCAGGCGTCGATGGCCGCGGGCGTGGTGCCCCAGTCTTCGTGCAGCTTGAAGCCGGCCGCGCCGGCCAGAAGCTGCTCCCACAGCGCCTCCTGCGACACGGTGTTGCCCTTGCCGAGCAGCACGATGTTCACCGGCCAGGCGTCCGTGGCCTCCAGCATCCTGGCGAGGTGCCACGCGCCGGGGGTGACCGTGGTCGCCTTGGTGCCCTCGGCCGGTCCGGTGCCGCCGCCGATCAGCGTGGTGATGCCGCCGCCGAGTGCCTCGGGAAGCTGCGTCGGCGAGATCATGTGCACGTGACAGTCGATGCCGCCGGCGGTCAGGATCAGCCCGTTGCCCGCCATGATCTCCGTGGAGGGGCCGATCACCAGGCTGGGGTGGACCCCGTCCATGATGTCGGGGTTTCCCGCCTTGCCGATCGCGGTGATCCGGCCGTCGCGGACGCCGACGTCGGCCTTGACGATGCCCCAGTGGTCGAGGATGACGGCGCCGGTGATGACCAGGTCCGGCGCACCCTCGGCGCGCGTGGCGAGGGCCTGGCCCATCGACTCGCGGATCACCTTGCCGCCGCCGAACACCGCCTCGTCGCCGCCCGCGCACAGGTCCCGCTCCACCTCGATGAGCAGCGCCGTGTCGGCCAGCCTGATCCGGTCGCCCGCCGTGGGACCGTAGAGCAGCGCGTACCGTTCGCGGCTCAGTTCGCTCATACGGCCACCTCGCTGGCGCGCGGAGTCCGCATTCGCGGACGCGCTGTATTTCCCGGTTCGCTCGCAAGCTCGCTCATACGGCCACCTCGCTGGCGCGCGGAGTCCGCATTCGCGGACGCGCTGTATTTCCCGGTTCGCTCGCAAGCTCGCTCACTGATTCTCCTCCGGGCCGGACGCCTCATCGCCGGAATGCTCGCCGCCGTCGGGGAAACGCCGCCCGCCGATCTGCAGCCCGGGCACCGCACGCCGCCCGGCGAGCGGAACGAGTGACACCTCGCGCTCCACACCGGGCTCGAACCGGACAGCGGTGCCGGCCGGCACGTTCAGCCGGTGTCCCCACGCGAGATCCCTGTCGAACGACAGGGCCGCGTTGGCCTGCGCGAAGTGAAAGTGCGATCCGACCTGGACCGGCCGGTCGCCGGTGTTGGCCACGACGAGCGTCAGCACCGGCCGCCCCGCGTTCAGCGCGACGGCGCCCTCGCCGGGCAGGATCTCGCCGGGAATCACGGGATCGGCTCGTGCACGGTCACGAGCTTGGTCCCGTCGGGAAACGTGGCCTCGACCTGGACCTCGGTCAGCATCTCGGGCACGCCGTCCATCACGTCGTCCCTGGTGAGCACCGTCCGCCCGGCGCTCATCAGCTCGACCACAGTCCGCCCGTCGCGCGCGCCCTCAAGCAGGAACGACGTGATAAGCGCGACCGCCTCCGGATAGTTCAGCCGCAGCCCGCGCGCCCGCCGTTCCCGGGCAAGCCCCGCCGCGACATGAATGAGCAGCCGTTCCTGCTCATGCGGGGAGATCAGCATGCCAGCACAATAACCCCGCGGGTAACTCCGCTCGTTTCGCCCGCATGACGAATTATCACGTCATGTTTCGCAATCGTCATCCCGAACGGGTTGTGGCGACTCTGGCTTCCCCCGGGCGAGGCGTATGGTTGCCACACCCATGCGGTCTGGCCTACGAGCGGGGGTCGCCGCCCCATTCGGTCCACGGGTCGTAGTCGACCTCGAGTGGCTCCTGGGGCGGGCGCTGCGATTCCGGCACATGCTCCAGGTTCACCCGGATCCTGGTCCAGGTGGACGAACGGCCGCGCATCGCGTCGACAAGCACGTCGGCGGGCTCGAGCAGCGGCCACACGTCGGAGTGGCGCGCCTTCCAGCGGTCCAGGCCCTCCATCGCCTCGGCCTTGGACTTGGCGCGGGCGACCTCGATGAGCGGCTTGGTGGACTTGCGCCGGCCGGCCGGGCTGATCGTTGACACATCGCCGTCGGACCCGGCCGACCCGGCCGACCCGGCCGACCCGGCAGAACCGGCCGCCGAAGCGCCGCCGCCTCCGGCGCGGGCCGGCGCGCGGCGCTTCGAAGGCTGGACACGGGCGTCCTCGCCTTCCTGCTTCTCGTAGTGCGGCGGCCAGGGCGCGTCGGGAAGGCCCGAGGCCTCGTCACGTTCCGCCTGCTCGAGCAGCCCGTCGAGCGAGCCGACCGCGGAGTCGATGCCCTCCCACGGGTCGCCGATCCGCGCGAACCGGGCGGGCACCGTGGCTATGGTGAACGCGGACGGGTCAACCGAGGGGACCTCGTCCCAGTTCAGCGGCGTCGACACGCGCGCGTCCGGCAGCGGCCGCACCGAGTAGGCGGACGCGACCGTGCGGTCCTTGGCGTTCTGGTTGTAGTCGACGAAGACCCCGTGCCGCTCCTCCTTCCACCACTTCGACGTGGCCAGGTCCGGAACGCGCCGCTCGATCTCGCGGGCCACCGCCACCGCCGACCGGCGCACGTCGGCGAACGACCAGTTCGGGGTGATGCGCGCATAGATGTGCATGCCACGCGACCCCGACGTCTTCGCCCAGCCGGTGAGCCCGAAGTCGGAAAGCACCTCGCGTGCGCACAGCGCCACCGCGATGATCTGCGGCCATTCGATGCCAGGCACCGGGTCGAGGTCGACCCGCAGCTCGTCGGGGTGGTCCAGGTCGGACGCGAGCACCGGATGCGGGTTGAGGTCGATGCAGCCGAGGTTGGCCACCCAGGCCAGGCCCGCGGCGTCCCGCAGCACCACCTCGTCGGCGGTGCGGCCGGACGGGAAGCGCAGCTCCGCGGTCTCGATCCAGGACGGGCGGGACGCCGGCGCCCGCTTCTGGAAGAACGCCTCCTCCTCCGCCCCGTTCACGAACCGCTTCAGCGCCATCGGCCGCCCGCCCGCGCCGCGCAGCGCGCCGTCGGCGACGGACAGGTAGTACCGGACGAGGTCCAGCTTGGTGTGCCCGGTCCGCGGGAAGTAGACCTTCTGCGGGTTGGAGACCGCCACCTCCCGGCCCGCCACCTCGATGACCATCTTCGGACTCGCCATGAGAGTCAGCCCCATCCGTTCGGAATGCTTAGTTCTTTCCCAGGATTTCCGACAGGCTGTAGCTGACGGGCTCATCGAGCTGATCGAAGGTGCACGAAGCCGGCGTGCGGTCCGGGCGCCAGCGGACGAACTGGGCCGTGTGCCTGAAGCGGGTGCCTTCCATGTGGTCGTAGCGGACCTCGACCACGCGCTCCGGGCGCAGCGGCACGAACGACAGGTCCTTGCCCACGTTCCACCGGCTGTACTCGGAGCCGCGCGGATTGCGGGCGCCCTCACCGGAGGCAGCCCGAGCAGCGACGTGCGCGCCCCAGTCCCACGGGTGGCCCTCGAACGTGGTCACCAGGGGCTCGAGTTCGGCTCGCAGCTCGCGCCGCGTCGCCATCGGGAACGCGCCGATCACGCCGACGCTGGCAAGCTGACCCGTCGGCTGGTAGAGGCCGAGCAGCAACGAGCCGATCGCGTCGTCGCCCGTCTTGTGCGGCCGGTAGCCCGCGACGACGCAGTCCGCGGTGCGCTCATGCTTGATCTTGAACATGACTCGCTTGTCCGGCTCGTACCCGCCGGACGGCGACTTGGCGACGAGGCCGTCCAGCCCGGCACCCTCGAACTGCGTGAACCACTGCTCCGCGACCGCGCGGTCGGTGGTCACCGGCGTGAGGTGAACGGGCGGCCGTGCCGCGGCGAGTGCGGACTCCAGCGCCGCGCGGCGCTCGGCGAACGGGCGCTCGGTGTAGTCGTCCGCGCCGAGGGCGAGCAGGTCGAACGCGACGAAGTGGGCAGGAGTCTGCGCGGCGAGCATCCGCACCCGGCTGGCCGCGGGGTGCAGCCGCAGCTGCAGCGCCTCGAAGTCGAGCCGTCCCGCAGCGAAGTCCGGCAGCACGATCTCGCCGTCGATCACGCAGCGCTCCGGCAGGTTGGCGAGCACCGCGTCGACGAGTTCGGGGAAGTACCTGGTCATCGGCCGCTCGTTGCGCGAGCCGATCTCCACCTCGTCCCCGTCGCGGAACACGATCGACCTGAAGCCGTCCCACTTGGGCTCGAAGAGGTAATCCCCTGACGGGATCTGCGGTACCGCCTTGGCCAGCATCGGCGCCACCGGGGGCATCACCGGAAGGTCCATGATCACAGACTGCCACGTGTGCTTGGCGCCGGATGGCAGAGGGCGCCATCGTATCGGGCGCCAAGCACACGAGTATCTCCCGGGGGGGACGACCCCCCGGCCCCCCGATGTCCGCTTCGCGGACAAGGCTGCGCGGTGACTCCGTCAGCCCAGGCCGGTCCAGTCGGCGCTGTGCTTCCACAGCAGGGCGGCGAGCTGCTGTGTGGCCACGGTACTCGCCGGGCGTGCCGCGCTCTTGTCGTAGTACAGCCCGCTGTCCTGCGCGACCTCCGGCGCGGTGGCGCAGTAGACCGAGGTGACCGCGCCCTGCTCGATGGTGAGCATCCGCCGGGTGATCAGCGGGCGGGCCAGGCGCGGCACGCGCCGCCAGATGTCGGAGGCGACCACGCCAGGATGCAGCGCATAGGAATGGACGTCGGTGTGACGGCGCGCGAGCTCCTGGGTGAACAGCACGTTGCACAGCTTGGAGACGGCGTATTCGCGCATGCCGGTGAACGACGCGGTGCGCCGCCGCACGGCGGTGAAGTCGATGCCGGGCGCCTGATAGTGCGCCTCGCTCGACACGTTGACGATCCGCGCGCCTGGGCCGCTCGACGACAGCCGGGGGAGCAGCAGCTGGGTCAGCGCGAAGTGGCCGAGGTGGTTCACGCCGAAGTGCAGCTCGAACCCGTCGGCGGTGAGGCCGCGCACACCGCCGACCCCGGCGTTGTTGACGAGCACGTGCAGCGGCTCGCCGGAGTCGAGGAACGCCGCCGCGCAGGCGCGCACCGAGTCGAGCGATGCCAGGTCGAGCGGGAGCAGCCAGGCCTCGGCGGAGCCGGACTCCGCCCTGATCCGCTCGACGGCCGCCGAACCCGCCGCGGCCGAACGGCACGCGATGTACACCCGCCCGCCGTCGCGCGCGAGCGCGGTCGCCGTGGCCAGGCCGATGCCGGTGTTGCCGCCGGTAATGAGGAATGTCCGCTCTGGGGTCACACGTGCATTATCCGCCGGCCATCGCACCCACGACCATGAACGGCTCGCGCCCGGCGGTGATCGCGTCCGCGATCATCGCCGGCAGCGGCGCGTCAGGCGCCTCGTTCGACAGGTCCTCCTCGCACGCGTAGAACCGGACGAACGCGCGCCGCTTGCCGGTGTTGCGGTCCCTGATCGTCCCGCCGAGCACCGGGTATGCCGCCTCGAGCGCGTCGAGCAGGCACCGCTGGGTCAGTTCGGTGCCTGCCACCGAGACCAGCACCTCGCCGTGCACGCCGGCCAGGGTCCGCAGGTGAGCGGGGAGCACGACCCGTATCTCGGTCACGGCAATACCTGCACCTCGACGGAGAGCACGGCGGGCAGGTCACGGACGATCGGCGCCCATGTGTCGCCGGAGTCGGGGGAAACGTACACCTGACCCCCGGTGGTGCCGAAGTAGATCCCGGCCGACTCGAGCGTGTCCATCGACATGGCGTCGCGGTACACGTTGACGTAGCAGTCCTTCTCCGGCAGTCCCGCCGACAGTTCCTCCCACTCGTTGCCGCCGACGCGCGAGCGCCACACCCGCAGCTTGCCCTCGGGCGGGTAGTGCAGGCTGTCGCTGGTGATCGGCACCACGTACAGCGTCTCCTCCTCGTGCGGGTGCACCGCGATCGGGAAGCCGAAGTCGCTCGGCAGGTTGCCGCTGATCTCGTACCAGTTCTCGCCGGCGTCGTCGGACCGCATCACGTCCCAGTGCTTCTGCATGAACAGCGTGTCCGGCTTCGCGGGGTGCGCCTCCACGTGGTGCACGCAGTGTCCCGCCTCCGCGTCGGGGTCAGGGATGCCGTCGGAGAGCAGGCCCTTGTTGATGACCCGCCAGGTCTCGCCGCCGTCGTCGGAACGGAGGGTCCCCGCCGCCGAGATGCCCACGTAGATCCGCGGCTCCTGCAGGATGATCGTGTGCGGGCACAGGCCGCCGGCGCCCGGCTGCCACGATGGTCCCGTCGGGTGCGTGCGCAGCCCGGTGAGCTCGGTCCACGACACGCCGCCGTCGGCGGACTTGAACAGGGCCGCGTCTTCCGCGCCCGCGTAGACGGTGTCCGGGTCGGTCTTCGACGGCTCCAGGTGCCAGATCCGCTTGAACTCCCACGGCTTGGGCGTGCCGTCGTACCACAGGTGCGTGCCCGGGTCGCCGCCCGCGTAGGTGAAGTCGTTGCCCACCGGGTTCCAGGTGAGCCCGCCGTCATCGGATCGCTGGATGAGCTGCCCGAACCAGCCGGTGTTCTGCGATGCGTAGATCCGGTTCGGGTCCGCGGGGGACCCCTTCAGGTGGTAGATCTCCCACCCGCCGAAGTGCGGCCCGGTGACCGACCACTTCTTCCGCCGCTCGTCCGAGGTCAGCACGAACGCGCCCTTGCGCGTGCCGGCCAGTACTCGTACCTGTGTCATGACGCTCGCCTTCCTCCCGTGACCCTCCGAAGCTGGGACCCTCAGGGGGCACGTATGCCCCGATCCTCGTATGACTGTTTGCATTGGCGGAACTCATCGCGCCTGATCGATGTCTGGCAGGATAACGTGAACTGATTACGGCGCGTGTGGTCGCGCGCCGCCTCCCGAGGGCCCGATCCGAGAGGGCCCGCCCCCATGGAGTACACGATGGCCGGACAGCCGCCAGAACCTTCCTTCCAGCCCAGTGGTCAGGATCAGGCGCTGACCCAGGGACGCCCCGCCTGGCAGCAGCCCAGCTACTCACCGCCGCCGGGGAGCGCCGGGCAGCAGCAGGGCCAGGGATACCCGCCGCCGCCGTCCTACACCCCCCAGGACCAGTCGTACGCTCCGCAGGACCAGGGCTACGGTGCGCAGGACCAGACCTTCACCAACATTGGCTCCGGCGCCCAGGCGCCCGGCCAGGAATACCAGGGCTACCAGGCGCCTGGCTACGCCCCCGCGGGCGGCGCGGGCATGCCGCAGTGGCAGGGCATCGCCGGGGTGACGCCCGCGGCGTCACGCCCGCGCGGCGAGAAGGGCTTCATCGGGTCGCTGTTCGACTTCAGCTTCGACTCGTTTGTCACGCCGAAGATCATCAAGGTCCTCTACATCCTGCTGACCGTCTGGACCCTGCTGGTTGCCCTGTTCTTCCTCATCATCGGTTTCCGGTCCGGCGGGATCGGGGGCGGCATCGCCGTGCTGATCATCGTCGACCCCATCTTCATCCTGCTCACCCTCGGCGTGTACCGGGTGGTGCTCGAGGCGTTTATGGTCGTCTTCCGGATCTACGAGGACACAAAGAAGATTCGCGAAAAGACGGAAAGTCAGGCCTAAGTCGGCAGTCTTGCGGGTCCAAACGGCAAGATGGAGCAAGTTTTTCCGCAGGCGCCTATCCACAGCCGTCACTGGTCTGTCCACAGCGCGGACCCCAAGCATGTGCGGGCTGAGGGGCATCAGATGTCCACAGCGGAAGCCCCGCAGCCTGCTGGTATTCCACAGCAGATGCCCGGTTACACACATGGTGATCCACAGCGAGCGTGCAGTACGTTACCTGTCCCGGGGGAGCGGTTGGCCGGCAGCGGCGGACCGCCCCGCGGGGACCGGGGAAACACGATGGCAAGCCGGGCAGGACATCTCAGTCATGACCAGAACCCTGATGCAGCCACTGGCCGCAGACGCGGCCAGGCACTCTCGACACTTTCAGCTCATCGTCGACGTTCACCTGCTGCTGGTGAACGACGGTGACCTCCTGCTCGGCAGACGCGCCAACACTGGGTACGGCGACGGCGCCTACGAACCGCCGTCCGGCCGCCTCGCGGAACGCGAGACGCTCGTGGAGGCGGCGGTCCGGGTGGCCACCGCCCAGGTGGGGATCGCGCTCGACCCCGCGAGGGTGTCGCTTGCCCACGTCATGCACGACGTGTCGGGCGCGGGCCGGATGGCGTTCTTCCTCACCGCGGACGGCTGGGCCAGCGAGGCCTGCCCGGTACCGCCGGTCATGGGGCCGCGCAGCTACAGCGACTTCGGCTGGTACCCGCTGACCGATCTCCCGGCGAACATGATCGACCGGGCCAGGGTCGCGGTCCGCAACTACGCGGGAGGCGCCAGCTTCTCCACCTATCCCGCCTTCGGCATGTGACCCGAGCGAACACCCAAAACCCGGATCATCCCGAACGGGTGCATGGCTTCGCCTCCATGGCCACAGTGCAATCGTTCGCGTTGGCGCGGCGGGGTTGGCGGGGCTGGGCGGTAGGCTCATAGGCGATGAGGCTGGTAAAGACCCACGGGTCGCTCAACGAGATCTTCGCCCTTGAGGCGACGCCGGACGACTGGGCGTCGGACGCGGCGCTGCGCGACTTCGTCCGCCGGGTCTGCGACCGCTCGTCCTGGACGGGCGGCAGCGACGGGATCTACCTCTACGACCTGAGCGGCCAGCACGCGCGGGCGTGGTTCTTCAACCCCGACGGCTCCTCGGCCGAGTTCTGCGGAAACGGGATGCGCGGTCTCGGCCGGCTCATCCTCGATCTGCGCGGCACCGACACCGAGGTGGTCAGCAGCGGCGGCAGGGACTACACAGTGCACCGCGCGGCGTCGACGCCGGAGGGAGTCCGCCAGGTCCTGCTCGAACTGCCTCCGCTGCGCTTCGACAACGCGGCGCTGCCGGAGCCATTCGAGGACTTCACCGCGGTCGCGGTGCCCAACCCCCACGTCATCGCCGTGGTCGGCGAGTACTCCGAACCCGACCTGATCGAGCTGGGCAAGCGCGCCGACGAGGCGTTCGACGAGGGCGCCAACGTCTCGTTCCTGCTGCCGCTGGAGAGCGCCGGCGGGGCGCCCGAGGTCTTCGTCCGCACCTTCGAACGCGGCGCCGGCCTCACCCCGTCCTGCGGCTCCGGCGTGGTGGCATCGCGCGCCGCCTGGTCCCGCGTATCAGGCCTGGACCCCGAGCGCCGCGTCGTCGTCCGCAACGCGGGCGGCGTGGCCGCGGCGACCATTCACGTCCGCGACGGCGCCTGGCACCCGCTACTCGAGGGCAACGCCACGGTCGTCTACCGGGCCGACGTGGATCCCGATGGCAACCAGGCGGGCTCCGTTGAATGGGCCGCCGACGAGAACGCCGCATACGTCGCGCTAGACGAGCGAAACGTTGCCTTTCTCACGTCGCACGGCATCACGACCGCTCATCCGTAATGTGTCGGCAGTCGGGTTGATAACGGTCAGGGTCGGCGAGACTCACCCAGGCGAGTGCCCACCGGACTCCCGCCACAGGTCGAGGGCCCAGCGCAGGTCCATGGCCTCGCGGTAGCCGAGGTCCGCTGACGCCTTCTCGTAGTCGATTGCTCCAGGGCCAAGCTCTTCCGAGGCACCGAAGTACATGCACCAGCGGCCCCGCCGCCGGTTTCCGCTGCCAGGGCGGGTAGGGCCGGAAAGAATGCGACCGAGGAACTGGGTCTCGCCGTTCTCGCGTGCCCAGCGCACGAGCAGGAGAAAGCAGCGGCGGGCCTGGGTCTCGGCGTAGAGCGTGTTCCCCGCCACGTGTAGCTCTAGAGCACGCAAGAACCTCTTCCGGTGCCTGAGTGCGCCGATCCGGAGTACCTGGAGCCACAGTTCGAGGATGGGAACGTGCGTCGGAATCCATTCGCCACTGTTGCGTTCCTCATCTGCGGAGGACAGCATGCCGTCCAGTCCGTCGGCGACGATTGCGGCGAATTTAGCGCGGCGGCTCGCGATAACCGGCCTTCCCTCGACGAAAAGGTCGGCGACCCCGCTCCACGTCTCCAACGGGATGTCCAACGGGGTCCAAGCCCCCCGCTCGCACTCGCCGATAATCGCGTCGATCGTTTGCCCGCAGACTTCATCGTCCGCGCCTCGCCAGGCCAGCACCGCGAACGCCGCGGCGGTATCCACATCGAAGAAGGTCCTTCTTTCCCTGGGGAGAACCCTCGCGCTCGCACTCATGAGGTCGGCGCACTGCGCCGGGCTGAGCAGTCGGATGGCGGCCCGCAGCACCGGTGCCGCCGCGGGACTCTGGACGAACTGGTTCCACTCTCCGCCAGGAAAGCTACCGGCTCCACCTGGCTGAGCATCCAGCATGCGTGGCAGCCACGCCTCATCCAGCTCTCTGGAGAGACTGGTCAGTAGCGCCGACGCGTAACGTGAGAAGGACAGCATGTCCGTCGCGCTCAGCAGGACTGAACTCCGGTTAACGCGCTGCCTCGGTGTGAGCATGGTGCGATCGGCGAGTTCGGCTAGGTAAAGGATGGCGCCGGACAGCTGGTTGCCGATATCGCTGAGGGTTCCCCTGACGTCCGCGGCAAGCTCGGCGGGATTGTCGCTGTAGAGGCGGCGCCGCATGATGTTCGCGAGTTGGTCCAGTTCAGCCCCGTCGCCAGTGCATCGGTCAAGCACCGTGCGCAGGAAGGCTTCCGGAGGCGGCGGCGTCATCAGGCTGACTAGGTGCAGGCCGACGCTGCTGGCCGTCAGGTTGTCGGCCAAGGCGATCGCGGCGTTGAAGGCTGAGCCTAGCGGCCCGCTGCCGCCGACCAATTCCAGTCGGGCCGGCTCGATGATGACCTGCGTGCCCCCGCGGGTAGAGGTGAGCTGAAGCGCCAGGGCGGCCAGGATTTCCGGAGTGAACCAGGAGCGCCACAGCGCGGTCAGCCGGTCCCAGGGGCGGTCACCCGCGTCCAGGCGAGATTCGTCGAGGGTGTAGGCCCGGTCCGCGAGGTAGGTGCGCAGCAGGATCAGGTTCAGGGTGTAGACAGCTATCTGGCCAAGGACCGGGAGCGGGTCATAGGGCGGCGCGGCTGCGGCCGGCTCGCTGGCAGTCGTGGCGCGGGCCCGGGCGGACAGGTCCATGGAATCGGTCCCGGCCAGGATGACGCGGAGTTGCACGCGGACGATCTCGTCGAGGCAGGACAACAGTTCCGCACGGCGAGATGGCGGGTCCGCGGGGATTCGGTGGAAGGACCACTCGCGGAGCAAGGCCAGGATGTTGGGCCGAGTGTGCAGCGGAGTGTAGAGCAGGGACGCGAACCAGTACGGGGTCAGCGTGGTCAGGTGCTGCTGAAGGGCGTGCTCCAGGGTGAGTTTGCCGGTGAGGTCGCGGATGGTCGCCGCGTTGTCGATGACGTGACGGAGAATGAAGTCGGCGGCAAGGAACTCGCCAAAGGTGCTGTGCAGGAACTCGAACGCTGTCGGGCCGGCCTCTCGTGCCGCTTTTCCCTGCGTCACGGCAGGCTGGCTGGTGTCCGCCCTCCCGTCCACCGCAAGCCGTGAACGGGATTCATGGATGAAGAAGAAGCTGCCAAGCAGGATTTCTGACTGGCTCTGGCCGTAGAGATCAGAGCTGACCGGGCGCTGCGCGGCGTAGTAGGCCAGGTCCCGGTCAAGCTGGTCACGAAGGATTTTCACCTCCTGGCGGTTGAACATGCCGATGGCAGCTACGCCAAGGCGGGTCAGCTCGCGGTCGACCAGCGGGCGGCGAGCATCGGGGGGCAGGCCGGAGAACGCGGCGCCGTGCGAGCCTTTGCCCAGCTCGCGTTCGATGAAGCGGCGCAGCAGCGCGTCGTACAGCAGAGTCTGGTCGAGGTCGGGGCTCTTGCTGAGGGCGTTGTCAGCCGAGTCGAAGATCGCGAGCATGAGCAGGAGCAGCGGCTGCTCGGCCAGCTCCGCGAGTCGCTCATTATCCGGCAGTGTGAACGGCTTCACCCCGCTCTGCCGGAAGTAGACAGCGTTGTGCGCGTTCCACCGGCTGATCCATTCGGCGCGGCGGGGTTCGTCGAACGGTTCAAGGCGCACGACCGTGGTGCCGGGCGGGATGATCGCCTTGTCGATGAGCGTGATCCGGCTGGTGACGATGACGCGGACTGGACGGTTCTGGATCAGCGCGTCGCGCTGGAAGCGCTGCACCTGGTCCAGATAATCAGTGAACAGCTTTCCTGTCGCCTGGAGGAGCTCGTCGTAGCCGTCGAGGATCACGACGGGCGGGGACAACGGCAGGTTGTCAGCCTGGTCAGCCCAGTTGACGTCGTAGCCGGTGTCCTTGCGGACCTGGTCTTCGACCTGCTTTTGAATGCTCACCGTCGGGTCGGCGTCGCGCAACTCGACGCGGACCACTGTGTACCTCGGGTATTCGAGGCGGGCCGAGTAGATCTTGGTGAGCAGGGACTTGCCAGACCCTGGATGGCCGAGGATCAGCAGCGGGGACTGCGCGCCGTACGGGGACTCCAGGTACCGAGTGATCGCGGGGCCTAGATCGTCGCCAACGGGGAGGCTCGCCCACTCCTCGTCGCGTTCCAGATGCGTCTCCCCCGCCTTGTAGCGGACCTGACGGTAGGCCTGCGGGACGTAAGCGGCGGCGTTACCCGGGTAGCCGAGGCGCGGGCCGCGGACGGACGGGTCGTAGCGGTCGTCGATGACCGGCCGTTCGGTTTCTGCGGCATACCGGCGGCGGAGTGCCTCGGCTGCGCGGGCCGCAGCCGACTCAGGGTGGCGCGGGCCCTCAGCCGACGGCATCGGCTGGGCGGTGATTGCCCGGGAGAGCCGGTCGAGGCCCAGGTCAAGCTGGTGGATGGCCGCGCCGAGCAACTCGAAGCGGAGCTGGCTGTCCTCGCCGGCGGCCTGCAGCTCATCACCGAGCCTTTGCAACAGCGCGTCCTTGCCGACCTGATCATGGAGCATGGTCCAGACAAGGAATGGCTGGGAGTCGATCGCCATCCCAGCGAACTCCGCCTGGTAGACCTCCTCTGCGATGCCTGGGATGTGCCGGTTGAACAGCTCTCCGAGTTCCGGCTGCAAATCCCGCCCCATCAGCCGCTCAGCGAGCCGCGCACGGAATTCGCTGCCCATGCTCTCGTAAATTCGTCGCCTTGATTCGGCGGCAGCCTGAGAACCGGCATCGGCAGGGTGGGGGACCTCGATAATACGCTCCGCCAGCGATTCAGGCCTTATCTGGCGGTTCGCGTCCATTGCCAGCCCTGTGGCAGCTAGCACGACGTGCTGCTTTTCCTTCTCGCCGAGGTCCAGGATTCGGTCGAGGTCGGGAAGGCAGACATTCAGGGCGTCGAAGTAGGCGGTGAACGTAAGCATGGTGTTCGCGGCGGCGAACCGCCTGGCTTGGTCGAGGTAGTCGCGTGGCTGGGACTTGCTGAGCTTCCTGATGGCCGCCTTGGCGGCGCTGACGAGCGCGTCCTTGGGCTCGAGCAGGGGCCAGAGCGCGATCCCTGCCGGACCCGCGACAAGCGGAGACAAGGCGATGACCGCTCCCGAGATCGCGTCAAGCGCGTCCAGGATCTCCTCAGGGATGCTCTTGTCCTCAATCAGCTTGCGGACGCCGTTGAGGCTAGTGCCGGCGATGCCGTCGCTTTCCCCCACCGCTTGCTCCCACTCATCCGGTGAACGCGAGGAGATCCCCTGGATTAGCGTAGCCGGGAAAAGGAGCGGCTCAGATCACCTCACTTCGGGATTTCTTGTGGCGTGCCCTCACGGTTCCCAAGAATGGAAAATTCCCCCATCTGCCTAATTCGTTGCAGGCGTCCCCAGATCGGCTGTCCAAGGACATTCGACGGCATGACGCTCGTGACGAGCGGGGCGAGCCTGGCGCAGCCCTGGCCCTGCCCGCAGGGCCACTGCTGTGGCGTCTCTTCCCAGGGAAGGAGCTTCCGCTAACATTTATCCGGAGAGTAACGCATAGTGTCGGATATGTAGTTGATGTCGCGTTCGTCGGGGCTTGCCGCTCGCGGCCTATGGCAATCCAAGCTGTGCCGTTATCCCAGTGCCACGGAAGGGATGGCGTGCTGCCGGCTTTGACCTGCTTAAGTTACTTTTCTGAAAACACTTCGGCATCACAGGAAGCGGCTCCTAGCAACAGTATTATGCTGTCTCAAGCGTTGCGGGCAACAGCCCTTCTGGGGGTAAGCTCCAACCATACAATGAGAGGCTTGCAGGCGTATCATGAAGGCTCGCGGCCCTCTTTGCAGTTCTAGCAGAGCCAACCAACCGATTGCGCCGGCGGCCTTGATCGTCGGCGCGTGCCAAGGGAGCGCCGATCCATAGATGTCCACCACTCTTGCGCGCGCAGTTGTCGTTCCTGACATTAAGGACCTGCCCTTCGATGCGGATGTGACAATCGATGAACCCGAATATATGCATATAATGCGTCGTATCGGAGTCGCCGAAGGCGAGCCATCAGTATCCGCCTTCAATTCATCGATCTGAGCTTTGGCCGTTTCCGGGGCCGTGCTGCCGTTCCGGCAGTTCGTACTCAAGGTCCACAGCCGGTGTGACCTGGCCTGCGACCATTGCTACGTCTACGAGCACGCCGACCAGAGCTGGGTCGGCCGCCCGATGGTGATCTCACCGGAGGCGGTCGGCAAGGCAGGGGAGCGCATAGCGGAGCATGCCAGGGACAACGGTCTCTCAGGAGTGCGCGTCATCCTGCATGGCGGGGAGCCATTGCTGGCTGGCCTGCCTCGGCTTGCGGAGATCGCCCGGGGCTTGCGCCGGGCGATCGAGCCCTTCTGCGATCTTGACCTGAGGGTTCACACCAACGGGGTAAGGCTGAGCGCCGAGCTCTGCGAGCTGTTCCTTGCTGAGCGGGTCAAGGTGGGCATATCGCTTGACGGCGACCAGGCGGCCAACGACCTGCACCGCCGCTACGCCCACGGGGGCAGCAGCTATGCGCAGGTTCTCCGCGCCGTCGGGCTGCTCAGGCAGCCGCGGTACCGTGAGATCTACGCGGGCCTCCTCGCGACGATCGACGTGCGCAGCGACCCGGCAGCGGTTTACCGCGCCCTGGCGGCGCTCGACCCGCCCAACCTCGACTTCCTGCTGCCGCACGGAACCTGGGACCGCCCACCGCCCGACGCTGGCCTGCCGGGCCTGACCCGCTACGCCGACTGGCTTGGCGTGGTCTTCGACGAGTGGATGGCCGACTCGCAGCGGGTGCCGGTCCGCATCTTCGAGTCCATCATCGAGACCTCATTCGGCGGGGCGTCCCTGACTGAGTCACTGGGGCTTGAGCCCAGCGACGTGGTCGTGATCGAGACTGATGGCTCGATAGAGCAAGCGGACTCGATCAAGGTGGCCTATGACGGCGCTCCGGCGACCGGCCTTGACATCTTCCGCCATCCACTCAGCGCCGCTTCCGCTCACCCGGGGATCAAGGCCCGGCAGCGAGGCATCGCCGGGCTCAACGCGACCTGTCGTCGGTGCCCTGTCGTCACAAGCTGCGGCGGAGGCCTTTACGCTCACCGCTTCCGGACCGGCAGCGGATTCGACAACCCTTCGGTTTACTGTGCTGACCTGGAGAAAATCATTACTCACGTGCGAGTTCGGCTCCAGTCAGGCGCTGCCGGCCAAGCTGATCAAGCCGAGGGCCCAGACCAGGCCTCAGCACAGCGCCGCTGGAATGACCTGCCCGACGCCCAGCTGGACGAGCTGGCCGCTGGGTACGGCGGCGCTGACGCGATCTCCTGTCTGAACGCTGCCGAGCGGACTCTGCGCCGTAAGCTGCTCCGGCTAGTGCACGAGCGGGTGAGCCTGGGCAACGAGATGGCTGCCGCCGGCTGGGATCTCCTCCGCCGCCTTGAACACACGGCGCCGGCCGCCGTGGACGAGGTGATCGCCCATCCGTACGTCCGCGCCTGGGCCGAGCGCTGCCTGCGGGCCGCCAGCGCGGCCACGCCGGACGGCGCGCCGCAAGCGAACGTCGCTCACCTCGCGTCCATCGCCGTCGCCGCGGCAGTCCGGGCCGACGTCTCTGCCGAGATCGAGGTGCCCGTCATCGACGGCTACCTGCACCTGCCCACGCTGGGCCGGCTCCGCGCCGGCGACATCGCGTCCGCGACGCTTGCCGTCGATGGGACGGGCGCCTTCGAGGTGCGTGCCACCTCAGGCAAATGGCACGTCAGGCCGGGTACCACAGAGCAGGACCCAGACTGGGAACCGGTTCGCGAGCTGCGTGCCCGTGACTGGGTGGTGCGCCTCGAGGACACCGACCCCTACCGGGATTGCCATGCGTGGCTGGTGACGGCCCGGCTGACGGCAGCGGAGGCTGCCGCCTGGCAGGCTCAGTTCCAACAGGCATGGGGGCTGATCGAGGACAGTTACCCTCAGTACGCATCCGGCATCGCGGCCGGGCTGTCCGTGCTCCTGCCACTGGCCAACGACGATCCGGGGCGTGAGATCAGCGCCGCGGCCAGGGAGGCGTTCGGCGCTGTCGCCGCCGCGCTGCCGCCAACAGGCGCGGACCTGGCGCTGCTGATCATCCACGAGTTCCAGCATGTCAAGCTTGGTGCCCTGATGGACATGTTCGACCTGTACGACCGCGCGGAGCGGCGGTTGTTCTTCGCGCCGTGGCGTGACGACCCGCGCCCGCTTGTCGGCCTGCTACAGGGCACGTACGCGCACATTGGCGTCACCGACTACTGGCGGCTGCGACGGCACCAGGTGACGGGGCAGGCCGCGAGTGACGCGGCCGGGCAATTCGCCTGCTGGCGGCTGATGACAGCGGAGGCGATCGGCACGTTGGCCGAGTCGGGCGCGCTCACTCCGCTCGGCACGCGCTTCGTCGAGGGCATGCGCGTGACCGTCCAGCCCTGGTGCGATGAGCCGGTTCCGGCGGGCGCGGATGAGGCGGCCCGCCGATGGGCCGCGGAGCGACGGGAAACATGGGAACGCCGCCAGGGCCGGTGACTCAGGCCCGCATCGTCCGCGACCTGAAGAAACTAGGGGTGATCGAGGGCCAGACGCTCCTGGCCCACGTATCGCTGAGTTCTATCGGGCGGGTGGACGGCGGTGCCCACACGGTGGTCGCGGCGCTGCGTCAGGCGGTAGGCGCCAGCGGCAACGTGGTCATGCTGACCGCTACGCAGCAGAACTCACGGACATCCCGTGCGCACCAGGCCAGGATCGCCGGACTGGCGCCTGATGCCGTCGAGAAGTACCTGAAGACAATGCCAGCATTCGACGTGGACCACACGCCGTGCGATACGGGAGCGGTTGCGGAGGCGTTGCGGACGGCTCGTGGGGCGGGTGCGGTCCGCAGCGAGCACCCGCAGAGCTCGTTCGCCGCCATCGGGCCGGACGCCGTGCGGCTCATGGCGGGTCACCTGCCTGAGTGCCATCACGGCGAGGACTCGCCGCTGGCCAAGTTGTACGCGTGCGACGCCCGGGTGCTGATGATCGGAGTCGGCTACGAGGCCTGTACCGCCATCCACCTGGCTGAATACCGCTATACGCCCGATCCGCCGGTTCGCGACTACACCTGCGTAATTGCTGTTGGCGGCGAGCCAAGCTGGTTCACATACAAGGACGTGGAACTTGACGATTCCTGCTTTGACGTTATTGGCGCTCACATTGAAGCGCGCGTCGCGCCGCGCCGCGGGCGCGTCGGTGGCGCCGGAAGCCGCCTGTTGCGAATGCGAGAAATCGTGGACAACGCGACTGAGTGGATGAAAGTCAACAGGCGTTAACTTCCGTTATCTCGTTGAGCAGCCGTAGTGCCAATATGAGGCTGAGACCTTTGGCAAACCCGTACGCATCTCTTATAGTGATAATTCCACATTTCTGTTGAGATGCTTGCAGCCTTCACGCGGGAAGGGGGCTGGGTGCACAGCGGGTTTGGTGCTGCCGTTCCCACGGCGCCTTACTTCTTCCTGAGCTACGCGCATACGCCCCGGCTTGACGCGAGCGACTCAACGGACCCGGACTTGTGGGTTGAGCAGTTGTTCAAGGACCTGTGCCGGCACATCGTCCAGGTCACGGACCTGCCTGGGGGTGCGAACCCCGGGTTCATGGACAAGGACCTGCACCCTGGCGAGGTGTGGCCGGAGTCGCTGGTGCAGGCCCTGGCAACGTGCCGGGTCTTCGTCCCGCTGTACTCGCGGCGTTACTTCACCAGTCCGGACTGCGGCCGGGAGTGGTTCTACTTCAACCGCCGGGCGCTGAATCACGCCGCGCGGGTGACGGGACGGGTGGAGGCGGTCATCCCGGCGGTCTGGTCGCCGATGGACCTTGACCTGCTCCCGGGCGTCGCGCGGTCGATCCAGGTGGACTACGGGGGGATCGAGCCGTACGCGCAGCATGGCTTCTGGGGGATCATGAAGCTGTCCCGGTACCGGGACGCCTACGACGAGGCGGTGTTCAAGCTCGCCCAGCGGATCGTGGAGGTTGCCGAACGGTCACCGGTGCGGGAGGGCCTGCCCGCCGAATACGAGTCGCTGGAGAGCGCTTTCGGCGACGAGGACGACCGCGCCATGCCGAGCGACCAGCGGCTGCGCCTCACCGTGGCCGCACCGCACCTCGGCTCGCTGCCGGAAGGCAGGGACGGCCGCTGTTACGGGAGTGGCGCCAGGGACTGGAATCCGTACCAGCCAGACTCGGTGCGCCCGATCGTGGATCACGCCGCCGGGCTGGCCCGCGGGCTCGGCTATCGGGTCGACATCGGGGACCTGTACCAGCACGAGGCCGACCTGCTCAGCGGCGGGCCGCCCTCAGGGCCGCAGGTGCTGATCATCGACCCGTGGGCGCTGATGCTGCCGCGCTGCCAGCACCTGCTCGAGCGGATCGACGCGCTGGACGCGCCGTGGGTTCAGGTGGTCATTCCCTGGAGCAACCGGGAAACGGAAAGCCCGGAGGCGGAGGCGAAGCTGCGCGCCGCGCTTGACGCGACTCTCCGGCGAAGACTGGCTGAAGTCCGGAGCACATCCACCATCGCCGGGCACGGAATTCCGACTCTCGACGACTTCAGCATGGTGCTGCCGAAGCTGATACTCACCGTGGTGAAACAGTACCTGCGGCATGCACAGGCGTATCCGCCGGCCGGCCCCGCGGTGGAGCGGCCGCCGCGGCTCGGCGGATTCGTCACGGACCTGTCGACCCCCCCGGAGCGCTCTGATGACTGAGGGAAAGATCGTTACCTTCTACTCCTACAAGGGCGGCGCGGGACGCACGATGGCCATGGCCAACGTCGCATGGATCCTGGCGAGCAACGGCAAGCGAGTGCTCGTCGTTGACTGGGATCTCGACTCGCCAGGCTTGCACAAGTACTTTCATCCCTTCCTCGACCCTTCGAAGATCAGCGCGACGCCCGGTGTGATCAACCTGGTCAACGATTACGTCTGGGCGGCTACTAGCCAAGAGGACCGGCCGGGTGACTGGCACCTGAAGTACGCGCGGATCCTGGACTACGCTGTCTCGGTGAGCTGGAAGTTCCCCGACGGCGGGATGCTGGACTTCGTATCGTCCGGGCGGCGAAACCGTGACTACCCGTCGCTGGTGGCCTCGATCGACTGGGACGACTTCTACGACAAGTTCGGTGGCGGGCAGTTCTTCGATGCGCTGCGAACAGACATGAAGGCTAACTACGACTACGCCCTTATCGACAGCAGGACGGGCCTGTCCGATGTCGCCGACATCTGCACCATGCACCTGCCCGACATCCTGGTGGACTGCTTCACCCTGAGCGATCAGTCGATAGAGGGAGCAGCGCTGATCGCGCAACACGTAAACCAGCGCTATCACGACAGGAACATCAAGATCCTGCCGGTTCCGATGCGGATCGACCAAGGTGAAAAAGAGAAGCTTGACGCGGGCAAGGCGCTCGCGCGAGCGCTGTTCGATCACTTCCCCAGCGGTATGAGCGAGGAGGAGGCGAATGCCTACTGGGCCTCCGTCGAAATCCCGTACCAGCCGTTCTACGCATTCGAGGAATCGCTGGCCGCCTTCGGCGACACGCCCGGTTCTCCGCTCTCGCTGCTCGCCTCGTTCGAACGGCTGACTGCGGCCATCACCGATGGCCTGATCACCTCGCTGCCGCCGATGGAGGAAGTGACGCGGCTCCAGTACATGGACGCATTCACCCGGCGTCGGCTGCCTCCGCCAGCTGACATCTACCTCAGCTACGTGGCCGAGGACCGGATGTGGGCCGACTGGATCGCGGCCGTCCTCGTTCAGGCCGGCTTTCGTGTCCGCCGTCAGGCGGCTGGAGCCCTCGCGGGCAGCAACGCGCGGGACGAGGCGGCGCGTGCGGCGGGAGCCGCCAGCCGCACTGTCGCCGTGGTCTCGCCAGCCTACTTGCGCTCCCCTCAGGCCCTTGGTGTCCGGGAGGCGATGGCAATCGCCGATCCGGCCGGCATCACCAGGCGGCTGATCCCGATTCGGATCGGTGAGGTCCGGATGACCGAGCCGTTCGCGGAGCGGACAGTCGTAGACCTGACCCGGCGTGACGCTCAGCAGGCGACGGAGGCGATCCTTATCGCTCTCGGCCGCCAGCAGCGGCTGGCCGAGCACCCGGCCGACCCGGTGCCTCGTGAGCCGCGCTATCCCCGCACTATCCCCCCGGTGTGGAACGTCCCCACCAGGAACGCGACGTTCACCGGCCGCAACGACGTGCTGGAAAAGCTCCGTGAGCAGCTCGTCGGGTCGAGCACGGCGGTCGTGCTGCCGCTAGCTCTTTACGGGTACGGCGGCGTTGGCAAGACTCAGGTCGCGCTTGAGTACGCGCACCGTTACATGGCCGACTATGACATCGTCTGGTGGGTGCCGTCCGAGCAGCCGGAGCTGGTGAGCCCAGCATTCGCGGAGCTGGCATCCAGGCTGTCGATCCGGGTCGGCGAGAATTTCGCCGAGGCCGCGCAGGCGGCGCGTGAGGCGCTCCGCCGTGGCACGCCTTACTCGCGGTGGCTGCTCATCTTCGACAACGCCGACGAGCCCGCCGGCCTTGAGCCGTATTTCCCTGGCGGTTCTGGTCACGTCCTCGTCACGTCGCGCAACCCGGCTTGGTCGCGGGTGGCCGAGCCGGTGGAAATCGACGTGTTCACCCGGCAGGAATCGCTGGAGCACTTGCAGCGCCGGGTCCCGGCCCTCGGCGACCAGGAAGCCATGATGGTCGCTGACGCACTCGGTGACCTGCCGCTGGCTATCGAGCAGGCGGGCGCCTGGCTTGCCGAGACCGGAACCCCCGCGGCCGAGTACGTGCAACAGCTCACCAAGCAGTCTGCGGCGGTCCTTGCACTGAGCCAGCCAATCGATTACCCGACCCCGGTGGCGGTGACCTGGCAGCTGGCGTTCGACCGGCTGCACAGGGAGTCTCCGGCGGCGGCCCGCTTGCTGGAGCTGTGCGCCTACTTCGCGCCCGAACCCATCTCGCTGTCACTGATTTACAGCGATGAAATGATCAGCTCCCTCGTGGGACTCGACCCACGGCTGAAGGAAAGGATCATCCTGGGTCAGCTCATCAGGGAGATCGCCAAGTATTCGCTGGCCAAGGTGGACAGGGGCAACAACTCCATCCAGGTACACCGTCTCATCCAGGCCGTGATCCGGGCACAGCTGGAGGCGGCGGATACCTGGGAGGACACAGAGCACGAGGTGCACCGCGTCCTCGTCGGCGCGCGCCCTCGCCAGGGCGACATCGACGATCCGGAGAACTGGCCGCGGTACGACTGGATCTGGCCGCACCTCGGTGCCTCCGAGGCAGCGGATTGCGATGAGGAAGACACCCGCCAGCTGCTGATCGACCGGGTGCGCTACCTCTGGAAGCGCGGTGAGTTCGAGGCCGCGCTCGCGTTCGGCCACCGGCTAGAAGAGAAGTGGCGGGAACGGCTCGGACCGGATGACCGGCAGACCCTGTACCTGCGCTTCCACGTGGCCAACGTGCTCCGCTCGCTTGGCCGGTACGCCGATGCGCTTGAGCAGGACACCGAGATCTACGCCAGGCAGCGCGAGGTGCTCGGCGACGAGCACCCGCACACCCTGCAGACGGCCGGCGGCATCGCGGGCGACCTGCGCGGGCTAGGCGAGTTCAAGCGGGCGCTGGAGATGGACACGCAGACATACGAGAGCTTCAAGGAGCTGTTCGGCGAGGACGAGCCATCCACGTTGCGGGCAGCCAACAACCTGGCCATCGATCTGCGCCTGGTGGGCGACTGCTTCAAGGCGCTCGAACTCGACGAAGACACGATGAGCCGCCGGCAGTCCGTCCTGGGGGAGAGCCATCCGTATACGCTGCACTCCGCCAGCATGCTGGCTCGTGACATGCGCGAGGCGGGTGACTTCGGCGGCTCTGTCGAACTGCTCCGTGAGACCCACCAGCGGTACGAAACCGTCCTCGGCGAGGACTGGGTGGACACGCTCCGGACGGCCAAGAGCCTGGCGGTCTCGCTGCGCAAGGTCGGCGAGATCGATGAGGCGTTCCGTATCACGAAAGAGACCAGCCAGCGGTACCTGCAGAACTTCGCGCCGGTCCACCCCGACGCACTCGCCTGCCAGCTCAACCTCGCCTGCGACCTGTCCGCTCTTGACGATAAGGTAGCCGCCTACGGCATCGCGAGGGACGTACTCGTGGCCTACCAGGGGAGCCTGGGACCCAAGCACCCCTTCACCCTGGCAGCGGCTAACAACATCGCCACTTACCTGCGCGGGACTGGTGAGCTAGAGGACGGGCTGCTGCTCGCGCAGTCTACTCTCCGGTCGCTGCGCGAGGTCCTTGGCGACGAGCACCCGTTCACACTGTCGTGCGCTGTCAACATGGCCAACTGCCTGCACGATATGGGGCAATTCGGCGACGCGGAGGCGCTGCAGCGGGACACGATCGCGAAGCTGCGCGACACGCTTGGCGACATGCACCCTGACACGCTCGTCTGCCAGGCGAATCTCGCGATTACCCTGCGGGCCAGTGACCGCGGCGAGGAAGCCGCCGCTCTGCAGCACCAGGTCGCCGCGGGGATGATGCGGGTGCTCGGCGAAAATCACCCCAACCTGCTCTGGCTGCGTAGCTGGACCCTGATCAACCGGGACCTTGAGCCCCAGCCCACCTGACGCCCGCTACGACGCAGGCCAGGGCCAGGCTCACCTGATCAGCCGGGCCATGACGTCGGCGAGCTCCTTAAGAGCGTCGAAGTGCGCGCTCTCCGGCCGGATCTGGACGAGCGCGTCCGGGATGCGGTCTCCGAGCCACCGGGTGTGCGTGACGGGCGAGAAGACGTCCTTTTCCCCTGCCCAGAGCTCCACAGGCACCCTGATGTCAGACACCTCGAATCCCCAGGGGGAACAGAAGGCGAGCACGTCATCGATCCAGCCATCGGCGCCGTAGCGCACCGCTTCCTTGGAGTTCTCCGCGAGCAGCCGGCGGATGTCGATGTCGGCCATCATGCGCCGGTCCGGTTCGGGCATCTCCGTGTCGAGGTCAGCGAATTGGCTCGCCGGGTTCTCCTTGATCTTGGCGGCGCTCTGGACGAGCCGTGTGATCAGCAGTTCAGGCTCGGAGGCGGCAGTCGTGAAGGCGTCCACATTGGAGCCCGCCATCCCGTTGAACCAGTCGAGCCCCGCGGCGCCCCAGGGCGCCAGGCTCACCAGCGCGGCGGCCCGGGTAACCCGGTCGGGCAACTGGGCCGCACAGGCCAGCGCGTGCGGCCCGCCGCCGGACCGGCCGACGACGGCGAATCTCTCCAGCCCTATCCTGTCCGCGATCGTCACGACGTCGGGCACAACGTCCGCTACCGTCCGGGAGAACAGCCGTTCCGAGTGCCCGTATCCAGGCCGGTCAAAGCTGATCGCCTGGATGCCCATTTTGTACAGTACCTGGGTCCTCGGCAACGGCCCCATGCTGCTGCCGGGCGTGCCATGGAAAAAGAACACCGGGTGACCAGACGGTTTCCCGGAAACTCTGACGGCAATGCGGCGGCCATCGGCCGCCTGCATAATTTCGGTTGCCACGTGCTGTTTAGGTCCTCCCCCAAGATCCCCCATAACACAATCTCACCCGTCTTCCTGCTACTCAGTCAAGTACACGGAGCGTTAACAACGTGAATGCGCTATCACGGCCGCCGGGGCTAACCTTTACGACGACCTGGGCGGTATCGGTTTTTCGACGCGCTGCGCGCGGAACCTTTCTGAGCAGCCCATCCGCCACTGCTGTTACTCGGACGGGAGACGGTCCAGGGCCTGCCGGGCCCGTCGCTCCGCGGTCTCGGCGTGCCGTGCCTTCATCCGCGCCGCTGCGAGGTCGGCCCGCGTCCTGGTGAGCCGTTCCTCAAGATCACGGACTTCCGCCTCAAGCCGGTCCTCGCGCTCGAGCGCTTCCGCGGCGACCGCGGCGGTCGAAGCCACAAGCCGTTCGGCATCCGCGTACTGCTCCCTGCGGCGGGCGGCACGTTCCGCGGCTTCCCGCGCCATCCGCTCCGCTGCTTCCGCCTGCCGCCGCGCGGCGGCTTCGGCCGACGCCGTGGCGGCCGCGGTTCCCCCGCCCCGCGCGCCGCGCGCGGAACCCTTCGCCGCAGCCGTGCCGGCCCCGCCGCGCCCGCCCCGCACAGCGCCGCCGGCGGTGCTCTCCGCCGCGCTCCTGCCTCCCGCGCGGCGGTCCCTGGCGGCGGCCCCCGCGGCGGTGCCTCCCGGGCCCTGCCGGACCGCGCTCTCCGCCGCCCCCGCACGGTCGGTCTCCGCTGGCGCGGCCGCCGATCTGGCGGCACCCGCGGCACGCCCGCCGGTCACTACGCCCAGCCGCGGCCGGGGGACCGCGGGCCCGCCGTCGACGCCGCCCGGCTCCCGGTCCGCGCCGTCATCATCGGCGCCCAAGCCAGGCCAGGCCACGTCACGCTCCGCGCCGCTCGTCTCCGGCAGCACGCCGAAGCCGGACCACTGCATCGCCCGGGTCAGCGTCCCGCTCGCGAAGCCCGCCGCGACCCCGGGATCGGCCACGGCGGCGGTCAGCGTGTCGGTCACCTCGGCGCGCAGGGACGGCGGCGCGTCAGCCACACCAGCGAGCGAGAGGGCCTGGGTGGTGAGCGCGTCGACGAGCGCGCCGCGCGCGGCGGACAGCTCGCGCAGCCGTGGCCCGTGCCCCGCCTGCTGCGCGGCGCGCAGCGCGGTGGCCAGTTCCGCCAGCTTGGCGGGTGCGCTCGGGTCCGAACGGGCCAGGTGATTGACCACCCAGGCCGCCCGGGTGGGCCGGCGCAGCGCGCCGATCGCCTTCGCGCCCTCGCGGTCGCCCGCACTGCGCGCGGCGGCCGCTAGCTCGCCGCGACGCTCGGTGAAGGCCGTCGGGTCGGCGCCGTACAGCTCCTCGACCGCCGCCGCCACCCGGTCGCCTTTGCCCGCGCCCCCCGCGTCGTCACCGTCGCTCACGCTGCCCGTTATGCCCCCGTTCGCAATCCGGCGAACAGGTCGTCCTCGGGCAGCGGCGTGCCGGTCGTGTCGGCGATCCTGATGAAGTACTCGTAGCCGAAGGCCTGCTCCGCGACCTCCTGCGGCAGCTTGCTGAACCACGAGTCGTTGATCTGGCTGCCGTGGGCGAAGAGCGCCGCCCGCTTGCGCTGGAGCACCGGGCGGATGTCGACCGTGCTGGTGATCCGCGCCTCGGACTCAAGCGCCCGCGCCGCCCGTTCCTTGGCCTCGGGCGAGTCGTTGTCCCAGTTCGGGACCTCCTCGCCGGCTTCGCGCAGCGCGTCCCAGATCTTCCGCCAGTTGGAGCTCTTCATCGTGGACAGGTACACCTTGGCGGGAATGCCAGTCTCGGCGGCCGCGAGCTGCGCGGCGCGGCTGGCGTGCACGTGGTCCGGGTGCTGGTAGGCGCCCGCGTCGTCGTAGGTGACGAGTACCTGCGGCTGGTACTTGGTGATCAGCTCGCCGATCCGCCCCGCCACCGTCTCGACCGGCACGTTGCAGAAGGCGTCGGGCCGCGCCTTGTACTCCCACTCCTCCATCCCCGAATCGTGGTAGCCAAGCGGCTCGAGCGCGCTGACCTGAAGAATGCGCGCCGACTCGTCGAGTTCCGCGAGCCGCAGCGCCGCCACGGCCTGCGGGTCGTGCCCGTCCTGGCCCGGCTTGATCCCGCCGGGCGCGTCGCCGAATTCACCGTTCGTGCAGGTAACTACGACCACGCGGATGCCCTGGTCGGCGTAGGTCGCGAGGATGCCGCCGCCGGAAGCCTCGTCGTCGGGATGGGCGTGCACCGCCATGAGAGTAAGAGCCTCAGCCATAACTTCAAGAGTGCCATCTGCCCATGACATTATTCCGAAGATCACATCCGCCCCAGGCCGTATCGGTGCCACATCCATCCGCACCCATCCGCCCCGGGCCTGCCGCGACCGCCCACTCTGCTTACCCGGTAACCACTTCCATGCCCGATTCGCGGCATTTGTCGCACCGCCGGGTAAGCAGAGTCGTGACAAGCGTGCCTAGCTCACCGCGTCCCGCAGCGCCGGGGCGGTGCCGTTGCCGCTCGGCACCGGCACGGCGCTTGAGGCAGGGACCGCGGCGGACTTCTTGAGCAGCTCGAGGATGGCGAAGCCCTGGCCGACCAGGCCGGCCATGACCTCGTTGACCCCCTGGGTGCCGTTGAGCACGGTGAGGTTGGTGCCGGCCAGGCCGCGCGCCGCCGCCTCGACCAGGGCCGGCAGGTTCTGCACCAGCGTGCTCGCCGCGATCAGTTCCTGGTTGCCCTGGCTCAGCGACGCGGCGAGCACATGGTTGGCGTCCGCCTGACCCTGCGCCTGCGCGCGTTCCGCGTGCGCCTGGGCGTCAGCCCGTACCCGGGTAGCCTGCGCCTCGGACTCGGCGAGCGTGGTCTGCCTGAAGGCGTCCGCCTCGGCGGCGAGCTTGGCCTGGTCACGGTCGGCCTCGGCGATCTGGCGCTTGCGGAACGCCTCGGCCTCGGTGGCGAATCGCGCCTGGTCGCGCCCGGCCTCGGCGAGCGTCCTGGTCCGGTACGCCTCGGCGTCCGCCGGCCGGCGGACCTCGGCCTCAAGGCGCTGCGCGGCCAGCTCGGCCTCGTGCTGCGCCAGGGCGGTCTGCTGCTGGATGACCTGCTGCTTGGCCTGCGCCTCGGCGAGCGGGCCCGACTGCTCGGCGCGCGCCTTGGCCTGCTGGGTTTCCGCCAGGTACCCGGCCTGCTTGATCGACAGGTCGCGCTCGTACTGCGCCTTCATCGCGTAGGCCGCCATCTCCCGCTCCGCGGCCTCCATGTCGGCCTGCGCCTTGGCGATCCTGGCCTGGCTCGCCGCGGCGGCGGCGTGCGGAGCGGCGAGGTTGCTGATGTAGCCGGAGGAATCCTCGATCTCCTGGATCTCCAGGGCGTCCACCACGATGCCGAGCTTCTCCATCTCGGCGTGGCTTCCGTCCTTGATCTCCTGGGCGACCCGGTCCCGTTCCCTGATGATCTGCTCGACGGTGAGCCCGCCGACGATCGACCGCAGGTGCCCGGCGAAGACCCGGCCGACCAGGGTCTCCATCCGGTCCTGCTCGGACAGGAAGCGGCGCGCCGCGTTGGCGATGGACGCCGAGTCGTCGCCGACCTTGAACGCGGCGACCGCCCGCACATTCAGCCGGATGCCCTGGTTGGTGATGCATTCCTCGGTTATCTCTGCCTCGCGCAGGGCGAGCGAAAGCAGCCTGGCCCGTTGCTTGATAGGCATGACGAAGCTGCCATGCCCGGTGACGATGCGGAACTGCGTTGCGTCCTTGCGCCGCTTGGATCCGGAGATAAGCAGTGCCTCATTGGGCGCGGGGACACGCCAGAACAGCATGATGGACTCCCTTTTCCCTGTCTTCCGCAGGGTTCTTGTGGGGATTGCTCAGAAAGGCGCCGGGGTGACCAGCACCGACCGAGCGGAGAGCGCATCGACGACGACAACCCGGGAATGGCGGGCAATGGGCTCGTCGGACCAGGCGGCGAACGCCTCACTGCCACCGCGGACCGGCAGCAGTACCTCGCCGGGCCCGTTGACTGGAATGGAAACGGTAACCCGCCCGACCGTCCCGATCAGGCTTTCCGCCGCGCCACCATAGGCGTTCACGGCCACATCACCGGCTTTCGCGTTATGCGCCGATACGGGTATATCACCGTTTGCCTGAGCCTCAGCGGCCACCCCGCCCGTTAGCGAAAGCGCAGGCCGTCTCGCACGCCTCCGCGTATAGGTGCCTGAGACCGGCGCATGACGAAACCGCGATAATCACGCCAGGAAGGTCAAGCGCACACCATGATCACGGAAACTCTGATCCTCGCGGAAACAAAGTGCGTGCTACGAGCACAAAATTTCCGTTCAAATCAGAATTGCCGTGACCATCCCCGCCCGTCGAAACGCTTGTGACAGGCGAGGCTCGGGAGGCAGGCCAGCGCAAACGGGGATCACGGCCGCCAACAGCGCCGCAACGGCAAACGGTTACGCAGTCGGCGGCACCTGGCGCTACCGCGACTGACCGGGGAACAGGACTGGCGTGCGACCCGCCCGCAGGGCGGGGGCAGCCGCCCGCACCCGCACCCGCAGCGCCGCGGGCCGCACGGAGATCGTCAGCCGGCGGCCGGTCTCGATGAGTTCGCCGTCCACCTCGCGGGGCAGCACCGCGGTCGTGGTGATCTCGATCTTCTTCGCCTGGAACCGCTCGAGCATCCGGTCCTGGTGGCGGCTGTTCGTCAGCACGCGGGTGGCCAGCCGGGGCCAGCCGAACGGGCCATGCGGCGCGAGCACCCCCACGTCGAGCATCCCGTCGTCGAGTCGCGCGTCGGGCAGCAGGCTGAATCCGCCGGGGAGCAGCCCGGAGTTCCCCGCCACCACTGCCCGTGCCATCCGCTCGATGGGGGGCCCGTCGTCGAGCGAGATGGTGAACCGGACAGGCGGCACCGCGAGGTGCACCGCGCCGGACATCGCGTAGGCGAGCCAGCCGAACTGGTGCTTCAGCTTGGTTCCGGCGACGACGGCCGCGTCGAGGCCCATCCCGGCCATCGCCGTGAACGGCACGCCGTCCGCCTCGGCGAGGTCGATCGTCCGGTCGACGGCGCCGGGATGGAGCGCCACGTTCAGCGCGGCCCGCGGATGCGCGGGTACGCCGAGCGACCGGGCGAGCAGGTTGGCGGTCCCATGCGGGATGATGCCCAGCGGCACGCCGGTCCCCGCGAGACCCTCGGCGCACCCGCGCACGGTCCCGTCGCCGCCGACGGCGACCACGACGTCCACGCCGTCGAGTGCGGCACTGTTGGCGGCCGCGATCCCCGCCTCGGCCTTCTCCGTGACCAGGACGTCGCAGTCCAGGCCGTGCCGCGCCGCGCCCTCGCGGCACAGCGCGACGAAGTGCCCGCTACCACGTACCAGCGAGCCGTTGACCACAAACGCGACACCAGGCATAACGTCACCGAGGGTACCCGCAGGCGACGGGCGAAACCGCACGGCAGGGCGACGTAGCGGCCTCAATCCCCTGTGCACCGACAATGGCCGGAACTACTTCCAGTATGCGTCTGGCCCGAGTATTCTCGCCGTCCCCGCGGGAGCCTGCTATCCCATCTGGGGCGTGGCCTTCACCGGCCCTGGCTCGACAGGATCCACCGTGGAGCTCCCCGGCTCCTCTCAGACGAAGGCGCTGCAGGCCAACATCTCGACCGGACACTGGTCAGTGGGCAGCGGCTGTTAGCGCAAGCGCCGGTAACGCCTGCCGGCCGCCAGGAAAACCTGGCGGCCGGCAGGCGAATCAGCGCTGCAGCAGCGAGGCCGCTACCGCAGGTACCACTTGTACGGCGCGATGAGCTTCTCGACCGACGCCGGCCCCCACGAGCCGCGTGCGTACGGCTCGACCGGCGGCGGGTTGTCGATGAGCGGCTGCGAGATCTCCCACACCCGGTCGATGCCGTCCGCCCTGGTGAACAGCGACTGGTCGCCGAGCATGGCGAGCAGGATCAGCCGCTCGTATCCCTCGAGCGCGTTGGACGCGGCGAATGAGTCCTCGTACCTGAAGGTCATCTTCGACGACCCGAGCGTCATCTCCGGTCCGGGCATCTTGGCCATGAACTCGATGGCGATCGACCCGGGGTCGGCGAAGTCGATGACGATCTCGTTGACCCGGCCGGTCGGCGCGTCGTACCGGTGAGTGCGGAACATCCGCACCGGCGGGGTGTGGAACCCAAGCGTGATGATCTGCCGGGAGGAGGCGAGCGCCTTGCCCGACCGCAGGAAGAACGGCACGCCGTGCCAGCGCCAGTTCTCGATCTCCGCCCGCACCGCGATCATCGTCTCGGTGTCGGAATCGGCGGGCACCCCGTCGATCTGCCGGTACCCGTCGTACTGACCGCGCACCACGTGCTTCACGTCGATGTGCCGCAGCGCGTCGAACACCTTGCTCTTCTCGTCGCGCAGCGGCTTGGCGGCGAGCGATGTCGGCGGCTCCATTGCGACGAAGCCGAGCACCTGGAACAGGTGGGTCACCACCATGTCCCGGTAGGCGCCGGTCGCGTTGTAAAAGCCGGCCCGCTGCTCGACGGTGAGCGTCTCGGGCACGTCGATCTGCACGTACCTGATGTGCTGGCGGTTCCATACCGGCTCGAACAGGCCGTTGGCGAACCGGAAGGCGAGCACGTTGTCGACCGATTCCTTGCCGAGGAAGTGGTCGATGCGGAACACCTGCGACTCGTCGAACACCGCGTGCACGGTGTCGTTGAGCTTCTTGGACGACTCCAGGTCGGTGCCGAACGGCTTCTCGATGATCACCCGCGAGTGCTCGTTGGCCAGGCCGGACGAGCCGAGCATCGTCACCACGGAGCCGAACGCCGCGGGCGGCACCGCCAGGTGGAACAGCCGCCCGATGGCCGACGACCCGTTCCGCTTGCGCCCATTGGAAGCAGCGCTGGCAATCTCCTTCTCCGCCTCCGTGACCGCGGTGACGAGCGGCGCGGGGTCGTCGGGCGACGCCGCGCCGAATGACAGCCGGGAAGCGAACGAGTCCCACGATCCGTCAGGCTTGCAGTTGCCGAAATCCTGGCAGGCCTGCTCCGCGTGCGCGCGGAAGTCGGCGTCGGAGAGCGCGAACTCCTGCGGCGAGGACCCGATGACGCGGAACTCCTCGGGCAGCAGCCCCGCGACGAACAGGTGGTAGAGACCGGGAAGCAGCTTGCGCTTGGCCAGGTCTCCGGTGGCGCCGAACAAGACGATCACGTGCGGGTCCGGCTTGGCGTGACCGTGCCGTCCGGACCGGGGGGATTGCTGTGACCCTGCGTTGCTCATTTCTTCTCCGCGTGCCCGCCGAATTCCGACCGCATGGCCGAGAGGATCTTTCCGGTGAAAACGCCGAGGTCCCGCGACTCGAAGCGCTGGAACAGCGACGCGGTGATGACGGGGGCGGGAACGCCCTCGTCGATCGCGGCCTCCACGGTCCACCGGCCCTCGCCGGAGTCGGACACCCGGCCGCCGAACTCGTCCAGGTTGGGTGACTTGGCGAGGGCCGCGGCGGTGAGGTCGACCAGCCAGGACGACACCACGGACCCGCGCCGCCACACCTCGGCGACGTCGGTGACGTCGATGTCGTACTGGTAGGCCCCGGGGTCGCGCAGCGGCGTGGTCTCCGCGTCGTGCGTGGCGTCGCTCTGCCGGCCGATGCCCGCGCCCTTGATGATCGACAGGCCCTCGGCGATCGCGGCCATCATGCCGTACTCGATGCCGTTGTGGACCATCTTGACGAAGTGCCCGGCACCGGACGGACCGCAGTGCAGGTATCCCTGCGACGCGGTGGTTCCCGGGTCACGGCCAGGGGTCGGCTCCACGATGCCCTCGCCGGGCGCGATCGTCCTGAAGATCGGGTCGAGCCGCATCACCGCGGCCGAGTCGCCGCCGATCATCAGGCAGTAGCCGCGCTCCAGGCCCCAGACGCCGCCGGAGGTGCCGACGTCCAGGTAGTGCAGCCTCTTCGGGGTGAGCGCCTTGGACCTGGTGATGTCGTCGCGGTAGTAGGAGTTGCCGCCGTCGATGATCGTGTCGTCGGCGTCGAGCAGCGGCACAAGCTGCTCGAGCGTGGCGTCGACGATGCCGGCCGGCACCATGATCCAGACGTTGCGCGGCTTCTCCAGCGCGGCCACGAACTCCGCAAGCGAAGACGTGCCGATGGCACCCTCCGCCTCGAGAGCCTTGACCGCTTCCGCGTTCACGTCGTAGGCCACGCACTGGTGGCCGTCGCGCATCAGCCGGCGGACCAGGTTGGCCCCCATCCGGCCGAGCCCGATCATGCCGAGCTGCATGGGATTGTCAGTTGCCATGGCGATTCCTCACGCCCCCTTAAGCGAACGGTAGCGCCTGATCAGCGCATTAGTGGAAGAGTCGTGCGTCAGCGAGGGCTCGGCCTGCGCGGTCAGCTCGGGGATGATCTGCTGCGCGAGCACCTTGCCGAGCTCGACGCCCCACTGGTCGAACGAGTCGATCTCCCAGATGGTCCCCTGCACGAACACCGAGTGCTCGTACAGCGCGATCAACGAGCCGAGCAGCCGCGGCGTCAGCACGTCGCACAGCAGCGTGTTCGTCGGCCGGTTGCCCTCGAACACGCGGTGCGGCACGACAGCCTCAGCCGTGCCCTCAGCCCGCACCTCGGCCTCGGTTTTACCGAACGCGAGGGCGGCGGCCTGCGCGAACACATTCGACGACAGCAGGTCGTGGTGGTCCCCGAGCGGGTTCAGCGTCCGCGCGAACCCGATCAGGTCGACCGGGATCAGCACCGTCCCCTGGTGGATGAGCTGGTAGAACGAGTGCTGCCCGTTGGTGCCTGGCTCGCCCCAGTACACCGCCCCCGTGTCGTAGTCCACCTGCTGGCCGGAGAGCGTCACGTGCTTTCCGTTGGACTCCATGGTGAGCTGCTGCAGGTAGGCGGGGAACCGCTTGAGGTACTGCTCGTACGGCATGACGCCGACGGTCTGGCAGCCGAAGAAGTCCCGGTACCAGACGGCGAGCACGCCGAGCAGCACCGGCAGGTTCGAGGCGAGCGGCGCGGTGCGGAAGTGCTCGTCCATGTCGTGGAACCCGGCGAGCAGCTCATCGAACTGGCCGGGACCGAGCGCGATCATGTTGGACAGCCCGATCGCGGAGTCCATCGAGTAGCGCCCGCCGACCCAGTCCCAGAACCCGAACATGTTCGCCGTGTCGATCCCGAAGTCCGACACCCGCTTCGCGTTGGTGGAAACGGCCACGAAGTGGTTCGCGACGGCGTCCGCGGACCCGAGCGCGGACACGATCCAGTTCCGCGCGGACGTCGCGTTCGCCAGCGTCTCCAGGGTGCCGAACGTCTTGGAGGAGATGATGAAGAGGGTCTCCTCCGGCGCGAGGTCCCTGACCGCCTCGACGAAGTCGGTGGAATCGACGTTGGATACGAAACGGAATGTCATTTCACGCGTGCAGTAATACTTGAGCGCCTCGTACGCCATGACAGGACCGAGGTCGGATCCCCCGATGCCGATGTTGATCACGTTCTTTATCGGCTTGCCAGTGAAACCCTTGAACTCGCCGGAACGGACGCGATCCGCGAAGTCCCGCATGCGCTTGAGCACGGCGTGCACGTCCGCCACCACGTCCTGCCCGTCGACCGTGAGCGACGCTGTCTCGGGCAGCCGCAGCGCCGTGTGCAGCACCGCCCGGTCCTCGGACACGTTGATGTGCTCGCCGCGGAACATCGCGTCCCGCCGTGCCGGCAGCCCCGACTCCTCGGCGAGTTCGATGAGCAGCGCCATTGTCTCGTCGGTGACGCGGTTCTTGGAGTAGTCCAGGTAGATGCCCACGGCCTCGGCGGTCAGCCGCTCGCCCCGCCCGGGGTCGGCCGCGAACAGGTCGCGCAGGTGTGACCCGGAGATCTCCGCGTAATGGCGCTCGAGCGCCTGCCACGCCTTCCGCTCCCGCAGCGGAGTTGGCATGCTTGGCTCCCCTCGTTCTGGATCTGACTGTGTCTCGGTGGTTACGTTGTTCGATCCTTCCACGGTTGGCCGTCCGCGGAGTGTCTGGGGGGCGAAGTTCAAAGTCGAAGAACTAGCCATGTTGGGCCGCGGGGGAAGATTTCTCGCGGCGCTCCTTCGGAAGGCCGCGAGGAAATCTCCCCCGTGGCCCGTCTGTCGGAGTGCCATAGATAGCACACGGCAGCGCTGACGGCCTTCGGCCTGCGATCCAAGGCTGACGCGCCACGAGTCATGGTCGGTGACACTGTCCGGGGCTGCCGCATTTATGCGGCCTTGATATGGCTCTTCTTGGTGCTGCCGCGAGCCTTAGGGGGTGGGGGTGGCGGCCGCTTGCGCTACGGCGCGGACGCGCGCGTTTGCTGGCAGGTCTTCGAGCAGCACCGGGGTGCCGTCGGGGCCGCAGAGGGGGAGCTTCCAGTTGGGGTATTCGGTGGAGGTGCCTGGCATGTTCTGGGAGCGGGTCTCGCCCGCCGCCTCGGCCAGGTTGACGCCGATGAGCAGCGCGGGTGTCTTCGCCAGGTAGGCGTACAGGGCGACCGTGAACTCGTCGGCGGTGGGGCGGCGGTCCGGGTCGAGCAGGCCCTGTGCGGCCAGGGCGGCGATCCAGTCGTCGACCATGCGGGCGGCCTCGGCTCGTTCCTCTTCTTCCGGGCGGGTGAGCAGGCCGAGGGCGAGGCGGTCGGTCACCTGGGAGCCGGAGAGGAACGCGGCGGCGGGCGGCAGGTCGTGCGTGGAGACGGTGACCATGCTGTTGCGCCGCCACCACTGCGGCGCGAGCGGCTCATTCGACCAGCCGCGCTCGAACCACAGCAGCTGCGTGCCGAGCACGCCCCGGTCGGCGAGCGCATCCCGCAGCCACGGCTCGACGGTGCCGAGGTCCTCGCCGACCACCACGGAGCCGGACCCGGCGGCCGTGGCGGCGAGCGTGCCGAGCGTGCCCGCCGCGTCGTAGTAGACGTAGGCGCCCTCGGTCGGCTGAGCGCCGGCGGGAATCCACCACAGCCGGGACAGTCCCATGACGTGGTCGATGCGCAGTCCGCCGCCGAGCGCGAGGCTCGCGCCGACGAGGTCGGCGAGCGGCCGGTACGAGGCGGCGGCGAGCGCGCGCGGGTGCATCGGCGGCAGCCCCCAGTCCTGGCCGCGCTGGTTGAACGCGTCTGGCGGCGCGCCGACGGTGAAACCTTGCGCATAGCTGTCCCGCATGGCCCACGCGTCCGCGCCGCCCGGGTGGGCGCCGATCGCCAGGTCGGCGATGATGCCGATGCTCATGCCTGCGTCGCGCGCCGCGGCCTGCGCGGCGGTTGCCTGCTCGGCGACCAGCCACTGCACCCAGGTGTGGAACTCGGCCTGCGCGGCGAGGTCGCCGCCGCCCAGTTCCGTGGCGACGGCCACCGAGTGCGGGTCGCGCAGCCGCGCGGGCCAGGTCCGGTAGTCGGGGCCGTGCACCTCGGCGAGCGCGCACCAGGCGGCCCAGTCCTTCAGGGCGCGCCCGTGCCTGGCACGGAACGCCTCGAGCGCCGCCTGCCGCTGGTCGGACAGGTGCACCTTGCGCAGCATTTCGAGCGCCTCCCGCTTGGCGCTCCACACGGTGTCCCTGTCGATCTGGGCGGCCGTACCCGACGCGGCACGAAGCGGCGCGGAGAGCTGGGTCAGCCGCATCCGTTCGGGATAAGTCAGTTCCTGGTACTCGGGAATGTCCTCGATGCGGAGGTAGAGGGGTGACACCCAGCGACGGCTCATCGGCAGGTAGGGGGAGGCGCTGACCGGGGGCAGCGGCTCGACGGCGTGCAGCGGGTTGATCAGCACGAACCCGGCGCCGAGCTCGCGGGCCGACCAGGCGGCCAGTTCGGCGAGGTCCCGCAGGTCGCCGTGACCCCAGGAGGCGCGGGAGCGGAGCGAGTAGAGCTGGACGGCGAACCCCCACGACCGCTCGCCCGGACCAGGCGCGACAGCCTCGGCAGCGGCGGAATCGCCCTCGTCAGCGACCGTGGAAGGCACCTGTTCCAGGCAGGAGACGATCGCCTCGAGCGTTTCGTCGGATACCGCCACCTCGCGCCCGTGCCAGTCCCAGTAGCTGACGGAAACGCCCAGTTCCGCGGCACGCTGCCGCAACTCCCCATTGCTCACCCCAACAAGTCTGCCGCATCACCTGCGGTGCACGTGCAACGAGAATTTCTCAGGTCAGGCTTGCCGCGTGATCAGGCACGAAGGTCTGCATTTCGCGCGCCGTGCGCTTGTACCCGGTCGGCTCCGGGCGGCGCGGCAGCCGCAGCTTCGGCTCCGGCACGTCGGTGTACGGGACGGTGGACAGCAGGTGCGCGATCATGTTGATCCGCGACCGCCGCTTGTCGTCGGAATCGACCACGTACCAGGGCGCCTCGGGGATGTCGGTGAGCATCAGCATGTCGTCTTTCGCCCGGGAGTAGTCCTCCCAGCGGCTGATCGACTCCAGGTCCATGGGGGAGAGCTTCCACCGCCGCATCGGGTCGTTGAGCCGCGACTCGAACCGCGCCTGCTGCTCGGTGTCGCTGATAGAGAACCAGTACTTGCGCAGCAGGATGCCGTCCTCCACGAGCATCCGCTCCCAGATCGGGCACTGGTGCATGAACCGGTGGTACTCGTCCTTGGTGCAGAAGCCCATCACGTGCTCCACGCCTGCCCGGTTGTACCAGGACCGGTCGAACAGCACGATCTCGCCCGCCGCCGGCAGCTGCGCGGTGTACCGCTGGAAATACCACTGGGTGGCCTCCCGCTCGGTCGGCTTGTCCAGCGCGGCGATCCGCGCGAACCGGGGGTTCAGGTACTCGGTGACCCGCCGGATCGTGCCGCCCTTGCCGGCCGCGTCACGCCCCTCGAACACCACCACGACCCGCGAGCCGGACGCCCGCACCCACTCCTGCATCTTCACCAGCTCCGCCTGGAGCCGGTACAGCTCGGCCGCGTAGTGCTCCTTCGACAGCTTGCGCCTAACAGGAACACTCCCGCCTCTGCCCGATTTGTCAGGCATGCAGCCCCCTTGTCCAACCCCTGACTGGGGAATCTCTAGATCCTTCCCATATGGTGGCCCCGGCAGACAACGATCGACAGGCAGGATTCCGAACGGGTTCATGTCTTCGCCTCGCCTCGCCCCCGCGCTACATTGAGGCTCGTGAGCGAAGAGCCAGCACGCCGCCTCGAGACCGTCGAGTTGTACCGGACGGGCGCGGCAGCCAAAATCATCCTGAACCGGCCCGAGCGGATGAACGCCTGGTCAAGCACGATGTCCCGCGACCTGCTTGACGTGCTCCGCGACCTCGCGGACGACGACAGTGTCCGGGCGGTCATGCTGACGGGGGCGGGCCGCGCGTTCTGCACCGGCGCTGACCTGAAGGACGCCGTGCCCGCCGACGGCGGCCACTTCGACACCGACGAGATCCTGATCCACTGGTACCACCCCATCGTGACGCTGATCCGCGAGATGCCCAAGCCGGTGATCAGCGCGGTGAACGGCCCCGCGGCGGGGGCCGGCGTGTCGCTGGCGCTCTCGGCCGACCTGGTGGTGGCGAAGGAGTCGGCGTACTTCCTGCTCGCCTTCGTCAACATCGGCCTGGTTCCCGATGCCGGCAGTTCGCTGTTCGTCCCCGCGCGCATCGGCTTCGCTCGCGCCGCGGAGATGGCGATGCTCGGCGAGCGTGTCCCGGCGCAGAAGGCGGCGGACATCGGCCTCATCAACACGGCCTGGCCGGACGATGAGTTCGAGAACAACGCCGAGGCGCTGCTCACCCGGCTGAGCAACGGCCCGACCCAGTCGTATGCGGGCTCCAAGCGGGAACTGAACCACTGGATGTACGCGCGGATGGCCGAGCACCTGGCCCTAGAGGCGAAACTCCAGGGCGAGATGACGCACACAAAGGACTTCGCCGAGGGCGTCGCGGCGTTCCTGGAGAAGCGGCCGGCCAGCTTCACCGGCAAGTGACGCGCGCTGAGAAGGCGGCCGTCGTCACCGGGGCGGGCTCCGGGCTCGGGCGGCTGATCACGATCGCGCTGGCGGAAAAGGGCTGGCGGGTGGCCGCGGCCGGGCGCCGTCTGCCCCCCCTCGAAGAGACGGCGGCCCTGGCCGCGGCCGGCTCGGTGGTCCCGGTGCCGACCGACGTCGGTGACGCCGCCTCCGTCGCGGCGCTGTTCGACACGGTGTCCGACCGGTTCGGACGGCTCGACCTGCTAGTAAACAACGCGGGCACCGGCGCGCCCGCCGGGGCCGTGGACGAACTCGACCCGGCGGGCTGGCAGTCCATCGTCGCCACCAACCTCACCGGCTCGTACCTGTGCGCGCATCACGCGGTGCGGCTGATGAAGGCCCAGCGCCCGCAGGGCGGCCGGATCATCAACAACGGGTCGATCTCGGCGCACGCGCCGCGGCCGCGCTCGGTCGGCTACACAGTGACCAAGCACGCGATCACCGGCCTCACCAAGTCGGTCGCCCTCGACGGCCGGCCGTACAACATCGCCTGCGGGCAGATCGACATCGGCAACGCCAACACGGAGATGACTGAGTGGATCGCGGCCGGCGCGCCGCAGGCGGACGGCTCGGTCAAGAAGGAACCCACGTTCGACCCTCGGCTCGCGGCCGGCGCGGTGGTTTTCATGGCCGGACTGCCACTCGACGCGAACGTCCAGTTCCTCACCATCACCGCGACCACGATGCCGTTCATCGGCCGGGGCTTACGAGCTTTACCGGGGGGCGGGTGTGCGTTCCCCCCGCGAGGTAAACATTTCCGTTCATCGGCCGCGGCTGATGGCGAGCCGCGGCCGACGACGGATTAACTCAGGCTCCGCCCTTGGGGTCCGCGCGCCGGAACCCGTTGATGGAGTCCCCGGACGGGGGGGCATCCGGGGACCCCAAAGCGGGGGAAAGCCCGAGTACGAAACGCCGCACCCGCGGAGCGCGTTACATCGTTTGCGAAGAATTTTCTGAGTAATTTTCCGGACACAGCCGGTATCCAACTAGAGACCATAGGTCTCAAGCAGCCGCAGCCACAACTCGCTCATCGTGGGGTACGAGGGCACCGCGTGCCACAGCCGGCTCAGTGGCACCTCGCCGACCACGGCGATGGTCGCCGCGTGGATCATCTCGCCGACACCGGGGCCCGCCAGGGTCAGCCCGACGATGACCTGGCGGTCCTCGTCGACGACGAGCTGCGCGTGGCCGCGGTAGTCGTCGGCGAACAGGCCGGCGCCCGCCACGTTCCCGATCTCGTACTCCACGACGCGGACCTGCATCCCGGCGGCCTCGGCCTGCGCGGCCGTGACGCCGACCGCGGCGACCTCGGGGATCGTGAAGACGACCTGCGGCACCCGGGTCTTGCTCGCGATGTCGCGCACCGCGGGCTCCCGCCCCGCGGCGCGCGCGGCGATGGCGTCGCCGCAGATCCGTGCCTGGTATTTGCCCATGTGGGTGAGCAGCGCCAGGTGATTCACGTCTCCCGCCGCGTACAGCCAGCCGCCGGGGACGGCGGCGACCCGCATGGTGTCGTCGACCTCGAGCCACGACCCGTCCTCAAGACCGACCGCCGAGAGCCCGATGTCGCCGGTCTTCGGGTAGCGGCCGACCGAGCACAGCACCTCGTCGGCCTCGGCTGTTGTCCCGTCGTCCAGGGTCAGCGTGACGGGCCCGCCGTCGCCCGCCCTGGTCGCCGCGGTCACGTTCACCCCGGTGCGGACGTCCACGCCGGCGTGGCGCAGCCCGGCGGCGACGAGTTCGCCAGCGAACGCGGGGATCCGGTCGAGCAGCCCGCCACGGGAGATCAGCGTGACTTGCGAGCCGAGCGCCGACCAGGCGGCGGCCATCTCCACGCCGACCACGCCGCCGCCGACGATCGCGAGCCGCCCGGGCACTGTCGTCGCGCTCGTCGCCTCCCGGCTGGTCCACGGCCGCACACCGCGCAGCGCCGGCGGCACGACCGCTCCGGTTCCGGTGGCGATGACCACCGCGTGCCGGGCGGTGATCGTGGCGCCGCCGACGGAGACCTGCCGCTCGCCGGCCAGCCGCGCGTGTCCGCGCAGCAGGTCGATCCCGGCTCCGTCGAGCCACTTGACCTGCCCGTCGTCCTTCCAGTCATGGGCGAAGGAATCGCGCCGCTTGAGCACCTCGGCGGGCTCGAGCCGTGCCCCGGTGACACCGCGCACCGCCGCCGCCTCGGCCACCGCGCCGACCGGGCGCAGCAGCGCCTTGCTCGGCATGCATGCCCAGTACGAGCATTCGCCGCCGACGAGCTCCGACTCGACGATCAGCGCTGTCAGGCCGCCCCGCACCGCCCGGCCGGCGGCATTCTCCCCGGTGGGCCCGGCGCCGATCACGATCACGTCGTAGCTGTCACTCGCCATGCGCACCTCCGCGGGAGTCATTTCCACCGTTAAGTCACCGTTGCGCGCCCAACGTTACGGCCCCGCCGCGCTTACCGCGGCGGTGGCGTTCCCTCGCCGGAGAGTCGACTACCAGTTCCGCGGGTCGCCAATCATCCCTGTGTCGCCGATCATCACCGCGGGGTCGATGACGCGGTCGAAGTCCGCCGCCGAGATATGGCCGAGCGCCAGGGCGGCCTCGCGCAGCGTCGAGCCGTCGTGGTCGGCCTTGTGCGCGATCTCGGCGGCCTTGTCGTAGCCGATGACCGGCGACAGCGCCGTGACGAGCATCAGCGAGCGGTCGACGTGCTCGGCGATGCGCGCGGTGTTGAGCGCCGCGCCCTCGACGCAGAACTCGCGGAACGTCTTGCACGCGCCGGCCAGCAGTCCCGCCGACTGCAGGAAGTTCGCGATCATCACCGGCCGCATCGTGTTCAGCTCCAGGTTCCCCTGCGCGGCGGCGAAGGCGACTGTCGTGTCGTTGCCGAGCACCTGGGCGCAGACCATGAGCATCGCCTCGCACTGGGTCGGGTTGACCTTGCCGGGCATGATCGAGGATCCCGGCTCGTTGGCGGGCAGCACCAGCTCACCGAGCCCGGCACGTGGCCCCGAGCCGAGCCACCGGATGTCGTTGGCGATCTTGGCGAGCGGCACGGCGAGGCCGCGCAGCCCAGCGGAGGCCGCCGCAATGGCGTCGGAGGCGGCGAGCGCCGCGAACTTGTTCGGCGCGGTCACGAACGGGTGCCCGGTCGACTCCGCGATCCGCGCCGCCACCTCCGCG
>Ga0335085_10001850_pt1 | contig 42203 bp, 41 predicted proteins | sample Lox_Sample_45_FD_206712 | JGI IMG/M metagenome (GOLD analysis project Ga0335085, IMG submission 206712) | Soil microbial communities from Loxahatchee National Wildlife Refuge, Florida, United States - Lox_Sample_4.5 | ecosystem: Environmental > Terrestrial > Soil > Wetlands | place: USA... | reverse complement strand
GCCCGCGCGGACGGCGGAGTCCGATGCGCTGAGCGCCGACCTTCGCCGCCGCGGGTTCCGGTTCGTGGGGCCGACGATCTGCTACGCGTTCATGCAGGCGGTGGGGCTGGTCAACGACCATCTGGTCACCTGCTTCCGCTACCGCAGCCTCGCGGCGCGGCGCCCGCGCGCGGGGGCCGGAGCCGCCGCGCGCGGGTCGTGCAACACCTAACGGCGGGTACGGCGGCGCGACCGCGTGGCCGTCTTCTTGGCGGAGCGCGGAGACCGGGCTTTGGGCTTGGCGACGGCCCGCTTGTCGGCGCGCTGCGCCTTCGCGACGTACGCCTCGGCCGCGCGCTTGGCCTTGAGCTTGCCGCCGTATGTCACGTCACCGAAGAAGGCCACGTGGCGGGCCTTCCAGGTGCCGTCGCGGCGCTTGTAATACCCGACGCGGACGAACCAGCCGTGACTATTGGTGCTGTCCTGGTCGATCCGCGTATAGCCTTTGGCGGCGGGACGACCTGAGCGTACTGGTGACACGGTAAGACCTCCGGCGGTGTGGGGTGCCGGGGGGGCCTGTAACGCTCGCATGGCGGCTCCCGAAGCGCAAGACCCCGGGTGCGGATGCCTAACTAGGACGGGATTCGCCGTGGGCGGCCGGCGGCGATGGAGGGGCGATGGAAGCGCACGATGTGACCCTCGATACCGATCTGGTGGTGCGCCGGTTCCTGGTGGGGATCGGCATTCTCGCCCTGACCTGTTTCCTGTCGAATACGTTCGGCTTTCTCGACCATCCCGAGCGGGTGTTCGACGTGCAGCGCAACTCGGCCCTGGTGGAGCGCCTCCACCTCGCGGGATTCGCCGGCCAGCTCGTCACCGGGCTGTGGCTCGGCGTCGCGCTGGTGTTCGAGATTGCCCCAGGGCGGCGCTGCTGCCTGGTGCTGTGGCTCGCGTCGGTCGGGTTGTTCCTGGCCCCGCTGCCGAGTGGCCGCGAGGACTGGTGGCTGGCCCCGGCCTGGTGGTGCGCGGCCGCCGCGTTGGCGGCCGTCAGCCGCGCCGTGGACCGGGCGCTGGCCCGGCCGGCGCCGGCGTGACCTAACGAGTTTCCCCGGGTTGCCCCGCCGGGCGGCCCGGTTTGCGCCGCGGACGGCTTGGGCCCAGCATACGTACGGCCCCGAAAGGACGCGTTCCCATGACGTCGCCATTCCTCGTGCTCGCGTGGCTTCCGCTGTTCCAGGTCCGGCCCGCCGCTCCGCCGGTGCAGTCGCTGTCCGTCGGCGGGTACCGGATCGTGCTCGCGGCGACGCCCCTGGCCCGCGCCGCGCGCCGCCTCGGCGGCCGGGTGGACGGGCCGCGCGCCTGCTTCGTGACCCGCGAGGGCCGGGTGCGACTCACGCTGGAGTCGTCCGGCGCCGACGGCACGGTCACCGGATTCGCCATCGCCGCCGCCGACTCGGCCGCGGACGCGCCGTGCTCCCGGCTGCGCGTGCGGTGGCGCGCCGTGGCGACCGGCAATGGCCTCAAGCTCGGCCGCCTGCGAGCGGACGTCACCAGTTTGTTAGGCGGCTCCGGGCGCGACAGCGCCGGGGTGGCCGTGTACGACTTCCGGGGCACGCGCGGCCCCGCGGCGATGACCGGCGGCCTTCGCGTGACCTTTCGCGGCGACACGGTGAGCGCGCTGCGGGGTTCGCTGCGCGCCGCGCCGTAGCGCCGCGTCCGCGGCGGCTCTGGTGCGCGGCCGCCGGGAATGGCATCTTGGGCGCCGGCACGGTCACCGGGGAGCGTCGCGCTGTCCGACATCGCTTCGGCACTCGTCTACTACGTCGTTTTCCTGTTCTCCACGACGATCCACGAGGCGGCCCACGCGTGGGCCGCCAAGCTCGGCGGCGACCTGACCGCCTATCACGGCGGGCAGGTTACGCTCGATCCGCGGCCCCACATCAAGCGCGAGCCGTTCGGCATGGTGGTGCTGCCGCTGCTGTCGGCGCTGCTGTCGGGCTGGCCGCTCGGCTTCGCGAGCGCGCCGTACGACCCCGCCTGGGCGCTGCGGCACCCGAGGCGCGCGGCCTGGATGGCGCTGGCCGGCCCGGGCGCGAACCTCCTGCTGGTGCTGCTCGCCGCGGCGCTGCTGCGCGCCGGCCTCGCCGCGGGGGTGTTCTATGCGCCGGCCACGATCCAGTTCGGCCGCCTGGTGGGCGCCGCCGCCGGCCCGTGGTATGCCGCCGGCTTCCTGCTCGGCGTGTTCTTCTCGCTCAATCTCCTGCTGGCCTGCTTCAACGTCATCCCGCTGCCGCCCCTCGATGGGAGCGGCGTGGTGCCGCTGTTCCTGTCCGACGCGTCGGCGGGCCGCTACCAGCAGCTGCTGCTGCGCCATGGGCGGCAGTTCGCGATCGTCGGGCTGCTCGCCGCGTGGGTGCTGTTCGACAAGGTGTTCGAGCCGGTGTTCGTGTTCGCGGTGAACCTGCTGCACACCGGGGCGCACTACGGGTGACCACTTTCCGGGAGGCACGATGAAGCTGAGCGTAAAGGGCACGGCGATCACACTGGCGGTGCTGTGCGGCGGCTCGCTGTTTCTGACGGCGCTGTTCAACCGGTTCTGGCCGCCCTACGGGGACGCCTACCTGCGCCTGGCCTCGTCGCTGTATCCCGGGTTCCATCCGGGCGGCATGAAAGAGGGCATCGTGGGCACGCTGTACGCCCTGCTCGACGGCGCGGTGTGCGGAGCCCTGCTGGCATGGATCTACAACGCCGTCGCGGGTGACGCGGACGGGGCGGCGTAGCTGCGTTAGGGCGGTGACCTCGGGGCGGCGGCCGCCCGGCAACGGGCGCTAGCCGTCCGCCTCGAGGAAGAACAGCTCGTCGACGCGCCAGGCGAGCCGCCTGGCCAGCTGAAAGGCCAGCAGGGCCGACGGGCCGTGGGCGCCGGCCTCGATGGCGCCGATCGTCTGGCGCGTCACGCCCACCCGCCGCGCGAGCTGCTCCTGGGTCATGTCGGCCTCCGCGCGCGCCACCTTGAGGCGGTTGCCGAGCCGTGTCTTCGCCATGCACCCTCCGTTGTCGCGTCGCCCTAGAGGGAAATAGTTAAATAATACCGTCTTGATGTCAACTACTTCTTGCGTTATGTTATATTCTCATGTCAATCGCGCGTTTCCGCTGCGGGCGCTCGCCCGGTCCGGTCCCGGATCGGCCATGGCTTCCCTATGAACGGCGCTCTTGCGAGCCATCGGGCAGTTTCCCAACTTAGGAGCCGAAATACGGCGGCTCGCATGGAGCCGCCGACCGTCGTTCACCTTTTCGTGTCCTTCCAAGGAGACCCTGTGAGCCCAGTCAAGAAGAAGAAGGCGGCCAAGAAGGCGAAGAAGTCGGGGCGCAAGCCCAACGCGGCGTTCATGAAGCCCATGACGCCGAGTGCGACGCTGGCCGCGGTGGTGGGCGCCAAGGCGATGCCGCGCACCGAAGTCACGAAGCAGCTGTGGGCCTACATCAAGAAGCACGGCCTGCAGGACAAGAAGAACCGCCGCATGATCAACGCCGACGACAAGCTGAAGCCGGTGTTCGGCGGCAAGGCGCAGGTCAGCATGTTCGACATGACGAAGCTGGTCAGCAAGCACCTGAAGTAGCACGGGCCCCGCTCGGACGCGGAGCGGTTCCGCGGGCCGGCGGCAGTGACGTTCAGCGGCGACGGCGCGGCACCGGAACGGTCCGGGATGCCGCGCTGTCGTCGTTTCGGGGAAGGAGGGCACGCGCACCGATGTCGCGGGCGTTCGTGAAGGAAGGCGGCGACTGGGGGAACCCGCTGCGCCGGTTCAACCTGCCGCCGCGCGACGATCCCGGCTTCGACGCCGCGGCCGCCGAAGCGCTGCTCGACGCGGCGCGCGAGGGCGACACGGCGAGCGCCGAGCTGGCGACGGGCTACTACTGGGGCGAGCGCCGGCTGGCCCCGCACGTGGAACGGCTGCTCGGCCGGGCGCGCGAGCAGGGCGACGCGCGCCTGGTGGAGCTGGCCGAGCGGTTTCTACGTTAGGCATTCCCGCCCGTCGCCCGGGCGGGTAAGCTTCGCGTGCCCGGGCGACGCCGGGGCTTCGGCGTCCCGCGCCCTTCTGCCCGAATCCGGAGCTGCGTGGCGATGACGTCTCCACACATCGAACAGCACTTCACGGCCGGCGCCGCGGTTCGCGACGTCGTCATCGGCATGTCGGATGGGCTCACGGTCCCCTTCGCGCTGGCTGCCGGCCTGACCGGCGCCATCGCGGCCTCGCGCCTGATCGTGACGGCGGGGCTGGCCGAAGTGGCGGCCGGCTCCATCGCGATGGGGCTGGGCGGATTCCTGGCCGCCCGCGGCGACGTCGAGCACTACGCGAGCGAGCGGCGGCGCGAGGAGCGCGAGATCGTGGAGCTGCCGGAGGTCGAGGCGCGCGAGGTGGGCGAGGTCCTCGAGCAGTGGGGGCTGAGCGGCGAGGAGAGCGGCATCGTGGTCTCGGCGCTGCGGCGCCGGCCGAAGGCCTGGGTCGACTTCATGATGCGCTTCGAGCTGGGGCTGGAAGAGCCCGATCCCGCGCGCGCACTCACCAGCGCCGGCACGATCGCGGGCGCCTACGTGGCCGGGGGCATGATCCCGCTGTTCCCGTACATGCTGATCGCGGACGCGCGCCACGCGGCCTGGTTCTCGGTCGGCGTGACGGTGATCGCGCTGCTGGTGTTCGGCTACGTGAAGGGGCGCTTCACCGGCGCGCGGCCCGTGGTCAGCGCCGTGCAGACGATGGTCATCGGCAGCCTGGCGGCGGCGGCCGCGTTCGCCATCGCGCGGCTGGTGGGGAGGTAGCGCATGGGTGACTTCGTTCCGGGACGGCCGGCGGCCGACGAGTATGCGCCCTACTACGAGGCGTACGTCGGCAAGGTGGCCGGCGAGGATCCGGTGGCGGCGCTGGCGGCGCAGCTGTCGTCCACGCAGGGGCTGCTGCACGGCCTCGATGAAGCGGGGGCCGCGCACCGCTACGCGCCCGGCAAGTGGAGCGTGAAGGAAGTGATCGCGCACATCACGGACACCGAGCGGGTGTTCGGGTTCCGGGCGCTGTGGTTCGCGCGCGAGGACCCGAGCCCGCTGCCCGGGTTCGACGAGAACCGGTGGATGCCGGCGGCCGAGGTGGACCTGCAGCCCCTCGACCTGGTGCGCGCCGCGTGGCACGCGCAGCGCGAGGCGACCCTGGCGTTGCTGCGCGGCCTGCCGCGGGCGGCGTGGATCCGCCGCGGCACGGCGAACGGCAAGGTGGTGAGCGTGCGGGCCATCGCGTTCATCATGGCCGGCCACGAGACGCACCACCTCGGCGTGCTGCGCGAGCGGTACGGCGTGCGCTGAGCGCCCGCCCGGACGGCGCCTAACGCAATGTCGTGAGCGCCCGCGCCGCGCCGTCGGCGCGCGCCGCCGTCCGCCCGATCGCCGCCGCCACCGCCGCCGCCTCGGCCTGCGCCTGGGCGGCGTTGCGCTGCTCGACCGCCTCGCGAATCCCGGGCATGGTCTTGACGCCGTACCCGGTGTACAGGCCGGGCGCGTAGATCGTGTGCTCGAACCAGGGCCGCCCCGGCAATCCCGCCGGGTCGGTGAGGTCGCGCTCCGAGCGGTAGATGTCCCCGTTGATCGCGGCGAGCGCGTGCTGCCGCGCCGGCGCCTGGAGCCACGCCGCGCCGCGTGCGGTGGCGCGCGCCATCGCCGAGTCGAACCGCGCGCCGGCGGCGGCGAGGCTGTCGACCGCGGCGTGGACGGCGGCGAGGTCGAGCGCGCCCGGGCCCAGGTCGTGCCCGGCGAGCGAATCGAGGTCCGTCACGTAGCGACGGTAGGTCGCCGCCGCGTCGCTGAAGGAGAACGGCAGCACGGGCGCGTCGGCCATGCGCAGCACCGCCGTGCCCATCGCGCCGGCTTGCGCGCGCTCGAACGCGAAGGTCGGGTCGAGAAACCGCGTGTAGAACGTGAAGCTGTCGTAAATCGAGTGGTAGATGCCCGTCTCGATGCCGCCGCCGTGCTCGAGGTTCACCGTCGCGATGCCCAGGTGGTCGATGAACACGGTGTAGTCGGAGCCGGAACCCAGCGCGCCGAGCCGGAACGGACGGGCGCGCGCCCGGGCGGAGTCCTGCGCGGTGGCGGCGTGGGACAGATCGAACGCCGTGATCGCCGCCAGGGCGTTCGGCGCGCCGTTGGGATCGGGTGTGTCGCGCGCGACTTCGCGCATGAATGTCTCAAGCGTGTGCGAGCCCGACGCGCTGAAGCGGCCCTTCTCGTTGGTGTCGGAGTTGAAGTACGCCACCGCGTTGGTGCGCAACGCGTCGGCGTTGGTCTCGGCCCATTCCGTCGAGCCCAGCAGGCCCCACTCCTCGCCGTCCCACAGCGCGAGCTTGATGGTGCGCTGTGGGCGCCAGCCGGTGTGCAGCAGCGTGGCGAAGCTGCGCGCCGCTTCCAGGACCGTCACGCTGCCCGAAAGCGGGTCTTCGGCGCCATTCACCCACGCGTCGTGGTGGTTGCCGTAGAGCACCCACTGGTCCGGTGCGCTCGCGCCCGGGATGGTGGCGATGACGTCGTACAACGGCCGGACCTGCCAGTCGAAGCCGAGGACCAGGTGCACCCGCGCCGGCCCGGGGCCCACGTGGTAGGTGATGGGCAGCGCGCCTTTCCAGGCGTCCGTGGGCACCACCGGCCCGCCGAGGGCGCGCAGCAGCGGCAACGCGTCGCCGTAGCCGATCGGCAGCACCGGGATCGTCATCAGGGTGACCGCCGAATCGCGCGGCAGCATCCGCGCGCCCGGCCGGTTGCCCCAGCCGGGCGTCAGCGGGTCGCCGGGATACACGGGCATGTCCATCACACTGCCGCGCTGGGTGCCGAACGGCGGCCGCATCGGCCCGGTCGGGTAGACGTCGTTCACGTAGTAGCCGTCGTCGCGCGGATCGGAGTAGATGATGCAGCCGATCGCCCCGTGTTCCGCGGCGACCTTGGGCTTGATGCCGCGCCAGCTCCCGCCGTAGCGCGCGATGACGATCTTGCCGCGCACGTCCACGCCGAGCCGGGCAAGCGCGTCGTAGTCGGCCGGCACGCCGTAGTTCACGTAGACCAGGTCGGCGATCACGTCGCCGTCGGCCGAATAGGCGTTGAACGTCGGCAGCTGTCCGGCGTCGTGCGAGTCGGAGTCCTCGGGGATCGCGGGCTCGGCGAGGCGCGCCACGTAGGTGGTGGGCGCGATCAGCTCCAGGCTCCGCACCCGCGGCATCGGCATCAGCGCCTGGAAGGTGTCGATGCGCGCTTCGAGGCCGTAGGAGCGGAACTGCGCCAGCGCCCATTCGGCGATCCGGCGCGACGCGTCGGACCCGGCGTTATGCGGTTCCGCCGACATGTACGCCAGGTCGGCGCGCAGCCGCGCCGAATCGGGGGTGTCGCGCATCACCGACTCGCGGCGCGCCAGCAGCGGCAGCGCGTCGGCCGGGTAGCCGCGCACCGGTTGCTGGGCGGCGAGGGCCGTGGGGAGCAGCAGGGCGAGCAGGAACGGACGGTGCATGGAATCCCCGATAGAAGGAATCTTCATTCCCGGTTTACGGACGGCTCAAGCGCCAGGTCGACGGGTCGCTTACAATGCACATGAGGATCGTTCTGCGGAAGGAGCCGTCATGGTCTGGCCATTCAAGGATCGCTGGGGCAGCGCGCTGCCCTTCGACCAGTTCGTCCGCGAGTCCACCGAGCACTGCGCGCTGTGGACCGGGGTCTACCGGACGGCGCAGGTGCCGGCCTGGGCCGTGGACGAGGCTGCCGCCATGGGGGCGCATTTCCGGCTGGTGGTGCTGGCGGAGGACTGGTGCGGCGACGCGTCGAACACCGTGCCGGTCATCGCGAAATGGGCGGAGCTGGTGCCGGGGCTCGAGCTGCGCGTGCTGCGGCGCGACCAGCATCCCGACGTGATGGACCGGTACCTGACCGGGACGGCGCGGTCCATCCCCGTGGTCATCGTGCTCAACGAGGACTTCGAGGAGATCGGCCGGTGGGGCCCGCGGCCCCGTGACCTTCAGGAGTTCGTCACGGCGCAGCGCGCGCTCGGCCGCGAGAAGAAGGAGTACTACCCGGACGTCCGGCGCTGGTACGCGAAGGACAAAGGCCACACCACGCTGCGCGAGCTGCTGACGGTGATGGGACGGGCCCTGCACACGGCCGGCGCCGGCGTCCCTGGCTGAAACCACCGCGCCTTACGTAATTCCGCCCGCCGGTGGATGGGGCCAACCATTCACCGGCTTCGAGTATCCAAGCGTCATGCCGGCCCCGTCCCGATTCGCCTTGCGAGGCGCGCTCGTGGTCCTCGCAACCCTGCCCGCGGCGCCGCTGGTCGCACAGAACATCCACCCGACGCCGCCGCCCGAAGTGCACGCGGTCAGGCTCGAGAGTCCGATCCATCTGGATGGCCGGCTCGATGAAGACGTATGGCACACCGCGCCCGCCGCGACCGGGTTCCGCCAGAGCCAGCCGCACGAAGGCCAGCCCGCGACGCAGCGCACCGAGGTGCGGTTCGCGTACGACGACGAGGCGCTGTACGTCGGCGCGCGGATGTACGACGACAGCGGCGCGGCCGGCGTGCGCACCCGCCTGGTCCGGCGCGACGACGACCCGGCGTCCGATTACATCGAGGTCATCTTCGACACCTATCACGATCATCTCGGCCGGCTGTTCTTCCAGGTCAATCCCTCCGGCGCGCGTTACGACGCGAACGGTCTGGGCGGCGGCAACGGCGACGCGTCGTGGGACCCGGTGTGGGAAGTGAAGACGACGATCGACTCGCTAGGGTGGACGGCCGAAATGCGGATTCCATTCTCCCAGCTCCGCTACCCGAACACCCGCGACGCGCAGACCTGGGGCCTGCAGATCTGGCGTCAGGAGAACCGGCTCAACGAACTGTCGCAGTGGGCGTGGTGGGGGCTGACGGAATCGGGCGGGCCTTCGCGGTTCGGGCACCTGCGGGGGCTGGTGATCGCGCGCTCTCCCGGCCGCGGCGAGGTGCTCCCGTACACCGTCGCGCGCTCGCAGAACCTGCCGGTGACGGACGCGGCCAACCCGTTCGAGCACGCCCACGCCGCCGATGGGCGCGTCGGCGCCGACGCGACCGTGCTGCTGACCTCGAACCTCACGCTGAACGCCACCGTGAACCCCGATTTCGGCCAGGTCGAGGTAGACCCCGCGGTCATCAACCTCAGCGCGTTCGAGACCTTCTACGACGAGCACCGGCCGTTCTTCGTCGAGGGCGGGAGTTACTTCTCCTTCGGCGGGCTGAACTGCTTCTTCTGCTCCAACGTGTCGAGCCTGTCCATGTTCTACTCCCGGCGCATCGGGCGGCAGCCGGAGGCTTCCGGAGCCGTGGACGGTGCGGGCGCCGTGTACTCACAGGTCCCCGACAACACGGACATTCTGGGCGCCGCCAAGCTGACCGGGCGTACGCGGAGTGGGTGGTCCATCGGCGTGCTGGACGCGGTGACCGGCCGGGATCGCGCCCAGGTGGCGTTCGCCGACAGCACGCGCGGACAGGTGACGGTCGAACCGCCGGCGAACTACTTCGTCGGCCGCATCGCGAGGGACCTGCGCGGCGGCGCGACGCAGATCCGCGCCATGGCGACGTCGGTCGAGCGCGACCTGGAGACGCCATACCTGCGCGACCATCTCAACGCCCACTCCGAGTCGTTCGGGCTGTCCACCGACTCGTACTGGCGCAACCGTGCGATCCACCTGATGGCGCAGGTCGCGGGCACCGAGGTGACGGCCGACTCCTCCGCGATGCTGGCGCTCCAGGAATCGAGCGCGCGGTACTTCCAGCGGCCCGACCGCGACCCGCACGCCAACGGGCTCCTCACCAATCGCTTCGATTCGTCGCTGACGGTGATGCGCGGGCTGGGCGCCTACGTGCGGCTGGCGCGCGAGACGGGCAACTGGCTGTGGGAAGCGGCCACCAACGTGCGGACGCCGGGCTTCGAGAACAACGACATCGCCGCGCTGGCGACCGCCGACTACTGGTACATGAACGGCAACGTGATGCGGCAGTGGACCAAGCCGACCAGCTGGTATCGCCAGCTGTACTTCATCGCCGGCGGACAGCAGCAGTACAACTTCGACGGCGACCTGACCGGCCGGCAGTCGCAGATCTACGGGCAGATCGAGCCGCTCAACTACTGGAACATCAGCACATTCTGGATTTACCGCCCGTCGGTGTACGACGATCGCCTGGCGCGCGGCGGCCCGCTGCTTCGTGTGCCCGGCGTGAACGACGTGTTCCTCAACGTCAACGGCGACTCGCGGAAGAGCGTCGTGCTCGGCGGCTCCCTCGAGGCGTCGCGCGACGGCTACGGCGACGGGGCCCGGTCGGCCAGTCTGTCGGCGCAGATCAAGCCGTGGTCCAACGTGTCCATCACGGTCGGGCCGCAGGTCAGCCACGACGAGAGCAGCTACCAGTACGTCACGGCGGTGACGGACTCGTTCGCCACCGCGTTCTACGGCACGCGCTACGTGTTCGCCCGGCTGGTGCAGAACGCGGTCTCCATGGAGACGCGCGTCAACGTCACGTTCACGCCGGAGTTGACGCTCGAGGTCTACGTGCAGCCGTTGATCGCCAGCGGGGCGTACAGCGGCTTCCGCGAGTACGCGGCGCCGCGGTCCAGCCGCCAGTTGGTGTTCGGGCGCGACGTCGGCGTGTTCGCGGCCGACACGGTGCTGTACGGCCCGGCGCCCGGCGACTCGAGCGTCGAGCAGAACTACATCGACCCGGACGGCGCGGGTCCGGCGCCCGGCTTCGCGGTCGGCCCGCAGAACTTCACCGTCCGCTCGCTCCGCGGCAACGCCGTGCTGCGGTGGGAGTTCCGGCCCGGTTCGACGCTGTTCGTGGTATGGACGCGCAGCGCGGAGTCGGACCTGTCGCGCGGCACCATCGCGTTCGGATCGGACGCGGGCGCGCTGTTCAGCGGGCCCTCGCAGAACATCTTCCTGGTCAAGGTCAACTACCGCATCGGGCTCTGACCGGCCCGGCGCCGGCGGTGCGCCGCGCGGGGCGCTCTTTCGGCCGGCGCCCGCGTGGGCGTATACTGCAGGCGTCCCGACAGGAGGGTCCATGCGGCCAGCTCTGCTCCGCTGCACGCTGTTTCTCGTCGCCGGCGTCGCGCTCGCCGGCACCGCGCGCGCACAGAACCCGCCGGCCGCCCCCGCTGCCGGGGCGCCGCTCGAGGTGGGCGCCGTGGCGCCCGACTTCGCGCTGCCCGGGGCCACGCGCTACGGCCTGCTCCGGAACCCCGTCCGCCTCAGCGATTTTCACGGCAAGACCGTCGTCCTGGCGTTCTTCTATCGCGCCCGAACGCGTGGCTGAACGATTCAAATGAACGCGTACCGTGATCAGTACGCGCAGCTCTTCAAAAACGGCAAGAACGTGATCCTCATCGCGATCAGCAACGACGTGGATACCGCGCAGGCGTCGTGGGCACGGGACAGCCAGTTCCCGTTCCTGTTCGCGAGCGATACGGGGCTGGCGGTAAGCCGCCTGTACGGCGCCGTCTCGCGATTCAGCACCAGCAACCGGAACCTGTTCGTCGTGGGCCCCGACGGCCGCATCGCGTACCGCGCCGTGCCGTTCCGCGAAGTGGACCCGACCGCGTACACCGAGCTTGGCCAGGCGGTGGACCGGGTCACGCCAAGGGATTCCACGCCGAACTAGTCCCGATTGCGCCGCACCGTGAGGAGGGAGGGCCCGCTTCGGCGGGCTCTTTCCGTTGGCGTCACCCTGACCTTCGTGCTTCCCTCATGATGGGCTTCAGCTTCCTTCATGATTGCGGAGTAGAGTGCACTCGGCTGACCGAGGAGGCACCCTGCACGCCGGGCGCGGCGGGATTCAGGAGCGGTGCTGGTCGCCGGAGGATCTGGACCGGCTGATCGCGCTGTTGCGTGAGGACGGGCGGTCGGTGATCGGCCCGACGGTGCGCGACGACGTCATCGTGGTCGACGAAATTGCGTCCACGGCCGACCTGCCCGCCGGGTGGACCGACGAACACGCGCCCGGTCGCTACCGGCTGTCGCGGCGCGACGACGCGGCGTTCTTCGGATTCGGAGTCGGCCCCGCGTCGTACAAGCCTTTCTTCCTGCCCGCGAGACAGCGACTGCTCACCGCCCGCCGTGTTGACGGGACCATGGTGATCGACGAGGAAGCACCGGCGACCCGTCCCCTGGCGCTGCTGGGCGCGCACCCGTGCGAAATCGCGGCGATCCTCGTGCAGGATCGCGTGCTTGGCGCTTCGGCGTTCGCGGACCCGCACTACGCGGCCCGCCGCCGCGATGTGTTCGTGGTCGCGGCCGAGTGCGGCGAGGCGCGCGGCACGTGCTTCTGCGCCTCGATGGGAACCGGCCCCGGGGTCCAGGACGGTTTCGATCTGGCCATGATGGAGCTGCTCGAGGGTGGCCATCGGTTCGTGGTGCGCGCGGGATCGGCGGCGGGCCGGGCCGTACTCGAGCGCGTCGGCGGCGCGCCGGCCTCCGCGGCGGATCTCGCGGCCGCGGCGGCTCGCCTCGCGCACGCGCGCGCCACCATGGGGCGGTCGCTCGACACGGCGGGTCTGGCGGACGCGCTGCGCGACAACCCGTCGCACCCGCGGTGGGACGACGTCGCCGCCCGGTGCCTGGGCTGCGCGAACTGCACGCTGGTGTGCCCGACGTGCTTCTGCACGACGGTCGAGGACGTGACCGATCTGACCGGTACGGTGGCCGAGCGGGTGCGCCGCTGGGACTCCTGCTTCACGCTCGAGTTCTCGCACGTATTCGGCGGACCGGTGCGGCGGTCGCCGGCCTCCCGGTATCGCCAGTGGCTCACCCACAAGCTCTCGAGCTGGCAGTCGCAGTACGGGGTGTCGGGCTGCGTGGGCTGCGGCCGGTGCATCACGTGGTGCCCGGCCGGCATCGACATCACCGCGGAGGCCGCGGCCATCCAGGCCGCGCGTCCGCGCGCGGAGGGTACGTCATGACGACCAGCAATCTCGCCCCGCTGCTGCGGGAGCACCCGTTCCTGCGCGGGTTCACGCGCGATCACATCGACTTCATGGTGTCGTGCGCCTCGAACGTGCGGTTCAAGGAGGGCGACTTCCTGATCCGGGAGGGCGAGGTCGCCGACTACACCACGCTGATCCGTGAAGGCACGGTCTCGCTCGAGATCTACGTGCCGGGGCCCGGCATTCAGCGCGTCGAGTCGCTCGGCGCCGGCGATATCGTCGGGTACTCGTGGCTGTTCCCGCCCTCGCGCTGGAACCTGGACGCGCGCGCGCTCACCGACGGGCGGGGTTTGCGGTTCGACGGCACGTGCCTGCGCCGGAAGATGGAAGAGGACCACCACTTCGGGTACGAGCTGAGCGTGCGGTTGCTGCGCAACCTCACCAGCCGGCTCGACCGCGTGCAGCTCCAGCACATGGATGCCTACCGCGGCGAGGCCCATGAGCGTAGCTGAGATCGTCCACGCGTCGCCGATGACCCCGTGGGTGACCCGCGTCCTGCGGGTGACGCACGAGACGCACGACGTGTTCACCGTGGACCTCGACCTCTCGACCCGGCCCGAGGGCCTGCCGTTCCAGCCGGGCCAGTTCAACATGCTCTACCACTTCGGCGCCGGGGAAGTCGCGATCTCCATCAGCGGCGATCCGGCGCGGCCGGACCGCCTCACCCACACCATTCGCGCGGTCGGGAGCGTGACGCAGGCGCTCGCGCGCCTGCGGCGGGGCGCGGTGCTCGGAGTGCGCGGGCCGTTCGGGACGCCGTGGCCCGTCGCGGACCTCGAGGGCCGGGACGTCGCGATCGTAGCCGGGGGTCTGGGGCTGGCCCCGCTGCGCCCGGTGATCTACGCGCTGCTGGCGAACCGCGCGCGGTTCGGCCGCATCACGCTGCTGTACGGCGCCCGTTCGCCCGACGACCTCGTGTTCCGGCGCCAGCTCGAGGCGTGGCGCGGCCGCTTCGACGTGGACGTGCACGTCACGGTGGACCGCGCGGGCAGCGCGTGGGGCGGGCACGTGGGCGTCGTCACCGAGCTGGTGCCGCGGATCGCCGGCGACCGCGCCGACACGGCGGCCTTCGTGTGCGGGCCGGAGATCATGATGCGCTACGCGTGCCGCGCGCTCGAGGAGCAGGGGGTGCCGCGCGAGCGGATGTGGGTCTCGATGGAGCGCTCGATGAAGTGCGCGGTCGGCCTGTGCGGCCACTGCCAGTTCGGGCCCACGTTCGTGTGCCGCGACGGCCCGGTGTATCGCTACGACGGCGTGGCCGGCCTCATCACGACGCGGGAGATCTGATGGCCAAGCGACGGGTGCGGCTGGCCGTATGGAAGTTCGCCTCGTGCGACGGCTGCCAGCTCAGCCTGCTGGACTGCGAGGACGAGCTGCTCGCGATCGCGGAGGCGGTGGACATCGCGTACTTCCCTGAAGCGACGAGCCGGATGGTCAAGGGGCCCTACGACCTGTCGCTGGTCGAAGGCTCGATCACCACGCCCCACGACGCGGAGCGCATCCACCTGGTCCGGCGCGCGTCCAGGCACCTGGTGACGATCGGCGCCTGCGCGAGCGCGGGGGGCATCCAGGCGCTGCGCAATTTCGCCGACGTACGGGAGTTTGCCGCGCTGGTGTACGCGTCGCCGCAACAGCTCAAGACGCTGCGCACGTCCACGGCGATCAGCGATCACGTGAAGGTGGATTACGAGCTGCAGGGCTGCCCGGTCAACCGGCGCCAGCTGCTCGAAGTGATCGGGGCGATCCTGGTCGGCCGCACGCCCACGATCGGGGCATATCCGGTGTGCGTGGAGTGCAAGCTGCGGCTGCTGCCGTGCGTGATGGTCGCGCGAGGCACCCCGTGCCTCGGCCCCGTGACGCACGCGGGCTGCGGGGCGCTGTGCCCGTCGTTCCACCGCGGCTGCTACGGCTGCTTCGGGCCCGCCGACGCGCCGCGCACCCAGGCGATGGCGCAGTTGTGGGCCGACCACGGCGCGAGCCGCCGCGACGTGGCGCGGGTGTTCCGGAGCTTCAACGCCAACGCCGACGCGTTTCGCGCGGAGGCGCAGGCCCATGACCGTTAGGAAAATCCGCGTGGACTACCTCGCGCGGGTCGAGGGCGAGGTGGCGCTGACGGTCAAGCTCGACGGCCGCGTGGCCACCGACCTGCAGCTCGCGGTGTTCGAGCCGCCGCGGTTCTTCGAGGCGTTCCTGCGCGGCCGCTCGATGCTCGAGGTGCCCGACATCACGGCGCGGATCTGCGGCATCTGCCCCGTCGCCTATCAGCTCGCCGGCGCGCACGCGGTGGAGGACGCGCTCGGCGTGCGGCTCGACCCGGCACTGCGCTCCCTCCAGCGCCTGCTGATGTGCGGGGAGTGGATCGAGAGCCACGCGCTGCACGTGTACATGCTGCACGCGCCGGATTTCCTCGGCTACCCAGACGGCATCGCGATGGCCAAGGACCATCCGGGGCGGGTGCGCGACGGCCTGCGGATCAAGAAGACGGGCAACGCCCTCGTCGCGGCGCTCGGCGGCCGCGAGATCCACCCCGTCAACGTGCGGGTGGGCGGGTTCTACCGCGCCCCGGCCACGGCGGAGCTGAGCGCGCTGCTGCCGGAGCTTCGCTGGTCGCTCGGCGCGGCGCTCGAGGCCATCGGGTGGATGCGGGATCTGCCGTTCCCGGACGTGGAGCGCGATTACGACCTCGTGGCGCTCCGCGAGCCCGAGCGCTACGCGATGACCGAAGGCCGCATCGTGTCCTCGCGCGGACTCGATCTGGCGGCGGGCGAGTACGAGCGCGAGTTCGTCGAGGAGCACGTCCCGTACTCGAACGCGCTGTTCTCGCGGCATCACACCGGCGGGGCGTACCTGTGCGGGCCGCTGGCCCGCTTCAACCTCAACGCGGCGCAGCTCTCCGCGCCGGCGGCGGAAGCCGCGGCGGCGGCGCGCCTCGAGCCGCCGGTCCTGAATCCGTTCAAGAGCCTCCTGGTTCGCATGGTCGAGCTGGTCGAGGCGGTCGCGGAAGCGATCCGAATCATCGAGGCGTACACACCGCCGGCCCGCGCAGGGATGGAGCTGCCGCATCACGCGGGGACCGGGGCGGCCTGCGTCGAGGCGCCCCGGGGCCTGTTGTTCCATCGCTACGAGGTCGCGGCCGACGGCACCATCAAGAGCGCCCGTATCACGCCGCCCACGTCGCAGAACCAGCGCACCATGGAAGAAGACATCTACCACCTCGCGCCGCACCTGGCGGACCTGCCGTTGCCGGAGGCGACGCGGCTCGCCGAGCAAGCGATCCGCAACTACGACCCGTGCATCTCGTGCGCCACGCACTTCCTCAAGCTGGAGCTCCAGCACGCATGAGCGCACCGCTCGTTACCGTCGTGGGCATCGGCCAGCCGTTCGCCGGCGACGACGGCGCGGGGCCGGCCGTGATCGCGGCGCTGCGGCACGCGCGCCTGCCGGCGGGCGTGGACGTGCTCGAGCTGCCCGATCCCGCCGATCTCATTCCGGTCCTCGAGCGCGGCGGCGAGGTCATCGTCGTCGACGCGGTGGTCGGCGGGCCGGTCGGCGCCCTGATCGAGCTCGACCCGGACCAGCGCGATCCCGCGGAGCCACTCGCCGTGTCGAGCCACGGCGTCGGCGTGATGCAGGCCCTCGCGCTGGCGCGCGCCGTGGCGGGCGATCGGCCGGTGGCGCACACCCGCGTCTTCGGCATCGGCATCGCGCGGCCGTTCATCACCATGCGCCGGCTGACGCCGGCCGTGGCGGCGGCGGTGAACCGGGCCGCGCGCGTCATCGCCCGACTGCTGCGCGACGAGCTGTCGGCCGGGCGCTAGGCGCCCGGGTTCCATGCACGAACTGAGCATCGCGCGCGAGATCGCCCGGATGGCGCAGGAGCGGGTGGGCGAGGCGCGCGCGCGCCGTCTGGTGTCGGTGGGCGTCGACGTCGGCGACGACGCCGGCGTCGAAGTGGGAAGTCTCGCCTTCTGCCTCGAGGCCGTATTGGCGGCGCCGCCGTTCGGCGCCGCGCGGCCCGTCATCCGGCGGACGGCGGGCGACATGCTGCAGGTCAGTTACCTCGAGGTGGACGATGACGATCCGGACGATTGACGTGCGCGAGCGGGTCATGGCGAAGAACGACGAGATCGCGCGCACCACGCGCGAGCGGCTGGCCGGGGCGTGCGTGCCGGCGCTCAACCTGGTCTCGTCTCCCGGCTCCGGCAAGACGACCCTGCTGGAGCGCACGGTGAAGCAGCTGGGCGAGGAGCTGGCGGTCGCGGTCGTGACCGGTGACGTCCAGACCCGGAACGACGCGGACCGGATCGCGCGGTACACCGACCGGCTGGTGCAGGCGGTCGTCACCAACGGGGCGTGCCACCTCGACGCGCGGCAGGTGGCCACCGCGCTGGACGCGATCGACCTTCACGCCACCCGCCTGCTGTTCATCGAGAACGTCGGCAACCTGGTCTGCCCGGCGAGCTGGGACCTGGGCGAGACGGCGAAGGTCGTGCTGTTCTCGGTCACCGAGGGCGAGGACAAGCCGCTCAAGTATCCCCGGATGTTCCAGGTGGCGCGGTACGTCGTGTTCACGAAGGTGGACCTGCTGCCGCACCTCGCCTTCGACGTCGAGCTGGCGACGCGCTACGTCCGCCAGGTCAACCCGACGCTGCAAGTGCTGCGCGTCTCCGCGCTGACCGGCGAGGGGATGCAGGACTGGTTCGACCTGCTGCGCTCGCTCGCGCCCGCGGGCCAGACCGCATGACGCTCGTCGCCGCCCCGCGCGAAGCCGCGCTGCTGACGGTCACCGGCGTGGTGCAGGGCGTCGGGTTCCGGCCGTTCGTGCACCGGCTCGCCGTGCAGCGCAACATCGGCGGCTGGGTGCGCAACGAGGCCGGCGTGGTGCGCATCGCGCTGGAGGGCCGGCCGGAGGACGTGTCGGACCTCATCGCGTCGCTGCGCCGCGAAGCGCCGCCGCTCGCGCGGATCGACGCCATTCTGCGCGAAGCGGTCCGGCCGTCCGGCGCCGAGTCGTTCGCGATTCTGGCGAGCGCCGCGGGCGTGCGCGGCGCGCAGCCCGTCGCGCCCGACGTGGCGCTGTGCCCGGCGTGCGCGGCCGAGCTGCGGGACCCGGCGAACCGGCGCTTCCGCTATCCGTTCATCACGTGCACGGACTGCGGCCCGCGGTTCAGCGTCATCGAGACGGTGCCCTACGACCGCGAACGCACCAGCATGCGCGCGTTCACGCCCTGCCCGGCGTGCGCGGCGGAGTACGAGACACCCGGCGATCGGCGCCACCACTGTGAGTCGAACAGCTGCCCGGCGTGCGGGCCGCGGCTGTGGCTCGCGGCGCCCAATGCCCGTGTGCTGGCCGAGGGCTCGGCGCGGGCGCTGGCTCTGGCGGCGGCGTTGCTGGCGCGCGGGCGCATCGTCGCCATTCGGGGCCTGGGCGGTTTCCACCTGGCCTGTGACGCCACCAGCGAGACGGCCGTGGAGCGGCTGCGCCGGCGCAAGCGGCGGGAGCGCAAGCCGCTGGCCGTCATGGTCGCCGGCATCCACGAAGCCGAGGCGCTCGCGCGGTGGAACGCCGTGGAACGTCGCCTGCTCGAAAGCCCGGAGCGGCCGATCGTCGTGGGGCGACGCCGTCCCACGGCGCCGCTCGCCGGCGCGCTGGCGCCGGACCTCGGCACGGTCGGCGTGATGATCGCGTACACGCCGCTCCATGCGCTGCTGCTCGACCTGGTGGGCCGGCCGCTGGTCATGACGAGCGGCAACCTCAGCGACGAGCCGATCGCGATCCGGAACGACGACGCGCTGGCGCGGCTGGCGGGCATCGCGGACGCGTTCCTGCTGCACGATCGCGCGATCGTCACCCGCGCCGACGACTCGGTCGCGCGCGTGATCGTCGGCGCGCCCAGGCTGCTGCGGCGGTCGCGCGGCTACGCGCCCCTGCCGGTGCGCCTGCCGGTCGCGGCGCCGGCGCCGCTGCTCGCGGTCGGGCCGCACCTCAAGAACACGCTGACGCTCGCGGCGGGCGAGCGCGCGTACGTGAGCCAGCACATCGGCGATCTGGAGGACCTCGCGGCGCTCGACGCGTTCCAGGACGTGCTGGCGTGCCACCAGGGCCTGTTCGGCATCGAGCCCGAGGCGGTCGCGCACGACCTGCATCCCGGGTACCTCTCCACGCGCCTGGCCGACGAGACGGGGCTGCCCGCGTTCGCGGTGCAGCACCATCACGCGCACGTGGCCGCCGTGGCGGCCGAGCACGGCGTCGCCACGCCGGTCGTCGGCGTCGCGTTCGACGGCACCGGGTACGGCGACGACGGGCGCGTGTGGGGCGCGGAGATACTCGTCGGCGACCTCCTGACCTACCGGCGCGCCGCGCATCTGCGCTACGCGCCGTTGCCCGGCGGCGACCGCGCGGCCCGAGCGCCTTGGCGCGCCGCCCTGGGATTTCTCTCGCTCGAGCCCGGGGCCGCGGCGTCGTTCGCCGCGGCGTTCGCGGACGTGCCGGAGAGCGAGCGGCACCTGGCCGCGCGGCAGATCGAACGCCGCCTCAACGCGCCCTTGGCGTCGTCGATGGGCCGGTTGTTCGACGCGGCCGCCGCCGTGCTGGGTGTCCGGCGGGAGGCGCGGTTCGAAGGTCAGGCGGCGATGGAGCTGGAGGCGCTCGCCGGCGACTGGGGCGCCGCGCCGCTCCCGTTTCCGGCCACGCGCGACGCCGCGGGCGTCTGGATCATGGATCCGGTGCCGCTGCTCGAAGCGTTAGGCGATCGCCGGGCGCGGGGCGCGCCGGACCGGTTGCTCGCCGCGGCCTTTCACGAGAGCGTCGCGGCGACGACGGCGTCCGTGGCCGCGGCGGTCGCGGCCGAGGCGGGCTGCCGGATGGTCGCGCTGGGGGGCGGTTGCTTCCAGAACGCGCGGCTGCTGGCGTCGCTGGCGTGGCGGCTCGAGGCCGCCGGGCTGCGCGTGCTCATCCCGCGGCTGCTGCCGCCGAACGACGGCGCGATCAGCTACGGGCAGGCGGCGGTCGCGGCGGCGCGCTGGCGCGCCGGGGTTGGGGCGTAGCCATGTGCCTCGGGATTCCCGGCCGGGTGTGCGATCTGCGCACGGAGCAGGGGTTGCTCATGGGGACGGTGGATTTCGGCGGGGCGCGCCAGGCGGTGTGCCTGGCCTACCTGCCCGAGTCGGCCGCGGTAGGCGAGTACGTGATCGTGCACGTGGGCTTCGCCATCGCGAAGCTCGATGAAGATGCGGCGCGCCGGACCCTCGCGATGCTCGGGGAGATGAGCCGGCTCGGCGAAGTCGAGATGACGGGCAGCGATCCAAGCGGCGCGGTGGAGCCATGAAGTACCTGGACGAGTTCCGCGACGGCGCGGCGGCGCGCGCGCTACTCCGGCGGATTCACGCGACGGCCTCGCGGAGCTGGACGATCATGGAGGTGTGCGGCGGCCAGACGCACACCATCGTGCGTCAGGGGATCGACGAGCTGCTGGCCGGCGCGGTGGAAATGATCCACGGCCCCGGCTGCCCCATCTGCGTGACCCCGCTGGCGCAGATCGACAAGGCGCTGGCGCTCGCGTCGCGGCCCGGCGTGACGCTCACCACCTTCGGCGACATGCTGCGCGTGCCGGGCAGTGGCGGCGACCTGCTCGGGGCGCGGGCGCGCGGCGGCCGGATCGTCGCGGTGTACTCGCCGCTCGACGCGCTGCGCCTCGCGCAGCGCCGGCCGGAGACGCAGGTCGTGTTCCTGGCGGTCGGCTTCGAAACGACCGCGCCCGCCAACGCGCTCGCGGTGTGGCGCGCCCGCGAGCTGGGCGTCGAGAACTTCTCGATGCTGGTGTCCCACGTCACGGTGCCGCCCGCGCTCCGCGCGCTGCTCGACGCGCCCGGCAACCGCGTCCAGGCGTTCCTCGCGGCGGGGCACGTGTGCGCCGTGATGGGCTGGCGCGAGTACGAGCCGATCGCGCGCGAGCGGCTCGTCCCCATCGTGGTCACCGGCTTCGAGCCGGCGGACATCCTCGAGGGCGTGCTGCTGGCGGTCCGCCAGCTCGAGCAGGGGCGCCACGAGGTCGAGAACCAGTATGCGCGCGCGGTGCGCCGCGACGGCAACCGGCCCGCGCGGGAGTTGATGGCGCGCGTCTTCGAGCCGGTGGACCGCTCGTGGCGCGGCATCGGTGAGATCGCGCGCAGCGGACTGGGGCTGCGGGCCGAGTTTGCCCGCTTCGATGCCGAACGGCGGTTCGGCCTGGAGACCATCGCGCCGGCCGAGCCGGAGGCGTGCCGGGCGGGCGATGTGCTCACCGGCCGTCTCAAGCCCATCGACTGCCCGGCGTTCGGCCGCGCATGCACGCCGTCGCATCCGCTGGGCGCCCCGATGGTCTCGTCGGAAGGGGCGTGCGCCGCCTACGTCGCGTCCGGCCGGCTCCGCGCGCCGGCCGGCGCGGGAGTCTGATGTGACCGGCGGCGTGCCGGGGACCGGTCTCGCATGCCCGATCGTCGCGTGCGCCACCGACGTCGTGCAGCTGGGACACGGCTCGGGCGGGAAGCTGAGCGCCGACTTGCTGCGCGAGCACATCCTGCCGCACCTGGCCGGACAGAACGCCGCCGCGCTCACCGACGCGGCAGTGCTGCCGCTCGAGGCGGGGTCCTGGGCCTTCAGCACCGACACGCACGTGGTGGCGCCGCTGGAGTTCCCCGGGGGCGACATCGGCGCGCTGTCGGTGCACGGGACGTGCAACGACCTGGCCATGATGGGAGCGCGGCCGGCGTGCCTGGCGGTGGGGCTGGTGCTGGAGGAGGGCCTGCCGCTCGCGCTGCTGGACCGGGTGCTTGAGTCGTTAGGCGCCGCGGCCCGGGGCGCCGGCGTGCGCGTGGTGACCGGCGACACCAAGGTCGTGGAGCGCGGCAAGGCCGACGGCATGTTCATCACGACCACCGGCATCGGGCGCCTCGACGCCGGGTTCGCGCCGGCGCCCGCGCGCATCGGTGCGGGCGACGCCGTGCTGGTGAGCGGGCCCATCGGCCGGCACGGCGTGGCGGTCATGGCGGCGCGCGAGCAGCTCGGCTTCGAGACCGACGTGGTGAGCGACAGCGCCGATCTGTGGCCGCTGGTCGAGCGGCTGCGGACGGCCTGCCCGGACGCGGTGCACGCGTTGCGGGATCCGACGCGCGGCGGGCTGGCGAGCGCGCTCAACGAGCTGGCGGCCTCGGCGCGCGTCGGGGTCGAGCTCGAGGAGCGCGCGATTCCGGTGCCCGGCGGCGTCGCGGGGGTGTGCGAGATGCTGGGGCTGGATCCGCTGTACGTCGCGAACGAAGGCGTGCTGGTCGCGTTCGTGGCGGAGCGGTGGGCCGGCGTCGCGCTCGAAGCGATCAGGTCGCATCCGCTCGGTGCGGGCGCGGTCCGCATCGGCGGCGCCGTGGCGGCGCATCCGGGCCTGGTCACGGTGCGCACGGCGATCGGCAGCGCGCGGATCGTCGGCCTTCTGCCCGGCGACCAGCTCCCGCGGATCTGCTAGCGGCGGCCCGCCGCGCCGGCGGCCCGCCGGGCCACCGCAATCAGATCCTGGTCATCGCCCGCACCGCTGTAGACGACGCGCCCCCGGGCGTCGAGCGCGACGATCACGCCCGTGGCCGGGACGTTGAAGCCGCGGACGGCCTCGCCGGTGTTGTCGAAGTAGTACGTGAAGGGCTCGGGATGCTGCTCGATGTGGCTTCGAACCGAGGCCAGGGTTTCGTCCACGCCGACGCCGATCACCACGAAGTCCACGCGGTGGCCGTACCGGCGCTGCGCCGCCTCGAGTCGGGGCAGCAGCGCCGCACAGATCTGACACCAGGTGGCGTAGAACTCGAGGACGGCGGGGCGACCGCCCGCGTGCCACGACAGGTGGCGGACCGCGCCGCTGGTGTCCTGCACGGTAACGGCGGGCGCGGCGCTGCCCAGCGGGAGCGCGACGACGTCCTGCGCGAGGCACGGGCCCGCCGTGCCGAGAGTCACCATGCCGACCACCGCGGTCAATCGCCGCCATCCGTTCACAGGGCCGTCCCAGCCTCGATGAGGTCGCACGCCGCCACGCCGATCATTCTAGTTTAGCGAGTCTCGCTCCGGCATGTCAGACGCGGCCCTTCGATCCGCGCGACACAGCGCTGGCGCGGGTGGTGGAAGCCGCGTATATCGCAGCCGATCCGACTCGGAGGTCGTTCCAGGATGCGTCGCTTCGTCCTCGCCCTCGCGCTGGCCGCCGCGCCCTTGTCCGCGGCGTGCGCGCAATCCGCCGACAGCGGCTACGTCAGCACCGAAGTCATGATCCCGGTGCGCGACGGCGTTCGCCTGCACACGTTCATCGTCGCGCCCCGCAATCGGACCGGGCCGCTGCCGATCCTGCTGATGCGCACGCCGTACGGCGCGGATGGATCGGCGCAGCGGTTACCGGGCGCGTACCGCTTCCTCGCGGCCGACGGCTACATCTTCGTGTTCCAGGACATCCGCGGGCGCAACGGCTCGGAGGGCCAGTACCTCATGAACCGGCCGCTGCGCACCGACTCCTCCGGCATCGACGAGGCGACCGACACCTACGACACCGTCGAGTGGCTGCTGCACCACGTGCCGGACAACAACGGGCGCGTGGGCGGGCTCGGCATCTCGTATCCAGGCTGGCTCGCCGAGATGACGGGCCTGTCGGGCCATCCGGCCGTGAAGGCCGTCTCGCCGCAGGCGCCGATGACGGACACGTGGATGGGTGACGATTTCTTTCACAACGGCGCGTGGCGGCAGAGCTACGGCGTCGAGTACACCTACGGGATGGAAGTGGGCACGTTCGACGTCGGCAGGTACGACATGTACGACTGGTACCTCAGCCTGCCGTCGTTGTCGGCGATCCCGCAGCGCCTCGATACCGCCTGGACGGCGTGGAACGCCTTCGTGCACCATCCCGCGTACGATGCCTATTGGCGCGCCCGTGCCACGGAGCTGCGGATTCACTCGACACCGGTGGCCGTCCTCAACGTCGGCGGGTTCTACGACCAGGAGGACATCTACGGGCCCTCGGCCAGCTACGCGGCGTTCGAGGCGCACGACACGGCCAACCTGAATCGCATCGTGCTCGGCCCGTGGAGGCACGGCGGATGGTATGGGCCGGGCACGCAGCTCGAGCAGGTCCGGTTCGGCGACTCGACAGGGGTGTGGTTTCGCCGCGAGGTCGAGGCGCCGTTCTTCGCCTACTACCTCAAGGACCGCGGCCCGCTCACGCTGCCCAAGGCGCTGATGTTCGAGGGCGGCGACGACCGGTGGCGTCGCTTCGACTCGTGGCCGCCGCGCGAGGCGGCGCCGAGCCGGCTCTACCTGCACGCCAACGGCGTCGTGTCGTTCGATCCGCCGGGTCCCGGCGAGGCGCCGTTCGACCAGTGGGTGTCCGATCCGCGCTACCCGGTGCCGTACCGCCCTCGGCCGATCCAGGTCACATATTCGGCCGGCTCGCGCTGGTACGAGTGGCAGGCCGAGGACCAGCGGTTCGTGGACGGCCGCCCGGACGTCATGGTGTACCGCTCGACGCCGCTCGATTCCGACGTGGTGATCGCGGGCGACGTGGTCGGACACCTGTTCGCCGCGACGACCGGCACCGACGCCGACTGGGTGGTGAAGCTGATCGACGAGTACCCGGACACCGTGCCGGGCAACCGCGCGATGGGCGGCTACGAGTTGATGGTGTCGGGGGAGATCCTGCGCGGGCGCTATCGCACCAGCTTCGAGCACCCATCGGCCATTCCGCCGAACCGCGTGCTGCCCTACACGGTGCGCATGGATCCGCAGGTGTACCGCTTCCAGCGCGGGCATCGCATCATGGTGCAGATCCAGAGCACCTGGTTCCCGCTCTACGACCGCAACCCGCAGACGTTCGTGCCGAACATCTTTCTGGCCAGGGCGTCGGACTACCGCTCGGCGACGGAGCGGGTGTATCACACGCCGGCGCAGGCGAGCTACGTGGCGGTGGGGGTGCTGCCCGAATGAGGCGGCGGCCGGCGCGCGGGCCGCGGCGGCTCAGAAGGCGAAGGTGAACGCGCTCCCGAACTGGAAGCCGTCGGTTCCCGACACGCCGACGTCGAGGCCGAACATCGAGCCCTTCGAGATCTGAAGGAATCCGCCGACGCCGCCGTCCCAGTGCAGGCCGGTGAGGTCGGGCTGCTCGCCATTCATCCACAACCGGCCGACGTCGCCGAACGCCACCAGCCAGACCCGGAACGGCGAGGTCGGCAGCGGGAAGTCGATCTTCTTGTAGCGCAGATCCACGCTGACGATCGCGCGGTTAGGCGCGAGGAAGCGGCCCGGCAGCGTCGCGCGGAGCGTGGTCGGACCGCCGAAGCCGTCCTCGGGCCGCCAGTCGGTCAGGCGCTCGTACATGACGTAGAACGGGATGTCGCGATCGGCCAGCTCCACGCTCTGGCGCAACCCGAGCACCGTCATCTCACCCAGCGGGGCGAACTCGTCGGCCTCGAACCGGTAGCGCGTGTAGGCGAGCGAGCCGACGCCGCGGCCCATCAGCGCCTCCACCAGCACGCCGCGCGAGGGCGAGAACTCCTCGTCGCGGGTGTCGAACAGCAGACCGGTCCGCAGCTCGACGCCGGTGGTGCGTCCCGTATCGTCCACCGCGCCGGCCGCGAGATCGCGCAGCAACAGTGTCGTATCGCCGCCCAGCGGCTGGGCGTGGTAGTGGCGGACCTGCGTCCCGACCTGCGCGCGCAGGTGATGCCCGAGGTCGCGCTCGACCGAGCTGAGGAACGTGGTGCGCAGCAGCGAGTAGCGGAAATAGCGCACCGCGTCGGCGGTGTCGCCGACCGGCTCGTTCCCGAGGCCGAAGTACGGCGCCCGCTCGAGGCGGTCGGCGCCGGCCAGGGCGAGGAATCGCCAGTGCGGCCACAAGCCTGGATAGTCGAACACGATCTGGCCCGTCCGCGTGCCCGCGGCCGTGACAGCGCCGTCCAGCTCGATGGCGGCGGTACTGGAAATGGGGCCGGGTCGGGCGGCGCGCCGCCAGCCCGTGCTCAGGGCGCCGCCGAAGCCTTCCAGTCCATCGTAGGTGGGGTAGAGCCACACGCGGTACACCCACGGGTCCGGGGCCGGCGGCGACTGTGCGCGCGCGGGCCGCGCCGCGGCGAGCGCGACGCACGCGGCCAGCGCAGCCGCCGCCCGCGCCGCGCGCCGGGTCACTGCGGCGCGTCGCCCTCGTACAAGTGGGCAAGATCCGCGAGCCGCGCGCCCTGCGCGTCGCACACCGCCCACTGGACCCCGTTGGTGCCGCCGTACATCGTTGCGGCGCCGAACTCGCCGCGCTTGTTCACCGCGTAGTACTGCAGGTCGAACTTCGGCTTGCGGTCGGCGGTGAGCAGGCGGTCCTCGGCCACGTGCAGCGCGCGGCGCAGCGCGTCCAGGCAGGCGTCGGCCGGCGCCATCCCCCGGCGCATGTTGTCCACGGTGAGGAACGCGCCGAGGATCTTCATGTTGATCTCGCCCCACCCGGTGGAACCGGCGGCGCCCACGTCGTTGTCGGTGTACTGCCCGGCGCCGCAGATCGGCGAGTCGCCGACCCGGCCCGGGATCTTCCACGCGCGGCCGCTGGTGGTGGTGCAGGAGCTGATGTCGCCCGCCGCGTTGACCACGTTGCAGTTCACCGTCCCGGTGGGCGGGTGCCGGAACACCTCGCCTTCGGGAATGTCGAGGTAGGCGTCGTTGGGGTTGAGGCTCCCGCGCCACCGGAGCCACGCCGCGCGCGACTGGTCCGTCAGCAGGTTCTCGACCTGGAAGCCGAACTGCACGGCGAACCGCTGGGCGCCCTCGCCGACCAGCATCACGTGGTCGGTGTAGCGGAGCACGCACCGCGCCACCTCGCTCGGCGTCTTGATGCCTTCGAGGCAGCCGACCGCGCCGGCGCGGCGGGTGGGTCCGTGCATGCACGAGGCGTCGAGCTGCACCACGCCCTCGGCGTTCGGCAGGCCGCCGTAGCCGACCGACTGGATGGTGGGATCCAGCTCCGGCACCTTCACGCATTCCACCGCCGCGTCGAGCGTGTCGCCGCCGCCCGCGACGAGGTCGTAGGCGCGCTGCACGCCGCCGTAACCCGTCTTGGCCGCGACTACGACCGGCCGCGCGGGTGGCGGGATGATCACGGCGGGGGCGCCGGCGCGAACGGCCCGGGCGGCGCCGGCCACGAGCGGCAGGGCAGCGGCGGACGAGGTCACGAACTCGCGCCGCGACAGCGAATCGCTCATCGGTGGGCTCCGGTAGAAGGCGATGCCGAAGATACAGGCCGATCCACGCGCCCGGCCACTGCGGCCCGCGAGGCCGCCGCGGGGCGGAGGGCGCGCACGGGCGGCGTGGTTTTGCGAGCGCCGCACTCGCCGATCGGGGTATGGCAGAGACCGTCCAAGGGCTGATAACCTACGTGCGGGACCGGGTGGGGGCTACGCGATGCTGGAGACGCTGGACCTCGACAAGAAGCTCTCGAAGGCCGCGTACGACAAGTCGTTCCGTCCGCTGCGCGACAAGCTGCGCGAGCTGCAACAGCGCTGCTACGAGGCCAAGGTGCCGGTGCTGGTCGTGTTCGAAGGCTGGGACGCGGCGGGCAAGGGCGACAGCATCGAGAAAGTGGTCGGGCGGCTCGATCCGCGCGGCTACAAGGTCCATCCCACCTACGCGCCGCTCGAAGAGGAGCGGCTGCGGCCGTTCCTGTGGCGCTTCTGGACGAAGATCCCCGCGCGCGGCGAAATCGCCATTTTCGACCAGTCGTGGTATCGGCGCGTGCTGGCCGACCGCGTCGAGAAGGACGTCTCGCGCGAGGACGTCGACCTGGCGTGGGTCGAGATCAACCAGTTCGAGCGGATGCTGGCCGACGACGGCACCGCCATCGTGAAATTCTGGCTGCACATCAGTGCGAAGGAGCAGAAGAAGCGCTTCGAGCGGCTCGAGAAGAGCCGGTACGAGCGGTGGCGCGTGACCAAGCGCGAGTGGCAGGCGCACAAACACTACGACAAGTACCTCGCGGCCGCCGAGGCCATGCTGGAGCGCACCGGCACCACGCACGCGCCGTGGACGGTCGTGGAAGCCACCGACCGCCATTACCGCCGGGTGATGGTGTTCAAGGCGCTGGCGGACGTGATGCAGCGGGCGCTCGACCGGCGCACCCACGAGGCCGACGACGCCAAGCGGGAGGGCTACACCCACGCCGCGCGCCCCTCCGTGGCGGTGCCCGCGCTGCGCGAGGTCGAGTCGGTCCTCGACAAGGTGGACCTGACGCGGAAGCTGTCGGAAAAGAGGTACGGCCTGGAGCTGGAGAAGTACCAGGCCCGGCTCCACGAGCTGCAGTTCGCCTGCTTCCGGGCCCGGGTGCCGGTGGTCATCACGTACGAGGGCTCGGACGCCGCGGGCAAGGGCGGCAACATCCGGCGGGTGATCGGCCCGCTCGATCCGCGGGGCTACGACGTCATCCCGATCGCCGCGCCCAAGGGCGACGACGCGACGCATCACTACCTGTGGCGCTTCTGGAATCGCGTCCCCAAGGCCGGCCACTTCGCCATCTTCGACCGCACCTGGTACGGCCGCGTGCTGGTGGAGCGCGTCGAGGGGTTCTGCACCGACGACGCGTGGCGCCGCGCCTATCAGGAGATCAACGAGTTCGAGCGCTCGCTCGCGAACTTCGGAACGGTCATCGTCAAGTTCTGGCTGCAGGTGTCGAAGGACGAGCAGCTGCGGCGGTTCGAGGAGCGCGAGCACACCGACTACAAGAAGTACAAGATCACCGACGAGGACTGGCGCAACCGCGAGAAGTGGGACCAGTACCGCCAGGCGGTGGTGGACATGCTGGCCCACACGTCGACCTCGTACGCGCCGTGGACGATCGTCGAGGCGAACGACAAGCTGTGGGCGCGCATCAAGACCATGCGCACCATCGTGCAGGCGATCGAGGCGCAGCTGGGGCGGGCGGCGCAGCGGAAGAACGGGAAGCAGCGCTAGTCACTCCTCGAGCAGCGCCCGCACCTCCTCGTTGCTGGCGATCGCCACGTCGATCTCCTTCTCGATGTCGCGGGCGGCCGACAGGTCGGCGGACAGTTCGTCCACCGTGCCGACGCCGGCCTTGAGCCGGAGCAGGTCGAGCCGCAGGTTTTCGAGCGCCGCCACCGACGCCGCCAGGCGGTGAGCCGCCGCGTCGCGCTGCGCCGTGAGATCGGCCGTAAGTTGTGCCTGGTGCCGGGCGAGCTGGCTCGCCGCGGCGCCGCCGTCGAGCTGGAGCGAGGCGGAGGGCGTGGTCGCCGTCCCGTCTGTCCCGGCCAGCATCGCGCTCAGCTCGTCTACCCGCGCGCGGGTCGCCGCCGCGTCGGCCTCCAATCGTCTGATCACGACCGGCAGATCCTTGAGGTGCTTGCGCGTCTCTTTGGGCAGCGCCTCGAACAGCGCCTGGCTCGCCAGGCCGATGGCGACCTCGGTGGGCCGATGCACGGATGCGGGAACCGCGCCCGGGCGGGCCCCCAGGCTCTCGATCTTGAACAGCGCCTTGCCGAAGCGCGTGTTCATCAGCTTGGAGCGCCACTCGAGCAGCCAGTCGCGCGCGCGCACGCGGCGCCCGGGAATCATCATGCCCAAAAGGGTGCCAAAGACCGCCACGGTGGCGCCGGCGCCGGCGATCCACGCCGAACTCAACGACGGCGCCGGCGCGAGGGCCGCGTACACGGTCCACCCCGCCGCGGTCGCCAGGCCGGTGTACGACAGATACCGAATGCCGCGGCCGAGGGCGGTGGGGGTGCGGTCGTACTCGAAGGTCAGCTCCTCGCGGCGCCGCTCCACGTGCTGCCGAAGCGCCGCGGCGAGGTCCTCGTAGCGGTACCCGGCCGACACCAGGCGCTGCGTCTGCAGGCCGCGATAGAGGCCGTAGACCAGCCACGGAATGGCCAGGGCGAGGAAGTTGCCCGTCAACTGCTCGTGCACGCCGTGCAGTGCGTTGACGATGTCGCTGGCGGTGCCGAGTCCCATCAGAATCGTCCATCCGGTCAGGATCGCCGTCGCGCCCGTGCCGCGGGTGAGCCATACCCGCACCGGCGCGGGTACCTCGCGAGCCACCGCCGTCTCCTGCGCGAGCGCCTCGGCGAGCTGCTCGCCGGTCTGGAAGCGCCGCGCGGGATCCTTCTCGAGGCACCGATCCACGGCCGCGGCGAGGTTCTTGGGCACACCGGGCTGCACCGACGCGAGGGGCGGGGCCGGCTTGGTGATCTGCTGGGCGAGGAGGGCGGCAATGTCCGGCGCGTCGAACGGCAGCCGGCCGGACAGCGCGAGGAACCCCACGATCCCCAGCGAGTACAGGTCGCTGCGGCCGTCGACCGTCTCGCCGCACGCCTGCTCGGGGCTCATGTACTGGGCGGTGCCTAACACTTCGCCCACGGCCGTGGCGCCGGAGGTCTCGGTGGCCCGGGCGATGCCGAAGTCGCTCACCAGCGCGCGGCCGGTCGACGCCTCCAGCAGGATGTTGTCGGGCTTGACGTCGCGGTGCACGATGCCGCGCAGGTGCGCGTAGGCGAGGGCCCAGGCGACCTCCTGGAGCAGCTTGGTGGCCTCGCGCGCATGCAGCGGCCCTTTCGCGCGCAGCCGCTGGCCCAGGGTGTCCCCCTCGACGTACGCCATCGCGAAAAACACCAGGTCGCCGATCTGCTCGACGCCGAAGATGGGGATGATGTTCGGGTGGCTGAGCTTGGCGGCGAGCCGCGCCTCGCGCAGGAACCGCTCCCGCAGCGAGGGCTGCGTGGCCATGCCGGGTGGCAGCAGCTTGATGGCCACGGGCCGGTCGAGCGCCACATCGCGGGCCAGGAACACGATGCCCATGCCGCCGCGCCCCAGCTCCCGCTCGAGCGAATAGCGGCCGATCACCGCCTGCTGGAGGGCGATGAACTCGGGGGCGACGGCATCAGGCATTGTGCGCTCCCGATATCCGCAGCTCGCCGGTCAGTGACCGGGCGCCGGCGAGCAGGGCTTCGACCTCCTGCTGGGCGGCCGCCGCGATGGCCACGTCATTTTGCGCGATGCGCGCGGCGGACAGGTCGGACGTGACTTCCGCGACGCTGCCCGTGCCGGCCCGCAGCCGCAGCAGCTGCAGGCGCAGGTTCTCCAGCGCCTCCAGCGCCAGGGTGAGCCTGCGCTGCGCTTCGTCGCGGCGGCTCGTGAGGTCCTGGCGCAGCTTCTCGCGCGTGCCTGTGAGCGCGCTTCCCTGCGCCCCCAGCGACGCCGAGCGGGCCGCCGCGCTCTGCTCCCCCAGCCCGTCGATGGCGCCGTTGAGCTCGTCCACCGTCCTGCGCATCAGTTGCGCGTCGCGCTGAAGGCGGTCGAGCAGCTCCGGCAGGTCGCGCAGGTCCTTGCGCTGCTCCTTGGGCAGCGCGGCGAACAGCGCGTCCGCCGCCAGGCCGATCGCCAGCTCGGTGGGGCGATAGGTGAGCTCCGCCGGCGCGGCGGTACGCTTGAGGCCCAACCGCGCGATCTTCTCGAACCAGCGGCCGAACTTGCTGACCCAGAATTTCACCCGCCATTCTGCAACGCGGTCGCGCGTGACGTTCTTACCGGGCCACATTGTCTGGAGCACGCCGGTGCCGAGGAACGTCCAGCCCGTGCCCAGAATGGTGTACGCCATGACGTCGAGGGTGGGTATGATGCCGACGATCGTGCCCAGCATCACGCCGAGCGTCGCGGTGCCCGACGCGATCATGACCCAGCGCGTGACCTTCGCCCACAGCCGCGGCTCCTTGGCGAACTCATACGCGATCTCTTCCTTGCGCCGCTCGGCGAAGTCGCGCGCCGCGACGCGCGCGTCCTCGATCGCGTAGCCCTCCTCCAGCAGCCGCCTGAGCCGCCACACCCGGTTCATCGTGTGGATCGTGATCGGCACCAGCACGTAGGTCCCGATGCCCGCCACCCAGCCCATGAAGGGGCCGAGCACCCTGGCGACGCCCACGCCGACGAACGGACTCAGGCCGGCGCCGCCCACCGCGTACCACATGATGTACAGCAGCCGCATTTCCTGGGTGTTCTTGGACAGCCAGAATCGCACCGGCACGGGCAGCTGGCGCTTGGGTTCGATGGCCTCCTCCACGCACTCTGCGAGCGCCTCGCCGTCGGGGAACCGGTCGGACGGCTGCTTGGCGAGACAGCGGTCCACGGCCTGCCCGAGCCGCCGCGGCAACCCCGGCATGACCGACGCCACCGGCGGCGCGGGTTTCGTGATGTGCATGGCGAGCAGCTCACCCGGGTCGTGGCTGTCGAACGGCAGGCGCCCGGTGAGCGCGAGGAACGTGACCACGCCGAGTGAATAGAGGTCGGCGCGCCCGTCCACCGTCTCACCGTTGGCCTGCTCGGGGCTGATGTACTCCGCGGTGCCCATCACCTCGCCGCGCGCGTCGGCCGCCAGCGCCGCGATGCCGAAGTCCATCACCACCGCGCGGCCGGTGCCGCGCTCCAGCATGACGTTGTCAGGCTTGATGTCGCGGTGCACCACGCCGCGGCCGTGCGCGTAGCCGAGCGCCCAGGCCACCTCGCGCATCACCCGCGCCGCCTCGTGCGGCGTGAGCGGGCCGCGCGTCCTGAGCCGCTCGCCGAGCGTTTCCCCATCGACGTAGCTCATCACGAAGAACGAGAGGCCGGCGCGCTCCTCGACCGCGTGGATGGGGACGATGTTGGGCTGCGAGAGCTTCGCGGCGGTTTGCGCCTCGCGGAGGAAGCGTTCCTTGAGGCCGGGCCGCCCGGCGAGCGCCGGCGGCAGCAGCTTGATGGCCACCGGGCGGTCCAGGGCCACATCACGGGCCAGGAACACGATGCCCATGCCGCCGCGCCCCAGCTCGCGCTCGAGCGAATAGCGGCCGATCACCGCCTGCTGGAGGGCGATGAACTCGGGGGCGACCGCGTCGGGCATGGGGCTATCCTATCACGCTGAACGGGCGAAAGCCATGAAATCCGTACGGGCGGCGCCGCGCGGCGTTTCGGGGTCTCCGGCACCGATTTCCGGGGTGTCATCTCGCCCTCGCGCGCCCGCGGCGCTATCGTACCCGCCCATGGCGAATCCGCTGGCGCCGCTGCCGCCCGAGCCGATGCTCAAGCCGAAGAAGCCGGAAGCCGACGCGCGCGTCATGATGCGACGGATACTGTGGCCCATGGCGGGCGCCACGCTGATCGGCATCGCGGTGGGCTCGATGCCGCTGCTGATGGTCGGGGTGATCGTATGGACCGGGTGGGCGGTGTACTACGTGCTGCTGACCCGCGTGCTCGACCCCCGCGGCGAGGACACGCCCTACGTCAACCAGCACTCCGAGATTCAGGCCATGGTGATGCGGGGCGACGCCGCAGGGGCGGCCCGGGCGTACCGCGGGGCGATCGCGGCGGAGCCGGGGAACGTGGTGGCCTGCGAGCAGCTGGCGCAGCTGGCGCTCCGCGAACTCAAGGACTACGAGACGGCGGTGTGGGCCTACCATCAGGCCGAGCAGCGCGGCGCCGAGCCGCGCCGCCGCGCGGGCTACGCGTTGCTGGCGGTGGGGATCTGCCGCGACAACATCGGCGACCGGGGGCGGACCATCGTGGAGCTGCGGAAATTCCTGGAACGGTATCCGGATGCGCCCAACGCGGACCACCTGCGCGCCGAGCTCGCCGAACTCAAAGCGCGCCACTTCGAGGCTTCGTGAACGGACGACCGCGGCTCGATCCCGCCATTTTCCACCTGCCGGTCGAGAAGATGCGGGCCGGGTACTACTCCGACAAGTACTTCACCCGGGCCCGCGAGATCCTGCTCGCCGATCACCACCGGCCGGTGGTCACGATGCAGGTGTTCGGCAAGTCCGAGGCGTACCTGGGCGGCATCGACGAAGCGCTGGCGATCCTCAAACTGTGCTCGATCGAGTGGAAGGACCTCACGGTCCACGCGCTGTACGAGGGCGACCACGTCCAGCCCTGGGAAACGGTCATGCTGGTCGAGGGGCCCTACGACGCGTTCGCCCATCTGGAGACGCTGTACCTGGGGGTGCTGGCGCGCCGCACCAAGGTCGGCACGAACACCCGCGCGGTGGTGGACGCGGCGCGGCCCAAGGAGATCATGTTCTTCCCGGCGCGCCACGACCACTGGCTGGTGCAGACCGGCGACGGCTTCGCGGCCCACACCGCCGGCGCGATCGGCGTCTCGACCGACGCGCAGGCGTCGTGGTGGGGCAGTGAGGGCGTGGGCACGGTGCCCCACGCGCTGATCGCGGCGTACGGCGGCGACTCGGTGCTCGCCACCCGGAAGTTCGCCGAGCACATCCCCGGCGAGGTGCGGGTCATCACCCTGGTGGATTTCGACAACGACTGCGTCGCCACGTCGGTGGCGTGCGCGCGGGCGCTGGGCCACCGGCTCTACGGCGTCCGGCTCGACACCTCCGAGACGATGGTGGACGCGTCGCTGATCGGCCACATGGGCAGCTTCAAGCCCACCGGCGTCAATCCGCAATTGGTGTGGAACGTGCGGCGGGCGCTCGACCAGGCCGGGTTCGCCGACGTCAAGATCATCGTCTCGGGCGGCTTCAACGCCGAGAAGATCCGCCACTTCGAAGCGACGGGCGTGCCGGTCGACGCGTACGGCGTGGGCAGCTCGCTGTTCCAGGGCCGGTTCGACTTCACCGCCGACGTGGTCCGGGTCGACGGGGCGCCGTGCGCCAAGAAGGGGCGGGAGTACCGGCCCAACCCGCGGCTGGAGCGGGTCGTCTAGCCGCCGCCGGCGGCCGGCGCCCGGCCCCTTGCGTGCGGGCCCCGGGGTCTGCATAATTATTCAGCCGCGCGAATGAGTATGCATCGCGGCGGGAACCCCAACCGGAGTCGTTCGTGAGCGCGAAGAAGCCGCCCAAGTCCACCCCGCCCGAAGCGTTCGGCATCTAGGGCGCCCGGACCGGGCATGGCACACGGGGCCTTCCACCACCGGTGGAGGGCCCCGCGCCGTTTCGGGCTACCGACTTCCCGGCCGTCCAGCGAGCTTTCCCGGCCGGAGGTTCCGGTTCGATGACGACGATCTTCTGGGACGTGGACACCCAGGTCGATTTCATGCGGCCCGACGGCAAGCTGTACGTGCCGGGCGCGGAGGCCATCGTGCCGCAGCTCAAGCGCCTGACCGACTATGCGCACAGCCACGGCATCCGCATCGTCGCCAGCGCCGACGACCACCTGCCCTCGCACCGCGAGCTTTCGGCGACGCCCGATTTCCGGGAGACGTTCCCGCCGCATTGCATGCACGGCACCGAGGGCCAGCGGAAGATCCCGGAGACCGCGCTCGAGCATCCGCTCCTCATCGACCCCGCGGCGCAGGACCCGACGATCCTGCTCGGGAAGGTCGCCGGCCACAGCGGCGATATCCTACTGACCAAGCACTGGTTCGACGTGTTCACGAACGACAATGTGGAGACGGTCCTGGAGGCGCTGAAGCCCCGGACCGTCGTGCTGTACGGCGTCGCGACGGACGTGTGCAACAAGTACGCGATCGAGGGCCTGCTGGAACGCCATCCCGAGATCCGGCTGTTCGCCGTCCAGGACGCCATGAAGCCCATCGACGCGCCGGCCCAGGAGCATCTGCTCAAGCAGTGGGCCGAAGAGGGCGTGCGCGTGATCGACACCGACGAACTGATCGAGGACGGGATCCCCGCGTGAGCACTCCATTCGGCAAGTTCTTCCTTCCCGGGCCCACCGAGGTGCGCCCGGAAATCCTGGCGGCGCAAGCCAAGCCCATGATGGGCCACCGCTCCTCCAAGACCGAGGACCTGCTCGGCCGGATGGAGGCGCCACTCAAAGCCGTGTTCCGCACCGAGCGCCCCGTCATGATGGCCGCCGCGTCGGCCACCGGCTTCATGGAGGCGGGCATCCGCAACGGCGTGCGGCAGAAGGTGCTCTGCCTCGTGAACGGCGCGTTCTCCCAGCGCTTCGCCGACATCGCGAAGGCCTGCGGCAAGGAGACGCTCGTCGAGAAGGTCCCCGAGGGCGAGACGTTCGAGGCGCCGCGGGTCCGCGAGCTGCTCGCGCGGCACGCGCCGGACGCGGTCACCATCGTGCACTCGGAGTCCGCCACCGGCGCGCTCTCGCCGATCGCCGAGATCAGCGCGGCGGTCCACGAGGCCGGCGACGTGATGCTGATCGTGGACGGCGTGACGTCGGTGGCCGGATCGCCGGTGGAGGTCGACCAGTGGCGGCTCGATTTCCTCGTGACCGGCTCGCAGAAGGCGATGGCGTTGCCGCCGGGCCTCGCGTTCGGCGTCGCCTCCGAGCGGATGATGGCGCGCGCCAGGACGATCCCCGGCCGCGGGATCTACTTCGACCTCGTGCCCTACGACGAGCAGATCCGCAAGCGCCAGACGCCGTACACGCCGGCCGTCTCGCTGCTGTACGCGCTGGCGGCGCAGGTCGAGCTGATCGCGACGGAGGGTATCGAGAACCGCTGGAAGCGGCACGACGCGATGCGCTCCCGGGTCGAACAGTGGGTCGCGCAGCACGCCGCGTCGCTCGGGATCGGCATGCTGCCGCGGGAAGGGCGCCGGTCGTGGACCGTCTCGTGCGTGAAGCTGCCCGAAGGCGGGCAGGCGGGCACGGCCGTGTCCAAGGCGATGAGCGCCCGGGGCATCACCATCGCCTCCGGGTACGGCAAGAACAAGGAGACCACCTTCCGCATCGGCCACATGGGCGATCACACGGTGGCCGAGCTCGAGGTGGTGCTGGAGAACCTGACCGAGGTGCTCCGTGGGTGAGAAGATCGTGGTCGCCGACCGGCTCGCGTCGAACGGGCTCTCGCTGCTGCGCGCCACGCCGGGTCTGGACGTGGTCGAGACGGTGGGCAAGGGGCCCGAGGTCCTCAAGGACGCGCTGCTCGACGCCGCGGCCATCATCGTCCGCTCGGAAACGAAGGTGACCGGCGAGCTCATGGCCGGCGCGCCCAAGCTCAAGATCGTGGCGCGCGCGGGCATCGGCACCGACAACATCGACCTGGAAGAAGCGACGCGGCGCGGCATCCCGGTGCTCACCGCGCCGGGCGCCAACTCCAACAGCGCGGCGGAGCACGCCGTGGCCCTGATGCTGTCGCTGTGCCGGAAGATCCCCGCCGCGGCGCAGTCGATGGCCGAAGGCAAGTGGGACCGCAAGCAGTTCGAGGGCACCGAGCTGCGCGGCAAGACGCTCGGCATCCTCGGGCTCGGCCGCATCGGCACCATGGTGGCGAAGCTGGCGCAGGGCTTCGGGATGACGGTGATCGCGCTGGATCCCTTCGTGATGCCCGCGCACGCCCAGTCGCTCGGCGTCGAGCTGCTGCCGCTCGACGACGTGCTCGGCCGCGCCGATCTCCTCACGCTGCACATCGCGCTGACCGGCGACACCCGGCACCTGCTCAACGCCGCGCGATTCGCCCTCATGAAGAAGGGCATGATGATCGTCAACACGGCGCGCGGCGCGCTGATCGACGACGCGGCGCTCGTCGCGGCGCTCCACAGCGGCCAGGTCGCCGCCGCGGCGCTCGACGTGTTCGAGCCCGAGCCGCTGCCCGCCGACTCGCCGCTGCGCGCGGCGCCCAATCTCGTCCTGACGCCGCACCTGGGCGCCTCGACCCGGGAGGCGCAGTCGCGCGTGGCGCTGGAGATCGCCGAATCGGTGCGCGATGCCCTGCTCAAGGGCGACCTGCGTGGCGCGGTGAACCTGCCGGGCCTGGACGGCGCCGCCATGGCCGAGAGCAGGCCGCTCATGGATCTGGCCGAGCGGCTCGGCCGGCTCGCGTTCACCCTCGCCGCCGGCCCGCCCGAAGCTATCGAGGTGATCTACCGCGGCAGCGAGGATCGCGGCGCCGATACCGCGGGCATCGCGGCGCTGCGCGGCGTGCTCACCGCCCTGGGGCTCTCGCGCGTCACACTGATCAACGCGGGGCACCTGGCGCGGCAGCGCGGGATCCGCGTCACCCGCAAGGCCGAGGACCCGGATGCGTCGTACCGGAGCAGCGTCACGGTCGAGCTGGCCAGCGGCGGCAAGAAGGTGCGGGTGACGGGCGGGCTGGTCGGGGACCGGCCCCGCCTGCTCGCGGTGTTCGACCACCTCGTGGACCTCGACCCCTCCGGCACGGTGCTGATCGTGAGCAACAAGAACGTGCCGGGCGTGGTGGGAAAGGTCGGAACGATCCTCGGGAACTCGGGGGTCAACATCGAGGGCTATCACATGAGCCACCCGCGCCCGCATCCCGGCGACGCGCTCGCCGCGATCGCGCTCGAGGTGCGCTGCCCCGGCCCGGTGATCGACGAGCTGCGCCAGGTGCCCGAGGTGACGGGCGTCTGGCAGGTGGACCTGGGGCCGCAGCCCTAACGCGTCATTCGGCCCGCAGCGCGTCGTTCGGGTCCGCCCGGACGGCGCGCAGGGCCGGCGGCACCGACGCCGCCACCGCGACCGCCAGCATCACGCCGGCGACGATGCCGTAGACGGCCGGATCGCGCGCCGGCTCGTGAAACAGCAGCGGCTCGACCCACCGGCTCAGCAGCCAGGCGAGCAGCAAGCCCAGCCCGACGCCCGTCGCCGCGACGCGCAGTCCCTGGCCCACCACCAGCCGCAGCAGGTGCCGCGACTTCGCGCCCAGCGCCACGCGCACACCCAGCTCGTGCATCCGCGCCGTCACGTCGTATCCGATCACGCCGTAGATGCCGATGGCCGCCACGAGCAGGGCCAGCACGCCGAACGCCGTGAACATGGCGGCGCCTAACTGCCACGAGCGCCGCGAAGCGTCCACCAGGTCGGCGAGCGGCTTGACGGTGATATAGGATTCGCCGGGCATCACCCGCTGGAGCGCGCGCCGCACCTCCTCCTGCTGCGCGCCCACGTCGCCGCGCAGCCGCAGCAGCAGACCGAACCCGATCGGCGGGTCGGACTGCGCGATCGGCAGGTAGTACTGGTAGTGCCCGGTGCCGAGCAGGTTGCGCTGGACCGCGTCCTCGGCGATGCCCACGACCGTGGTGCACGGCTCGTCGCTGCTGCCGACGTGCATGCACTGGCCGATCGCGTCCTGACCCGGCCACAGCACCCGCGCCATGCTCTCCTCGACCACCGCGACGAGCGGCGCGCCCGCCTTGTCGGCCGCCGTGAAGGCGCGTCCCCGGAGGATCCGCGTGCCCATCGTGGCGAAGTAGTCGGGCGAAAGGTCCTGGAACGTGAACATCCCCAGCCGTTGGGTCGAATCCACTCCGGGGACGAACAGGCCCGTCCCGATCGCGCCCTCGAACGGCACGGTGGTGACCCGCGCCGCATGCTCGACCGCCGGAAGGGCCTGGGCGGCAGCGAGCAGCTCTGCGCCCAGGCGGGCGTTGGCGGCGCTGTCGAGCTTGAGGCCCCGCATGTTGCGCTCGGCGATCAGCACGGGATCCGGGTCGAAGCCCAGCCACATGGATCGCGCGTGATCGAGGCTCCGCACGAACAGGCCGGCGCCGGTCAGCAGCACCACCGACAGCGCGCCCTGCGTGATGAGCAGGGCCGCGCGTGTCCGCGACCGGCGATACGTTCCCTCGCGCGCGCCCGCCTTGAGCCCCGCCGTCAGGTCCCCGCGTCCCGCGAACAGGGCGGGGAGCAGACCCGTGAGCAGGCCGGAGCCGAGCGCGACGACCGCGGCCGCCGAGACGGTGCGCCAGTCGGTCAGCACGTCGAGGCCGGGCTGGTCGGTCCACAGGTGGCGCATGCCGGCGCTGGCCCATTGGGCGATGACCAGCCCCACCGCGACACCGATCAACGACAGCGCGATGCTTTCGGTGAGCGCCTGCCGCGCGAGCCGGCCGCGGCTGACGCCGAGGGCGAAGCGCACCGCCGTCTCGCGCTGGCGACGGAGCGCGCGCGAGAGGAACAGATTGGCCGCGTTGGCGCACGCGATGAGCAGGACGATGAGCGCCACCCCGCTCACCCACAGCGCGGTGCGCGTCTGGAGGCTCGGATCCGGCGAGGCGCCGGGCCGCATCGCGCCGGCGATGGCGGCGGGATGCGCGATGGAGTCCGGCCCGATCGGCAGGACGGCCGCCTTGGCGCGCCAGCTCTTGAGCTCGGCCGCGCTCAGGTCCGCCGCGGCTTGCGTGAGGCTCACGCCCGGCTTGCGGCGCACTATCATTTCCAGCCACTCGCTCCAGTACCCTGAATCGTACTGCGGGACCTGGGCGCCTGCGTACGTCGTGAGCGGCAGGTAGAGGGCGGGAGGTACGCTGTCGCTCACGCCGACGAATCCGTCCGGCGCGACGCCGATGATCGTCAGCGGCGTGCTGCCCACGAGCAGCACCTGCCCGACGGCGTCGGCGCGGCCGGCGAACGCGTCCTTCCAGTAGCGATACCCGAGCACCGCGACCGCGGCCCCGCTCGGCGTGGTGTCCTCGGCGGCCGTGAAGTAGCGGCCCAGGGCGGGGGGCGCGTCGAAGAAGTCGAACAACGACGCGCTCACAACGCCGACCGGCTGCTCGCGCGCGGCGATGCCCGTGCCGATCGCCAGTGTCCGGGTCGTGAACGCCGCGTACTGCGAGAACGACGAGGTCCAGCGGCGGAAATCGAGATACTGCGGGTAGGGCATCCGCGGAGTGAACCGCGTCACGCCGCGCTCGGTGAAGCGCACGTAGACCCGGTGCACCGACGCGGGATCGCGCAGGTCGGGATACGGCCGCAGCATCAGCCGGTCGATCACGCTGAACATCGCCGCGTTGGCGCCGATCCCCAGGCCGAGCGTCAGGATCACCGTCGCGGCGAACGCCGGCGAGCGCCGCAGCCCGCGCAGCGCGTGGCGGGTGTCGCTCACCAGGTCGTCGAGCCACTTCCACGACCAGGCATCGCGCGCCGCCTCGCGCGTGCGCAGCTCGCTGCCTAACTGGCGGCGCGCATGCCAGGCCGCTTCCGGCTGGTCGCGCCCCGCCGCGCGCGCGGCTTCCTCCAGGCGCTCGCGATGGAACCGCAGCTCCTCGCCCAGCTCGCCGTCGAGCCGGTCGCGGCGCAGCCAGTCCCCCAGCCTGCTCAGCCACTCGCGCATCGGTTCTCCCGGCTCAGGCGGGCCGCATCACGCGGCGGATGGCCGCCAGCACGTCGGCGAACGCGCTCTCTTCCTCGCCGAGGCGCCGCCGGCCCGCGGCCGTGATTCTGTAGTAGCGCGCACGCTGGTGGTTCGGCGTCTGGCCCCACGCCGCCGTGATCCAGCCCTTCTGCCGCATCCGCTGGAGGGCGGGGTAAAGCGACCCTTCTTCAACCTGAAGGACGTCGTCGGAGAGGCGCTGGATGTGCTGGGCGATGCCGTAGCCGTGCATCGCCTGGGCGCTCAAGGTCTTGAGGATCAGCATGTCGAGGGTGCCGGGCAGCAGGTCCCGGCGGGGCGCGGGCGTCATGGCGGCAATGTACAGCCTAGGGCATAGACTGTCTATCCCCTTGGCCGGCCGGCGGGTCAGGCCGTGCGACTGGCGCGCTGCAGCCGGAAGCTCTGCACCGCGTTGCCGAGCCGGTCGGCGGCCCCGGCGAGCGCCTGCGCCGAGGAAGCGATTTCCTCGGTCGTGGCGGTCTGCTCCTGGGCGCCCGCCGCGATTTCCTCGGCGCTGGCCACGAACGACTCGGTGCTCGCCGCCAGCTGCTCCAGGTGCGTGGCGATCTCGCTCACCAGCTTCTCGGACTCGGACGCTGCGGCGCTGATCTCCGCCGACCACTGGTCGTTCTCCGCCGCCGTGCCGGCGACCTTGCCCAACCCCTCACCCGCGCCGCGCGCCACCTGGCGCGCCGACGCGCTGCCGGCCGCGGCCCGCGTCATCAGCTCGGACGTCGCGCGCACGCGCGCGAGGATCTGCTGCACCGTGCCCTCGGTGGTCACCGCGGCCTGCGCCGCCTGCATGGCGAGCTTGCGCACCTCGTCGGCCACCACGGCGAAGCCCTTGCCCGTCTCGCCGGCGCGCGAAGCCTCGATGGCCGCGTTGAGCGCCAGCATGTTGGTCTGGGTCGCGATGCCCTTGGTCTGGGCCACGAACCGCGAGATCTGCCGCGACGCCTCGGCCAGCGCGGTGGCCTCGGCGGCGCCCTGCTCGACGTCGGCCGCCATGCGTTCGAGCGCCGCGCCGCTGCTCTCCAGTTCGCTCTGGTGCGTCTGCGCGAGCGTCGTCAGCGCCGCGTTGCGCTCGGCCGCCTGGCGCGACGTGACGGCCAGCCGCCGCGCGATGGTGAGAATGAG
>Ga0335085_10001849_pt1 | contig 42207 bp, 39 predicted proteins | sample Lox_Sample_45_FD_206712 | JGI IMG/M metagenome (GOLD analysis project Ga0335085, IMG submission 206712) | Soil microbial communities from Loxahatchee National Wildlife Refuge, Florida, United States - Lox_Sample_4.5 | ecosystem: Environmental > Terrestrial > Soil > Wetlands | place: USA... | reverse complement strand
TGCATCCCGGCAGCTGCCGCAGGAGAGGCAGCGAGCGTCGTTCACGAGGATCTCGGGCGCGAAATCGATCCCTTCTGGGTTGTGGCACCAGGGGCATCTCAGGGGACATCCCTTGAGGAACACGGTGGTCCGGATCCCCGGACCGTCATGAAAGGACGCCCGCTGGACGTTGAAGACCGTCCCGACCGGGCCTTCGGGCGATGCGTCCGCCCCCATGAGATCTCGCCTCCGCAGAGAGACTGCGGCGCGTCCCGTCCCCCGTCTTGTACGATCCGGGAGGGGGCGCTTCCGCTTCGGCACAGGGCCCCCCCGGATGGCTGATGCGAGCTCCCAGGGACCTCGACGCCGCCCTCGACGCCGCCGGTTTCGCCCTGCCGCTCTTCAACCGGCTCCCGGACGTCGTCTTCTTCGTGAAGGACGCCGCGGGGCGGTACGCGGCGGTGAACACGACGCTCGTCCAGCGCCTCGGCCGCCGCCACGCGTCCCAGATCCTCGGCCGGACGGCGCGCGATCTCTTCCCGGCGCCTCTCGGCGAGCGATACCTCGAGCAGGACCTCGGCGTTCTCGGGAGCGGCCGCGACGTGGCGGACCTCCTGGAGCTTCATCTCTACCCGGACCGGCGGGAAGGGTGGTGTCTCACGAACAAGGTTCCGATCCGGGGGAGCGGCGGACGGGTCATCGGTCTCGTGGGGACGTCCCGCGACGTGCAGACGCCGGCGCAGGGGCCGGAAGGATTCGCCGATCTCGCCGAGGCGGTCCGGACGATCCGGGAGGAGTTTCGCCGCCCGCTCCGCGTCGAGAGCCTCGCCGCACTCGCCCGCGTCTCGCCCTGGCAGCTCACCCGGAGGATCCGGGCCCTCTTCGGCCTGACACCGGCGCAGCTCATCATCCGGACGCGCCTCGACGCCGCCCGGCTGATGTTGGCCGCCGGCGACGAGCCGATCGGCCAGGTCGCCATCGCCTGCGGGTACTGCGACCAGAGCGCGTTCACCCGCCAGTTCAAGGCCTCGATCGGCCTCACGCCGGCGCAGTACCGCCAGCGGGCGGCGAGCTAGGCAGGAAGGCCCTTCCGGAGGGCCTCCTCGATCCTGTCGGAGAAGAGGTCGACCTCGGGGAGTGTCGTGTAGACGTTCGGCGTCACGCGCAGGCCGTTGAACTCCGGGTGGACGATCGGCGTCGTCAGGATCCGGTGCTTCTCCCAGAGCCAGGCCTGGAGCTTCGGCGTGTCGATCCCCTCGATCCGGATCAGGCCGATGCCGCACGACTCGGTGTCGTTGAGGGGGGTCAGGACCCTCACGCGGGGGTCGGCCGCGAGAAGGCGCTTCGCCCAGCGGTCGCGGAGGAGACGGAGACGCGCCGCCTTCCGCTCGGCGCCGATGCCGTGGTGGAAGGCCATCGCCCCGGCGATCGCGTTGTGGTTGGCCGCCGGGTGCGTGCCGATCTCCTCGTATTTCCGGATGTCGCCGTCCATCGAGGCCGGCGCCGCGAGAAGCGGCCAGATCTTCTTCTGCTTCTCCTTCTTCACGTAGAGGAACCCCGTCCCGATCGGCGCGAGGAGCCACTTGTGGAGGCTGGTCCCGTAATAGTCGCATTCGAGGTCGCCCTGCCGGAAGGGGAAGTGCGCGAAGGCGTGGGCCCCGTCCACGAAGACCTCGACGTTTCGTTCCCGGGCCATCCGGACGATGTCGCGGACGGGAAGGATCTGCCCCGTGAGGTTCGTGATGTGCGTGACCTCGATCACCCGCGTCCGGGGGGAGATCGCGCGGCGGAAGCGCTCCACGACGTCCCCGGGCGACGGGGGCGGCACCGGAAACGAGATCGTCCTGACGACGATGCCGTCCCGCCGCGCGCGCTGGTCCCACGCGGTGAGCATCCGCGGGTAGTTCTGGTTCGTGACGACGACCTCGTCCCCGGCCTTCAGGTCGATGCCGAACGTGAGGGTTTCCATCGACTCGGACGCGTTCCGCGTGATGGCCATCTCCTCCGGGTCGCACCCGAACTCGGCGGCGAGGTCCCGGCGGACCGACTCGATCCGCGGCTCGAGGACGTTCCACATGTGGTGAACGGGAATCTCGTTCGAGAAGCGGAGGTCCCGGATCATCGCCTCGAGGACGTGGGCGGGGGCCGGACTGCACCCTCCGTTGTTCAGGTTCACCAGCGTCCGGTCGACGTCGAAGGCCCGGGCGATCTCCGACCAGTACGCCTCGTCGCCGGCCACGTCGCTTGCCGCCCGCCCCCCGGCGGCGCGAGACGCCGCGAGGATCCGCTCCATCGCGTCGGCCCGGAAGGCCGGCAGTGCGATCCCCGCGGCCAGTCCGGAGAAGAAAGTCCGCCGATTCAGCCCCACGGCGCCGTCAGGCCCGGCCGTGGATGTACTGGGTCAGGTATTCAACGGTCTGGTGGTCCGCGGCCGCGTTGAAGGCGTTGACGTCACCGATCGATATGAGGCCGACGAGTCCCTTCTCGCCCACCACCGGAACGTGACGCACCCGCTCCTGCCGCATGATCGTCTCGATCTCCTCGAGCGGCCGTTCCGGACGGACGACGAGGACCTTCCGGGTCATCACCTCCGCGACCTTCGTGGCCGAGGGGTCTCTGTCTTCCGCCACGACGAGGTTCAGGACGTCGCGTTCCGTGAAGATCCCCTGCAGGCTCTCCCCGTCCGAGACCAGGAGCGCGCCGATCCGGCGGTCCCTCATGATGCGGCACGCGTCCCGCACCGTGCAGTCCGGCTGGACGGTGATGACGCCGGCAGATTTCTTCGAGGCGAGGACGTCCTTTGCGGTCGGCATCTCCAAATCAGACCCGACAGGGCGCCCCGGTGTCAACTCCTCTCCGCCCGGCCCAAAACCCGGGGGCCGCTTTCTCCGTATCTCGTCCGGAGGCTCACATGCGCCAGATCGGTCGGGTTCTGTGGGTGGCTCTCTGTCTGCACACCGGTCCCCTCCACGCCCTGACCGTGGACGAACTGGTGGCGCGGAACGTCGAGGCGCGCGGCGGCAGCGCGAAGCTGCAGGCGATCCGGTCGCTCCGCCTCACCGGGACCGTCGTCTTCGGCTCCGGCGACGGACCGACCGAGGCGACCTTCGGACAGCTCCTCAAACGACCCGGGATGATCCGGACCGAGATCACCCTCCAGGGCCTGACCGCCGTCGATGCCTACGACGGACACGAGGCCTGGAGTCTCGATCCGTTCGAGGGGCTGCGGGACGCGCAGAAGACCTCCGCCGACGAGGCGAAAAACCTGGCCCGGGCAGCCGACATCGACGGGCCGCTCGTCTTCTGGCGCGAGAAGGGGCACCGCGTCGAGTACCTCGGCACGGAGGACGTGGACGGCACGCCGGCCCACAAGCTCCGTGTCTCGCTGAAGGACGGCGACGTCCAGTACGTCTACCTCGACCCGGACAGCTTTCTGACCATCCGGGAGGTCACGGAGACCCGGATCCGGGACGTCGAGATCGTCCGGGAGACGGACCTCGGCAGCTACGAGCAGGTTGCCGGGGTCTGGCTTCCCTTCTCCATCGAGTCCGGCCGGAAGGGTCGCCCGCGGGGTCAACGCGCCACGATCGAGCGGGCCGAAGCGAACGTCGCCATCGACGACGCCCTCTTCCGCTTCCCGCCCGCCGGGACGCCAATCCCGCGCGTCATCCTGGCGGGCCCCGCTCCCGCCACGGGGGCGCCCCCGGCCGCCGCCAGGCCGGCGACGGGGAGCGCCGGACGGCCCGCTCCCGTCCTCGACTCCGGCGTGATCTCGGGTCTCGGCGCCCGAAACATCGGCTCGGCCGCCATGAGCGGCCGGATCTCCGCCCTCACGGCCCGCAGCGAAGGGGGAAAGACCACGCTCTACGTCGGCGCCGCGAGTGGCGGCGTCTGGAAGTCGCTCGACGGCGGGACGACCTTCAAGCCGGTCTTCGACCGGATGCCGGTCCAGTCCATCGGCTCGATCGCCCTCGACCCGACGAGCCCGAAGGTCGTCTGGGTCGGCACGGGCGAGACCTGGACGCGCAACTCCGTCTCGGTCGGCGACGGGATCTACAAGTCGGTCGACGGCGGAGAGGGCTGGACGAACATGGGGCTCCGGAATTCCGAGCGGATCGACCGGATCCTCGTCCACCCGAAGAACGGCGACGTCGTCTGGGCCTGCGTCCCGGGACGCCTCTGGAGCGACAGCCCCGACCGCGGCGTCTACAAGACGACGGACGGCGGAAAGAGCTGGGTGCAGGTGCTCAGGGGACCGAACCTCTCGACCGGATGCTCCGGGCTCTCGATGGACCCGAAGGACCCCGACGTCCTCTTCGCGGGACTCTGGGACTTCCGCCGCAAGGGGTGGACGTTCCGCTCCGGCGGCGACGGTCCCCTCGCGCCGAGCGGCTCCGGCCTCTTCCGGTCGGCCGACGGGGGAAAGAGCTGGACGGAGCTCGTCGCCAAGACGAACGCCGGGCTCCCGGCGAAGCCCTGGGGCCGGGTGGAGGTCGTCGTCGCCCCCTCCGACCCGAAGGTCGTCTACGCCCTCGTCGAGTCCGAGAAGCCGGCTCTCTACCGCTCCGCGGACGGCGGGTCGACGTGGGAGGCCCGGGACCGGAGCCAGGGGATGGTCTGGCGCCCGTTCTACTTCGCCCGCCTGATCGTCGACCCGAAGAACCCCGACCGGCTCTTCAAGACGGGGCTCGGTCTGATCGCGAGCGAGGACGGCGGCCGGAGCTTCTCGTACAGCGGCGGCGGCGGTCACGGCGACTGGCACGACCTCTGGATCGACCCGGACAACACGAAGCACGTCATCGGCGGGGACGACGGTGGGCTCTTCCTCTCGTGGGACGGCGGCAGCCGCTGGTGGAAGTCGGGGAACCTCCCGATCTCGCAGTACTACCACGTCAGCCTCGACGCGACGGACCCCTACCAGGTCTACGGCGGCCTGCAGGACAACGCGTCGTGGGTCGGGGACTCGGCCTACCCGGGCGGCATCACCAACTCGCGCTGGGAGAACCTGTACGACGGAGACGGTTTCTGGACGCTCGTCGACCCGACCGACCCCGACGCGGTCTACGCCGAGATGCAGGGGGGCTTCATCGGGCGGGTCGACCGGAAGACGCACGCCAGGCGCGACATCCAGCCCAAGGCCGGCTACGGCGAGAAGCTCCGCTTCAACTGGAACACCCCGATCCACGCGAGCCCGACGCAGAAGGGGACGATCTACATCGGTGCCCAGTTCCTCTTCCGCTCCCGCGACCGGGGCGACACCTGGGAGCGGATCTCGCCGGACCTCACGACGAACGACCCGGAGAAACAGAAGCAGGAGGAGTCGGGCGGGATCACGGTGGACAACTCCTCCGCCGAGATGCACACGACGATCTACTCGGTCAGCGAGTCGCCCCGTGACCCGAACGTGATCTGGGTCGGCACGGACGACGGCAACCTGCAGCTGACCCGCGACGGCGCGAGGAGCTGGACGAATGTCGTCGGGAACGTACCGGGGCTGCCGAAGTACTCCTGGGTCAGCTGGGTCGAGGCGAGCCGCTTCGACGCGGCGACGGCTTATGCCGCCTTCGACCGGCACACCTTCGGGGACCTCGACCCGTGGGTCTTCCGGACCACCGACTTCGGGAAGAGCTGGAAGAGGATCGCCGGCCCCGCCCAGGGAGTGCGCGGCTACGCCCACGTCGTGAAGGAAGACGCCGTCAAACCGTCGATCCTCTTCCTCGGGACCGAGCTCGGCCTCTGGATCTCGCTGGACGGCGGCGCGAGCTGGGTCGAGTTCAAGGGGAACGGCTTCCCGAGCGTCGCCGTCCGCGAGGTGCAGGTCCACCCCCGCGACCACGACCTCGTCATCGGGACCCACGGCCGCGGCATCTGGATCGTCGACGACCTGACGCCGCTCCGGTCCCTCACACCCGAGGTTCTCGTCCGCGAGGCGGCGTTCCTCCCCGGGCGCCCCGTGCAGCAGCGGATGCCGGCGAGCGGCGGCTGGGTCGAGGGGGACGCCGCCTTCATCGGCGAGAACCCGACGGGGGGCGCGGTGATCACCTGGTACCAGCGGACCCGCCACCTCTACGGTCCGATCCGGCTCGAGATCCTCGACGCCGGAGGGAAGGTCGTGGAGACGCTCGCCGCCACGAAACGTCGGGGCATCAACCGCGTCAGCTGGTCGATGCAGGTCAAGCCCCCCCGCGTGCCGCAGGCGGCCGCTCTCGCCGGCGCCGCCTCCCAGGGCCCGAGGGTCCTGCCGGGGACCTATACCGTCCGCCTCACGAAGGGGACGGACGTCATCGAGATGCCGCTCGAGGTCGGCCTCGACCGGCGCGCCCCGTACGGGCTGGCCGAGCGGAAGGAGCAGTACGAGGCGGCTCTGCGCGTCCATGCCCTGTTCGGCGACATGAGCGCCCTCGTCGACCGGATCGAGGCCGCCCGGGACGAGGCCGAGGCCCGGGCCAAAGCGCTCCCGGGCTCCGACCCCCTGAAAAAGAAGCTGACGGACCGGGCCGCCCGGCTCGACGCCCTCCGGAAGAAGATCGTCGCCACGAAGGAGGGGGGAGCGATCACCGGCGAGGAGCGGATCCGGGAGCACACCGACCAGCTGTACGGGGCCCTCCTGGGCTGGGAAGGTCGCCCCGCCCGCTACCAGGTCGAACGGATCGACGTCCTGAAGCGCCAGCTGGAGGACGTCGAGAGGGAGTTCGCCGCCCTCCCGCCAGAATGATTCAGGTGAATCAGACGCCGACGCCGGGGTTTACCTGAAGAATCGGACGGTCGGATTCCCGAACCCACTTTCAGAAGGAGAAGAAAGATGAAGAAGACCACCGCCGCCGTCGCCGTGATCACGTCCCTCGTCCTCGGCAGCACCGCATTCGCCACGATGGACATGCAGAAGGAGTACAAGGCGAAGGACCCCGCCGCCAACTGCGCCACGTGCCACACGGAGAAGATGCCGAAGAAGGAGACCGCCGGACTGAACGACTTCGGGAAGACGGTCAAGGCCGCCCAGGGCAAGGACGGAAAGGTCGACTGGTCGAAGGTCAAGGCGCCCGAGAAGAAGTAGGGCCGACCTCTCGTCTCATTCGTCATTGCGGCCGGGTCGACTCCGGCCTCACGCGCCCCCGGGCCCCGCGCCCGGGGGCGTTTCGTTTCGCCGTCAGGAAACCGTCGACAGCTCGTAGAGGTAGTCGACGAACGAGCGGACGGCGCCGTCGAAGCCCGCGAACTTCCGGCCTTCGGACTCGATGACGTAGTACTCGTCCGGCGCGTGCGCGCCGCTGCCGTGGCCGAGGCCGAAGTGGGCGGCCGGCAACCGGAGCGGCTCGCCGGTGAAGACGTAGCCGGGGTACGAGCCGGGGCTCCGGGGCCAGAGGATGGGATCGAGGCCCGCGCGCCGGCAGACCGCGATCTGCGCCCGGACGACGGCCGCGTCCGCCGGCGTCGACGTCGGGTCGTAGCCGCCGGTCGGCTTCACCTCGATGTCGCCGAAGCCGTGCTTCAAGAGGTGCGCCCGAAGCGCCGCCACCGCCCCCGAGAAGGTCATGTCCGGAACGAGGCGGAGATCGAGCTTGGCGACGGCCCGGCTCGGGAGGACGGTCTTTCCTCCCGGTCCGGTGTAGCCGCCGACGAGGCCTTCGATGTTCACGGTCGGGCTGAAGAAGAGCCGCTCGACGGCCGCGCGCCACGGCAGGTCGCGGGCCCAGCGGTCGGCCGACACGAGCTGCTTCGCCATCGCTTCGCTCATCCGGGAGGCCGCGGCGTCGAGAAGGGCCGACTGCGCGGCCGTGGGCGGAAGGGCCGCCCGGACAAACCCTTCGATGGCCGGTTCGCCGTCTGGCGTCACGAGCGAGGCGAGCGCCTGGACGAGGTGGAACGAGGGGCTGTCGAGCCACGCGCGGTTGGCCGAGTGGACGTCCTTTCTCGGGCCGCGGCCCCACGCCTCGCCGCTCGCGACCAGCTCTACCTCCACGACCCCCTTCGCCCCGAGCGTCACCGTCACCGAGCCGTCCGGCTCCTGCTCCGCCGACGGCATGACGACGCCGAGACAGCGCGCGAGCGCGGCGCTCACTTCGGGGCGCCGGACGACCTCTTGGAAGTGAGGCGAGCCGATCTCCTCCTCCCCTTCCGCCACGAGGACGAGGTTGACCGGGAGCTTCCGCCCCGCCCCGCGGATCGCGTGCAGGGCCGCGAGGAAGGCCGCTTCCGGCCCCTTCTGGTTCACGGCGCCCCGCCCCATCAGGACCTTTCCGAAGCCCGGCTTGTCGACGAGAGCCGCGGCCCAGGGCGGCGACGACCATTCGGCGGGGTCCGCCTGCTTCACGTCGTACATGAAGTAGAGGCCCACCGTCCGCTTCGCGCCGGCGTCCAGCGTCGCGAAGACGCCGGGCTGGCCGTCCGTGGGGACGCGGGCGACGCTCTGGAAGCCCGCCTCGCGGGCGAGCCGCATCATCAGCTCGCACCCCTCGGTCATTCCGCGGTTCTCGGCCGCGATGGACGGCTGCCGGACCCACTCCTGGAGGCGCTGGAGGGCCTCGCCGTGTCGCCTCTCGATCTCGGCGTAGACGGGAGCGAGGCCGTCGTCGGAAAGGGCGAAGCGCGGCAGGGCGAGCGCGGCGGCGGAGGCGGCGGTGGCGGAAAGAAGGTCGCGGCGTGTAAGAGGAGACATGCGCCGGAGTCTAGCGTGGGCCCCGGCGGGTGAATGGCGGGGCCGACGGGGCTCGAACCCGCGACCTCAGGCGTGACAGGCCTGCGCTCTAACCAACTGAGCTACGACCCCGCATGGATTTCGACGAATCGGACGATCCGGGCACGTCAGCGGCGAGTCTGGTGGGAGGTACCGGACTCGAACCGATGACGTCCTGCGTGTAAAGCAGGTGCTCTACCAGCTGAGCTAACCTCCCGCGACGGGGATCCCCGGACGTCCGGATGAGAAAGACCGCCCGGAGAGGCGCTCCGGGGCGGGCGAAGATAACGCCCGGGGCGGCTGCCGTCAAGGAAGGCCGGATGGAGCGGTACAACCTCGTGGTGCTCGGGGCCGGTTCGGGCGGGCTGGTCGTGGCGGCCGGCGGCGCGAGCCTCGGCGCGCGGGTCGCCCTCGTCGAGAAGCACCCGATCGACTACCCCGGACCGTCGGGGAGCGTCCGGGCGATGGGGGGCGACTGCCTCCACACGGGCTGCGTCCCTTCGAAGGCGCTTCTCCGCGCGGCGAAGGCGGCGCACGAGGCCCGCGAGACGTCCCGCTTCGGCCTCGCCGGCCCGGGCGACCCCGGCCCTCAGGACCTCGGCGCCGTCATGGACTGGGTCCGGTCGCGCCAGACGGCGATCGCGCCGCACGACTCGATCGCCCGCTTCCGGGAGCTCGGCGTCGAGGTCTTCGAGGGGGAGGGGCGGCTCGAGTCGGCGCACGAGGTCACGGTGAACGGGACGACTCTTCGCGGACGGCACGTCGTCATCGCCACCGGCTCGCGCCCGAGGGTCCCGAAGATCCCGGGGCTCGCCGAGGGGGGCTTCCTCACGAACGAAACGGTGTTCGGCCTTCGGAAGCTCCCGGCGTCGCTCGTCGTCATCGGGGGGGGACCCATCGGCGTCGAGCTCGGCCAGGCGTTCGCCCGACTCGGCTCGAAGGTCACGATCGTCTCGAAGACGCCGCACCTCTGCCTGAAGGAGGATGCCGACGCCGCGGTCGTCCTCGAGAAGAAGCTCCTCGAGGAGGGACTCTCGCTCTTCGAAGAAGCGGCGCCGGTGCGGGTCGAGGCGGGCGGCGGGGTCAAGCGCGTCACGGTGAGGCGGAAGGACGGTGTCGAGACGACCGTCGCCGCCGACGAGATCCTCGTGGCGGCCGGGCGGCGTCCGAACGTCGAGGGGCTGAACCTCGACGGCGTCGGCGTCGCGCACTCGGCGACGGGGATCCGGACCGACGCGAGATGCCGGACGAACGTTTCCTCCGTCTGGGCCATCGGCGACGTCGCCGGAGCGCACCTCTTCACCCACTGGGCTTCTCATCAGGCGGGCGTCGTCCTCAAGAACACGCTCTTTCCCGTGGCGCTCGCCCGCTGCGACGCCGGGAACGTCCCGCGCGTCACCTACACCGACCCGGAAATCGCCCACGTGGGGCTGACCGAGCGGGCCGCGCGGGAGAGCGGCATCCCGTTCACGGCCTTCCGTGCGGGGTTCGACCGGAACGACCGCTCGGTCTGCGAGGGAGACTCCGGGGAGCTCTTCTCGAAGATCCTCGTCGGGAGCCAGGGGAGGATCCTCGGCGCCACCATCGTCCATCCCCGGGCCGGAGACCTTCTCGCCGAGATCGTCCTCGCGAAGAAACAGGACCTTCCGGTCTCCGCCCTCGGGTCGGTCATCCGCGCCTACCCGACCCTCTCCGAGATCCACGGCGCCGTCGCGCGCGAGGTGCTGAAGACGGCGCTGACGCCGGGGCGGAAGAACCTCCTCGCGTCGCTCGCGGCGTTCCTCCGGAGATAGCCGTGCCGGAGCCGAAGCCGTCTCGCGCCGCGAAAGCCGGCCTTCTGGCCCTCGCCCTTGTGGCCCTCTTCCTCCTCGTCCGGCTCCTCCCCGTCGCCCCGTGGATCGAGACGTTCAAGCTCTCCGTCCGGGAGCAGGGGCCGCTCGGGGCCGCGACCTTCGGCCTCGTCTACGTGGCCGTGTCGCTGATCCCGGGAGGACCCGCCGCGCTCATGACGCTCGCCGCCGGGGCCGTCTACGGCCTCGTGGGCGGCACCCTCCTCGTCTCGGCGGCATCCACCACCGCCGCGACCCTCGCCTTCCTCCTCGCCCGCGGCGCCCTGGCCGGGCGCGTTCGGAGGATGGCCGATGGGAATGCCGCCTACGAGGGCCTCACGCGGGCGATCGGAAAGGAAGGGGCCCGGATCGTGGCGCTCGTCCGCCTCTCCCCCGTCTTTCCCTTCACGGTCGTCAATTATCTTTTCGGCCTGACGCCGGTCCCCCTCTCGTCGTATGTCGTCACGAGCTGGATCGCGATGCTTCCCGGCACGCTGGCCTACGTCTACTTCGGGTCCGCTCTCGGCGGCGTGACGGGCGCCGAAGCGCCCGAGGCCAAGGCGGTCCGGATCGGCCTCGGCGCCGCCGCCGTCGTCGCCACGGTCCTCGTCGCCCGGTTCGCGGCCCGGGCGATCCGGCGGGCCGGAATCGAACGGCCCGGGAACGGCTGAGAGGGGATCTCGTCCAGCCTCTGGCACGACGTTGGCAGCCCCACGGGCCGCCGCCGAAACGACACCTCCAGGAGGCTCGAAGTGAAGACGCCCCGCAACCGCCCACCCCGAATTCGACGCGGTGCCGCGCTCCTCGCCGCCGCCGCGCTCCTGTCGCCGGTCCCGCTCGCCGCCGCCGACCTCGTGCGGGGCGTCCGGATGAAACTGTCGGCCGCCGACCTCGCGAGCGGCGAGGCCGCCGTCGAGGAGTACCGGCGCGAGCACGGCACCGATCGCGAAGCCCTCGATGCCCTCGGATGGCTCGCGCGGGGCGCCGTCATGCTCGGCCGTCCGGAGAGAGCCGCCGCCTACGCCGCCGAGGTCCGGCGGGGGATCCCGGCGGAGACTCCCGATCTCGTCGTCCCGCTCGGCGCCGCGATCGAGGTGGAGTCGAAGCTGAAGCTCGCCGCCGAAGGGCGTGGCGCCGCTCTCCGATTCCTCGAGACCGAGCTCGGGCGGGCCCGCGACACGGCTCTCCGCTCGCGAATCCGGAAGAACATCGACCTTCTCTCGCTCGAGGGAGAGATCGCGCCCGCGCTCGGAGGCGCCGACCCGGCCGGCGTCCCGGCGCCGCGCCTCGCGGAGCTCGCCGGCCGCCCCGTCCTCCTCTTCTTCTGGGCGAGTGGGTGCGGCGACTGCAAGGCCGAGGCGGCGAAGCTGGGGCGCCTGCGCGAGAAGTACGGCGCGAAGGGCCTGGCCGTCATCGCGCCCACGCGTCTCTACGGCACGGCCGAGGGGGACCGGCCCGCGCCCCCCGCCGAGGAGACCGCGCACGTCGCGAGGGTCTTCGCGGAGTCCTTCCCCGGCCTCGCGGGAGTCCCGGTCCCTGTCGACACGGAGACGATGGTCCGCTGGGGTGTCTCGGCCACGCCGACGTACGCGCTCGTCGACGCCGCCGGAACGGTCCGGCTCTACGCTCCGACACGCCTCTCCGAGGCCGAGCTGTCGCGCCGGATCGAGGAACTGATCCCTACTTCAGCGAGTCGCTCCCGCCCGTGATCGACCGGAGGTCTCCCGGGATGTGGGCGACGTCGTCGAGGAGGACAGGGGTCACCGATCCGCCGCCGTTCCAGTCGAAGGTCGACAGGGAGCCGTTCCGCTGGCGGATCTCGTCCATCCGGGAGAGGGGCCGGGAGAGGAGCGTCGCCATCAGGATCCGGTTGAACCGGCCATGGGCCACGACCAGCGGGTGGCCCGCCTCTGCCGCCCGCAGGCGCTCGAGAAACCGTGCCGCGCGGCGCCCGGCGGCCGCCGGCGACTCGCCGCCGTCCGGGGCGGCGTCGAGGTCCCCGGCCCGCCAGCGGGCGCGGATGGCCGCCACGTCGCGCTCCATGTCGTCGTCCAGCCGCCGGCCGCACCAGACGCCCCAGTCGAACTCGAGGAGGTCGGGATCGGCGACGATCGGCAGAGAGTGGGGAGCGCTCACGATCTCCGCCGTCTGGCGCGCCCGGATCATCGGGCTGGCGTAGACGGAGTCGATCGGCTCCGGGGCGAGGCGGGCCGAGAGCGCCTCGGCCTGCCGGACGCCGTTGGGCGAGAGCGGCTCGTCCACGCGTGAGCCCTGGAGCATCCCGGCGAGGTTTCCCCGGCTCTCCCCGTGCCGCACGATGTAGAGACGCACGGGCGGATTCTAGGACGGCGCCCGTATCATCCACGGAATGCCCGAGTTCCGTGCCCGGCGCTACCCCGAGGTGGCCGCTCTCCTTCGCGTCGAGGGCCTCGACGCCCTGTTCTCCGAGCGATCCATGGCGGCGACGGAGAACTTCGACGACCTCGTGAACGCCGCCTGCTGGCGGATTCTCGAGACGATCGGGAGGCTCCCTCCGCTCGAAGGGGAACCGGAGGACGCCGCGACCGACGCGACCCCCCTTCCTCCGCGGGCCCGCCCCGCCTTCCGCTTCCTCGTCCGGAAGCTCCTCTCCTCGGGCTTCCTCTTCCGGAGAAACGGCGCCCTCTGCCGTTCGGACTCCCCCCCGGCCTCGATCGAGACCCTTGCGGCCGACCTCGCCCTGCGCGAACCCGACGCCGCGGTCGGTGCCGAGATCGTGACGCTCCTCGTCGACGAGGCGCCGGCGTTCTTTGCCGGGACGAAGAGCGGCGAGGAGATCCTGTTCGCCCCGAACCGCCTCCCGCTCTGGGTCCGCTACTTCTCGAACGACAACGTCCTCTACGCGATCAACAATTCCCTCGGCGCCGAGATCCTCGCGCGCTCCGTTCCGGCCGGAGCGGAGGTCCTCGAGGTCGGCGGGGGGTGCGGGAGCGCGGCCGAAGCGGCCCTCCGCCGGATCGGCGCCCGCCTCGCCCGCTACCGCTTCACCGAGGTCAGCCCGGCTTTCGCCCGGCGCGGCGAGCGCGCGGCCCGCGCGGCCGCGTCGCCCGCGACGGTGGTGGAGGCGGCCCGCCTCGACATGACCAGGTCGTGGCCGGAGCAGGGAATCTCCCCCGGTTCCTTCGACGCGGTCTACTCCGTCAACTGCTTTCACGTCGCCCCCGACCTCGGCTTCGTCCTCCGCGAGGCGAAAGCCGCCCTGAAGAAGGGTGGCGCCGTCGTCGTCTCCGAATGCATCCGCCCGTCGGTTCACGACCGGCCGACGACCGTCGAGTTCATCTTCGACTTCCTCGAGAGCTTCACGGGCGTGACGACCGATCCGCACCTCCGTCCCACGCACGGCTTCCTGACGCCCGACGCGTGGCGGCGTTCGTTCGTCGCCGCCGGCTTCCCGGTCGTCGAGGTCGTGCCCGACGTGGACCGCCTCGCCCGCGCCTATCCGGAATTCTTCGTCGGCGTCGTCGTCGCGCGGATTCTCTAGGAGCGCCCTCCGCCCACCGCCCTCACGAGCTCCGCGGGCTCCTTCGGCGCGCCGCCCGTGAGAACGCGGGGACCCCTCTCGGTCACGAGGACGTCGTCCTCGATCCGGACGCCGAGGCCCTTGTACTCCGGGGAGACGCCCTTCTCGTCGGGGCGGACGTAGAGCCCCGGCTCGACGGTCAGGACCATCCCCGGGACGAGACGTCGCGACCTTCCCTTTCCGTCGACGTATCGGCCCCGGTCGTGGACGTCGAGGCCGAGCCAGTGCGAGGTGTTGTGGAGGCAGAAGCGCTGCGCGGCGTTCGTCTTCTTCAGCGAGGCCCGAAGCCCGCGGAGGAGGCCCATGTCGAGGAGCGCGTCGAGAAGCACCTCGCGCGCCGCGTCGTGGATCTCGATGAAGCGGGCCCCGGCGAGCGCCCTGGCGATCGCCGCCCGCTGCGCGGCCAGCACGGCGTCGTACAGCCGGCGCTGCGGCCTCGTGAAGCGCCCCGACGCGGGAAAGGTCCTCGTGATGTCGCTCGCGTAGCCGTCCACCTCGCACCCCGCGTCGACGAGGACGAGGTCGCCCGGCGCGATCCGGCGGCGGTTCTCGTCGTAGTGGAGGATCGTCGCATTGACGCCGCTCGCCACGATGGAGGGGTAAGCCGGTCCCCACGCGCCCTCCTTCACGAACCGCCGCTCGAGGGCCGCGGCCAGCTCGTATTCGTGCCGCCCCGGAGCCGCCAGCCCCATGGCGTCGCGGTGGGCCCGGGCGGCGATGGCCGCCGAGCGCGAGAGGGCGGCGATCTCCGCGGGCTCCTTGACGAGCCGCATCTCGTGGAGGATCTCGGTCGGGTCCTTCACGACCACGGGGCCCCGCTGCCCACGCCGCGCCTCGCGACGGAACCGGGCGAGAAGCTCGGCCACCAGCCGGTCCCCTTTCTCGCTGACCCCGAGGGCGTGATGGAGGACGGCATGCCGCCGGACGAGCTGGGGCAGCCGCCTGTTCAGCTCGGAGAGCGGAAACGCGGCGTCGGCGCCGAAATCGCGCCGGGCGCCCTCCGGCCCCGCGCGACGCCCCTCCCACGTCTCCCGCTGGCGATCCTTCGGCCGGACGAAGAGCGTCAGGCGGCGGCGGTCGGCGTCGAGAAGGGCCACCGTTTCCGGCTCCGAGAATCCGGTGAGGTACCGGAGGTCGGGATCGGGGCGGTAGCGATAGTGGAGGTCCCAGCCGAGCGCCTGCGGGGGCGGAGCGAAGAGGAGGGCCACGCCCTCCCCCATCTGGGCGAAGAACTGCTCGCGGCGGCGGCGGAAGGTGTCGGGAGTCACGGCCGGAGTCTACTTGTGCCTCGCGTTGGGGGGCCGTGCGAGGATGCCCCCGTGAGCCCCCTCCGGATCGTCCGCCGTCTCCAGCAGCTCCACGCCGACGTCTCGGCGACGCGGCTGAAGCGGGCGGTTCTCGAGGGACAGGTCACGGTCTCGGGCCAGGTCGTCGACGACCCCGGTGCGCTCGTGGCCGACGACGCGCGCGCGGTCTGGGACCGAAGCCGAAAGGTCCGCCGCCGCGTCGAGTCGCGTCTCACGGTGCTCTACGAGGACGACGACGCCGTCGCCGTCGTCAAGCCGCCCTCTCTCCTGACGCACCCGACCGAGGCGAAGGAGAAGGAGACTCTCCTCTCCAAGGTCTCGGCGTACGTTCAGCGGCGCCACGGCGGCGGGGCTCGGACCTACGTCTCCGTCGTCCACCGGCTCGACAAGGAGACGTCGGGAATTCTCGTCTTCGCGCGGTCGCGCCGCGGCCTCGTGGAACTGCAGGCACAGCTCCGGGCTCACGCGATGGACCGCCGCTACCTCGCCGTCGTGGAGGGCGATCTCGCCGGGGACGCCGGCACCTTCGACCAGGATCTCGTCGAGGACCGCGGCGACCGGCGGCGCGGCATCGCCAAGCCGGGCGAGACCGGAGTCCGCGCCGTGACGGAGTGGAAGGTCGTCGAGCGGTTCGGAATCGCGACCCTCGTCGAAGCGCGCCTCCGGACGGGGCGGACGCACCAGATCCGCGTCCATTTCGCCGAGGCGGGGCACCCGCTCGTCGGCGATCCCGTCTACCGCGACCCGCGCCGGAAGGCGTTTCCCCTTCCCTTCCGGCGACAGGCGCTCCACGCGGGGCGGCTCGGATGGGTGACGCCGGACGGAAAGAGGGTCCAGGTCGAGGCCGAGCCGCCTCCCGACTTCCAGGAACTTCTGCGCGCGCTGAGGGCCCGGGCTACTCGAGCACGATGATGACGACCCGGCGGTTCTGCGCCCGGCCCTTCGCCGTCTTGTTCGGGGCGATCGGGAGCGTGTCGCCGTAGGAGATCGTCGACATCCGCGCCAGCGGGACCTTGTGCTCGCGCGCAAGGTAGCGCCGGACGGCCTCGGCCCGCTGCTGGCCGAGGGCGTCGTTGACCTCCGTGCCGCCCGTGTCGTCCGTGTGGCCCTGGATCTCGATCCAGATATGCGTGTCGAGCTTCTTGACGCGCGAGGCGAACTCGTCGAGGGCGACCTTCGCGTCCTTCGTCAGCTCGTAGGAGGAGGTCTTGAAGCGGACCCGATCCTCCGTGAACGACTCCTGGAGCACGACTTTCCCTTTCGCGAGGACCCCCGCCTCCGTAGCCCGCTGTAGGGCGTCCTTCGCGGACTGACCGAGCTGCTCGATGGCCCTCTTCTGATCCGCGAGCTCCGAGTCGGTGGCCTTCTGCTTGTCCTGCAGTTCCTCCACCTGCGTCTCGACCGACTCGATCTTCTTGTCGGTCTTCGCCTGCGATGCGGCGATCTTCTGGTCGACGTCGGAGGTCGTGGCGCAGGCCGCGATGCCGATCGCCACGAGGCCCGGGAGGATACGAAGGGTGCGACGTGTCATCTTCTGCTTCCTTTCTTGGCCGCCGGAACGTCCTGCCAGGGAGGCTCCGTGCCCCGATAGCCGGACCGGGTGCGGATCGCGCCGATCCGCCGCCCGATCGCGATCGAAATGTCCCGATACTTTACCGGACCCGAGCCCGAAGGGGTAAATCCGAGCAGGTACTGCGCCCGGAGGTCCTTCTCGATGGCCCCGACGGCGGCCTGGAGATCCTTCGGGTCGTCCGTCACGGCCAGCCGCCCGCCCGTCTCGAACGCGATCCGGTTCAGGAGCTCGAGGTCGACGTCGCGCTCCCCCGGGCCGCCGGCGCCCGGCGTCGCGTTCCCGGTCCGGAGGCCGACCGGGTAGACGGGGACGTCCACTCCCTGGAGAAGCTCCGTCAGACTCTCGCGCGTCAGGACCGACGCGTTGTCGAGGCCGTCGGTGAGAAGGATGATCGCCCGCGAGCCGTTCGCGCCGAGCAGCGTCTTGTCCGGCATCTTCACGAGGGCGTCGAAGAAGGCGGTCTTTCCCCAGGGCTTCACGACCGCGGCGGCCCGGAGGATCCGCGCGCCGTCCGTCGTGAAAGGGACCAGCTCGCGAACGGCCCCCTGGGCGAAGACGTGAAGCGAGAAGTCGTCGCCGGGGCGGGCCTGGCCGACGAGGCTCTCCAGCGCCGCCCGGGCCCCTTCCATCTTGCCGGCCAGCCCCATCGAGCCGGAGCCGTCGAGGAGAATCGTGAACGACACGGACGCCGCGTCGCCCGCGGAGAAGAAGTCGATCGAGACCGGGCGCCCTTCGACGAGGAGCATGAAGTCCTTCTGCGCGAGCCCGGCGACGGCCCGCCCCTTGCCGTCGGCCACGACGACGGGAACCAGCACGTACCCGACGGAGACCGCGGCGGTCTTCTTCGGCGCCTCGGAAGGCGGGGTCTGGGCCGCACCGGCCAAGGCAAGCCAGGCGACCGCAGCGCCCACACGGCTCAGAGCGAGAATTCCGTCCCCCCACAGGGTGAAGTGATGCCCAGGCGATGAATCCTACGCCTCCGGGGTGCCAAGAGAAGCCGCATCAAAGGAAGCCCGAACCGAAGAGGCTGTACGCCAGGACGCCGAGGACACCCGCCGTGACGGCCACGTAAAGCGTGTCGCGATCCCGCGCGAAGTCGGCGAGGAGGAGAACGACACGGGCAACCGGCGTCGCGATCAGGATCAGGATTCCGAGCTGGAGGATTCCCCGGCTGTCGCCGGCCAGCGCATCGCGGACGATGCCGGAAGCGGACCGGAGCGTTTGCGGTTCGCCCCGGAAGACCGCGTAGTCGGGCCGCTCGAAGCCATGGACGCGGAGGTACGGGATCGCGCCCGACACGACGACGGCCGCCGCGAGCGTCACGCCGGCCCGGAGGAGCCGTCCCACGGTGCGGGAACGTCGTTCGTCCGCGCTTTCGACCATCTCAGACCGTTCCCTTCCAGCCCTGCACGATCATCTCGAGGGCGAGGACGACGATGACCGTCGTGAAGAAGAAGCGGAGGGCGCCGGCCCGGGCCGTCGCGAGGACTCTCGTTCCGAGAGCCGCGCCCGCGAGGACGCCGAGAACCACCGGCATCGCGAGTCCCGGATCGACATACCCCCGGGAGACGTAGATTCCGGCGCTCGCCGCCGCGGTGACGCCGATCATGAAGTTGCTCGTCGTCGTCGAAACCTTGTAGGGGAGCTGCATGACGCGGTCCATCGCGAGGACCTTGAACGCGCCCGAGCCGATGCCGAGGAGCCCCGACAGGACGCCGGCGACTCCCATCAGGCCGAACGCCAGGGGGATCTTCCGCGGCGCGTACGCCCGTGTCCCTCCGGCTTCCGGAAGTGTTCCGGTCAGCTTCAGGCGGACGGCGAGGGGCCCGGGCGGGGCGTCCCGGACGATCGCCGGGTGCCGCTGCCAGGAGAAGGCGGCCGACGAGAGGAGGACGAGGCCGAAAACGATCGCGATGGCGTTGGTCGGAGCCCACGCCGCGACGATCGCTCCTCCGAGCGCTCCGAGGGTCGTCGCCACCTCGAAGAAGATCCCGAGCCGAAGGTTCGAAAAGCCCTCTTTCACGTAGGCGGCCGCCGCCCCGGACGAGGTCGCGATGACCGAAACGAGCGCGGTTCCGACGGCGTACCGGATGTCGACTCCGAGGCCGAGCGTCAGGAGCGGGACGATGACGACGCCGCCCCCGAGTCCCGTCAACGCTCCGACGAAACCGGCGGCGCAAGCCCCCGCGCCGAGAAGCGCCGTCAGCTCGAGGACGTTCATCGTCGGCTTCCTGTGACGGCGATCCTACGCGAGAAGCGGGGGCGCCCGCCGGCGGCGGCTCAGAGGAGTTCGGCCGCCGGGAAGAAGAACGTCACCTCGCGGGCGGCGTCGGCCGGGTTCGCCGATCCGTGGACCGCGTTCCGCTCGATCGACAGCCCCAGCTCCTTCCGGATCGTCCCGGCATCGGCCTTCGCCGGATCGGTCGCCCCCATGACGGCGCGCCAGTGGGCGACGCCGTTCTCGCGCTCCAGGACCGCCACGAAGACGGGCCCCGACGTCATGTAGGCGACGAGCCCTCCGAAGAATCCCTTCTCCCGGTGCTCGGCATAGAAGCCTTCCGCCTCGGCCCGGCTCATCCGGTGCCTCTTCAGGGCGACGACGCGGAACCCTTCGGCCTCGATGCGCGACAGGATCCGCCCGGCCTTCTTCGATTCGACGGCGTCGGGTTTGATGATGGCGAATGTCTTTTCCATGCGGGGCGGGAGTATACGCGGCGGCCGCCGGCGGTTGCGCGCGCTCCGGGTCCTCCCTTACGCTGCCTCTCATGAAGAGCCTCTTCGTTCCGACCGACCGGACAGAGATCCTCGAGCGCCTCGACCGCCTTCAGAGAGGCGCCGCGCGGCAATGGGGAAAGATGGAGCCCGCCCAGATGCTCGCGCACTGCACGGCCGCGCTGGAGGTGGCCGTGGGCGACACGCCGCGCGAGCAGGCGCTCATCGGGAAGCTCTTCGGTCCGTTCGTCAAGAAGAAGCTCCTCGGGCCCGAGCCTTTCTCGAAGAACTCTCCGACCGATCCGGCCTTCGTCATCCTTGACCCGCGCGATTTCACGAAGGAGAAGACGCGACTGCTGGGGGTCCTCGCCCGGTTCTGCGACGCCGGCCCGGCGGCCGCCCACGGCCGGATCCACTCCTTTCTCGGCCGCCTCGAGGGCGAGGAGTGGGGAGTCATGATGTTCAAGCACCTCGACCACCACCTCCGGCAGTTCGGCGCGTAGCAACCAACGGGGCGCCCCGACTCAGGAGGGCCGGCGCCAGTGCGAGACGGAACAGGGGATCGGCTCGGTCCGGCCCGTCCCCATCCGGAGCAGATAGGGGACGTCGCCGACCATCGCGAACGGCGGCCGGGCGCCTTCGAGCCACTTCCGGTAGACGTCGGGCGGCGCCGTCAGCTCGTAGGCGATCACCCAGACCTGCCGGGGCCGCGGCGAAGCGTCGAGGTCCATAACGTCGGCCCAGGCAACCCGGAGCCTCTCCTTCCGGAGGTAGAACTCCAGGGGCGATGGCCAGGGGCGCCAGTCCTCCGGATCCCGGGCGTAGACCACCAGGTCCTCACGCCCGGCCTTCGAGCGAAGCTCGGCGGCGAGCGTGCGGAAGGCTTCGTCACGCCGCGAGCGGTACGGCTGGAGCAGGTCGACGGCCACGCCCGCGAGGCCGACGACCGCGAAGAGCGCCATCACGCGTCGCATACGGCGGTGGGCCACCGGCGGCGACGCGTTCCCCCCCTCGACGAGGGCGGCGATTCCGGCTCCGGCCAGGAGGCAGATCGGCGCCGCGAGGTGCTGGGCGATGCGGGGATGCGGGCCGAAGGGATAGAGCCGAGCGGCCGCCACCGCGAACGTCGCCCCGAAGGGAACGAGGCAGAGCGCGAGGACGCCCGGCCGGGCCGACCGGCGGAGGGCCGCAGCCCCCACGACCGAAAACAGGAACGTGAGCGCCGCGGCCCCCGTCACGTCGCCCAGCGGATAAGCGAAGACGAGGCCGGTCACCAGCCGGAACAGCCAGACGATCAGGTCCCACGGTCCGGCCGGAGGGAAGGCCCGGTGCAGCTGCCAGAACTCGTTGGAAAACCCCCCCTGCCCCTGGAACTGCCCGACCCCGACTCTGAGGTACGAAACGAGGAACACGGCCAGCGCGGCGAGGTTGTACGCCACGAAGAGGGCTTTCGCTCGCCGGTCGGGGCGGCGCCAGACGACGGGCAGGAGGACGGCGCTCACCGAAGCCACGAGGAGACAGCTCGGATACGAGAACAGGACGAGAAGCGGCGCGAGAAAGACGAGGAGCCAGAGCGGCCGGAGCCGCCCCGGCTCTTCCCGGACGCGGAGGCCGAGGTCGAGGAGGACGACGGCCGCCAGCAGGTCGAACGAGTAGGGCTTGACCTCGGCGCTGAAACGGACGGGGAAGTACGAAACCGAGAGAAGGCCGGTGGCCAGGGCCGCGGCAACGGGCGGCAGCGCCCGGTTCGCGAGTCGCCAGAAAAGGACGAGCCCCAGGAGGCCCGCCGCGAGCGGAAGGAGCCGGAGGCCGTACTCCGAGGGGCCGAACACCTCGAGAGCGGCCTTCTCGGCCCAGAGGAAGAGGGCGGGGGCGACCTGCGCTCTCGCCGGCTTGAGAACCGACGCCCAGTCGCCGTCCATCAGGTTCAGCACGACGAACGACTCGTCGTCCGAGAGGGCGAAATCCTGCGCGTACCGGAGAAGCCGCCAGGCGACTCCGAGGAGAAGGAGAAGGCCGGCGACTCGCCGGAGCGCCTTCTCGACGCCGACACCCTCCGTCGGTCCGGGCGGCTCCGGCATCCTCATTCCGATTCCCGCCCCCAGCGTGACACGGAGCACGGGACGCTCGGTCTCCGGTCGACGCCGTTCTTCAGGGAGTAGACGCGGTCCTCCTCGGGGACGAAACGTGGCCGGGCGCCGAGGAGGACTTCTTTCACGTCTCCGGGAACGGTGCTCGCCGGATAGGCGATCACCCAGAGGTGCATGGGGACCGGCTTAGGGCGCAGGGCGGACGTCAGGCTCGGGAAGACCTCGAGCCCTGAGCGCCGAAGGTAGAACTCCATCGGCGGCGTCGGCGGCTGGCCCATCGTCGCGACGAAGACGACGCCGTCCCCCGGCCGGGCCTGCGACGCCATCGTTGACACGACCGACCGGATGATCGCGTCGGCCGGCGACTTGAAAGGCTGAACGACGTCGATGACGATCCCCGCGACACCAATCAGGGCCAGGACGCCGCCCGCGACGGCGGCGCGGCGGCGCGTTCTCGCGGCCGAGGGGCTGCGGAAGCCCAGGGCCGCCGCGAGGCCGGTTCCCGCCAGCAGGCAGATCGAAGGGGCCAGATGCTGTGCGACCCGCGGATGGGGCCCGTACGGATAGAGGCGGAGGGTCGCGGCCGCAAGGGTGAAGCCGAAGGGAAGCACGAGGAGAGCGACGGTCTCCCGTGCGCCGGACCTGTACAGGGAAACCGCGCCGATGATGCAGGCGGCGAAGGTCGCCGCGCCGGCCCCCGCCACGTCCCCGAGTGGATACGCGAAGAGATTCCCGGTATGGGCCGCCACCAGCCACGCGAGGAGGCTTCCGGGGCGCGCCGGCGGAAAAGACTCGCTCCAATAGGCCCTGAGGAACCCCCCGGACGCCTCGAACTGCTCGACGCCGACGGCCAGATACGAGACGTAGAAGACCGCGCCCGCGAGAACGCCGCCCGCGAGGGCGAGAAGCCGGGCCCGGACGTCCGGATGGCGGTGGAGCCGCGGGAAGAGGACGATGCCGAGGGTGGCGAGGATGAAGACGCTGGGATAGGAGAGCGCCACCGCGACGGGCGCGAGGAGCGCGATCAGAAGGAGCGGCCCGAGCCGGTTCGTGTCGTCGAGCCACTGGAGGGCGAGGACCAGGAAGGCGACGGCGGAGAGAAGGTCGAACGTGTAGGGCTTGACCTCGGCCGCGAAACGGACGGGGAAATAGGCGACCGACAGAATGCCGACGGCGAGGACCGCCGAGAGCGTCTCCGGAGCCCGGCGCGCCACCCGGACGAAGAGGAGGAGCGCGGCGACGGACGCGACGAACGGGAGGAACCGGAGGACGAGCTCCCCGGGGCCGAGAAGTCTCATCGCGGCCCATTCCACCCAGATGAACAGGACCGGCGCCACCTGCTCCCGGAGAGGGCGGAGTGCCTCCGCGGCGCTCCGTGAGTCCATCAGGTTGAGGGCGAGCAGCGCCTCGTCCCACCAGAGCGGGAAGTCGAGGACGTATCGGAGAAGCCGCCACGCGATCCCGAGGACGAGGAGCCCCCCCGCAAGCTTCCAGACCCTCTCGTGCCCGGCGGTCGTCATCGTTCGCTGCGGCGGCCGCTCCGTCGCCTTCGGGACCGGGCTACTTTCCGACGACCCGCTTCAGCGTCTCTCCCATGAGCGCGGGCGAGTCGGCGACGTGGACGCCGGCCTCCTTCAGCGCCTTGACCTTCTCGGCGGCCGTTCCCTTGCCGCCCGAGATGATGGCGCCCGCGTGCCCCATCCGGCGCCCCGGAGGAGCCGTCCGGCCCGCGATGAAGGAGACGACCGGCTTCTTCAGGTTCGTCCGGATCCAGGCCGCCGCCTCCTCCTCCGCGCTCCCGCCGATCTCGCCGATCATGATGACGGCCTGCGTCTCGGGGTCGTCGCGGAAGAGCGTGAGCGTGTCGATGAAGCTGGTCCCGTTGATCGGGTCGCCGCCGATGCCGATGCAGGTCGACTGCCCGAAGCCGAGCGCCGTCGTCTGGCCGACGGCCTCGTAGGTCAGCGTCCCCGAGCGGGAAACGACCCCGACGAAGCCCGGCTTGTGGATCCGGGCCGGCATGATGCCGATCTTCACCTTCGCCGACGGGCGGATGATGCCGGGGCAGTTCGGGCCGATGAGCCGACTGTTCGTCTTCGCGAGGAATGCCTTCGCCCGGATCATGTCGTTCACCGGGATCCCCTCGGTGATGGCGACGATCAGGGCGACCCCCGCGTCGGCCGCCTCCATGATGGCGTCGGCGCAGGCGGACGGCGGCACGAAAACCATGGAGGCGTTGGCCCCCGTCTTCTTCACGGCCTCGGCGACCGAGTTGAAGACGGGGATCCCTTCCACGGAGGCGCCCCCCTTCCCCGGGGTGACGCCGGCGACCACCTGCGTGCCGTAGGCCCTGGCCGCGAGGGCGTGAAACGTCCCTTCGCGCCCCGTCAGGCCCTGTACGACGAGCTTCGTGTTGGTGTCGACCCAGGCGCTCACTTTCCACCTCCGAGCGACGCGATGACCTTCTCGGCCGCGTCCTTCATGCCGTCGGCGGGGATGATGGCGAGCCCCGAGTTCTTCAGGATCGCCTTCCCCTCCTCGACGTTCGTCCCTTCGAGGCGGACGACGACCGGGACGGCGATCCCGATCTCCTTGACGGCGTTCACGACGCCGGTCGCGATGATGTCGCACCGCATGATCCCGCCGAAGATGTTGATCAGGACGGCCTTCACGTTCTTGTCCGAGAGCAGGATCCGCATCGCGTTCTTCACCTGCTCCTCGTTGGCGCCGCCCCCCACGTCGAGGAAGTTCGCCGGCTTGCCCCCGGCGTACTGGATGATGTCCATGGTCGACATCGCGAGGCCCGCGCCGTTGACCATGCAGCCGACGTTGCCGTCGAGCTTGATGTAGTTCAGGTCGAATTTCGACGCTTCGACCTCCAGGGGATCCTCCTCGTCGAGGTCCCGGTACTCCTTGATGTTCGGGTGGCGGAAGAGGGCGTTGTCGTCGAAGTTCATCTTCGCGTCGAGCGCGAGGACGTCGCCCTTCGCCGTCACGAGGAGCGGGTTGATCTCGGCGAGCGAGGCGTCCGTCTCGACGTAGGCTTTCGCCAGGGCGACGAAGAAGGCGCAGGCCTTCTTGTGGGTCTCTCCCGAGAGGCCCAGCGCGTAGGCGAGCTTCCGCGCCTGGTACGGCTGGAGGCCCCAGGCGACGTCGAACGGCTCCTTCACGATCGCCGCCGGGTCCTTCGCCGCGACCTCCTCGATCTCCATCCCCCCCTGGGCCGAGACCATCAGGACGGGCCGGCCGATGGCGCGATCGAGCGTGATGCCGGCGTAGAGCTCGCGGGCGATGTCGAGGGCCTCCTCGACGAGGACCTTCTTGACGCGGCGCCCCTCCGGGCCCGTCTGGTGGGTCACGAGCTGCATGCCGATGATCCTCTTGGAGAGCTCGACCGCCTCCTCGGGAGCCTTGGCCAGCTTGACCCCGCCCCCCTTGCCGCGGCCTCCGGCGTGGATCTGCGCCTTGACGACGGCGCGGCCGCCGAACTCCTTCGCCATCCGGCCCGCCTCCTCCGGCGAGTCGGTGACGCGCCCGCGCGGCGTGGGCACGCCGTAGCCGCGCAGGATTTCCTTCGCCTGGTACTCGTGAACTTTCATTGGAAGGCCTTTCGCGATGTCGGAATGGAAGGCGCGCGGGAGATTAGCAGAAGAATTCGCCTGTCGAGAGGCTCCGAGGCTCCGCGACGCCGTAAACTTCAGGGGCCTGGCCCCCGGTCCGAAAGGAGAGCCGAACCTTGAAAGCCGCCTCCCGCCTCGCCCCCGGACTCCTTCTGGCCCTCGCCCTCGTCGCGGCGCGGCCGGCCGCCGCCCAGTTCCACATCACCCTCGGCGCGCACCTCGGCTACTCCCAGACGAAGGACGCCGGGAGCGGCTCGTTCATCGGGGGGGGCCAGGTCCGATTCCGCCTCCTCTCTTTCATCGGGGCCGAGGCGCTCGCCGAGTACCGGCAGACGACCTACCAGTCCGGGGGCGTCGACGTCCTTCGGGTGAAGGACCTCCCCGTTCAGCTCTCCGCGATGCTCTACGTGATCCCCACCGGCCCCGTCCAGCTCTACGTCCTCGGCGGCTTCGGCTGCCACATCACGCAGTCCGAGGGTCTCGGCCCGGCGGCGAGCACTCCCACGACCGACCAGTCCAAGTGGGCGCCCCAGGCCGGAGCGGGCGTGGAGATCTGGACGAGCAAGAACTTCTTCATCTCCGGCGACATCCGTTACGTCTTCCTCACGATCGGCTCCGTCAGCGACCTCGAGAACGAGCTCCAGAGCGGGACCTTCTCCGCGAACTACTGGCAAGCCACCGCCGGCCTGAACTACAAGTTCTGACTGGCGGCGGCCGACAAGGAGGCCGTCGTGCCCTCCGGCCGCTTTTTCCGCCTTTCCGACGAGGTCCTCGAGCTGCTCGACCGGCTCGCGGCCCGCGCCGGGAGGCCGCCCGGCGAGGTGCTCGAGGAGCTGGTCCGGACGGCGGCGGAGGCGGAGGGCTTCACCGTCCCGCCGGACGGGGCCTTTCTCGAGCTCGAGGCCGTGGACGAGACCCCGGCCATCGGGCCCGACGGGCGCGGCCGGAAGGTCCATTTCGTCGCGGTGGACGAGACCGGCGCCCAGGACCTCGGCGACTTCTTCGTCCCCGACGACACGGCGCGGAAGAAACCGAAGGGCTGACGAGGCAGCCGGGGGGACCGCCTCTGCTAGAGTTCGCGCGCACCCGGGGGGCGCGCACGGGTGATGCTCCCTCCCCAGTGACTTCCTCCGGCCGCGAGAGCAGTCTGTCCCCGGCGAGACCGGCTTCCGAGGAGGGTTCCTCCATGTACCGAACTCAGTCCGTCAACGAGCTCGAGCGCTCATGGGCCAATGACCTCCGCTGGAAGGGGATCGTCCGCCCGTACTCCGCCGGCGAGGTGGACCGGCTCCGCGGCACGGTCCAGCTCGACCACTCCATCGCCCGGATGGGGGCGGAGCGGCTCTGGAACCTCCTGCACACCGAGAAGTTCGTCCGGGCCCTCGGCGCCCTGACCGGGAACCAGGCCGTCCAGCAGGTGCAGGCCGGCCTGAAGGCCATCTACCTCTCGGGCTGGCAAGTGGCGGGCGACGCCAACGACGCCCTCACGATGTACCCGGACCAGAGCCTCTACCCGGTCACGAGCGTCCCGAACGTCATCCGGAAGATCAACAACGCCCTGATGCGCGCCGACCAGATCCAGCACATGGAGGGGAAGAAGGACGTCTACTACTTCGCCCCCATCGTGGCGGACGCGGAGGCGGGCTTCGGGGGACCGCTGAACACCTTCGAGCTGATCAAGGCGATGATCGAGGCGGGCGCCGGCGCCATCCACCTCGAGGACCAGCTCTCGTCGCTGAAGAAGTGCGGGCACATGGGGGGAAAAGTCCTCGTCCCGATTCACGACTTCATCCAGAAGCTGATCGCGGCGCGCCTCGCCGCCGACGTCATGGGCGTCCCGACCGTCTTCATCGGGCGGACCGACTCGCTGGGCGCCAACCTCATCCGGGGGGACATCGACAAGGTCGACCAGGACTTCCTGACGGGCGAGCGGACCCCGGACGGCTTTTACGTCGTCAAGGGCGGCATCGACTATGCCGTCGCGCGCGCCTGCGCGTTCGCCCCGTTTGCCGACGTGATCTGGTGCGAGACCGCGACGCCCGACATGGGCGAGGCCCGGGCGTTCGCCCAGGGAGTCCACGAGAGGTTCCCGGGGAAGATGCTCGCCTACAACTGCTCGCCGTCCTTCAACTGGAAACGGAAGCTTTCCGACGCCGAGATCGCCCGCTTCCAGGAGGAGCTGGGAGAACTCGGCTACCGGTTCCAGTTCATCACGCTGGCGGGCTTCCACACGCTCAATGCCGCCATGTACGAGCTGGCGCACGGCTACGCGGTCTCCGGCATGCCCGCCTTCGTGAAGCTGCAGGAGCACGAGTTCGAGATGGAGCGGAGCGCCGGCTTCCAGGCCATCAAGCACCAGCGCTTCGTGGGCGCCGGCTATTTCGACCTCGTCCAGATGACCGTCACGGGAGGCGACGTTTCGACCTCGGCCCTCAAGGGCTCCACGGAAGAGGAGCAGTTCTACGCCGCCGGGAAGAAGGAGTCCTGAGGATGTCCGCCGCGCCGCTTTTCGCCGCCTTCCTGATCGCCGCCGCCGCGCCCGCCGCGCCCCCCGACCTCGCGGCCTACAAGGCCGAGATCGAGACGTTCCGCAAGCAGCGCGATGCATCGCTCCGGAGCGACGCCGGCTGGCTGTCGCTCGTCGGTCTCTCGTGGCTCGAAGAGGGCGACAACAGCGTCGGGAGCGCCCCGAAGAGCCGCGTTCCCCTGCCGAAAGGGAAGGCGCCCGAGTCGCTCGGAACCATCCGGCTGGAACAAGGCGCGGCCACATTCAAGGCCACGCCCGGCGCTGCCGTCACGGAAGGCACGAAGCCGGTGACGACGATCGCGCTCAGGCCGGATTCCTCCGGCGAGGCCACCAGGCTCTCCCACGGCTCGCTCAGCTTCTATCTCATCAAGCGCGGCGCGAAGTGGGGCGTACGGGTGAGGGACAGCGAGGCGGCCACACTGAAGAACTTCAGGGGTGTCGAGAACTTCCCCGTCGACCCGGCGTGGCGCATCTCGGCGCGCTTCGAAAAATACCAGCCGGCGAAGAAGGTCGAGGTGCCGAACGTCCTGGAGAAGCCCGAAAAGCAGGACTCTCCCGGCGCCGTCGTCTTCACGAAGGACGGGAAGACGTACCGCCTCGACGCCCTCGTCGGAGGGCCGAAAGGGGAGCTGTTTCTCGTCTTCGGCGACCAGACCAACTCGAAGGAGACCTACGGCGGAGGACGCTTCCTCCATACGCCCCCCCCGTCGGCCGACGGGTCCGTCGCCGTCGATTTCAACCGGGCCATCAACCCGCCCTGTGCCTTCACGCCCTACGCCACCTGCCCGCTCCCGCCCAAGGGGAACGGCCTGGCCCTGGCGGTGACCGCCGGAGAGAAAACCTACGGCAGCAAACACTAGGCTCTGACCCGATCGGAGGCCCCCGATGAGCGAGAAGCCCGATCCGAACGCCTTTCTCCCCCGCCGGGATGTCCTGAAGCTGGGCGCCGCCGCGGCGGCCGGCTTTCTCACCCGCGGCCTCGCGGCCGATGCGCCTCAGCAGGCAGCAAAGCCTTCGTCCTCCGCGCCCGAGAACCCGCGGACCGCCGGCGCCATGCCGATGCGGAACTTCGGGAGGACCGGCTTCCGCGTCGGGATCTTCAGTCTGGGGGGCCAGGCGGCCGTCGAGCAGCCGGACAACGAGGCCGTGGCGGTGCCGATCGTCGAGAAGGCGCTGGATCTCGGCGTCAACTACATCGACACGTCGGCCCGGTACGGCGGCGAGGCCCGCTGGAGCGAGAAATACATCGGACAGGTCATGAAGCGCCGCCGCAGCGAGGCGTTCCTCGCGACCAAGACGCACGACCGGTCGCGCGACGGCTCGATGAAGCTCCTCGAGACCTCCCTGAAGCTTCTCGAGACCGACCACGTCGACCTCTGGCAGATCCACAACCTGACGTCGAAGGAGCAGGTCGAGCGGATGTTCGCTCCCGACGGCGCCGTGAAGGCGATGCAGGAGGCACGCGAGCAGAAGCTGGTCCGCTTCCTCGGCGTCACCGGCCACGCCGACCCGGACTGCCTCCTCGAGGCCATCCGCCGCTTTCCGTTCGACACGATCCTGATGGCCCTGAACGCCGCCGACCCCCATCACCGGAGCTTCCAGAAGGCGCTCCTTCCGACGGCCGTCGAGAAGGAGATGGGGATCGTCGGAATGAAGATCCCGGCCCGCGGCCGGATTCTCTCCAGCTGGACGCCGCCGCCCGCGGGATCGCAACCTTCGTGGACCGGGACGGCCACGAGCTCCGGGACGCTGACGATGCCCGAGGCGATGCGCTACGTCCTCTCCCTTCCGGTCTCGACGGTCATCGTCGGGGTCGACTCGATCGCGCAGCTCGAGGAGAACCTCCGGATCGCCCGTTCGTTCACGCCCCTCTCCGCCGCGCAGCTGGCCGACCTCTCCACGAAGGCCGAGCCGGTCAAGAAGCAGGCGCTCTTCTTCCGGCCGTGGGAGACATAGGGGCGAGAGGCATCACGGCCGGAACGCCTCGACGAGCGCATCCATCCGCTCGCCGGACTGGATGAGCCGGGTGCGCGTGAAGCCGGCGCGGGAAAGGCCCGAGCAGATCTCGTCGAAGGTGTAGGTGCCGCCGCCGGAGGTGCCGACAAGCATGTTGACCGCGAAGAGGGCCCCGGCGCGCGGCTGGGTGCGCGCGGCGTCCATGACGTGGTCACGAAGGACGAGGCGGCCCCCCGGTACGAGCGCCCGGAAGATCCGGGAGTAGAGCGCGTCGTTCTCCGCCGGGCTGTTCTGGTGAATGATGGCCGAGAGCCAGGCGAGATCGTGGCCGGACGGCAGCTCGTCCCGGGTGAAGTCGCCGGGGACGAGCGTCACGCGCGAGAGGAGGCCGGCCTTCTCCAGCCGCTCGCGCGCGATCTCCACGACGGGCGGAAGATCGAAGAGCGTCGCCGCGAGCGACGGCTCCGCGGCGAGAAAGGCCATCGTGTAGGTGGCCGGCCCGCCGCCCACGTCGAGAAGCCGGCGGGCGCCCGAGGCCCCCGCGGCCGCGACGAGGCGGGCCGCCTGGGGGGAACCGACCACGTGCATCGCCCCGATGAACGCGCGGAGCGACTCTTCGGCCGCCCGCTCGTGCAGCGGCGTCCCGCCCACGCGTTTCGTCAGGGTCGTCCAGCGCGCCCAGAGCGCGGCGGCGTGGAGGAGCATCGGGTGGATCGAGTCGGGGGCGTCCGCCGAGAGGCAGGCAGCCCCGGGGGCCGTCCGGTACCGGTCGTCGCTCTTCTCCAAGACCTCCATCGCGGCCAGCGCGTCGAGCAGGATCGACAGAGCCCTGAGATCCGCCCCGAGCCGCCTCGCGATCTCCCCCGCCGGGAGGCTCTCCCTCGACAGGAGCGTGAAGAGGTCGAGCTCGGCGCCCGACAGGAGGACGCGACTCTCCTGGAAGCCGCGGGCGAGGGCGAGCAGGCCGTCGGGCGTCAGGGAGGTCATGACCTTCCGAAACTCTACTCCCGGCCCGGCCGGACGGCGATCAGCCCGAGCCGCCGGCCGCCGACTCCGGACGGTCGATGAGGGAGGCCCGGAGGTAGTCACGGTTCAGGCGCGCGATGAACTCCTGCCGGATCTCCTTCGGGCAGGCCTTCGAGCACTCGCCGTGGTTCGTGCAGGTTCCGAAGCCTTCCTTGTCCATCTGCTCGACCATCTTCAGGGCACGCGAGTAGCGCTCGGGCTGGCCCTGCGGGAGATAGCCGAGATGCGAGGCCTTCGCGGCCACGAAGAGCATGGCCGAGGCGTTCGGACAGGCCGCGACGCACGCGCCGCAGCCGACGCAGGCCGCGGCATCCATGGAGAGATCGGCGGCCATCTTCGGGACCGGGATCGCGTTGCCGTCCGGGGCGCTCCCGGTCCCGACGCTGATGAAGCCCCCCACGGCGATGATCCGGTCGAAGGCTCCCCGGTCGACGATGAGATCCTTCAGGACCGGGAAGGCCCGGGCCCGCCACGGCTCGAGAACCACCTCGTCGCCGTCCTTGAAGCTCCGCATGTGGAGCTGGCAGGCCGTCGTGGCCTTCCGGGGCCCGTGCGCGGCGCCGTTCACGACGACGCCGCACATGCCGCAGATCCCCTCGCGGCAGTCGTGGTCGAACGCGATCGGGTCCTCGCCCTTCAGGATGAGCCCCTCGTTCACGATGTCGAGCATCTCGAGGAACGACATGTCGGCGCTGATGTCCTTCGCCGCGTACGTGACGAAACGTCCCTCGCTCTTCGCGTTCTTCTGTCTCCAGACGTGCAGCGTGAGGTTCATCACTTGTAGCTCCTCGTGGCGAGCTGGAGGCTCTCGAAGACGAGCGGCTCCACGTTCCGGACGGGGGCTTTTCCGTCCCCCGCGTACTCCCAGACCGCGACGTGAGCGAAGTTCGCGTCGTCGCGCAGCGCCTCGCCATCCGGCGTCTGGAACTCCTCCCGGAAGTGCCCGCCGCACGACTCCCGCCGCTCGAGCGCGTCGCGGCAGAGCAGCTCGCCCAGCTCGAGGAAGTCGGCCACGCGCCCCGCCTTCTCGAGCGACTGGTTGATCTCCTCGTTCTCGCCGAGGACCCGGACGTTCTTCCAGAACTCCTCGCGCAGGCCGGGGATCTTCCCGAGCGCCGTCTTGAGGCCGGCCTCGTTCCGTCCCATGCCGCTGTGCTCCCACATGATCTTCCCGAGTTCCCGGTGGAAGTCGTCGACGGTCCGCTTCCCGCCGATTCCGAGGAGCCGCTTCACCTGCCCGGTCACCTGCGCCTCGGCCTCCTTGAAGGCGGGATGGGCCGTCTCCACCTTCACCTGTTTCGTCGTGGCCAGGAAGTTCCCCACCGTGTACGGGAGGACGAAATAGCCGTCCGCCAGGCCCTGCATCAGGGCGCTGGCGCCGAGCCGGTTCGCGCCGTGGTCGGAGAAGTTCGCCTCGCCCGCCACGAAACAGCCCGGGATCGTCGACATCAGGTTGTAGTCGACCCAGAGGCCCCCCATCGTGTAGTGCGAGGCCGGGAAGATCCGCATCGGCACCTTGTAGGGGTTCTCGTCCGTGATCCGCTCGTACATGTCGCAGAGGTTTCCGTAGCGGTCGCGGATGACGTTTTCGCCGAGGCGCGCGATGGCGTCGGCGAAATCGAGGTAGACGCCGAGGCCCGTCTTCCCCACGCCCCGCCCCTCGTCGCAGACCTGCTTGGCCGCGCGGGAGGCGATGTCCCGGGGCGCGAGGTTCCCGTAGCTCGGGTACTTCCGCTCGAGGTAGTAGTCGCGCTCGGCCTCGGGGATGTCGCCCGGGGCCCGCGTGTCGCCCTTCTTCAGCGGCACCCAGATCCGGCCGTCGTTCCGGAGCGACTCGGACATGAGCGTCAGCTTGGACTGGTGCTCGCCGGTGACCGGGATGCAGGTCGGATGGATCTGCGTGTAGCAGGGGTTCGCAAAGCCGGCGCCCTTCTTGTAGGCGCGCCAGATCGCGGTCGTCGAGCACCCTTTGGCGTTGGTCGAGAGGTAGAAGACGTTTCCGTAGCCGCCCGTGGCGAGGACGACCGCGTCCGCCGCCCACGACTCGACGGCGCCGGTGACCATGTCGCGCGTCACGATGCCCCGGGCCCGGCCGTCGACGACGACCAGCTCCAGCATCTCGTGCCGCGTGAACATCTTCACCGTGCCGAGGCCGATCTGCCGTTCCAGCGCCTGGTAGGCGCCGATCAGGAGCTGCTGCCCCGTCTGGCCCCGGGCGTAGAACGTTCGCGAGACCTGCGCGCCGCCGAAGGAGCGGTTCGCGAGCGCGCCGCCGTATTCGCGGGCGAAGGGGACGCCCTGCGCGACGCACTGGTCGATGATGTTGACGGACACCTCGGCGAGGCGGTGGACGTTCGCCTCGCGGGCGCGGAAGTCGCCTCCCTTGATCGTGTCGTAGAAGAGGCGGTAGACGCTGTCGCCGTCGTTCTGGTAGTTCTTCGCGGCGTTGATCCCCCCCTGCGCCGCGATCGAATGCGCGCGGCGGGGGCTGTCCTGGTAGCAGAAGCAGAGGACGTTGTAGCCGAGCTCGGCGAGGCTCGCGGCGCCGGAGGCGCCCGCGAGGCCCGACCCGACCATGATGACCGTGTACTTCCGCTTGTTGGCGGGGTTCACCAGCTTCATGTCGAAGCGGTGCTTCGTCCACTTCCTGTCGAGGGGGCCGGACGGGACGGCGGGTTTCAGTTCCATCTCATCTCCTCCCGTCTCACTTCACGGCGCCGAAGAGAACGGCCAGCGGAACGGCCATGAACCCTCCGGCGACGACGACGGTGAAGACGATCGCGATCTTCTTCCGGACGGGGTCGAAGCGCGGGTGCGAGAGGCCCAGGGTCTGCAGCATGCTCCAGGTCCCGTGCCAGGTATGGACGCCGAGGCAGAACATGGACACGACGTAGAAGAGGCCGACGGGAACGACGGAGAGTCCGCGGGCGACGTTTCCGAACGCGTCGAGGTGTTTGAAGCTCGGGTGGACGCTCCCCACCGTCATGTGGAGGATGTGGAAGACGATGAAGACGGCCAGGATCGGGCCCGTCCAGCGCATCGTGCGCGAGGCGAGGTCCGACGCCTCGTACGCCGTCTTCCGGTACCCGACGGGGCGGGCGTTCCAGCTCTCCGCCGTCGTGGAGAGGTAGGCCCAGGCGTGGAGCCCCACGCAGGCGAGCAGGACGAGGCGGATGACCCAGAGCCCCGTTCCGAGGCCCTGGAGGAAGGCGGCGTAGTGGTTCATCGCCTCCGGGCCCTTGAAGACGAGGAGGTTCCCCGACATGTGCCCGAGGATGAAGAGCGACAGGACGATTCCCGTCACCGCCATCACGATCTTCTTTCCCACCGAGGAATTGATGAATACGAGGGCTCGGGACATCCGCGTCGCCCCTCCTCCCGACGGAAATTCCGCCGCGGTCAGCACGTCAGAATGCCGAAAAGTTCTTTCACGGAGTCGGAAGACTTCTTCAGAGCGGCGGCCTCGTCGGCGGTGAGCTTCAGCTCGATGATCTTCTCGACGCCGCCGTGGCCGAGGACCACCGGGACGCCCACGTAAAGGCCCTTGATGCCGTACTCCCCCTCGAGGTAGGCGGCGCAGGGCAGGATCTTCTTCTTGTCGTTGAAGATGGCGTCGACCATCTCGACCGCGGCGGCCGAAGGCGCGTAATAAGCCGAGCCGGTCTTCAGGAGGGCGACGATCTCGCCGCCGCCGCCGGCCGTCCGCTTCACGATCGCCGCGACCTTCTCGGGCGGCAGCAATTCGGTGATCGGGACGCCGGCGATCGTCGAGTAGCGCGGAAGCGGGACCATGGTGTCCCCGTGCCCGCCGAGAACGGTGGCGTGCATGTTCGACATCGCGTAGCCCGTCTCCATCGCCATGAAGGCGCGCATCCGGGCCGTGTCCAGGATGCCGGCCATGCCGACGACCCGGTTCTTCGGGAGCTTGGAGACCCGGCGGGCCACCTCGCACATCGCGTCGAGCGGGTTCGTCACGACGATGATGTACGGGTTCTTCGAGTGCTTCATGACGCTCCCGATGCAGGATGCGACGATCTCCTCGTTCTTCTTCAGGAGGTCGTCCCGGGACATTCCCGGCTTGCGGGCGAGGCCCGCCGTCATGACGACCATGTCCGAGTTCGCGGTCGCCTCGTAGTCGTTCGCCCCGACGACCTTCATGTCGAAGCCCTCGACGGGCCCCGACTGGTACATGTCGAGGGCCTTGCCCTGCGGCACCCCTTCGAGGACGTCGACGAGAACGACGTCGCCCAGTTCCTTCTCGGCGAGCCGCTGCGCGGCAGTGGCCCCGACATTTCCGGCTCCGATGACGGTGATCTTCCGGCGCATGGTGTCCTTCCTTCCTTCAGATGAGGGGCGGGCGGCGGGAGGCCGTCCGGTTGTCTGTCATGGTCAAAGGCGGAGGCTAGCAACCCCCCTTCCCGGATGGACATGATTCAAACGCTCCAACCGCTTCCGGAGCCTCCCCCCGTCCGCGGAACGTCGGAACCCCTCCAAACGTATAGTGAAGGGACGGACGATGGACCACGGACGGATCCCGGCCTGGCGCCGGGGCATCGAGCTGGCCCACACGGTCTGCGCGGCCGTGGCGGGGGGGACTCTGGCCCGGACCGACGCCGGCCAGAGGCTCCGGAAGGCGGCCGTCTCCGTCCCGTCCCTCGTCGGCGAGGCGTTTCTGGACCTCACGGCCCAGGACGCCGCCGAGGCCCTCTCCCGGGCGTCCGCGAAGCTCTCGGAGGTGGTGCAGCTCCTCGCGCTGGACCCGGTCCGTCAATCGCTCGGCGAGTCGGAGACGGCGTCCCTCCTCGCCGAGATCGAGGCGCTCCGGGCCGACCTCGACGACCTCTCGGCCCACCGCACGCCACCTCCCGGCCACTGAGCCCGGAGGGCTACTTCCGGAAGTGCTGGAGGGCGTCGGTCGGGCTATACCCGTCGGTCAGGACCGGAACGCCCCCCGTCCGCATCTCACCGTCGTAGAGGTGGGAGCCCCACACGGCCACCGGCGGCCGGTCGAGCCGGCCGGCGAGAACCCCGGCGCGGTCGACGAGCGTCCCGCGATCGAGGCGGACGGGCGACCGGGACCCGATCAGGATGGCATTGGCGAGAAACGTCGGATTGCCCCGCGCCAGCTCGCCCGAGAGGATGTAGACGCGCGGAAAGACCTCGGCGAGAGTCTTCGCGGCCGCCCAGAAGAGCCCGTTCTGCCGGCCGGACAGGGCGCCGACGAAGTTGGCCGCGACGACGCCGTCGGGCGAGAGCCGCTCCCGGCAGAGGGAGTAGAACTCCTTTGTCAGGAGGTGAAAGGGAACGCTGTCGGCGAAGTAGCCGTCGACGAAGATGACGTCGGCCTCGCGGACCTCCCGCTCCAGCTCGCGGCGTCCGTCCCCGACGATGACGCGGTCGCGGGCGCCCGGAACGAAGCCGAAGAAGCGTCGGGCCACGTTCACCACCTCGGGGTCGATCTCGATCGACGTGACCGCCACCTCGGGGGCCCTCTCCGACAGGCGGGACGGAACCATCCCCGCCCCGAGGCCAATGACGACGACGGAGCGGGGGGGCCTCGGCGGGAAGGCCAGGGCCACGAGGAGCCCGTCGGTGTAGTTGGGGGCGATCTCCAGCCCGGGGCGGACCGGCGTGAATCCCTGCGTGAGGTTGTCGAAGTACATCACCCGGCGCAGGCCCTGGTCCACGACCCGGATCCGGTGATAGGCCGTTTCCTTGTCGAACACGATCGTCCCGGCCGGGGCCGGCGCCCGGGCCGACACGGGCACCAGGAGATGGGCGGCGACCGCGGCGGCGGCGAGGGCCGCGTCGCGGCCGAGGCGCCACGCCGAGAACGGCGCGGGGACGATCCAGGCCGCGAGGACGAGGAGGAATCCGATCCCGAAGAGGATGGGGGGCGTGGAGAGGGCCGGAATGAGGAAAAACGTCGTGGCGAACGTTCCCGCGATCGATCCGGCCGTCGAGATCGCCGAGAGACGGCCCGCCGCGGCCCCGAGGGTCGCGATCTCCCGGGCGGCGAGACGGACGGCGAAGGTCGTCACCATCCCCATCAACGTGCAGGGTGCGGAGAAGAGGGCGATCGCCGCCAGGAGGGACCGGAAGCGGTCGGGAATCGACGCGTCGGCGAAGAGGCGCATCACGGGGGCCGGCGCCAGGAAGACGACCCAGGTCAGCACGCCCGAGGCGACGAGCAGGCCGGCCAGGACGGCGGGCCGTGGATTCCGGTCCGCGAGGCGACCGCCGAGGGCCGCGCCGAGGGCGAGCGACGCGAGGAAGACCGTGATGAGGGAGCCCCAGACGAAGATCGACGTCCCGAAGACCGGCGCCAGGACCCGCGCCCCGACGATCTCCAGGCTCATGAGCGCGGCGCCGGCGAGGAAGACCGCGATTTCCAGCCGGATCAGATCCCGCGCCCTCATGGCGGCAAGTCTAGCGGCCTCCCCCGCGCGGACGCTTGACGCTCTCCCGCACAGCCGTTAGGGTTTACGGCGACGCCCTGCCCGCTCTCGTCAAAGGAGACCCGATGAGTTTTCGTCGCGCCCTTGCGGTTTTCGTTTTCGGAGCCCTGCTGGCCGCCATCGCTCCGGCCCTCTCGCAGGAGAAGGCTCCGGCCCCTCCGGCCGCCCCTCCCGTGAGCGCGCCCCCCGGCACGGCCGCGGCCGCTCCCGCCCCCGCCGGGGAGGCGCCCGCCACCGCGGCTGCCGCGCCTGCGACGGCCGCCCCGTCCGCGGCGAAAGCTCCGGCGGAAAGAACGGCGAGCGAGGTCCCGGCCGGGGCCTCGCGGACGACGACGATCGTCATCGGACTGATCGTCCTCCTGCTCCTCGTCGTCCTCGTCGTCCTCGGGACCAAGAAGCAGGAATAGCCCCGGCTCCCTTTCAGCCGCCGCTCCGCATCTCCTCGAGGTCCAGCTCGTGCTGGAGACGGTGGAGCGTGTCGTCCCCGATCGACTCCTCCTGCCGGAGCTCGAGCAGCCGTTCGCGCTGCGCGGTCAGCGACTCGCTCCGGAGCCACCGGACCCGCTCCGGCGTCGAGGCCGGGACCGGATCCCCGGGCTCTTCCGGGACGAGCTGGCGGAGCCGGTCGACCAGCTCCTGCCGGACCGCGTGGATCTGGTGAGCCGGGAGGACGTGCTCCTCGGCGAGCGCGTCGACGCGCGAGAGGCCCGCCTCGGCCAGGGCCCGCCGGGCCTGCCGCTCCTCGCGCCAGGCCGCGACGTCGGTCCCGATGGCCAGCCAGCCGATGAAGGACGGCAGCGTCAGCCCCTGGACGACGAGCGTCCCGAAGATGACGGCGAACGTCACGATGAGGATCAGGTCGCGGCCCGGAAAGGGCGCTCCCGACGCCGTGGCCACGGGCAGAGCGAGCGCCGCCGCAAGGGAGACGATCCCCCGCATCCCCGTCCAGCCGACGAGAAGCACCCACTGCCAGGGGGGCTTCGGGCTCTTCGCCGCGTAGGCCGGGATGAGGAGCCGGGGGAGGTAGGCGCCGGGGAACATCCAGACGAGCCGGATGCCGACGGCGGCCGCCAGCGTCGCGAAGACGGCGTCCACCACCGTCCCGCGCGGGAGGCCCGACAGCCCGGCCGCGATGGACGGGAGCTGCAGGCCGATCAGGACGAACAGGAGGGCGTTCAGGACGAAGACGACCGTGTCCCAGAAAGCCGTCGCCTCGACCCGCATCTTCGGCGTCCAGAGGCGCGGGACGGCGCGCCCCTGGATCAGCCCCGCCGTGACGACGGCGAGGACCCCGGAAACGTGGAGCCGCTCGGCCAGGATGTAGACGACGAAGGAGACGAGAAGCGAGGCCGTCGCCGCGAGGACGCTGTCGTCGAGGAGCCGCTCGAGCTTCGCGAAGGCGACGCCCGCCGCGGCGCCGACGGCGATTCCGCCGGCCACGAGGAGGCCGAAATCGAACGCGGCGCCTCCCGCCGAAAACGCTCCCGTCACGGCCGCCGCGGTGGCGAACTTCAGGAGGACGAGGCCCGTGGCGTCGTTGACCAGGCTCTCCCCTTCGAGGATCGTCACGATCCGGCGGGGAAGACGGAGCCGCTGGGCGATGGCCGTCGCGGCGACCGCGTCGGGAGGCGAGACGATGGCGCCGAGGACGAAGGCCGCCGGCCATCCGACGCCGGGGACGACGGCGTGGAAGGCGACCGCGACCGCCGCGGTCGTCGCGGCCACGAGGCCGACGGCCAGGAGCGAGATCGAGAGGAGGTTGTCGCGGAAGTCGCGCCACGAGGTGAAGTAGGCCGCCGCGTAGAGGATCGGCGGCAGGAAGAGGAGGAAGACGAGCTGCGGGTCGAGCCGCGCGGCGGGAAGGCCCGGTATGAAGGCGAGCAGGCTCCCCCCGATGACGAGGACGATGGGATAGGGGACGGAGATCTTCTTCGCGAGGACGGCGAGGACGGTCGTCGGGACGAGGAGCGCGAGGATCGTCTCGACCGGGTGCATCAGGGTCCCGGCGTCAGACGACCCAAGCCACGCCGATCGAGAGAAGGTCGACCTGGGCCTTCTGCGGGACGACGCGGACGCTCTCGAATCGGGACGGGTCGGCCGGAGCGACCTGTGCTTCGAGGTCGGCCACTTCGGCCCGCAGCGCCTCGACCTTCGCCTCCGCCGCCGTTTCCATCCGGCTCTTCGTCAGGACGGACCCGACCTTCCCCGTCTTCAGGGTCTTGCGTCGACCGAGGAGCCCGCCGAGGACGTCGGCGGCCGCGGTGGCGATCGCCGTGTATTTCTCCACCTCCCGCCCCGTCACCTGCGCCTCGGCGGCGGCGAGGTCCCGCCGCTTCTTCTCCAGCTTCTCCCGGACCGCGGCCGGGGCCGACCCGGCGCCGATCCGCCGCGCGAACTCCTCGCCGGATTCGCCGGGCACCGACAGCGCCTTCGTGACGGGGTCGCGGAGGAGCGCCGCCTCCAGCTTGTCGGGGAGCCGTTCCTTCGCCGACTTCTCGAGCACGCGGACCGCGGACGGACCGAACCAGGCGGGAAGGTCTCCGTACCGGAACGTTCCGGACGGCGGCGCGTCGAGGAGCTGCTGTGCGGAGATGTCGGCGCTCTCCCCTTCGAGGACCACCGACGCGTCGGCGACGTCGAGCGGGAAGAGCTTCACACCGGTCGTCTCCGGCGAGGCGCTCCCTGGGTCGGCCCGGTAACGGACGGCGACCTTCACGTAGAGATGGGGCGTCGCGATGTCGGCCCCCCGCTTCGCCACCCAGCGGGCCGTCCAGGGCGACGGGATCGGCGGCGGGCCCCCCGCCGCCGGCGCCTCCGCCTTCATCGCCTCGGGCGCCGTCCCCGGCGGCGCGGCCCCTTTCGTCCGGGCGATCTCCTCGCGCGTCATCGGGCCGCGGAGGTAGCAGAGGGCCCAGCGCGTCTCCATGAGAACCGGGCCCTTCGCGTGGACGTCGTGCAGGAGGAAGACCCGCTTCCGCGTCTTGTCGAGGAGCTTCGCCGCGTCGCCGCCCCCCGCGTCGGCGAGTCCCGACGAGAGGCGGTCCCGGTCGCGCTCGGTCTGCAGCGTCCCGACCCACCAGCAGCCGCAGTTCGCGAGCCCCTTGTAGTCGAGGTCGACGGGGTTCTGCGTGGCGAGGACGACGCCGACCCCGAACGCGCGCGCCTGCTTGAGGAGGGTCAGAAGGGGGGCCTTCGTCGGCGGGCCGGCCGACGGCGGAAAGAACCCGAAAATCTCGTCGATGTAGAGAAGCGCCCGGAGCGAGGAGCTTCCCGGCTGCGTTCGCATCCACGCCTTGACCCGCGTGAGAAGCGTCGCGACGACGAAGAGGCGCTCGGCGTCGCCGAGGTGGGCGATGGAGACGATCGAGAGACGGGGACGTCCCCCGGCGCCCGGCGAGAGCATGGCGGCGACGTCCAGCGGGGCTCCCTTCCGGAAGGCTGCCGTGGCCGGCGACGCGGCGACGCTGTTCAGCGCGAGGACGAGGGCCTGCCGCTCCTTCGCCGGGTAGAACGACTCCAGCGGCAGCGCACCGACCGTCGGGAAGGGGGGCGACGCGACGGCCGTCACGAGCGGCTCGAGCCGCGCCGTCTCCCCTCTTTCCCAGAGCGCCTCGATGCACCGGGCGAGGAGGATCATCTCGCGCGACCTCACCGGGTCGGCGTCGATGCCGGCGAGGCCGAGGACTCCCGACGCGAAGGCCGTGACGACGTCACGGCGGTCCTCCTCGTCCGCGCCCGGAGGGGGCGGCGGGCAGGAGCCGACGAGGTCGAGCGGCAGCCCCGCGGCCCCGCCGGGGGTATAGATCGCCGCGTCCCGCGAGTCCGCGTAGGCCGCCACGTCGGCGGGGCCGAGACCCCAGGCGGCGAGGCCCTCCGTCCACCTCTTCGCCTCCCCGTCCGCGGTCGTCCCCCCCTTCGGGTCGACCCAGGGACCGAACTCCCCGGCCGAAAGCCCCGGAAACGCGAGGAGGAGATTCCCGAGATCTCCCTTCGGGTCGACGGCGAGGACGGGAAGGCCGGACTTCAACAGCCCCTCGATCAGGACGATGCCGAGCGCGGTCTTCCCGCTTCCGGTCATCCCGACGATGAGACCATGCGTCGTCAGGTCGTCCGGGTCGAACAGGAATTTCTCTCCGGTCGTCTTGCCGGAGACCCGGTCGACCGTCCGGCCGAGGAAGATCGCTTCCGGTTTCGCCATACCGGCGAGTTTATCGTCGCGTCTCGCCGATAATCCCGTCATGTCGGAACTCCGCCAGCCCGCGATTCGCGTGACGATGCTCCCGCGCGACACGAACGCCCACGGGACGATCTTCGGCGGCATTCTCCTCGCCTACCTCGACCAGGCCGGCGCCAACGCCACGAGGGCTCACTGCGAGCGTGTCGTGACGGTGAAGATGACGGAGGTCGTCTTCCACGCCCCGGTTCTCGTCGGCGACGTCGTCAGTTTCTACGCACGGATTACGCGGATCGGAACGTCGTCCATCACCGTCCACGTGGACGTCGAGGCGGAGCGCTGGCGGGGCGACGGTCTCCCGGTGAAGGTGACCGAAGCGGAGATCGTCTACGTGAACGTGGACCCGCGCGGACGCCCCTGCCCCATCCCGCCTCGCTGACGACCCGCCTCTCCCGGACCCGCCGTGTCCTTCATAACGGATCGAAATCCATTCCGTTGAATCAAAAGCCGTATCGGAGCCTTCTGACCTGTTCGAATCGGCAGGAAAAAGCCATCGGGAGATCGAAAGGAAACTGTTGATAACAAAGCACTTCTCACGTGAAGCTGCTGGAGGGTGGAGTGATGCATAAGACCAGACTTCCGAGGCCACGATCTTGCTTGAGAGACGCCGGGAATTGGTCTAGGCTCTTTTGAAAAGTCTCGTTCTATGTGTGCGGTTGGTGC